>Ga0209818_1000340_pt1 | contig 10809 bp, 6 predicted proteins | sample NCAS200_FD_187517 | JGI IMG/M metagenome (GOLD analysis project Ga0209818, IMG submission 187517) | Agricultural soil microbial communities from Utah to study Nitrogen management - NC AS200 (SPAdes) (version 2) | ecosystem: Environmental > Terrestrial > Soil > Agricultural land | place: USA: Utah... | reverse complement strand
GGTCGCCCGATCGCGGCTGGTTGTCAAGCAGAGCCGCTGCTCCTTGGGGCGTCAAGGAACCTTGGGCGGCTCCACCCTGGCAAAGATCCCCCCCAGCCCCTTCTCCCGGAGCAACCGGTTGAACTGATCCAAGTCGGTCTGAATGATCCGGTCCAGCTCGTCCCGCGCCGCCCGGGCCCGCTGCCGCAGCACCCCGCCCACCTCCCGCTGCGACGCGGTGGGTGCGTTGTCGGTGCTGCTGATGTCGCCGAGCAGGTAGACCAGCTTTTCCCCGGTCTTGGCGGGATAGCGGATCAGATCCTGTCCTCGGCCCGTGATCCTCACCTGGGTGAGCTGCTCCTCCACCCCCACGAACTTCTTTTCCAGCGAGTCGGTCGCCCGAACCACCGCGGTGTCTTCCTTGGCCAGCGCCTTGAGGGTGGCAAGCTGGAGCCGGACACTCTCGATAGTGTTGGTCATCTCCACCACGCTGTCGAGCGTACGGGTCAGCTCCCCGGCCAGTGCCATCTGGGCCGTGATGTCCTGCTCGGTTCCAGGCGTGTTGGGGTCCTTGCGCAGCTCGAGCGGCTGGGTGAACTCCTGCCCGCCGACGCGGAGCCGCACGGTGTACCGCCCCGGTGGCGCCAGCAATGCCACCCGGCCCAGGCTCGGGCTGGCCTTGCCGGCCAGCTCCGCCCGGACGTGCGGCGCATACATCGGCGGAGTCCGGACCAGCGGCTCTTTGGTCTGCTCCATCTGGAGGTTCCAGGTCACCCGGTTGATCCCCGCCGCCTTGGGAGGGTCCTTGATGGTTCGAACCACTTTGCCGGTCGCATCGAGCAGGGCAATCGACACACTGTCCTGCTTGGTCTTGAGCAAGTAGTTGATCATGGCCCCGTAGGGAGGATTCTGCCCCGCCACCGGGTCGTAGTAGGCAAAGAACGGCGCTTCCGCCCCCCGGAACCGATAGGCCGGCCTCGGCGCGAACAGGTGCGCATCCTTCCCGGCCACCTCGCTGGTGAGCTGCTGGAGCGGGGTGATGTCGTCCAGGATCCAGAAGCCCCGCCCGTAGGTCGCGATCACCAGGTCGTTGAAGTGCTCCTGCACCGTGATGTCGTGCACCGGCGCATGGGGCAGGTTGCTCTGGAGCGGTTGCCACAGCTCGCCATCGTTGAACGACACGTAGAGCGCGTTCTCCGTCCCGAGGTAGAGCAGCCCCCGCCGCACCGGGTCTTCCTTGACCCAGTGGGCGTAGCTGAGCGGCGTCCTCGGAATCCCGCTCACGATCAGCTTCCAGCTCTTGCCCAGGTCGGTGGTCTTGAGGACCCAGGGCTCCCGGTTATCCACCTGGTGCCCGTCCACCGTCACGTACGCGGTGGCCGCGTCATAGCGCGACGGCTGGATGTTGCTCACGGTGCCCCACTCCGGCATCCCCGGAGTCTTGGGCGTGACGTTGGCCCAGGTCCGCCCTCCGTCCTGACTCAGCTGCACCAGCCCGTCGTTGGTCCCCGCCCAGATCAGCCCCTTGGTGAGCTTCGACTCGGCGATCGCGAACACCACCCCGGTGTATTCGACCCCGATGTTGTCGGGGGTGAGGCCTCCCGACACCCCCTGGCGGGTGGTGTCGTTCCGGGTCAGGTCCGGGCCCAGCACCCGCCAGGTCTTGCCCCCGTCGCTGGTGCTGTGGACGTGCTGGCTGCCCACGTACAGGGTGTTCCGGTCGTGGGGCGAGATCACCACCGGGAAGGTCCAGTTGAAGCGGTACTTCACCTCTTTGGCCGAGTGGCCGGCCGTCATCTCCGGCCAGATCTCGATGTTGTTGGCGATCCCGGTTCGGACGTCATAGCGCGCCACGATCCCGCCCACGCTGCCGAAGCCCGAGGCGCTGGACCAGACCAGATTGGGATCCTCGGGGTCGGGCGTGGCCCAGCCGCTTTCTCCGCCGCCTACCGAGTGCCACATCCCCCGTGGAATCCCGATGTCGCCCCAGAAGCTGAACATCCGGCTGTTGCTCGGCCCCCGGGCCGAGGGGCCGTCCTGCCGGTTGCCATAGACGTAGTAGGGAATCCGGGTGTCCACCGTCACGTGGTACATCTGGGCGATGGGGAGCTGAACCGCGTTCCAGGTCTTGCCCCGGTTGGTGGTGATCGAGATTCCCCCGTCGTGCCCCACCGCCATCCGGTTGGCGTTGCCGGGATCGATCCAGATGTCGTGATGGTCTCCGCCCGGCACTTCGGTGAACGGCGGATTGATCGAGGTGCGGCCCCCGTCCAGCGTCTTGGTCCAGCCCGAGGTGAGGAAGTAGGCCTCGTCCGCGTTGTCGGGCATGACCGCCATGCGGGTGTAGTACTGGGTCCGTCCGGCAAGCTCCCGGTCGTGGCTCACCAGCTCCCACTTCGCGCCCCCATCGTCGGAGCGCCACAGCTCACCCGACTCGGCCTCGACGCCGGGAAGGGGAACCCCGTCGCTGGTCTCGATCAGGGCGTAGACCCGGTTGGGATTGGTCCGGGCCACCGCGAGGTCGGTCTTGCCGATCGGCTTGGAGGGAAGCCCGTTGCCGGTGAGCCGCTTCCAGGTGGTTCCGCCGTCCACGCTCTTCCAGATCCCGCTGCCCGCGCCGCCGCTCTTCCGGCCCCAGGTGTGGATCACGAATTCCCAGGTCGAGGCATAGAGGATCCGTGGATTGACCGGGTCCATCGCGACGGCATAGGCGCCGGTGTTCTCGTCCACGAAGAGCACCCGCTCCCAGCTCTTCCCGCCGTCCATGGTCCGGTAGACCCCGCGGTGCTGCTGGGGACCATAGGCCCGACCCACCGCGGTGGCGTACACCACATCGGGATTAGTGGGATGGATCACGATCCGCGCGATCCGGCCGGTGCTGTCGAGCCCGGAGCGAATCCAGGTCTTGCCCGCGTCGGTGGACTTGTACATCCCCCAGCCCAGCGAGACGTTGCTGCGGATCGAGGACTCGCCGGTGCCGGCCCAGACCACGTTGGGATCCGAGGGCGCTACTGCCAGCGCGCCGATAGAGGAGACCGGCATGCTGTCGAAGACCGGCTCCCAGTGCAGCCCGCCGTCGGTCGACTTGAAGATCCCGCCCGACGCCGCTCCGGCGTAATAGACGTTGGGGTCGCCGATCACCCCCGCGACCGCCGAGACCCGGCTTCCCTCGGGTCCGATGTGGCGCCACTTGAGCTGGTTGAACAGCTCCGAGGCGACCGGAGGCGGCGCCGGGGTGCGCTGGGCCCAGGCCGCAGCAGGCAGGACAAGAGAGGCGGAAACGAAAAGGCGGACGGCTCGGGACATGCCGGCTCCTGTAGGAGTATATGAGGGCGCTCTACCTACGCATCAAGGCATCCAGCTCGGCGATAAGACGCCCCGGCTGATCGAACTGAATGAAGTGATAGCTGTCTTCGATCTTGACGATCTGCGCGCTCGGCGCGCCGGCATATGCCGCCCGCATGGCGGACTCATACTGCGCCAATGGTATCGGTGAGTTGGGTGGCAGCACGTAGAGTACCGTCATGGGGGCCGTGATCCTGGACAGCTCGGGGCGCAGGTCGGTGACGATCAGCTCGTGAAAGGCATTGGCGGTCGTGGCCCGATGACTCCCCCGCGAGCCCTCGAGCAACATCGGTCTCATCGAATCCACCTTCGTCATTGTCGGAACCATTTGCTCGAACATGCCCGTCCCCGGCGCCGCCGCGAGGATCCCCGCGCGCATCGAGTCGGCCATCTGCCGCACGGCCTCGGCCGTCGACCCCGGCGGGGTGAACATCACCCCCAGGGCGGGAGGCATGTCCACCACCATCAGGCGCCCGACCAATTCAGGGTGCCGGGCCGCCAGCATCATGGCGATGGTGCCGCCCATCGAATGGCCGACCACCGCCGGGCGGTTGAGCCCCGTCTCGGTGATGTAGCGGCCGATCTCCTCTGCGGCCGGCGCCGACACCGGCCCGTCGGCGTTGGCGCCGGGTGCAAGCCCGGCAAAGCCGTTCACCTGGACCAGGTGCAGGCGGTACCGGCCTTCCAGCGAGTCGGCTAGCCCGTCCCAGACATCGCGATGCGAGTCCAGGCCGGGGACCAGGACGATGTCGGGTCCGCTCCCCCGGGTCACAACGGAGATCCGGTCGGACCCGAAGGGCCGGTCGGAGGCCTGGTCGGCGGGAGGGGCAGGAGACTTGGAACAGCCCGCGAGAGTCAGCGCCGCGCCCGCGACGAAGAAAAATCGCTTCATGTCACCACTCGGCGTGAAAGGGCAGTCGGAACGATGCATAAGGTAAGCGTGGAACGCTGCGCGCGCCGACCCCGGGGTGTGTGGCTGCGCTTGACCGGCTCGTCCGGCCGCGCTAGTGTTCAGGTAGAATGTCTACCCAAAGAGACGACCGCGAGCGCCTTGCACTACTTCAGGGCACCCTCGACCTGCTGATCCTCCGGACCCTGCTGCTGAGTCCGGAGCACGGGCAGGGAATCGCCCGCACCATTCAGCAGCGCTCCGACGAGGCGATCCTGGTGGAGCACGGCTCCCTGTACCCCGCGCTCCAGCGGCTGGAGGCCCAGGGGCTGGTCCGGGCCGACTGGGGTGTGTCGGAGAACGGCCGCCGGGCCCGCTACTACGAGCTGACCGCGCGGGGCCGGAAACACCTGGCCGCTGAAGCGAGCCGCTGGCGAGCCATGACCGCCGCGATCGGGCGGGTCCTGGGACCCGCGCTGGCCGAAGGCTAGCCGATGCGCTTCCGCAAGCGCTCCGACCAGGACTTTGCCGAGGAGATCCAGGCCCACCTCGAGCTGGAGACCGACCGTTTGATCGCCGGCGGCATGACGCCCGGGGGTGCCCGCGCCGCGGCGGAGCGCGCCTTTGGAAACCGGACCGCCGCCCGGGAGCGCTTTCACGAGGCGCGGGCCTGGATGCCCCTCGAGCAGCTGATGCAGGACTGCCGCTATGCGGCCCGCTCGATGCGGCGGACCCCGGGCTTCGCGATCATCGCCACCCTCATCCTCGCGATCGGCATCGGCGTCAACACCACCGCTTTCAGCGTGCTCAACGCCTTCATGTTCCGCGACTTTCCCGGCGTGGTGGAGCGCGACCGGCTGGGCGGCCTCTTCATGGGCCAGGAGACCGAGTGGGGCCGCTCGAGCGGGGGGCCGATGTCGGTGACAGACTGGGAAGCGCTCCGCGCCGGAGTTCCGGCCTTCTCGAGCCTGGCCGCTTACGGACTGCTGCCGCTCTCGGTGCGGATCGGCGAGGAGCCGCAGGCGGTTCGCGCTCATCTGGTGTCGGCCGGCTTCTTCGACGTGCTGGGCGCGCGGCCCGCCGCGGGCCGGTTCTTCAGCGCGGGAGACGATCCCCGGCTTCTGGAGCAGGTCGCGGTCATCAGCCATCGCTTCTGGCAGCGTAATTTCGAGGGCCGTTCTGATGCAGTGGGCCGGGTCATTACCATCGGGACCCGCTCCTTCAGCATCATTGGGGTCGCTTCCGCCGGCTTCTTCGGAATCTCTCCAGGCGAGATCGTCGATCCCGACCTCGGCGCTCCGGAGCTGTTCGTGCCCCTCGACGCAGCACGATTCCTCCGCACCGAATCGGCAGTCACCGATCCGGCCCGCGTGCTCTCGGACCGCTGGCTCATGGTGTTCGGCCGGCTCGCCCCAACCGCCACGTTTGAGCAGGTTCAGGTCCAGGCCAACGGGGTCGCGGCCCGGCTTGCCGCCGCGTATCCGGAGCAGCGCAACAACTCCTTCGCGACGCTGGACGCCGGCGTGTCGGGGACCAGGAACTCCGCCGAGGCGCTCCAGGGCGCACTCTTCGTGATGGTGGTGCCGGCCATCATCCTGCTGGTCGCCTGCGCCAACCTGGCCAACCAGCTGCTGGCGCGGGCCATCGAGCGGGGGCGCGAAATCGCGGTGCGGCTCTCGCTCGGCGCCACCCGCTGGCGGGTGGTGCGGCAGCTTCTGGTGGAGACGGCGCTGCTGGCCATTGCGGCCGGCGTCCTCGGCGTGCTCCTGGCATGGTGGCTGCTCGACGCGCTCCGGGTCTGGATCCTGGTGCTTCCGTTCCGGATCCCGATCGACCTCACCGTGCTGGGCTTCACCCTGGCCCTCGCGCTGCTCACAGCGCTGGCCTTCGGTCTGGTCCCGGCGCTCCGGGCCACCCGCACCGATTTGAGCCGCGCCCTCAAGGACGGCTCCCCAGGCAGCGGCAGCCGCCGGTCCCGGCTCCGGAGCGCGCTGGTGGTAGTGCAGATCGCCGCCTCGCTCGGCATGATCGCGATGTCCAGTGTCTTCGTACGAGCCGCGGAGCGCCCCCCCTCGTCCGCGCTCGACGAGCTGGCCGATCGCGCCCTGCTGGTGTCGGTCAATCTCGACCTGCTCGGGTTCGACTCGACGGCCGGGCGCGCCTATCAGCATTTGATGCTGGAGCGGCTGGCCAATCTCCCCGGTGTGTCGGCGGCCGGCATGGCGCCCTTCGCGATGTTCGACATGATCTCCGATGGCGTGGTGCGGGAGCCGGGCCAGGACCCGCGAGATGCCGAATACATCGACGTCGCCGAGGTCTCGGGCGGGTGGCTCGAGGCCACCAATACCGGGGTGCTGCGGGGGCGGCTGTTCACCTCGGCCGAGTTGGCGGCGCCACCGGCGGTGGCGCTGCTGGACGAGGAGGCGGTGCGGGAGCTGTGGGGCGGGGAGGCTGTCGATCCCATTGGCCGGACCCTTCAGATCGGCGATTCGGCGCCGAGCCTGGTGACGGTCGTTGGAGTCATTCCGACCCGGCAGGAGATGGCCTTTCGCCAGCCCGAGGGGATGCTGGTGATCCCAGCCACCGGGCGTTACCTCCCGCGGACGTATTTCTACCTGCGCACCAGAGGTCCGGCGCAGCCGATGATCTCGGCGGTGCGGCAGGCTGCGCGGGAGGTCGATACCAGAGTGCCGATCCTTTGGGTTCGCACCCTCGAATCGGTCGGCGCGCAGGCGGTGGCGCCGATGACCATGATGGCGTCCGGCCTGGCCGGTCTTGGTGCGGTGGCGCTGGGGCTTGCCGCGCTCGGCCTGTTCGGCGTGCTCTCGTTCCTGGTGGCGCAGCGCCGCTACGAGATCGGGATCCGCGCCGCCCTGGGCGCCCGGGCCGGCGACGTCACCTGGATGGTGCTCAAACAGGCGCTTCGCTTAGGTCTCGCCGGGGTGGTGGTGGGCGCGCTCCTGGCCCTCGCGGCCGTGACGCTCCTGCGGTCGATCATCCACGGACTCGAGATGCTCGATCTCAGGGTCTTTGCCGTCATGGCGGGTGTCATGGTGCTGGTTGCCGTGCTGGCGAGCGTGGTGCCGGCCCGGCGCGCAGCGTCGGTCGACCCGATGGAGGCGCTGCGGGCCGAATGAGCGGGGCCGTTCTTGCGGAGCTGCTCGAAACCCAGGGGTATGTCGTGCTCGATGGTGGGCTCGCCACCGAGCTGGAGCGCCGGGGCGCGGACCTCGCGGATCCGCTCTGGTCGGCACGACAGTTGGTCGAGGGGCCGGACCTGATCCGCGAGGTCCACCAGGCCTACTTCACAGCCGGCGCCGACATCGCCGTGTCGGCGAGCTATCAGGCCAGCATCGCCGGATTTGCCGCCCGCGGGATCGGCTTTCAGGACGCGGTGCAGCTGATGGCGCTGAGCGTCGAGCTCGCGAAGGAAGCCCGGGAGAGATATTGGCACGATCCCGCCCGGCGCGCGGAGGGGCGGGCCTGGCCGCTGGTTGCTGCCTCGATCGGCCCCTACGGGGCCTCGCTGGCCGATGGCTCGGAATACCGGGGCAATTACGGCCTCTCGGGCCAGGAGCTGGCCGATTTTCACGGGTCCCGGCTCGAGGCGGTGATGACCGCCCGCCCCGACCTGCTGGCGATCGAGACGATTCCCTCGGCGGAAGAGGCCGCTCTGGTGCTCGAGCTCCTGGCGCCCTGGCCGGAGATCCGGGTCTGGGTCTCCTTCACCTGCCGGGATGCCGAACGAATCAGCGATGGCCGGCCGTTCGCGGACGCGATAAGCAGCGTGGAGGACCATCCCCAGGTCGCCGCGGTAGGCTTCAACTGCGTGCCGCCCTCACTGGCCGAGCAGCTGCTGGCGGGCGCGGCCCGGGTTACGACCAAGCCCCTGGTGATCTACCCCAACAGCGGGGAGCGGTGGGACGCCGTGAGGCGGCGCTGGGTTCCCGCTGAGGGTCCCTTCGATTTCGGGACTGGTGCCCGGCGCTGGCGCGAGTGCGGCGCCTGCCTGATCGGAGGCTGCTGCCGCACCGGACCGGAGACGATCCGGACCATTCGGACTTCGCTCAAGCTTCACAGCGACCGATAGCCGTTCCGGGGGCACCGGTTCGGCGCTATGGTTCTGCATCGCGGCACCGGGGGGCCGGTGGGAAACCAGCTCGAGCAACTGAAGCGCGCGGTGGCGGATCGCTACCGGGTCGAGGACGAGATCGGCCGGGGCGGGATGGCCACGGTCTATCGCGCCCACGACCTCAAGCACGATCGCTCCGTTGCCCTCAAGGTTTTGAGGCCCGAGCTGGCCGCCTCCCTGGGCCCCGAGCGGTTCCTTCGCGAGATCACCCTCACCGCCCGGCTGGACCACCCCCATATCCTTGCGCTGCTCGATTCGGGCGAAGCCGACGGGCTGCTCTACTACGTGATGCCCTTCGTGGAGGGCGAGTCCCTCCGGGCCCGGCTCGAGCGGGAGAAGCAGCTTCCCCTCGATGATGCACTCCGGATCGCGAGAGAGGTCGCCGACGCGCTGAGCTACGCCCACCAGCATGGCATCGTGCATCGCGACATCAAGCCGGAGAACATTCTGCTCGCCCGCGGGCATGCAAGAGTCGCCGACTTCGGAATTGCCCGCGCGGTCACCGCGGCCGGCGGCCAGACCCTCACCGAGACCGGACTGGCCGTGGGAACGCCGGCCTACATGAGCCCGGAGCAGGCCGGCGGTGAGCGGGAGATCGACGCCCGCACCGATGTCTACAGCCTGGGCGCGGTGGTCTACGAGATGCTGGTGGGTCAGCCGCCCTATACGGGAGCGACTGCCGGGGCGATCATGGCCCGCAAGGCGATGGAGCCGGTACCGAGTCTCCGGGTAGTGCGGGAGACGGTGCCTGCACCAGTCGAGCAAGCCGTGACCCGGGCGCTGGCGAAAGTGCCGGCCGACCGGTTCGGCACCGCGCAGGAGTTCGCCGAGGCGCTGGACCAGCGAATAGCGAAGAGCGAGGAGGGAGTAGCGAAGAGCGAGGAGCGAAGAGGGACAGCCGCTTCGCGCTTCGCTGCTCGCTATTCCCTCGGGTTAGGGCTCCTGGCCGCTGGCGCCGTTGCCGGCTATCTCCTGATCGCCAAGGGCGGCGGTGCGGCGGCGGGACCCAGAATCGAATCGCTCGCGGTGCTCCCGCTGGAGAGCATCTCCGCCGATTCGCAGCAGGACTATCTCGCGGCCGGCATGCACGAGGCGTTGATCCTCGACCTGGGACGGCTCAGCGGCTTGAAGCGGGTGAGCGCCCGCGGGTCGGTCATGCGATACCAGAACACCAAACGTACGCCAAAGGAGATCGGCGCCGAGCTGGGGGTAGACGCCCTGATCTCCGGATCCGTGCAGCGCTCGGGGGACCGGGTCCGGATCACGGCGCACCTGGTCCGGGCGGCCGACGAGGAGCCCCTCTGGTCGGACGACTACGAGCGGGAGTTTCGGGATGTGCTCGCGCTCCAGGACGAAGTGGTCTCCGCCATTGCGCGGGAGGTGCGGCTCCAGCTCACCGCCAGTGACCGGGCCGGACTGTCCCGGGCGCGCCGGGTCGACACCCAGGCGTATGAGGCGTACCTCAAGGGCAAATTCCAGCTCAACAAGTTCACCCCGGAGTCGTTCGAGAAGGCGCTGGCACTGCTCAAGCAGGCCGTGGCCATCGATTCGACCGAGCCGCTGGCCTGGGCCGGGCTGTCTCAGGCCTACGGCCTCACGGAGCTGTTCACCCCGCTGCCCCGGGCCGACGCCATCCCGCTGGCCAAGGAGGCAGCGCTCAAAGCGCTCGCGCTGGATGAGACCCTGGCCGAAGCCCACGTGGCCCTGGCCGACATCCTGGCCAACGAGTGGGACTATCCCGGCGCCCAGCGGAGCCATCTGCGGTCTCTGGAGCTCAACCCCAACCTGCCGGACGCCCACGTGCACTACAGTTGGTACCTGTCGATCTTCGGAACCGAAGACTCGGCGATTGCCACCATGAAGCGCGGTGTCGCGCTCGATCCGCTGTCTCCGCTGTACAGCGCCTGGCTCGCGGGGATGTACTGGGAGTTCGGCCGGTTCGACGACGCCATCCGGGAAGCCAACAAGGCGATGGAGCTCCAGGCCGATTTCCCGGTCGCGCTCTTCGTGCTGGGCCTGGCCCATCTCGACAAGGGGGATCACGCCCAGGCCATCGCGTACCACGAGCGGGCGGTGGCCAGGTATCCCAATCAGAGCATGACCTGGACCCTGGCCCGCACCTATGCGATGACCGGCCGCACCGCAGACGCGCGGAAGATCATGCGCCGCCTGGAATCGGGAGCGCCCGGCGACGCCCAGCACCCCTGGTTCATCGCCTCGGCGTACGCGGCACTGGGAGAAGGCGAGAAGGCAATCGACTGGCTGGAGAAGGCCTACGAGGCCCGGATCCTCTTCCTGCCCAACCTCAAGAGGAAGCGCGCGGCCGGGGGCACCTTCCAGTCGCTGCACGGCAACCCGCGCTTCCAGGCCCTGCTCAGGCGATTGAACCTGGCGCAGTGAGGCTAGGTCTACGGGGACCAGCCGGTCAGCAACACCACGATCACCAGTCCCGCGATCGGCGGAC
>Ga0209818_1000326_pt1 | contig 11096 bp, 10 predicted proteins | sample NCAS200_FD_187517 | JGI IMG/M metagenome (GOLD analysis project Ga0209818, IMG submission 187517) | Agricultural soil microbial communities from Utah to study Nitrogen management - NC AS200 (SPAdes) (version 2) | ecosystem: Environmental > Terrestrial > Soil > Agricultural land | place: USA... | reverse complement strand
GTCGCGCTTCCGGCATGATCACTGAGAGCGCCGCGAAGGTTCGATTGAGCAACGGCAGATTTTCGACCTGCGCCGGTGTCACGACTCCGCCCAGATCCGAACGCGTCGTCTCGATGGTCATAGCGTCCGCGGTAACGTTGACGATCTCGGTTATTTGTCCGGGCTTGAGATCGAAGTTGAGCGTTGCCGTCGTGCCGACGTTAAGTTCGCGAGCTTTGACAACGGCCTTACTGAAATTTGGTGCTTCGACTGAGATGTCGTAAGTACCAGGCAGCAGGGCGGCGAGCGTGTAGTTTCCGTTCTGGTCCGATTGGACTGTACGCTCTTGACCGGTGCCGATGTTGCGGGCAGTAATAGTTGCGCTTGAAACCGCGGCGCCGTTTTGATCAAGGACTCGGCCGGTAATGTCGGCGGTAGTCACCTGAGCAGCGACTGGAGCCGCAAATAGAAGACTCGCCAACACAACCGATCCAAACCCTAAGAGAAGTCGTGTTAAGTGCCTCATACTTTTCCTCCTTCGAGCTAGAGTAAAAATGGCCATCGTCCGGTTGACGGAAAACCGGCACCGGGGGAGTTTGGGAGTGTTAAAGCGCCTCTGGGATCGTTGAAGTGTGAACGGTCTGTAATATGCTCCCAGGCTTGGGCTGGAGTCAACAAAAATGAAGATCACGAGGACAAGCGGGAGTATGTCGTCGCTGAAAGTGAGGGTCGGCGCCATCAAGACGCCGACGTCTATTCAGCTCGACTTAATTTAGCGACACGTCCCTCAAAAACAATTTCTTGCGCGGGGCGTCGAGCTCCTGCGTTGAGCTGCGCGGGCCGCGCGGGCGTTTTTCATTGTCGACGATGTTGACCGTGGCGAGCGCTGGAGTCCCCAAACTGGCGTTCGACGGGTTACTTAATCTCACGTTGAACGCTTCAGTTGATTCCTTCGTGCCGTCGCCGGTGATAAAAACGGTGAAACTCTTCGCCGACTCACCCGGTGCGAACGTCAATGTGCCTGCAACTGCGACGTAATCGCTCGAATTCAACGCTGTTGCATCTGAAGAAGAGAACTGAACAGTCGCACTTGTCGAGGTGCCGCCGTCCCGAGTCACGGTAATCGTAATCGAACCCGCACTTTCGTTGACGCTGTAAGACGAAGAGCTAAATTGGACCACACCAGCGGGCGCAGGTGTTGGAGTAGGGGTTGGTGTGGGAGTTGGAGTTGGAGTCGGCGCCGGCGTTGGTGTCGGCGTTGCCCCGCAGGGATCAACTGGTCCTTGTCCTATCCATCCATTATTCCACCTATACCACTGCGAATCTGTACCGAGCACATAGACAGTGCGATTGCAGTAAAGAATTACCGAACCAACCCCTCCCGCTGCTTGGACCCCGTTGCGCAAGACCGCTCCATTAGCCGCGCGAGTCCAAACAGCGCCAGTGCTATCCACGATCTGCATACCGGGTGGCACGCGCGTGTTATTTGGAGACTCTTGGCCCGGTGTCGGTGTTGGAGTTGGAGTCGGCGTTGGCGTTGTCCCACTCAGTGCGGCTTCGAGTGCGTCAATGTCGCAGCCTGGATCTTTTCCGTCTGTGCCAAGTCCTTTGTAGGGCGACCATGAAGCAAGCCGATAGTTTCCGCCAAGCAGATCCACGAATCCCACGACGTTATAGCTCTGAGGGAAGTAGTTGCCAGTCGGATAAATAAGTTCCACGTTCCACGGCGCACCGAACTCTTTAGCGATCAGATTTCCGGCGATGATGCTGTTCGGGAAGAAACACGCGATCGCGGGATTCCCGATACCACCGTTGCACGTCGCGCTGTTCCCAACAATCCCATACAGGTTATGTCGGTTGATGTTGTTGCGGAAGATAAAGCGGGTGTTCGGATCGTAGTCGGTGATGATTATTTGACCGTTCTGAAAGACAGTGTTGTTTTCGATAGTCACATCTTCGGTTTTATGAATTACCGTCGCGAATGCGCCGTTACTACTAAACCGCTGACCGTCGATAAACCACAGATTATTCGCGACTCGCACGCGGCGAAGGCGGGTGTCTGTCGGTGCGGGCGGTTCATCTGCTCCGAGAAAGCTAACCCCTGACGCCACGTTGCGGACGATGTTGTTTTGAAACAGCACGTCCTCGACAACGGCCCACGAGCCGGAATCGCTAGGACGCGGACTAAAGACGATCGCGCGCCCTGCCTGCGCGTCAGTCCAGTTGTTCTCGAACACGTTTCCTTCGACAACAACACGCCGCGCGTTTTTCAGCTCAAACAGGTTTTTAACGGACCAATGAACCCCCGCATATGAGGAATCACTCACATACCACGATAGAGGTTTGGAAAAGTGGTTGCGCCGGATTTCGATGTTGGACGGAATCAGGCCGCGAATCGCGGGTTCTGCGCCACCAAACATAATGTTTTCGCCGGCAGCTTCCAGATAGTTGTTGATGATCTGAAAAGGACCTGGACCATTCCATCCACATATTGCTTGAGTGTCGAAGCCGTTCAAATGGATGTCGGAAATATGAGAGTTGATTATCGAGGTCTCCGCGCTGTTAAGACCGATTCCGCGCTGCACAGGCTGAGATGGAAAGCCGTGGATCCATAAACGATCGAGTATCAAATGATGTGGCACGTCTGCGAGATCAGTTTGAGCAGAGTCACCGATCCGAACGAGATCATAGATAAGATCAGTGGCGGTGAACGTTGAGACATCAAGACCGATCAGCTTGTAGTGGTGAGCGCCTGGTAGAACTGTAATCACCGGATCGCCGGCCACATTCGAACGCAGCTTTGCCAGCAGACCACTCTGCGCCGGCGTGACGCGTCCAACAATCTCAGCGGCTCTTGAAGACTGGATCGTTATGTATGCCTCGCCCGTCTTCTTGTGCAACCAGAAGGGACCGCCGTAAGTCGCGCCTGCTGTGAGGACGATAGTGTCTCCGGAGACAGCGCTATTGATTGCTGCTTGCAGATCACCGCCTGCTGGGACAATGAGAGTTGCCGCAGATGCGATCGAAGCAGAGCTGGTTAAGATTAAAAGGGAAATGACGACATTAAGTATCCTCGGCGCACCACTGTGGCGCGGAACAGCACAGACTGGGGAAATAGACATTCGCGCTCCGTTTTATGAATGCAAAAATAGGTAGAGCTGTAGGTTTCAGCATGATCGGGCTTATCGGGTATGTATTTGGTTTAAAAAGGCTTACTGCTCGGACGCGGAGAGACTACCCGAACGAACCGTTGTCAAGGGTTGCGACGCTGTTACAAAATTGTTGCTGAAATTTACTGGGATACCTTTATGAAACACACTTTAACGACACTGATCCTGACTCTCTTAGTCGCATTTGCATGTGTTGGGCCGGCACACGCTCAGCGTTTTCTGTCGTATGAACCTGAGGTCGTAGAACTCGACGGACAACTCGTCGTCCAGTCGAAGTATGGACCACCAAATTTCGGCGAGCAGCCGAAGACGGACCAGAAGGTTCGAGTCCCGGTTCTTTTGCTTAGCCAGCCAGTGATCGTTGCAAGCGACGAGGAAGGTGGAAAGAATTGCCAAACTGCTTACAACGTGAGACAGGTTCAGTTGGCGTTTGACGGCAGCGAGACGTCACACAAGACGTTAATCGGCAAACCGGTGGTCGTCACTGGAACCTTGTTTCGCGCGCACACGGGCCATCATTACACGGATGTTGTTTTGAATGTGCAGTCCATTGAAAGTAAACCGGCTGGTTATGACCAGCGCGAGTTTGTTGTGTGTAGGGTTAACACGTCTGAGTGGAACGTGAAGGCAGGTAACGGGACGAGCTTATTCGAGCGCGCCGAGTTCCGCTCACCGGTCAATGAAGATGAAACGTTAAAATCCTTCAAGCACGCGAAGTCGGGATTGATAATCAATGCCGGAGTGCAATACCTCTACCGCACGCAAACAAAACCTCCGAGGCCTGACGAAATAAGAATTGCGCTCTCCGTGTCCAACAAGGAAGAGGACGCGCTTCATACGTCAGATAATGCGGTGGCGGGAACTGAATAGGGCCGCAACTGAGGCAGTTTGTACGTTACGAAACGAGTGGTTGTCGGAGACATTGAACACACGCTGACGGTTTTTTGCTTCGACCGACATGCGAAGTGGTACAAAGGATCTGTGTCCGGGCGGTGATTCTAATCGAGTTTAGCGTGATTCACTTCGCGTCGAATTATGACGTCGGCAAGACAGACAAGCCGGCCGGCATCAGAGATGCGTTTTCGAGTTCTGTCGGGAGACGTCTCTTATTACTCTTCTTCGGCGTAGACAACTCAACGGCGGGTGTCACGCTTTCAACCTCCAGGATCAATTGCGTCGTCTGAATGACGGTGTCCGGGTTGAGCGACATCGAGGCGATTCCTTTTTCTACCAGAAAGCGCGCGAACTCCGGATAGTCCGAAGGCGCCTGGCCGCAGATGCCAATCTTCTTTCCAGCACGATGCGCCGCTGCAATCGCCATCTCGACCATCTTTTCCACTGCGCCATCGCGCTCGTCAAAAAGATGGGCCACCATTTCGGAATCGCGGTCCAAACCGAGTGTCAGTTGTGTTAGATCGTTCGAGCCGATTGAGTAACCGTCGAAGATGCGCAGGAATTCATCGGCAAAAACCACGTTCGCCGGCAATTCGCACATCGCATAGATCTCCAGATCGTGCTCACCTTGTTTCAATCCGTAGTCAGCCATTAACTGAATCACGCGCCTGCCTTCTTCAACCGTGCGGCAGAAGGGAATCATCGCTTTCACGTTTACGAGACCCATGTCTTCCCGCACGCGCAGCAGCGCCAGGCACTCCAGATGAAATCCTTCGCGATAACGCTCGTCGTAATAGCGGGACGCGCCGCGAAAACCCAGCATCGGATTCTCTTCAGTGGGCTCAAATTCCTGACCGCCGACGAGCATCGCGTACTCGTTCGACTTGAAGTCTGACATGCGCACGATCACCGGGTTGGGATAAAAAGCCGCGGCTATCCGGCCGATGCCTTCCGCGAGACGTCGAACAAAGAAATCGCGAGGATCTTCTTCGCCGATGCGGCGCTCGATCTCGCGCACCACATCCTGACTTTGCAGATTTGGATAACGAACCAAAGCCATCGGATGTATGCCGATGTGGTTATTGATGATGAACTCCAGGCGAGCTAGTCCAACTCCGTCGTTGGGCAGAGCTGACAGCTTAAACGCATGATCCGGATCGCCAACGTTCATCATCACCTTGGTTCTGGGCCGGTTCTCTTTTCCGACCACCCGCTTTTCGACCGTGAAGTCGATCAGGCCATCGTAGATACTTCCGCGAGCACCTTCGGCACAGCAGACCGTTACGTCCATTCCCGATTGCAACATCTGCGTTGCGTTTCCGGTCCCGACGATACATGGCAATCCCAACTCGCGGCTCACAATCGCGCTGTGACACGTTCGACCACCACGGTCGGTAACGATCGCCGCCGCCTTTTTCATGATTGGTTCCCACGCTGGATCGGTCATCGAAGTCACCAGCACAGCGCCTTCCTTAAACTGCGTGAGTTGATCTGGATCGGCTAGTACGTGGACCTGGCCTTGACTGATCCGTTCGCCGACCGCGATTCCCGTAACTACAGGTTCGCCATGTTCGCCGGTGAGTTTATGGGTTTCGATATAGTTTTCACGGTTGCTTGCATGGACTGTTTCAGGGCGTGCCTGGAGGATGAAGAGCTCGCCACTAATACCGTCCTTGGCCCATTCGAGGTCCATCGGAGTCGGACGCCCGGCGAGGTTTGAATAGTGCTCCTCGATCAGACAGGCCCACTGCGCGAGTTGCAACACCTCATAGTCACTTAGACAAAACCGTTGGCGTTGAGCATCGACGACGTCACGGGTCCGCGTTCCTTTGCCGTCGAGACCGTAGACCATCTTGACTTCTTTGGTCCCAAGACGGCGACTGACGATCGGACGTGCGCCAGTCAAGAGTGTGGGCTTGAAAACGATCCACTCGTCCGGTGTCGCCATTCCCTGTACGATTGCTTCTCCGAGACCCCATGCGCCATTGATTACAACTACATCGCGAAAACCGGACTCAGTGTCGAGCGTAAACATGACGCCCGAGCACGCCTGGTCCGAACGCACCATCGGCTGCACTCCGATAGCCAGCGAAACGTCGAAATGATCGAAGCCGCGGCTGGCTCGGTATGAAATCGCGCGATCCGTCCAAAGGGAAGCGAAGCACCGGTGGCACGCTTCGATTAGTCGGTCTTCGCCGCGGACGTTCAGGATCGTGTCCTGCTGACCAGCGAATGAAGCTTCGGGCAGATCTTCCGCAGTGGCAGACGACCGGACCGCCACTTCACTACTGGTTCTGGTCCGCTCGCAGAGACGTCGATAGGCGTCGAGAATTGCGTCATGCACCGGGCGCGGTAACGGAGTATCGAGCATCAGCGCCCGCGCCTCACGTCCAGCCTTGTTTAGCGACTTCAGGTCTTCATGGTCGAGACCGTTCATCAACTCGCGCAGCCGCTTGCCGAGACCGTCAGTCTCGAGCAACAGACGATATGCCTCGCGCGTAGTGGCGAAACCATCGACGGCGCGTACGCCGCGAGGCGCGAGGGAGCGAAATAATTCCCCCAGACTCGCGCATTTGCCACCCACTAACTCGACGTCCCCAGCTCCACACTCGCTCAGGTCCAGCACAAGTGGTGTCGGGTCTTCCTTCATATGCACTCCTCCGGCCAACGGGTCTTAGTTCTCGTACTACGTGAGGAAAACACACAATGACGGGGGCTTCGAGGATTTTGCCCGCTGATCGTACCGGGGCGCCCATGAAGTGGAACAATGGTACAGGTCGGGTTTATCGAATTGAAGTTGTTTTTCAGTCTTTTTGGTACCTTTCTTCTCATCCGCGACAAGCATTTGTGATTTCCAGCCTGGATTATTCGCTCTAACGATCAACACGGGGAGGGAATATGTCGCGCGAATCAGACTTCGAAAAACTGCGGGAAATGTTGAAAGACATCGATCTCTGCATGTTGACAACAGTCGACGAAAGCAACGATCTGCACAGCCGTCCGATGTCACTCAATGGCGACGTCGATGAGGAAGGAAATCTCTGGTTCTTCACTTCGTCAGATTCACACAAGGCGAGTGAGATCGAACGAACGCCGAATGTAAATGTCAGTTTTATCGACACTGACAAACAGCATTACGTCTCAATCTCAGGCGCCGCTGAGCTGGTGCGCGATCGACAAAAGATAAAGGAGCTTTGGAAACCAGTGTTGAAGGCATGGTTCCCTGATGGACCAGAACAAGCTGACGTTGCGTTACTCAAGGTCAATCTAAGGAAAGCCGAATACTGGGATGGACCATCGAGCACGATCGCGCAGGCGGTCAGTTTTGTGTCGGCGATTATCACTGGCAAGCAGGTCGAGCTTGGTGAGAACAAGAAGCTGAATCGACTCGATCAGGCATAGTCAGGCGCGTTCGCGTCTTGACTTGCAACGCGCTTAGGTCTAAAAGTGGCGACAGCTGCTCTGCCCTAAAAGTCGTAAACAGGTTTTCTCTGTGCTCTCTGAGCCTTTGTAGTTAATGATTTTGCTCAGGAAAAGTCGCAGAGAGAACAGAGGTTGCACAGAGAAGTAGTCCAGCAAGAGACTTTTGAGGCAAGGTGGCGAGAGCAATTCCCCCGCTTCATCGTCTAGTATGCCCGACACAGCCACACCATTGGTGTCATTCCCAAGATTCAATGGAGGAGCACAATGAGAAACCCCAGGAAGTTTTATTTCTTAGCAGCGAGTTTGCTGCTTCTAACAATCGCAATCACAAGTTCGAGCCAGATGACTGCGCCGAAGTCGCAGGAAGCAAAGAAGACAGGTGACTGGGACTTCAACGCCACGATTATTGAAGCGTGCAGTTGCCCGATGTTTTGCCAGTGTTACTTCAACATGCAACCCGCGGCGCATCACGGTCACGCCGGCGGCGGCAGCAACCATTTCTGCAAGTTCAACAACGCGTTTAAGGTGAACAAGGGTCAGTCAGGTACCGTCAATCTGGATGGCGCAAAGTTTTGGGTTGCCGGCGATCTTGGCGGCGACTTTTCTAAAGGTCAGATGGATTGGGCGGTTTTAACGTTTGACCCGTCTGTTACTAAAGACCAACGTGACGCGATCGCGCGCATCCTTGGTCATGTGTATCCGGTCAAGTGGAACTCGTTTACGATCGCCAAGGACGCGGACATGGAATGGGTAGCCGAGTCGCGAAAGGCCCATGCGCGTTTGGGCGGCGGGAAGGTTGCCGAGGTCGTGCTGCGTCATCCCGAAGCGTCAGCCATGACCGATGGTCCAGTCGTGATTAAAAACCTGAAATACTTCGGCGTGCCACGCAACGAAGGCTTTATCATGATGCCGAACGAGGTCGAGGCCTATCGTGTGGGCGACAAGGCTTTCGAATACAAGGGAACGAACGGTTTCATGATCACGATCGACATCGCTTCCCGTGATGTAGCTGCGGCGGGAAAAGAATAGGCGTCTCATCATAACAATGACGCGAATAGTCATTGGTGTCTCAATAGCGCTGCTTTGTATCGGTTTGGTACCGGCGCGTTCCGAGAGTGTCGGAACCAAACCGGGGCGGCGTGTCACTCTGTTGCTGAAAACGCCTGCACTTGATAGCTGGGAGAAAGCTATCGTCAGTTTTCGGCCCAAAGAGGTTTACGATGGTTCGAAAGAACCGCAGAACGAGTGGGATCTGCTTTATGGCGGTCTCAGCCACAACGGCGATGCCAATTGGCTCAAGGTCAATTGCGACAAACACAGTTGGAGTCGCATTAGAGATCTGGGAGAGTTAGATTGGTCTGACGATATCAAGGTCCCCGTTCTGCCCATTCTGCCATGTCGTGCAGAATCAGCCTTGCGGTCGTATTCACATCCCGCCACCTCAATCGGGGAAGAAGATCCAGGACGAAGAGTTGAATCCTCATATTGCCAAACCCATCGCGGGGCACATGTACGTCATTCACCGTCAGAGAGAAAGACGTCGTTCTGAACCGCCCTCGCCGGACGCCCTGTTCGATTACTACGCTCTCGTTAGAGTTGAGGAACTGAAGCCGAATGAGAGTTGTACGATCACCTGGAAACGCATTTCAACGCCTCAATAGCAAGAAACTAAGCAACTTCCGCGTCGCCCCAACCCGCCGGCAGCGAGCCGTAAGATAACGCCGCGAGGCTTTGACTCAAAAGTCTCTTGCTGGACTGCTTCTTTGTGCAACTCTGTGCTCCCTGCGACTCTGTGGTTATTTTCCTGAGCAAATCATTAACCACAAAGGCTCAGAGAGCACAGAGAAAACCTGTTTACGACTTTTAGAGCAAAGCAACGCTGCGACGGTTCGGCACCGTACAAACTTCAAAACTATTTTCCTCTGAGTGACCCACTTCAGCTGTTTTTTCCGCGTGTCAATCGGGCGAGAATTTGCTGTTAACGGGACAGCCGAAGATGCCCCTTAGGATTGGACCAGTGGAACACGCTTAAACATCGGTAATTAGCCCGCCAAGATTGGCTTGGACCAGCAGTCCGCACGACTGTTGCAACAATTAAAGCTCCCAAGGAGAGTGAAATAAAAATGGTTTTAGCGCGCCGCAAGTTTGTTCAATCGGGCTTACTTTATTTCGTTAAAAGTCGCGAATAAGGAACAATACCTCGCACGACAACCTATATACATTCGCGTCTCGAATCCGCTATGGCGCATGTTCGACGTTTCGCCCATTCATATCAAAGTAGCCTACCGGACGTGTCGGCGGAGGAACTCTTTGAAATGATCATGGACGAAGCTGAAGAAAGCAGATCGGAGAGCTAACCCTATGTTGTTCTCAGGCTGGGGACCGATAGTCCTTGTGGTCTACTTCATCATAGTGTTCGGCGCACAGCAATTGCTTTGGAGCTGGACTGGGGAGGGAAGATACTTCTTTCAGCACCCGTTTGTAGGTTTGCTGATCTTCGCTTTCGCCGGCGTGGTCGTATGGCTGCAAGGCCGTTGATCGGCGGCTCGAAACAGTCGTGCTGATGGCTGGCGTACCAACCGAGGCGTCGATATTGCTGGAGAGTAATGATCCTGATTGCGTTGAGTTTCGCCAAAACACGCCGAAAGGGCAGTTGGATAATTACTTCAAAGTCATTAGCCCGCTCGACGCGATCAATTATGTGCCTCATGCTGCACCCAGCCCGCTGTTATTTCAATTCGCGAGGATTGAGCGATACTTCAATGAAGCGGCGATGGAGCGGTACGCGCAGGCCGCCGGCGAACCCTAAACTTGTTCTCCGGTACGACACCGGACACGAACTCAACGGCAATCGCCCGCTCGTCATCGGGCAAATTGGCGGCGAAAACATATCCGGATAGGACCAATTGGATCTATAGTGCGAAGCAACTTAGTCAACTAAGACGCGGACGCATCGATTGGAGGTGTTGCAATGAAAAGTAAAGCCACGCTGGCCGGTCATCCGGTCCATCCAATGTTAATTCCATTTCCGCTTGCTCTTTGGACCACGTCATTTGCAGTCGACATCCTGTTCTATTTTTTCCGGCACCCGACGCTGCTCGTAATCTCGAAGTTCATGCTTGCGGCCGGTTGCATAGGCGCGCTCGCGGCGGCGGTAGCGGGCTTCATCGATTGGCTGGCGATCAGGGATGGCGAAGTGAAGAAAGTCGCAAACTGGCACGCCCGGCTCAATGTGGCAGCGTTAGTGATCTTTGCGATCAGTTTTTTCCTGCGGACGAGTCGCTACAGTGATCTCGTCGGTCGCAAGCTTACGATTCCGTTTTTGCTTTCGCTCGTCGGCGTGATTCTGATCTCGATCTCAGGTTGGCTCGGCGGTGAACTGGTTTTTCGCTATGGGATCGGCCAGACACGGGACGACACGAACACGTAAGTGAAGGCAAAGGACATGTGACGGATTTTTCTTGCAGTAGTATCCACCTGAAGCTTTCACATCCATAGGAATCTCTTCGGAACGGCCGTTGCTAAAAGCACCCCGTCTGATTAGAGAGAGGAGATTTCTTTGTGATTAAAACCCATTTAGCATTAGCGCTTTCCGTAGTTATAACGGTCATGAGTTTTGGTCTACCGCTA
>Ga0209818_1000324_pt1 | contig 11103 bp, 9 predicted proteins | sample NCAS200_FD_187517 | JGI IMG/M metagenome (GOLD analysis project Ga0209818, IMG submission 187517) | Agricultural soil microbial communities from Utah to study Nitrogen management - NC AS200 (SPAdes) (version 2) | ecosystem: Environmental > Terrestrial > Soil > Agricultural land | place: USA: Utah... | reverse complement strand
GCTGAGCGGCGACAACGGGGCTTCCGACCCGCCGGCGAGCATCACATCGGCCTCGCCCCGGCTGATGGCCCGGAACGCCTCCCCGATGGCGATGGCGCCTGATGCGCAGCTCATGCCGTTGGTGATGTTGGGCCCCGAGATCCCCAGCTCGATCGCCAGGTTGCAGCTTGCGGCGCCCACGAAGACGGTGAGCGCGAGTCCCGGCTCCACCGCCCGCACCCCCCCGGCGAGATACTTCTCGTGCTCCCGCTCGGCGAACTCCACTCCGCCCAGCGCCGAGCCCATCATTGCGCCGACGCGGTCGGGATCCTCGGTCGCCAGCTCGAGCCCGGCGTCGGCGATGGCGAGACGCGCGGCCGCCAGGGTGAACTGGGAGCAGCGGTCGAGGCGCTTGGCCCGCCGGGGATCCATCCAGGCGGTGGGGTCGAACCCCTCCACCTCGGCGGCGAGCTGGCTGCGAAAGGGAGAAGGGTCGAAGCGGGTGACCCGCCGCACCACCGAGCGGGCGCTCTGGAGACCGGTCCAGAAGTCTTCGGGGCCGACACCGATGGGTGTGACGGGACCGATTCCGGTGATCACGACGCGCCGGTCAGGCATCGGCCGCCTCCGCCGCGCTGGCAATCCCCTTGAGCGTGCGGGAGGCGATCCCGCTCACGAACACCGGCCCGATGACGAAGTCGGCCGCCCAGGGCCCGATGAGGGGCCAGCGGGGGCCGCGCCATTCGTGCACGATCGTCGCGAGGGTGCCGGAATCCTTCGGCTCCATGGTCCAGAGCACATCCATGCCGCGGGTGACGCCGCGCAGGTGGCGATAGCGCACCTCGCGGCGGGTCGCGTCGACCCGCATTTCCGATTCCCACCAGGTCGGCCAGTTGAAGGGTCCGAAGGGGCGGTAGGCCGCCATCTCCACCAGCCGGGCGCCGTCGGTGCGCGGGTCGTGGAGCCGGACCCAGCGATAGTGGGGCAGGATACGAGGCCAGCGCTCCACTTGCGACGCATGCCGGAAGACCCGCTCCGGCGGCGCGTTGATCCAGCGCGCGTCCACGGTGTGCATCAGGCCTCCGGGCGCCAGACCGCGACCAGCCGGGCACCGGGCCGCCGGGCCACCGGCGCCCGAATGCCCGCCTGGCCGAGCAGGTCGCCGAGCGACGTCGCGCTGAAGCCGCGGCGGAGGGACGTCACCCCGTCCCGCACGGTGTGGTGGTCGAAGCCGAGGAGACTTCCCGCCACCCGAAATCCCAGCGCGGCGACCGAGGAACGGCGCAGGTCGGCGACGATGACCGCGTGGCGGGCCACCCGGTTGCATTCGCGGAACAGGTGGACGATCGCCGGAGGCGAGAAGTGGTGGGCGACCTGGCTCAGCAGCACCAGGTCGATGCTCCGGCTTCCGAAGGGCAGGGCGCCGGCGTCCCCCACCAGTACTGGAAGGCCGAGGCTTCGGGCCATCCGGGCTGCACCGGTATGCCGTTCCAATCCCAGGGGCTCCAGCACGATCCCCCGGGTGGACGCCCAGGCCGCTGCCATCCGGGGCAGATCCCCCATGCCGGTGCCGACATCCACCATAGTCCAGCGCGCACCCGGGCTCCCGCCGGCGAAGGCGCGCTCCAGGCCGTAGCGAACCGCCGCCGCGCCGCCGAACCAGCGGTTGGCCCGTCCGATGTTGCGAAGCGACGCGCAGACCAGCGCCGGCTCGGCGGCGGGGTCGTCGAGCAGCTCGACGCCGGGGGCGGGCTCGAGACGGATCATGGCACTCCGGCGGTGACGTAGCCGCCGCGGTAGTACATGAGGGGATGGCCCTTGCCCACGTGTCCCCCGACGATGCGGCCCACGAAGATGGTGTGATCGCCGGCCTCGAATGAGGCTTCCGATTCGCAGGTGATGGTGGCCAGCACGCCGTCCAGCAGGATGAAGCCGTTCTCGTCGCGGCGGTAACCGATACCGTCGAAACGCCGGCTCAGGTTCCCGGCGAAGCGACGAGAAATCGCCTCCTGGCCACTTTCCAGGATGTTGATGGCGAAGCGGGCGGCCCGGCTCAGGACCGCGTGCATCTCGGCGGCGTGGTCCACGTTGACCGACATCAGCGGCGGGGAAAGCGAGACCGAGGCAAAGCTGTTGGCGGTCATGCCCGCGGGATGTGCGTCGGCGTCCTGGGCCGTGATGACGACGACACCGGTGGCGAAATGGCCGCAGAGCTGGCGGAATTCGGCGGGATCCACGTCACGGAGCGGCATCAGAAGACGACCTGGGAGAGGAAAACCGGGTTGAGCACGGCGCGGGCCGGCACGAAGTCACCCGTCACGCCGATCAGGGTATGGGCCAGTCCGCGGCGCTCCAGCCGCTCCACCGCGCGATCGAAGAGCGTGGGAGCGAGCATGGCGTAGCCGATCGCCCGCTCCACGATCCACTTGCCGACAAACGCCGCCCGCCGGGCGCGGGCGTAGGGGTGGAGCGCTGAACGGGAAACCGGTCCGGCCGCCGCGAGCGCCGCGAGGAGCACCGGCTCGGCCAGCTCGGCCCCGCGCAGCGCGGCGCAGATGCCCTCCCCGGTAAAGGGGTCGAAGAAGTCGGCCGCATCTCCCACCAGCAAGGCTCCGGGCGCGGTCACCCGGCGGGACCAGGCCGCGAAGGGTCCGGTGACCAGCACCTCCCGCACCAGCGAGGTACGCGCCACCCGTCCCGCGACCCCGGGGAAACGCTCCAGCTCCTCGAAAAAAAAGTCTCTCGGGCCTCCCCGGGCCCGGGCCGCCCGCGCCGCCGGGACGACCAGTGCCACGTTGGCGATGCCGCCACCCAGAGGATTGAGCCCGACGTACCCGGCGGCGCTCACATGCATTTCGGCGGTGTCGCGGAGCCCGGCGACCTCGCTGACGTGGGCGGCGAAGCCGAAGCGGCGGAGCGTGGGGGGGCGGCGGTCGCCGATGCTTCCGGCAACCAGGGAGTGAAGCCCGTCGGCGCCGATGGTGACCCGGGCTCGGATCTCGCGAACCGCTCCCCCGGCGTCCATCACCGTGAGCCCCTGGACCGCGCCGCGCTCGACCAGCACGCCGCGAACCGCGGTGCGCTCCACGACCTCCGCTCCGGCCTGTCGGGCGCCCTCCACCAGGGTCGCATCGAGGAGACGGCGGGAGATGGACAGCCCGGTATCCCGGAAGGGGGCGTGGCCGGCCCGGGCGAAGAGCCCGGTAAGGCGCGATCCCCTGGGGGCGGCGACCGAGGTCCCCCGGATCCGGTGGCCGCCGCGACGCTCCAGCGATTCCAGCAGGCCGAGCTGGGCCAGGTGGCGCACCCCCTCGGGACTGGAGTATTCGGAGCAGATCTTGTCGCGGGGGAAGGTGGCCCGGTCTACGACCAACACCCGGACCCCGGCGCGCGCCAGGCGGAGGGCGGTGGCCGCACCGGCCGGTCCGGCGCCGGCAATCAGGACATCGGGCGAGCGGATCATCGTTCCGAAGAATAGCCGCGACGGCTATATTGTCGCGTCGTGACCCCTCCCGAGACCATCCACGCCCTCATCCCCCAAAGCCTCCTCGAGGCAATCCGCAATCTCGACACGCCGCTGGACGACGGGCTCAACGAGCTGGCGGAGGAAACAGTCTCCAAACGGCTGGGCCTTTCGACTACCGTGGCCCAGCAGATCGAGCGCTACCGCGAAACCGCAGAGGGCGACGGGAAGGTTCCCGCCGAAGAGGCGATTTCGGTCTTCCGCCTGGTGGGCCGCCGGCCGGACGCGACCCTGGTCTACTCCGACGCGGGGCGGCGGGCGGCGCGTTACGCCGCCCGCGCCGCGGGCGTGGGCACCAAGGTGTTGCTCGGGGTGAGCCCCGGGGCACTCAAGCGGCATTTCGGGATTCGATCTGCTGCCCGAGTCGCCAGCAAGCTGCTGGGCCTCGAGATCAACCTGCGCTCGGGAAATCCCCAGGTGCGGCTCAAGGAGTCGCTGGCGACACGGGCGGGTTTTCCGGGGCCGGGATGCTACTTCTACAGCGCGGTGATCGCCGAGCTGCTCCGGGTGGCCAGCGGATTCGAAGGCGCCATGATCCACGAGCGCTGCCGGGCCCTGGGAGACGATCACTGCTTCTGGCGGGCCACCGAGGCCGGGGGATACGAATGATCAGGCGGTTCGGCGCCGACGATCAGGCCGCACTGGCGTCGGGGCTGGCCCGCGCCGGGGCCGATGGATGGCTGCTGTTCGACTTCCAGGGTCACAATCCCATCGCCGGCCGGATGCTCGGCCTGGGAGGACTGGGCTCCCGCCGGATCTTCGTGCTGCTCCGCCCCGGCGAGGAACCGGTCGCGGTGGCCCACAAGATCGAGCTCCAGCCCCTCGCCGGGTTCCCCGGGCGGGTGGTTCCCTATGCCATGTGGCAGGAGCTGCACGCCGCCCTGAGCGAGCTGGTTCGGGGGAAGACGGTGGCGATGGAGGTTTCTCCCCGCAACGGGGTGCCCTATCTGGACCGGGTTCCTCACGGAGTGGTCGAGCTGATCGAGTCGCTGGGCGCCCGGGTGGTGTCGAGCGAGCCGCTGGTGACCCACTTCGTGGCGACCTGGAGTGCCGAAGAAGCGGCGGGACACTTCAAGGCCGCGGAGGCCCTGGCGCGGATCGCCCGGGAGGCGCTCGGGTTCGCGGTGCGCCGGGGCGGAACCGGCTTCAGGGAAACCGAGCTCCAGCAGCGGGTCATCGCGGAAATGAAGCGGGAAGGGATCGCTCCCGATCACCCACCGATCGTCGGATTCGGCCCCAACGCTGCGGACGGGCACTACTCCCCGATGCCGGGGAAAGACCGGGCGCTCTCGAAGGACGAGGTCGTGCTGATCGACCTGTTCGGACGGTATCCCGGCGCCATCTCCGCCGATCAGACCTGGATGGGCTTCTCCGGACCGGTTCCGCCCGATGAGGTGCGCCGGGTCTGGGCCGCGGTTCGAGACGGACGCGACGCCGCGCTCGACCTGGTGCGCCGGGCCGGCGCCGAAGGCCGGAGCATTCAGGGCTACCAGGTGGACCGCGCCGCCCGGGACGTGATCGAGAAGGCGGGATTCGGGGAGTACTTCGTGCACCGGACCGGGCACTCGATCGACCGCGACCTGCACGGCTCCGGGCCTCACATGGACGATTTCGAAACCAAGGACGACCGGACCATCCTTCCGGGGTGCGGCTTCTCGGTGGAGCCGGGGGTTTATCTGCCGGGGAGGTTCGGGGTGAGGAGCGAAGTAAATGTGTTCTGGGGGAAGGAGGGGCCGGTGGTGACGCCGTCGGAGATTCAGAGGGAACTGATCGTGACAGGATAGCGGAGAGCGGGAAGCGGGGAGTGGGAACCTCAGACCCCAACTTTCAATTCCCCGCTATCCGCTATCCGCTATCCGCTATCCGCTCCCCCTCCTACCGCGCATCCGGCACATCCAGAATCACGATTTCCGGCGCGGCCGCCCGCTTCCAGAGCGGCATCTGCTTGTCCACTCCCATCGCACAGAAGAGCAGCGCCAGGTAGAGCAGGGAGTACCTGTACATCCGCCAGGCGGTGGGGGTGACCTGTTCTTCCCGGAGCAGCCGGACGCAGTACCAGAGCAGACGTCCGCCCAGCAGCACCGCCACCACCGCATAGAAGATTCCCTGGGTCCCGGCCAGGGTCGGGAGCAGGGTGAGGGGCAGCAGCATGAGGGTGTAGCCGAGCATCTGGATCTTGGTCTCCCGCGCGCCTTTCACCACCGGCATCATGGGGACTCCGGCCCTGGCGTAGTCCTGCTCCTTGATGAGGGCCAGGGCCCAGAAGTGGGGCGGGGTCCAGTAGAACACGATGGCAAAGAGGTACAGCGCGGTGAGTCCCAGCGAGCCGGTCATGGCGGCCCAGCCCACCAGGGGGGGGAAAGCGCCGGCCGCGCCGCCGATCACGATGTTCTGGGGGCTCGAGCGCTTGAGCCACATCGTGTAGACGAACACGTAGAAGAGGAGTCCGGCCAGGGCGAGCCAGGCGGCCAGCGGATTGGCGAACCGCCAGAACAGCGCGAAGGACACCCCGCCCAGGGCGATGCCGAAGAGCAGCGCCGCGCCGGGGGCGAGCCGTCCCGCGGCCACGGGACGGAGCCGGGTCCGCGCCATGTGCAGGTCGATATCGCGGTCGAACCACATGTTGATGGCGTTGGCCCCGCCGGCCATCAGAAAGCCGGCGAGGAGGACCCAGCCGATCAGCGAGAGCGGAGGCGGGCCCCGGTCGGTGATGAACATCGGGGCGACCGCGGTCACCAGGAGCAGGGAGATGACCCGGGGCTTCGTCAGGGCGAGCAGATCTCGGGCGAGCGACAATGGAGTCCAGGAAGCTAGGGAGCTAGGGAACTAGCGAGCTAGGGAGTACAATATAGTGTCCTCTCCCTAGCTCCCTAACTCCCTAGCTCCCTAGCCCCCTACACTATGCCGAACGACACGCGGGATTCGTGGGGCGAACGGCTTCCCCGCACCGTGGGCCTCCTCCCCGCCGTGATGGTGCTGGTGGGCGTCACCATCGGCAGCGGAATCTTCCGGGTCCCCGCCGACGTGGCGGGGGGACTGGGAACCTCCGGGCCGGTGCTGCTGGCCTGGGTGCTGGGGGGAGTGCTGGCGCTGTTCGGCGCCCTCACCCTGGCCGAGCTGGCGGCGATGTACCCCAGGAGCGGCGGGGTGTTCGCCTACATCGAGGAGGGCATCGGACCGATGCCCGCCTTTCTGTTCGGGTGGTCCCAGCTGGCGGTAATCCGGGCCGCGGCGCTGGGGGCTATCTCCACCATTTTCGCCGAATACTTCAGCTACTTCGTGCCGTTGAGCCCGGTGGAGGTGCAGCGGGTGGCCGCGCTGCTCATCCTGGTGGTCGGTATCCTCAATTACGTGGGCGTCAAGAAGGCGTCGGCGGTCACCAACGTCGCGACCGCGGTCAAGTACGGGGCCCTGATCCTCCTGGTGGTGTTTGCCTTCACCTCGCCGACCGGCTCGGTGCGCAACTTCTCCCCGGTGTGGAGCGGCGCCATCTCGATGTCGGCGCTGGCCACGGTCATGGTCTCGGTGATGTGGGCCTACGACGGGTGGGCGGACCTCTCCTTCATGAGCGGCGAGATCAAGGACCCCTCGCGCACCCTGCCCCGGGCGCTGATCATCGGGACCCTCATGATCATCGCGATCTACCTGCTGGTGAACCTGGCCTACATCTACCTGGTTCCGGTGCCGGAGATCGCCCAGTCCCGGCTGATCGCGTCGACCGCGGTGGAGCGGATCCCGATCCTGGGGGCGGCGGGCGCCGGTCTGATTGCGGCGGTGGTGATGATCTCTACCTTCAGCAGCGTCAACGCCACCATGATGACCAGCCCCCGGATCTTCTTCGGGATGGCGGACCGGGGTCTCTTCTTTCCGGCCATTGCCAGGGTTTCACCACGTTTCAAGAGTCCCTCCACGGCGATCTTCCTGGCGACCGGCCTGGGGGTGGTGTACGTGCTGTTCAACGACTTCAAGGAGCTGGCCGACAAGTTCGTGCTGGGTATCTGGCCCTTCTACATCCTGGCGGTGCTGGCGGTGTTCGTCCTCCGGAAACGGTCCCCCGAGCTGCCCCGGCCCTACCGGGTGCTGGGTTACCCGGTGGTGCCCGCCATCTTCCTGCTGGCCTCGATCGGGATGATCCTCAACGCCCTGATCACCGACCCCAAGAACACCGGGGTCACTTTCGGCATCATCCTGGTGGGCATCCCGGTTTATTACGCCGCCAAGGCCGCGGGCAAGATTCATCCAAAGGACACAGTCAAGGGCGGGTAACGGTCAGGTGAACTGCTTGATTTGGGTCCCGGCGCGGGTAACTTAGGGCGTCTTTCCTCCGCAGGTTCCAATACATCTCGGGGAGTTCGTTCCATGCAGCCAATCGGGCGCGCTATTCGGTTCGGGTCGGCCATCGTGGCACTGCTGGCCGGCGGGAGCTCGGCTCTCGTCGCGCAGGGTGTCACCAGCGCCGCGGTGCAGGGGAGGATTACCTCCGCAACCCGCGGGTCGGTGGAAAACGCCATCGTGGTGCTCACCAACACCACCAATGGCGCCAGGCAGCAGACCACCTCGAAGACCGCCGGCCGGTACAACTTCGAAAATGCGACCCCGGGCGGCCCCTACACCATCGAGGTGCGGGCCATCGGGTTCCAGGCGGCGACCAAGACCGGGATCATGCTCACCCTGGGCCAGCGCTATACCCAGGACTTCGAGCTGGCCCAGCAGGTGGTAACCCTGGAGGAGCTCACGGTCATCGCGGCGACCAACCCACTGATCAACAGCGGGCGAACCGGTCCGGCGCAGATCGTGACCGACACGGCAATCCAGCGGCTTCCGCTGCTGGGCCGCAACTTCACCGATCTGCTGCGGACCAGCCCGCAGGTGATGAGCGGGTCCTCGGTCGGCGGCCAGAACAGCAAATTCAACACGATTCTGGTGGACGGCGGCTCAAACAACGACGTCTTCGGGGTGTCCGCCACCCCGGGGGCCTCCGCCGGCGCCAAGCTCATTTCGCTCGAGGCGGTGCAGGAGTTCCAGATTCTGGTGGCACCGTTCGATGTTCGTCAGGGAAGCTTCTCCGGCGGGCTGGTCAACAGCATCACGAAGTCCGGCACCAACAACTTTCACGGTTCGGCCTTCAGCTATTTCCAGCGCCCGGAGCTGGTCGGCGCCGACACCGGGCGGAACAAGCTGACCCCGCAGCAGGAGTTCGACACCAAGCAATACGGCGGCACCCTGGGGGGGCCGATCATCCCGAACAAGTTGCACTTCTTCGCCAGCGCCGACATCCAGTCGTCCCAGCGTCCCTTCTTCGGGCTGGAGGCGACCGAGCCGGCGACCGGCATTCCGGTCGCCTTCGCAGAGCGAGTGCAGCAGATCCTCAGGGACAAGTACGGCTTCGATCCGGGCGGTGTCGAAGCCCCGGGCAATCTCGATTCTCCGGACAAGAATCTGTTCGGCAAGCTCACCTGGCAGGTGGGGGGGAGCACGCAGCTGGAGACGTCCTACAGTTACGTGCGCGCCTTCAACGACGTGTTCAGCCGCAGCATCAGCTCGATGAACCAGCCCACCCGCGATGGCTGGCAGCTTAGCAACAGCGGCCACCGGATCGGGAACACCAACAAGACGCTTCGCACCAAGCTCACGACCCTGATCGGCGGCGGCAACCTCGAGGTGTTGCTGGGCTATTTCCGCAACCGCGACGCGCGCGAGCTGCCCAACCGGGCCCCGCTGATCATGGTGCACGGCGCGCTTCCCAATATTTACCTGGGGGCCGGCGGCGAGAGGTTTTCCCACGGCAATGAGCTGGACCAGGACGTGTACGAGGCCACCGCCAATTTTACTTTCAGTATGGGACGGAACCACCAGATCACGGTCGGGACCCACAACGAGTTTTTCAGCTTCCGGAACCTGTTCGCCCAGAACCGGTACGGGACTTGGAGCTTTGCCAGCGCCGACTCCCTCGATGCGGGCCTCCCGCGGTACTACGAGGCGCTCCTGGAAGCGAGACCGGGAGGATTCACGGCGGATTTTTCGGTCAAGCAGCTGGGGGGCTACATCCAGGACGCCTGGCAGCCCAATGATCGGCTCACGGTGACCGCGGGATTGCGGATGGACGTGCCGCGCTTCAACGACACCCCGACCCAGAACAACAACCCGGCGCTTACCGACACGCTCGGCATCAACACCGGAGAATTTCCTTCCGGAAACATCACCTGGTCGCCCCGACTGGGATTTAACTGGGATCCCATGGGGAACGGCAACACAATCGTGCGCGGCGGGGTGGGGCTCTTCAGCGGCCGGCCGCCCTACGTCTGGATGTCGAACGCCTTCACCGGCACCGGGCTGGAGCAGGTGTCGATCACCTGCAGCCGGATCACCGGCGTCGGCACCCAGGCTAATGTCCCGACCTTTACCGTCGACGTGGACAATCTGCCGCGGGCGTGCGCCGGTGGGGCGGAAGTGGCACCTCCGGCGGCCACGGTCTCCTACTTCGACAAGGACTTCAAGTTCCAGCAAGCGCTCAAATACGCGCTCGGCCTCGATCAGCGGCTTCCCGGCGGGCTGGTGCTGACCTTCGACTGGCTCTACACGACCAATCGAAACCAGATGTACCAGACGGACGACAACGTCCGGCGGGGCGAGGTCAACCGCGAAGGCCGTCAGCTGTACGGAAGACCGACAGCCCAGACGCTGGCGACGACGCTCACCCGGCTTCGCCAGGTGAACGGGGTGACCAATGTCATTCACCATTCCAATCGCAGTGGCGACCGTTCCTGGCTGGCGACGTTCCAGATGCAGAAGTCGTTCTCCGGGGGACTCTTCTTCAGTGCGGCCTACACCCGGGCGAAGTCGGAGGACCTCATGTCGCTGACCTCGAGCATCGCGTTCTCGAATCTCCAGAACACGCCGATCGACGGCACCCTGGAGAATCGGAACCTGCGGCTCTCCGGGTTCGACGTACCGCACAAGATCTCTCTCAGCGGCAGCGCGAATCTGCCGTTCGGCCTGCAGGCCTCCGCGGTGTACACAGCGCGGGCCGGGACGCCCTACGCCTACGTCACCACCAACGACGTCAACGGTGACGGCATCGCCACCAATGATCTCATCTACGTCCCGCTCGATCAGAGCGACATCAGCATCGCCGGCACCAACCAGCAGGCGGATTGGGACCGGCTGAACGCCTTCATCGTCAGCGAGCCCTGTTTGCGGGAGCAGCGGGGCCGGATCATGGAGCGGACCTCCTGCCGCAATCCCTGGCAGAAATTCCTCGACGTGCGGCTCACCAAGGTCGTGCCGACGGTCTCGGGTCAGAGCCTCCAGATTACCGCGGATATTTTCAATTTCCTGAACCTGGTGAACAAGGATTGGGGCATCAACCGGGAGACGGTGTTCTTCCAGCAGCTCGGGCTGCTGACCGGATCGACTTATAACACCAACAACACCGCCACCCAGGCCGACGATCGCTGGAATTACACGGTGCCGGCGACGCTCCCCGCCTTGCGGCGCGCCAATGTCGGCAACTCCCGCTGGCGGATGCAGTTCGGGGCGAAGTATACGTTCTAAGATCAGGGAGCCAGGGAGCTAGGGAGCTAGGGAGATAGGGAGCTAGG
>Ga0209818_1000323_pt1 | contig 11138 bp, 8 predicted proteins | sample NCAS200_FD_187517 | JGI IMG/M metagenome (GOLD analysis project Ga0209818, IMG submission 187517) | Agricultural soil microbial communities from Utah to study Nitrogen management - NC AS200 (SPAdes) (version 2) | ecosystem: Environmental > Terrestrial > Soil > Agricultural land | place: USA: Utah... | reverse complement strand
GAGCCATCCTTATTTCGAGATAGTCATCGACCTCGCCGGCCGGTAAATAGTCAAACCATTCGATCAGACTTACGCCGGCTGAGTAGAGATACTCGCGTAAGTTGAGCGCGTCAATTTCCTCGGCTTTACCGATACGGTAGAGGTCGATGTGGTAAACCGGCAGCCGGCCCTGATATTCGTTGATCAGGGTAAACGTTGGGCTGCGCACCCAGGCATCCTTGCCAACCCCGGCGCCGGCGGCAAAGCCCCGCGTAAATGTTGTCTTACCCGTGCCCACCTCACCAGCCAAACCAATGATTTCGCCACCTTGCACCAATCTTGCGAGCTTTCGCCCCCAACTCATGGTCTTGCGGCTAGAATTGGAAATGACCGTCCACGACCCCATCTGCAACGAACTCCCAAGTACAAGTAGTATATTTTTATGGGAATTTCGAGCTGACGCGGTTTCAAGCCTGTTGACGAACCTGCTCTCAACTGGTCTTTATCGTTTGTCCCGGACTGCTGACTTTAGCGCAGGAAATGACGGATTGACTGGGGCTAATACGCGAATGAATCAAATGTTCGGGGTGAGAATAGCAAATATCAGCTAAATCGAAAGATCGCGCAAACCGGACGGCAAGCCTTCGATGATATCCGATGCAATCAGTCCAACTGAACCTTTAGTTTCGGCGACTGTATCGCCGACAAAACCATGCAGATAAACGCCTAGCTTCATGGCATCCTCGGGGCCGAGCCCTTGGCCCAACAGCGCCGTCAATATTCCCGCCAGCACATCGCCCGTGCCGGCGCTCGCCATGCCAGGATTGCCGGTGGGATTGATAAATATTTTCCCGTCTGGCGTGGCAATCACGGTGCGCGCGCCTTTTAGAACCAGGTGGCAGCGATGCTCGATGGCGAAAGAACGCGCGATCCCCACTCGATCGGCGTTAACCTCCGTGGTGCTTTTTCCGGTAAGTCGCGCCATCTCGCCAGGATGCGGCGTGAGCACCGGCGGAACTCTAGCGTGGCGCAAGCGATCGATTTCCAGCACGAGATTATTGAGCCCGTCGGCGTCAATCACCCAGGGCATCGCCAAATTTCGCAGCAGCCAGCGCAGGATATTTTGCGTCGCATGACTGATGCCGATGCCCGGGCCGAAGAGCAAAGCGTCTTTTCGCTCGAGCAATCGCCGCCATTCGTCGTCGCTCAAGGGCTCGATTTCCTCAGCCGCATTGTCGCGCAGCGGTTCGGTCATCACTTCGACGAGCGCGCCGGCAAAAATGCTGTTGAGCGCGCGCGGCGCAGCCAGAGTCGCCAAGCCGGCGCCGCTCCGCATCGCCGCGCGGCTTGAGAGAATCGCCGCGCCGGTCTTGCCGCGCGAGCCGGCGACGACCAGCAGATGACCGTAGCTGCCCTTGTGCGAATCCGGATCGCGCCGCGGCACCAGCCAGCGAATGGTTTCGCGCTCCAAGACCTCGGCCTGTGGCGCGACTTCGGCGACGGCCCGCTGATCGAGGCCAATGTCGGCGACCGCGATCTCGCCGCTATATTTAACGCCGGGATAGATAACCTCGCCGAGTTTCGGGAAACCCAATACCACAGTCATTTCCGCTTGTATGGCGACGCCGAGCGGGTCGCCTTTATCGGTGTCAAGTCCGGAGGGAATATCGACGGCGATGACAGGTAAGCCGGCAGCATTGATCAAGGTAATCACGTCGGCGAAAAGCCCGCGCACCTCGCTCTTGATCCCCGTCCCCAAGATAGCGTCGACGATCAGCGCATTCTTGCCGATGCGCGCGCTTAAGAGGTCCAAGCGCTTCGCGGATATCTCACTTACCTTGCCTTTGAGCTTCAAGTACGCGCGAAGGTTGTGCGTTGCGTCGATGGATAGCTCTTCGGGCCGCGCCAATAACGCAACCTCGCAGGGGATTCTTTTCTTCTTGAGCAAGCGCGCGACAACCAACCCGTCGCCGCCGTTGTTGCCTTTGCCGGCGACGATCAACACGCCTTTCTTGGCATTGCGCGCGAACCGCTCCAGGATCGACTGCGCGACCGCCTCGCCGGCGCGCTCCATGAGAGTCAGGCTCGGCACGCCATATCTTTCGATGGTCAGCCGGTCGATCTCGCGCATCTGCTCGGCGGTGACTACAAGCATGGAAGGGATGAAACGTGTTCGTGTATTGTGGTCGTGGAAAACCTACCCCGTGAACGCATCAGCGACAAGGACGTTCACGATCACGGTTCACGAACACGATCAAGAAGTTTTTTCATTTCCCGGACCGCTTGCTCGATACCAACCATGACGGCGCGGGCGATGATGCTGTGGCCGATATTGAGCTCGACTATCGCGGCGATTTTGGCGATGGGCGACACATTTTGGTAGTCGAGGCCGTGGCCGCCGTGAACTTCGAGCCCCAAGCGTTGCGCGAGAGACGCGGCGCTGACGATCGCTTGCAGCTCCTTCTCCCTCTTCACGCCAGTGGCGCTGCAGTATGTGCCGGTGTGAAGCTCGATGGCGTGAGCGCCTGCTTCCCGCGCCGCCTCGATCTGCGCTGCATCGGGATCGATGAACAGGCTTACATGGATGCGCCGATCCTGCAGTTTTGCGACCGCATCTTTGATCTTCACCCGCTGCGCGACAACATCGAGACCGCCTTCGGTCGTCAGCTCCTCGCGTTTTTCCGGCACGAAGCAGGCATCGTCGGGGCCGAGCTTCTCTGCGAGTGCCACCATCGCTGGTGTGACGGCCATTTCTAAATTGAGTTTCGTCGCGATTCGCTGGCGCAGCCGCTCGACGTCGTGTTCTTGAATATGCCGGCGGTCTTCGCGCAAGTGCACGGTGATCCCGTCCGCGCCGGCCTGTTGCGCCAGCAGCGCGGCTTCGAGCGGATCGGGCACGCCGGCTCGGCGCGCCTGGCGCACGGTCGCAACGTGATCGATGTTGACACCGAGTCGCATGCTGTCCTACTTGCCGATGTCCGCGCGGATTTCATCGGCGATGTCCTGCGCCATGGCTTGGATCTTTTTCTCCTCTTCGCCTTCCAACATGACCCGCGCGAGCAATTCGGTCCCGGAGTAGCGGACGAGCACCCGACCATGCTCGCCGAGCGCGCGTGTGACGTCGGCGATCTTGCGCGACACATTAGCCATCTGCGAGAAATCCTTTCTTTCCTTAACTTTAACGTTCAGTAGCACCTGTGGCAGCCGTTTCATCACGTTCTTGAGCTCGCTCAGCCGCTTACGCGTTTCGACCATTAAGCTGAGCATCTGCAGGCAGGTGATCGCGCCATCGCCGGTAGTGTTGTGGTCGAGAAATAGGATATGACCCGATTGCTCGCCGCCGAGGTTGTAATTATCCGCGAGCATCTTCTCGACCACATAGCGATCACCGACTTGGGTGCGCACGACTTCGAGACCGGCCTTCTGCATCGCCAACTCCAACCCCAGATTGCTCATCACCGTGGCGACGACGCCGGCCCCTTTTAGGGTTCCCTTGCGATGCATGTCCAGGGCGCAGATCGCGAGGATTTGATCGCCATCGAGAATCTCACCGGTCTCATCGATAAAAACGGCTCGATCCGCGTCGCCGTCCAACGCAACGGCGACGTCGGCCGCTTCGTGGAGCAACACCTCGCGCGCGGTCTCCGGATAAAGCGCGCCGCAGCGCCGGTTGATATTCTCACCGTCGGGTTGCACGCCGATAGGCAAAACTTCTGCGCCCAATTCGGACAAGACTTCGGGAACAACTTTGTACGCCGCCCCGTGGCCGCAATCGACCACGATCTTCAAACCCTCCAACGTCAGGTGGCGCGGAAAGCTATTTTTGAGAAAGACGTTGTACCTACCGACGGCATCGGAAAGGCGAAAGGCCTTGCCGATCTCGCCAGCGGTCGGCCGCGACTCCTCGGTTTCGCCGGTGAAGATCATCCGCTCCATGCGCGCTTCGACCTCGTCGGGAAGCTTGAAGCCGTCCCATGAGAAAAATTTGATGCCGTTATCCTGATAAGGATTATGCGATGCGGAAATAACCACGCCCGCGTCCGCGCGCATGCTACGGGTCAAAAATGCCACGCCGGGCGTCGGCATCGGTCCGACCAGCACCACGTCGGCGCCCATCGAGACGATGCCGGAGGCCAACGCGGTCTCCAGCATGTAACCGGAAAGTCGCGTGTCCTTGCCGATTAATATCTTGTAGCGATGTTTGCCGTTCTCGTCGTTCTTGCGGGAAAATTTGGGCGCCTGGGCGTGGCCCGGCGTCTCCACGGGCTTGCTATCGTGCAATACCTTGGCAATAGCACGGCCAAGTTTCAACGCCATTTCCGAAGTCATCGGCTCCTGATTGGCGACACCGCGCACGCCGTCGGTGCCGAATAAATGGCGGATAGGCGGCTTCTTTTTCGTTTGCGGCTGAGTCATTGCGGGAACTCCTTTGAAAAAACTATTCGGCCGGCTTGATGATCCGGACGCGAAATCGCTGCGGCTTTTGCTCCACAACTTGAACATCCAGCGGCAAACTCAACTCAAGGGGCACTTGATGTTCTCCCGCCGGCAGCCCTCTTAGGTTCAGATAGACTTCGTCGGAAGTCAACTTCAATTTCTCGATAGCGCTTTTTGGCCCGCTTACGCGTATATAAACCGACTGCGGTGCGACATTATAGACGCCATTGAAGTCTTTGGCGTGAACCTCGATTCGCTCGAACGCGCGGTTTGCTTGCTCTTCTTCGATGGTAACCACGACCTCCACTTGATCGGGCACGATCGACAGCGGTTTACCGTCGTTCGACAACCGGACTCTGCGCTTTATTCCGCCACGCCCCTCTTCCACGTCGACCGGCACGGTCTCGACGGCGGTCATGCGCCGCACTTCTTCCGCCGGCCCTTGCACCGCAACGCTCTCCGGGCGCACCGAGGTACGGGCAATGCGATATCCCGCCATGGGTTTGCCCGAGAGGCGCACGGAAACCGGCAACGTACGTTTGGCCACCGGCTCGAGCCTGAGATGAACCACGGGAGGGGTGATGCGCGCGACAGTGACACCGCGCGGGACATTAAAATCATTGGCCGTCAGCGGATAACTCAATAGCCCGGATTTGGCGCCATCGAGATCCAACGAGAGCTTCAAGTTGTCGGCGTCGAGCGTCGAAACCGACGTGCGCGGCCCCATAACACGTAAAACCACATAATCGACGCGGTTATCCAAAACCATCAGGTCCGCCGGAATGTTGCGGAACTCAAGAGGAACTTCGAGGGCGCGCTCGGTGTCACGATGGCCGGCCACCCACAGCCCGACCGCGATGATCAGCGCCAAGGCCTTGAGACCCAAGTTGCTGCCCGCGAGCGAAACTATTTTTTCCCAGAGATCTTTCATGGCTTTAGCAAATCTCGCAGCGCCGAACGCAGTCTCGTGCCGTCGATGTTCTCGGTCACGTTGCCGCCGACGACGAGCGCGGCGGTGCCTTCCTGCTCCGAGACCACGATAGCCACGGCATCGGTTTCTTCGGTGACGCCCAGAGCGGCGCGGTGCCGTGTACCCCACGTTTTGCGCAAGTTAGGATTGGTGCTGAGCGGCAAGAGACAGCGCACGGCAGTGACCCGCCCTTTCTGGATCACGAGCGCCCCGTCATGGATCGGAGAATGCGGCAAAAAGACGCTCTCCACCAGCTCCCGGCTGACACGTGCGTCGAGCCGCGTGCCGATTTCCATATATTCGTTAAGACCGACTTCGCGCTCGAGCACGATCAGCGCGCCGACATGTCTTTCCGTAAGCGCCATGGACGCCTGCGCGACTTCATCGATGATATCTTCGCTGCGCTGCACGACGCGTTCGGCCGCGCCGAACAGCGGCGCGCTGCCCACCTGCGTGAGAGCGCGACGGATATCGCTTTGAAAGATCACGATGATCACCAAGATAATCGACGCCAGAAAGTTATCGAGAATCCAGTTAAGTGTCAGCAAACCGAGGGCGCGCGACGATACGTAAGCGACCAAAATAACCGCCAAGCCGATGATCATTTGCATCGCCCGGCTGCCGCGCACGATTTGCAGCGATCGATAGACGAGAAAGGTGATGATCCCGATATCGAGCAAGTCCTGCCACCGGAGGGGCTGGATCAATTCCCACATAGGCGCCTGATCATCATTGGCGAAGGCCGAACCGGATGGCGTCGGCGACTCGAACGGCCTTGCAAGTTTCGGCGACGTCATGAACGCGCACGATGTTGGCGCCCGATAAATCGGCCGCTACCGCGGCCGCGAGGCTTCCTTCGAGCCGGTCGGCCGGCTCCTGCCCCAATATCTTGCCGATGAACGCCTTGCGCGAAACGCCGACTAGAAGCGGTTGTCCCAAGGCGGCGAGCACTGGAAGCCCGCGCAAGAGTTGTAGATTGTGCTCGATGGTTTTACCGAAGCCGATTCCGGGATCGAGGATAATCGCTTCCGGCGCCACGCCGGCATCCATCGCTTCGTACATTTGACCGGCTAGAAAGTCGCGCACTTCCCGCGTCACATCGTCGTAATGGGGTTCGACTTGCATGGTTCGGGGCGTGCCCTGCATGTGCATCAAGACCAGCGGCACTTGCTCCGTGGCGACCAGTGAAACCATCGCCGGATCGAACCGTAGCGCGCTGATGTCATTGATGATATCGGCGCCGTCATCCAAAGCGGCCCGGGCGATATTCGATTTGTAAGTATCGATGGAAATCGGCACGGCGACTTCGCGGCGCAAGCCGCGCACCACCGGCAGAACTCTTGCCAACTCTTCTTCTTGGGTCACCGGCTGAGCGCCCGGGCGGGTCGATTCGCCGCCGATATCGATGATATCCGCGCCGCTCGCGGCCATCGCCACTCCATCCGCGACCGCTGTAGCCGGATCGGGACGCCGGCTGCCGCCGTAGAAGGAATCCGGCGTAACGTTGAGAATACCCATGACCAAGGTGCGGCGGGTGAAATCGAGTTGGCCGTGGCGGGTCGACAAAGATCTGCGCTCACCCGTCGAATCCGGCGACAGCGGCGCAAATCGGTTAAAAGGGACGCTTAATTCCTGGGGCTTGCGATCAGCCATCGGCTAGCATTCGTGCATGACTCACTTGAGCGGCTAAAACTGATTGGCCCAGTCGCGATGCACTCTGTCCGAATCGCAGCGAGCGGCTCGGACAGAGATGATCGTTGGTTTAACGGAGAGATTCGGGAGCCAATGCTCCCAGCGAGAATAACTTAGGCGACAGCCGCGGCGGCCGACGGCGTAAGCGGCGCTCCACCGTTCCCGCCAAATTCTCTCACGATGGCGTCTATCTCGGATCCGTCCAAAACTTCTTTTTCCAGCAGCGACTCGGCAACTTTATGGAGGAGCCTGAGATTGGTCTTCAAGAGATCCTTCGCCTTGTAATAGCTGTCTTGGATGATGCGCCTGACCTCGGCATCGATCTCGATGGCGGTGCTTTCGGAATAATCTACTTTCTGCGTAAAATCTCTGCCGAGAAAAATCTCTTCCTCCTTCTTGCCGAAAGTCATCGGACCGAGCTTCTCGCTCATGCCCCACTCGCATACCATGCGGCGCGCCAGGTCGGTCGCTTTTTCGATATCGTTCCCGGCGCCAGTGGTCATGTGATTGAGCACCAGTTCTTCGGCCACGCGCCCGCCGAAGAGAATGACCAAATTATTCAGCAGGTATTCCTTGTTGTATGTGTGCTTTTCATCGATCGGCAGTTGTTGGGTCAGACCCAACGCCATGCCGCGCGGAATAATAGTCACTTTGTGAATCGGATCGGCGCCCGGCAAGAGCTTGGCAACCAAAGCATGACCCGCCTCGTGGTAGGCGGTATTGCGCTTTTCCTCTTCGCTAATGATCATGCTGCGCCGCTCCGCGCCCATCATGACTTTGTCCTTGGCGAGCTCGAAGTCGTGCATGTCGACTTTTTCTTTGTTATTGCGAGCTGCGAGCAGCGCCGCCTCATTGACCAAGTTTTCCAGATCTGCGCCGGCGAATCCCGGCGTGGCGCGCGCCAACACGGCGATGTCGACATCCTGTCCAACCGGCACCTTGCGTGTATGCACTTGCAGAATTCCTTCGCGTCCCTTCACGTCCGGTCGCGGCACCACCACACGACGGTCGAAACGACCCGGCCGGAGCAACGCAGGATCCAAAACATCGGGACGGTTGGTCGCGGCGATCAGAATAACGCCCTCGTTCGCTTCGAAGCCGTCCATTTCGACCAGCAATTGGTTCAGCGTTTGCTCGCGCTCGTCATGGCCGCCGCCAAGACCGGCACCGCGGTGCCGTCCCACGGCGTCGATTTCGTCGATAAAGATGATGCAGGGAGCATTCTTCTTCCCCTGAACGAAAAGGTCACGCACACGGGAGGCGCCGACACCGACGAACATTTCGACGAAATCGGAACCGCTGATGCTGAAGAAAGGCACACCCGCCTCGCCGGCGATGGCCCGCGCTAGAAGCGTCTTTCCCGTCCCTGGAGGTCCGACCAGCAAACAGCCTTTGGGAATACGCCCGCCAAGCTTGGTGAACTTCTTTGGATCTTTTAGAAATGCAATGATTTCCTGAAGATCATCTTTCGCTTCTTCCACGCCGGCCACGTCGGAAAAGGTGATGCGATGCTGGTTTTCAGTCAACAGTTTGGCCCGGCTCTTACCGAATGACATCGCTTTACCGCCGCCGACCTGCATCTGGCGCATGAAAAAGATCCACACGCCAATCAGCAAAAGCATCGGGAACCAATTGAGCAAGAGAACCATGTACCAAGGCGAGTCCTCTTCCGGTTTGGCCGCGATCTTAACCTTCTTCTCGCGCAGCGTTTTCACCAAGTCCGGATCATTAGGCGCAAAAGTTCTGAAGCGCTCGCCGTTTTTGTATTCACCTTGGATGTTATGGCCTTGAATTGTGACCTTTTGAACATCGCCGCGATCCACCGCGGTTGTGAACTCGCTAAAGACAATCTCCGGTTCACGGCCATGCTGCTTATTGAACACGCTGAAGACGGCGAGGATAATCAACGCCAAGACCAACCAAAGGGCGATATGTTTAGATGATTGACTCAACCGGTCCTCCAAAAGTTATGAACGCAAAAAGTGTAACATACGCAATCACTTGTATCAATAATGAAGTGTAATTCGCTAGCCTGGAATCGGCCCCGCTTTTAAGTGTAACACGGCAGTGGTTTTTGTCGATACACAAGCGGCCGCGCTGCGGCCGTAGCCGGGAATCCAGAGAACCTCTTGACCCAAAACCAGTAGCGGCCAGTTTGCTCGAATCGAAATCGGCAGCCGCTTTTCGATAAATAGATCCTTGATCTTCTTATGCCCAGTCATGCCGAGGGGTTGAAACCGGTCGCCGTGGCGAAAATTGCGCACTGATAGGGCCCCGCGGACGCAGTCTAAATCGAAAACGGCCTCCATGAGATCTGCCGGCAACTCCTTCGGTGGCGGCGAAGTTCGATCGCTCAGTAATTCGAGCCCAGCTTCGGGAATCCGTAGTATCGTACCGGCTTCTAAGGGATAATCATAACAGACGCCGCGCCGGCTTCGAGTTCGCCTTTCGAGCTTGAGTGTTTCGTACTGGCGCACCATTTCCCAGCCGCCGGGAATCGACACGCTGGCCTGCGATGGACCTCGTTCTATTAGACGCAGCATGTCCTCGATGTGAATGAACTCAAGCCCGCGCAAGTGACCGCGGGTTTGCGCGATCCAAAGACGCAAGATTCTTCGCTGCACGGCTTTCACTGTATTGAGCAACGCCGGACGGCTAAGACAGCCTGCCCGCAACATTGCCCTGTAACTTGATCGAGCCAAGTCATCCAAAAACGCGTCCTCATGGCGAAAGATTTCCGCCTGCTGAGCCAAGCGCACAGGCACTCGCCGGCCAAATCGCTGTTGGATTCTCGGCAGTAAATCAAGCCGAAGCCAATTGCGCAGCAAAGCGGAATCCTGATTCGTTCGATCAAACCGATAATCGAGATCCCTTTCCTCCAAGTATTGGAGAATCTCCGCTTTGGACACTTCCAACAATGGCCGGATCACCGTCACCGAATCTTCGTTCGTAACAATTTGGTGCAACGGCGACATTCCGCCTAAGCCCTTCAAGCCTGCGCCCCGGAAAAACCACATCGCGACGGTCTCGGCCTGATCGTCCAGCGTATGCGCCGTAGCGATTTTCTGGATTTTTCTCTCGCGCGCCACGTCGGCGAAGAATCGATATCGTTCGGCGCGGCCGAGGGCCTCGATATTTCCTTTGCCGGCGTCGGCCTTCATCTGCGGTAATTTGATTTCTTTCAGGTGAAACGGAACTTTCAACATTTCTGCGAATTTCGCCGCAAACCTCGCGTCGTCTCTCGCGTCTTCACCGCGCATGCCGTGCTGCAGATGAGCGACTTCGAGTTCCAGCCCAAACTCGCCGCCTAGCTCGCGCAAAATATGCAACAAGGCCACCGAGTCAGATCCGCCGGATAAAGCGACGAGAACGCGGTCGCCGTGCGCTAGCAAGCCGCAGCGCCGGATTGTCGCTGTCACCTTTTGCTCAATAATCATCCTCGATGCTGAGAGTTTAAGGTTTATTGACTGTAAAACCAATGCAGTCGCAATAAGCGCTGATGATGATTGACCGCGCCAAACTTTAACGGACCGGCTGGAACGTCAAACAAACTGAACTAGAGATTGAGCTTCCCCGCGTATCCGGTCATTTCGACATAACCCCTGCCGGCGATGGCTTTACTTTGAATGGTTCCTTGAATCTTTACCGCCCCCTCCCAATACGTCACGCGCGTGCTGCGGTTGGTGATCAGCTCCTGGTCGGGAAACGCCGGCAGTATTTCCAGTGCGATGTCCTCAGAAGGAATGGTCACTTTCCATTTCATCGGATAATTGGCGCTACTCTTTGGGCTCTTCCAACGCTCCAAGACCTCGACACGATAATCGTTAAGCTTAAGATGCTTAGTTGTTCCATCCCCTCTCACGAGTGTGCCGCTGGAATATGGATCGACCGTTCCGTCTTTTCGGCGCATCAGATAGAGCATCAGCTCAGTTTCATTATCGAGCTGAATGCTGAACCAATCCCAACCGACCTGATTGTCGGCGAGCTGGTTACTGCCGAACTCGTGATCCATCCAGGAACGGCCGCGGACTTTTTCTTTTCTGCCGTCGATCGTCAGCTC
>Ga0209818_1000322_pt1 | contig 11139 bp, 4 predicted proteins | sample NCAS200_FD_187517 | JGI IMG/M metagenome (GOLD analysis project Ga0209818, IMG submission 187517) | Agricultural soil microbial communities from Utah to study Nitrogen management - NC AS200 (SPAdes) (version 2) | ecosystem: Environmental > Terrestrial > Soil > Agricultural land | place: USA: Utah... | reverse complement strand
CAATACTTCGCGACAAAACGTTTGGTTCGTGTAGAAGATGTCGGCTTGACGATGGACCGCGCCTTTCGGCTCGCCGGTGCTGCCAGACGTATAAAGAATGAACGCGGGATCCTCTTCTTTCGGAGTTGGAAACTCAGGCGCGAGCGAGGCGGCGGTTTGTTCGAGCAACCACGCCAGGGAATTGATCCGCATAGGCGGGTCGCGCAGGACTTCCTCGGTGATGTAGAAACAGTCTCCGCTTTCCTCGCCGGAACCGAGGTCTCGCTCAGCGTTTCGGTTTACAACCACGATACTTTCCAAATAGCGCAGTTTTTCCCGAGCACCTGTCAGCAGCGTATTGCAGATTTCGTCTTCCACCAACGCTAGACGCGCTCCAGAGTTGTGAAGTATCGAACACTGTTCCTCCAGCCGGAGCGACATGTTGACGGGTACCGCAATCGCGCCTAGAGAACAGATGGCGATGAACGCCTCGATAAACTCCGGCGAATCGTTGAGCATTAACGCGATGCGGTCGCCGGGAGCCGGTCCGAGAGACCTGATCGCCTGGGCCATACGCAGGGTTCTGGCGCGGAGTTCGCCATATGTAAGATCGCGCCCGTTGTAGCGAATCGCGGGCGCGGCGAGTTTTGCCGAAGTATTTACCGGAGTGTCATGAGCGAAGATGGCCTCGAAAAGATTCATTGTTGTTTGGGCTTGTTCGGCGTAGTTTGTATACCAGAACGGCTGCCTGTGTCACCGGCCTGAGCCAGGGTTTGAAGACGCATGGACCTGATCATCATCCTCTTTGTGCTGTTCATCCTGCTGGCCATCATGACGGTGGTGGGGCACGTAATCTGGGTGGTGATCAGCGCGACTATCCGGTGGGTCTTTGGTCTCGACAGCCGCGACGATAAGCCGCCGAGCATTGCATACACCTCTCCACCGCCGCCGCCCTCAAATCCGCGTGCCGAACAGTTCAAGGATCTCTCGGCCACTGAACGCCAGCTCGTCAAGTTTTACTCGGAAGGAAAAATTATTGACGAAGTTTATGAGCACTTGTTAGCGCGGATCCGCGAAGAACGAGAAGACCTGACGTATCGTCCACGTCCGCAGCCACAACCACAACCAGTACCAAAACCCGAACCGGCTGTTGTTAGACCCGAACCCGTCGTTACGGCAGCCCTGACTGCCTCCGAAGATAAGATCGTCATTGAACCGGTCCAACCGCCACCACGGCGCGAACCACCACCACGACGCGAACCACCACCGCCACCGCGCAGACCGTTCTCCGAAGTGCTCAACTCCTTCATGGAAGAGAGCAACATTCGCTGGGGCGAGATCGTCGGTGGGTTGCTGATCATCGGCTGCTCAACCGCACTCGTGGTCAGCTTGTGGGCCCAGATCTCGCAAATCCCGGTGTTCCGGTTCCTGATCTTTACCACAGTGACCGCGGTCCTGTTCGGCATCGGCCTATACACCGAGCATCGTTGGAAACTGCCGACTACCAGTCGCGGCATTCTCACCATCGCAACGCTGCTCGTACCGCTGAATTTTCTCGCGATCGCCGCAGTCTCCGCGAGCAACACGTCGGGCGCGCTGGTGATAATTAGCGAGCTGGCAGCGCCGGCGATCTTTCTCTGTCTCGTCTACTTTGCCGGACGTGTAATCACGCCCGGGTGTGCTCACGTTTTGTCGGCGGGAGTGTTGGGGTCATCGATCGGGCAACTGCTCGTTCGGCACTTTGCTTCGCCCGAGTCTGGTTCATCGCTGCTCGTGTTTCTCGGCGCGGTACCCGTCACCTTCTATCTCGTAACCGTTGGGCTCTCTTTACGCGTGGTCCTCTCCGATCGCGAGATCGACGAGAGCGAAACGACGACCGTGTTCACGGTGTTGGGTGCGATGAGTTTTGCGGCACTGCTGCCTTTCGGATTGTTGCTCTACAAGGGAGGACCGATTGGTCTGACGATGATGTATCTCGCGCCGCTCGTCACGCTGTGGGGCTTGCCCATGTTGGCGACCGGCACAATTCTGTGGCGGCGCATCGATAACAAAGAACTCGTTTTTGCGAGAACAACCGGAACAGCGCTCGGCATCGTCGGCGTGATGATCGTTTTGGCGGGCATGGTCCTGGCGTGGCCCAATCCGGCGAGCATCGTGCCCGCTGCGTTGCTTAACTTCGCGATCTTCACGGCTTTGGCCGTGTTTCTCGAACTCCCCGTCGCGCATTTACTCGCGGCGAGCTGCCTGGGACTGGCGTACCTCGTTACATACCACGTGGCGGTCGGCCATATCCCCTGGGAAAACCTGCGCGTGATGTCGTTGCTCGAAGTCAGCTTGACGGTTGCAAGCGGACAGGCGTGGGTCGGTGTGTTTGTGCTTTTTGTCGCAGCGTCCGAATGGCTGTCTCGCCGCAAGCGACAGCGCGATGCGGGCTATTACTTGGTTGCCGCCGGCTTGATCGCAACGCTGAGTCTCGTTCTCGTCACCGTGTTCGGTAGGTTTTCTGGTGAGTCTCTGACAACACGCTGGCCTGATTACACGTTTGAGCCGACTCATTTGGTCTTTTACACGTTGTGGATTGTTTACGGAATTTACGCGCTCGGTGCGTTTTGGATTGCGTGGCGGCGCCGGCTTGTTCCGTTGGTGTGGATCGGATCCGCTTTGTTGCTGGTCGCGCTCGCTGATGGTTTCAAGTATTCGTTCGAGTGGTCGTTCCCGTGGCAGACGGCTCTGCTGGCGCACGCGACGATCTGTGCCGTGGCGGCGATTGTCTGTTCGCGCGATCTGCGGACGGCGATTCTTTCCGAACCGCTGAACTACACTGCGCTGATCTCGGTCGTATTGAGTGTGATCAGTCTGTTCCAGGCGAATCAATGGGAGCAGACGGCGATGCAGGCGCAGCGAGTGTTCTGGATCGCCGGCATCCTGCTCGTCTCATTGTGGCTCAATCGCAACCGACTGCTCTTGAACCTCTTTCAGATCGCGTTGACGTGCGCTGTCGTACTGGCGATTAAGGCGACGCTTCAACAATACGACTGGTACTCCTATCTACCACATGCGTGGCTCCACCCGACCGCGCTGCAAATTCAGGGAACTGTACTCACGCTGCTGGTGCTCGCGTGGATTGCCCTGCGGATGATTGTGCATCGCCGAATGCCGGCCGGACCGGGCGCCGAAGGGCACTGGCTCAACGATGCGTGGCGATTGCTCGACCACAATAGTTCGTTCGATCGGATCGTTTCGTGGACGCTGGTGGCAGCCTTTCTGCTGTTGGCAATTTACGGATCGATCGCCGGGGTAACGCAGGAGTTGGCAGCGTGGGGTAGTGGCTATCCGGGTTTTGACGTTGCCGGGTTTCCTCATCAGGAAGCATTGGGTCTCGGGTCGTGGATCGTGCTCGGCCTTTTGACCGTGGCGATGCTGGCAAACTATTTCGAACGACGTAGCACCGTCTATCTTCTAGGTGCGCTCGTGGTCCTTTCGGCGGCGATTCCATTGCTTGCCGGATTGTTCGAAACCCAGAGCGCGACAGCGACCGCGTGGCGTTGGTTCGCGGCGTTATTCTTTATCGGTGGATCGATTCCGTTGTGGTACTACAGACCACCACGGACTCATTTGCGGACGCTGTTGATCGTTCTCACCGTTGTTCCGTTGCTTATTCTCACGATCTATCCGGCACTGCGAGCAATCTACTACATGCCGGTCCAGGGACCGGTCAGCGGCTTCTTCTCGTGGTTTGACGACGACTTCTCTTACGGCGTACCGCTTGTGCTCGTAGCTTTGGCGATGATTGGTTACGCGCTGCGCGAGCGCCTGCCGGAGTTCAGTTTCTTCGGCGGGCTGCTTTTCAATGCGACTGTCACCCTCGCATTTTTGCTGGCAGTGGTGTCGGCGAAAGGGTCGATGAACACTGTGGTGTTGGTCCGTCTCGCGCAACTCAACGCGATCACGTTTGCGGTTTATGCGTTGCCATGGTTGAGCACGCGACGTCGATGGCTTCGGGTATTGGAGCCGGCAAGGGCGGCGCTCGGAGACAATCTACTGACGCTCCAAACCGCGCTGGCGGTCCTGCTGAATGTGTTTGTGATCGTACCGGCTGCCTATGCACTGGTCATAACGCCTGGTTTCGTGACAAACGGAACGATTGCAGCCGGTAGCTCTCTTGGTTGGCTCTCGTTCGCCGTCACGCTGGTTGCGTTGGCCTGGTTTGCAAGAACGCGTGAACAACAACTCTCACCGATCAAGATAGCAAGTGTGCTTTCGAGTGTGGCATGTCTGACTGCCTTCCGCGTCGCGGACAAAAGCGGCTGGCTCGCGTTACATGTGTTGACGGTCGGCGCGACCTTGGTTAGCGGCGCAATGCTTGCGGCATCGACTTTGTCCGCTGCGGCTCTTCCGCCGCTGTTCCGCAAGCTAATTGTCGTTGGCTCACGGTGGGCATCGGAATGTCGGCAACTCGCGGTAGCCAGCGGCGCCTTCGCCATTTTTCTCAGTCTGCGAGCTGTAACCGATTCCAGTGCAACTCGCTGGTGGTCCATTGGGCCATTGTTGGTCCTTACGGCATTTGCCACGATCTTGCACTGGCTAACACTTCGCCGTCGTTACTTGTACGTCGCGGGATTCCTGCTCAACACGTCGATCACGTTGTGGTGGACTTTCATACTCACCGGCAACAAGGGTCTCGGCAATTTTCTGTTGACGAACGTGCTGGTCGCCAGCGTGGCGGGGATGCTCTGGTTAGCACTCGAACTGCGGGCGCGGCGATTGCGCGGGAGTGAAAAATCCGCTGCTCTCTCTTTCCATAACGTCGTGGCGCTTGTTACAAGCGCAATGCTGCTGGCCATTATCGTAGTAAGTATTGACTCGCTGCGATCTGACTCGCTGCTACTCGAGATACCGAGCCTAACGTGGGTTTCGTTTGCTTCGGTGGTGGCATTGATGACGGCGACGTTGTGGGACAAGCGGGCCAAATACTCGGTTGCCGGACTTTATGTTTTAGGTCTCTTCGCAGCGGCGATCGCTTTCCACCAAGTGGAACCAAGAGCAGATCGTCGCGAGTGGTCCATTACGATCTTTCTCGCGCTCTACTCACTTGGTGTTGCAGGACTCTGGCGGTATCGCGAACGAGTGATCGAATTCGCCACACGCGCCGGCATTCCGCGGCGCATCAAGCCTGGAACAACCGAGTTGCCTTGGCTGGCGACGGTCACAACAATGGCCGTGGTCATCGTAGGTGTTTTGGCTTTCTGGATCGATCTCGAGTTGCTGCGGTTTGCCTTCCGTGCGACGGCGGCGCTGGCTGTCATTGCGCAGTTCTTTGCGCTCGTCCAGTTTGCCGAGGGAAACAATGCCGAACATTGGCGTCGCATTGCACTCGCCGTAGTGGTGATAGGTTTGGTCTTGTTCGGCTGGTCGTGGCTCACTCCCGGCATCAACGGTACGTGGCTGAATCGCAGCGTGATTCTGATGCTTGCCGCATTCGGTTTAACCGCTCTCTACGCGCTGTTCCTCGAACGCGTGCGAAACCATTGGCCCGACTGGTCAAATGCGGTGCGTTTAAGTATGCCGTGGTTACTCGGCGGTGGGGTACTCGCGTTGTTTTTCTGTCTCGGAACCGAAGTCTTCTATCAGATGACGTTCGGAGCCGTGCGCATCACCCCGTTTTCACTTGTCGCGATTGGTCTAACGCTAGGCGCCGCTGTCGTGATCTGTGTGCTATTTGCGCTTTCGCCGGCCCACGATCCATTAGGACTTACCGAGCGCGGACGCATGCGCTATGTCTATGTCGCAGAGGTCATGCTCGCGCTGCTTTTCCTGCATATCCGCCTCACAATGCCGTGGTTGTTCAGTGGGTTCATCGAACGTTACTGGCCGCTCGTAGTGATGGTTATCGCTTACTTCGGTGTAGTCACAAGCGAGTCGTTGCGACGACGAAAACTGCTCGTGCTCGCACAGCCGCTTCAACGAACCGGCGTGTTTCTCCCGCTGTTGCCTGTACTCGGTTTCTGGCTCGCGTCGTCTGAAGTTGATTTCTCGTTGTTGCTGTTCGTCGTGGGTGGACTGTACGGACTCTTATCCGTGCTGCGACGTTCGTTTGGTTTTGGCGTGTTGGCAGCGGTCGCCGGAAATGCCGGGCTCTGGTATATCTTGCATCGCACTGCTGATTACCAGTTCCTGCAGCACCCACAATTGTGGCTTATTCCGGTCGCGCTTTCGGTGTTACTGGCTGCGTATTTGAACGAGGAGAACTTAAGCGACGACCAGATGGCGGGAATCCGGTATCTCGCGCTGGTTACGATCTATGTGTCGTCGACTGCGGACATCTTTATCAACGGTGTAGCGAACTCACCGTGGCTGCCACTTATTCTCGGGTCGTTTTCGTTGGCCGGTGTGTTCGCAGGAATCATCTTTCGCATCCGCGGGCTGTTGCTGCTTGGCTCTGTCTTCTTGTTGCTGTCGATCATCACGATGATCTGGTACGCGTCGGTAAACTTCGGCTGGACGTGGCTGTGGTACGTCGCCGGGATCGTCACAGGCGCGACGATCATCTTCATGTTTGCGTTGTTTGAGAAGAAACGAAGTGAAGTGATGCGTGTAGTTGAGGGATTAAAGGAGTGGGAGCGCTAGCAGTCCGGTGCCCCAGTGCCAATATCCAACGGTTAGCTGATGATGATTCTTTTCATGTCTAAATCCTGACGGCTTTGCACAAAAAGGGAGTTTTTGGGATGAATGTTCTCTGCGGTCCTCCGTCTAATCTTTGCGTCTCTGCGTTTAACGGCCATTTCAACGCAGAGGCCGCGAAGATACGCAGAGCGCCGCAGAGAAAACGAATCAAATTTGCGATCGTTTGTGCAAAGCCAAGCCTGACTGGCCGTTCTTCCACCATCAAGTGTTGTCCATAACGGCTCGTGCGTACGAGAATACGCGGGTCGTTATAGGGTTTGATTCGAATACGACTGCGAACGACCAATATATGAAATCACTGTTGCTAGTTTCGCTCCTGTTTGCCCTCACACCGTTTATTCAGGCTCAGCAGCCTGGTCCGATCCAGAATGTCGAGGGGCGGAAGACAGTCAGCCTGGATGGCGAGTGGCAAGCGATTATCGATCCTTACGAGTCCGGGTTTTACGATTACCGGTACCAGCCGAATGCGAACGGTTATTTCAAGAACACGAAGCCTAAGACGAAGAGCGATCTGATCGAGTATGACTTCGATAAGTCGAGGACGTTGAAGGTTCCCGGCGATTGGAACACGCAGTCAGACCAATTGTTCTTTTACGAAGGGACAGTCTGGTACAAGAAGTCGTTTGATTATCTGCTTCAGCCGGATAAGCGGCTGTTCGTTCATTTCGGTGCTGCGAATTATGTCGCGGATGTTTATCTGAATGGTGAAAGGATCGGGCAGCACGAGGGCGGATTTACGCCGTTCAATCTTGAGATAACGAAGGGTGTACGTGAGAAGGGAAACTTTCTCGTTGTCAAAGTTGATAACAAGCGGCGTCGTGACGCTGTGCCGACGTTGATGACCGATTGGTGGAACTATGGAGGGTTGACCCGTCAGGTTGCGCTTGTGGAAACGTCGTCGACATTTGTCCACGACTATTTGATCCAGCTTGAGAGAGGCAGTTTAAACCGGGTTCGAGGTTGGGTTCGGCTTAACGGCCTGCGGCTTGGTCAACGGACGACTATCCGGATTCCCGAGGCCGGGATCAATCGATCGTTTACGACCGATGCGAGTGGCCAGGTGGCGATCGACTTCCGTGCTGATCTGAAGTTGTGGTCTCCCGAGGATCCCAAGCTTTATGAAGTAATCGTTGAGACCGAGACGGATCAAGTGCGCGATCGCATTGGGTTTCGCAGTATTGAAACGCGGGGCTCGGATATTCTGTTGAATGGACGGCCCATCTTTCTTCGTGGGATCTGCATGCATGAAGAAGCGCCATTTCGTGGCGGGCGCGCTTACAGTCGTGAGGATGCTTTAACGCTGCTTGGTTGGGCGCGCGAGTTGGGCGCCAACTTTGTCCGGTTGGCCCACTATCCGCACAACGAACTAATAGTTCGTGAGGCGGACAAGATGGGAATCCTGCTTTGGTCGGAGATTCCGGTTTACTGGACGATCCAATGGGAAAACTCCGCGACGCTCGATAACGCTCGAAACCAGTTGAGCGAGATGATCGAGCGCGACAAGAATCGAGCTGCGGTGGTGATTTGGTCCGTCGCCAACGAAACTCCTCTTAGCGACGCGCGCCTTTCGTTTCTTAAAACCCTCGTGTCGCACGCTCGCAGTCTCGATGCGACGCGACTGATCTCCGCGGCGATGGAGCGTCACTACATCAACCGAACGACGCAGCTGATTGACGATCCGCTTGGCGAGTTTCTAGATGTCCTTGGTTGTAATGAGTACGTCGGCTGGTATGATGGTCTGCCTCAAAAAGCCGATCGAATCGAATGGCAATCGAAGTACGACAAGCCGTTGATCATGAGTGAGTTTGGCGCCGATGCTCTCTACGGTCACCACGGCGACGCGTTAACGCGCTGGACTGAAGAGTACCAGGAAGATCTTTACCGGCGGCAAATCGGCATGCTGCGCAAGATCTCATTTCTGCGCGGCACCTCTCCCTGGATCCTTATGGACTTCCGCTCACCTCGGAGACCACTACCCGGAATCCAGGACTATTGGAACCGCAAAGGCCTCATATCAAATCGTGGCGAGAAGAAGAAAGCGTTCTATGTCATGCAGCAGTGGTACCGCGAGCTGCGGGAGGGATCTGGCAAGTGAGACTGGTTAAGGTTTAGCTGTCAGTAACGCGCATAAAGTTCCTGCATCGATATTTCCACCTGAAACAATACAGACGACTTTTCCTCCACCGGCTTTACCAGCCAGCGCGCAAGCAACAGGGCAGGCGCCTGCGCCTTCGGCGATAATGTGGTTGCGTTCGACCATGAGACGTAAAGCGGAAGCGATTGAGTCCAGGTCGGCGACGATTGAGCCATCGATCAGGTCTTTTGCGCGGTCGAGCATTTGCGGGAAGACCAGACGAGCACCGATGCCGTCGACGAAGGATGGTTGGTAATCGACTGATTGTGGTGAACCGGCAGCGAGCGAAGCATTCAGCGGAGCGGCTGTCCCGACTTCGGCAGCGTAGATTTTGCAGTTCACCTTCAAGGCACGTAGCGCAGTAGCGATCCCGCACGTGAGTCCACCACCGCCCCAGGGAATCACAACCGCATCAAACTCCGGCAGGTCTTCGACGATCTCGAGTGCGATCGTGCCGTTGCCGGCCATCACATTCAGATCGTCAAATGCGTGTATGAACGTCGCATCAACTCCCGGGTAAGCGCGTTCTTCGAAGGTCCGCCACCATTCTTCAAACGGCACTTTAATAACTCGACCGCCGAGTCGTTCGATCGCGCGAACCTTGGTGTCAGGCGCGGTTTCGGGCGCGACGACAATGCACGGAATACCAAGCTCGCGTGCGCGCCAGGCGACTCCCTGCGCCATGTTTCCTGCCGACGCCGTCAACACTCCGCGCGACAGCGTTTCAGGCGCCATATGGCCCATCGCATTCGCCGCGCCACGAATTTTGAACGATCCTATCGGTTGAAGATTCTCGAGCTTGAGGTAAATCTCGGCCGGTGCGTCATTGACATTTAGGCGGACGAGCGGAGTGCGAATCGCAGCATTTGCGATCATGCTACGGGCGTCGTTGATTTCGGAGAGCGAGGGGATCATTAACCGAACTCGATCCAGTTACCAGCATTTGTTTCTCTTGCTTTCTGATACAAATAATTTGCGGCGGCAAGGTCCTCGACTGCCAGGCCCAGTGATTTGAATAGAGTGACCTCTTGCGACGACGTTCGACCAGGTTTCTTTCCGGTGAGGACCTCGCCGAGTTCCGCACGAATGTGTTCTGGTCCAATTGCGCCTTCGCGCATTGCAAACAAGTAGTCGCCCGCTTCGTTCAACGTCGACTCCCGACGGTCAACAAACAATGCCGAGTCGGCGATCGTCGCCGTATCAACTTCACGCGCGTGTGGCGTGCTCGATCCCACGACATTCAGATGAACGCCCGGCGAGATCCATTCGCGATGAACAACCGGTTCTTTTGAGTTTGTGACAGTCGCAACCAGATCTGCCCCGGCTAAAGCCTTGGTGACAGTCTCAACCGGCTCAATCGCAAACGGAACACTTCCGCTCATCTCTTCCGCAAGTCGTCTCGCATGTTCAATGTTCCTACTCGCGACCCGGCAACGTTTGAGCGGTCTGACCTCCGCGATCGCTTTCAAATGCGTACGCGCCTGCACACCCGCGCCGATAATCGCCAGGTCAGACGCATCATCCCGGGCAAGTAGGTCTGTCGCGACACCGGAAACAGCGGCGGTGCGAATTGCGGTGATCGCCGACGCATTCACCAACGCCAGTAACTCGCCGGTCTCGGCACTGAAGAGTAGCACCGCGCCCTGATGCGCATCTTTCCCCTTCGCCGGATTCCCGGGAAACACGCACACGGTTTTCAAACCGTATGCAGCCTGATCTCCGCCAACGTACGAAGGCATCAACCCCATTACACCCGCTGCATCCGGCGGACGCACGATCGTGCGCAGCGGTTGATGCACCTCCCCCGACGCGAGCTTGATAAGCGCCTCGCGCATAATCGCGATGCACTCCTTCATCGGCAGAAGTTGAACGACTTCGTCGTGATTCAGAATCAGGATCTTCATGGAGAACTTTTAAGGACCAGTACTTATGTACACTGACGGCAGCATACACGGATTTTGAGCTGACTCGAAAGACGGGGAAACCGAATGTTCGCCTTTCTCGTGGAATATTGTTGGAGTTTCCTCCAATTCGTCGGAGAGCTTTTTGGCGATGACACTCGTGAGGTTTGGTAAACGGAGTATCGAGTTCAATTCAACGATTTTCGCACGCGCACACTATTCACTGGCGCGTGAACCGAAGAATCCCGCAGGTAACCGCAACGCTCATAAAAACCAACTGCCTCAACCGCAGCGTTCGAGCGCATCTCAGTACAACCCTCCTCGATCGCAAACGTTTCCGCCAGACTAAGCAAGACGCGCCCGTGACCTTGTCGCTGTAGCTCCTCACGGATCGCGACGCGCCGAAGCCATGCAACCGGCGCGACGATGTCCAGGCGCAAA
>Ga0209818_1000312_pt1 | contig 11336 bp, 8 predicted proteins | sample NCAS200_FD_187517 | JGI IMG/M metagenome (GOLD analysis project Ga0209818, IMG submission 187517) | Agricultural soil microbial communities from Utah to study Nitrogen management - NC AS200 (SPAdes) (version 2) | ecosystem: Environmental > Terrestrial > Soil > Agricultural land | place: USA: Utah... | reverse complement strand
GTGGGTCAGCTGGGCGACGATCTGGATCTCTTTGAGAAACCGCTCCGCGCCAATCGTCGCGGAGAGCTCCGAACGCAGGACCTTGAGCGCCACCACTCGCTGGTGTTTCCGGTCATGGGCCAGATAAACCGTCGCCATGCCGCCGCGGCCGAGGAGCTCGCGGAGCTCATAGCGTTTCTCGAGAGCGGCGACGAGCTCCGCCGGGATATCGGTGGGCACCAAAGCAATATCGTCCTATCGGGGGAACGCGGCCAGAAAAGCCCTGGCGCCGGCCGCGACAATGCCCGGCCTCACGAGGCGGCCTGGTCGAGCAGGGTGATCTTCTGCCAGATCTTGCCGGAGAGCCCGGTGGTGAGGGTTTCGATTTCGTTGACCGCGGCCAGCGCGACCGAATCCTGGAAATGCTGTACGTGCAGCGCGGCCAGCTTGCTGATGACCGACAGCAGCTCGCTGCAGTAGTCGAGATAGCGGCCCAGCTCCGACGGGCTGAGGGCGCGCACCGGAGAGGAGGCGGTGTCGGGCTCGGGCGAGGTGATCCGCTCCGGATCCTTGGTGAGCTGGTGCATGTCCACGATGTGGGCCACGCTGCGGAGCTGGTGCAGCGCGGCGAGCGCCCTGCGGCGCTTGATCCGGACCTCGAGGGTGATCAGGAAGAAGAGGGTGGCGCCCAGGAAGACCAGGGTGCTGAGCGCCGCGTCCATGGCCTGAACGAATTCGGCATAGCCGAGCACCCGGGGAGAAAGCGGCAAATAGCTGACCACGACGAGCAGCACACCGAGCATCGCCGTCATGGCGAGGCCGGCGCCGATCCGGATCGGCCAGTGGGGCTGCCGCAGATAGGCGACCAGGGTGGTGGTTTCCTCGCCCAGGGTTCCCAGCTCGTCGGCCACCCGGGAGAGCCCGGAACCGGGAAAGCGCTCGGAGATCCGGGCGCGGAGTCGCCCCAGGGTCTGGGCAATCCGGCGCTCGTCCAGCCGACGATACTCCGCCGAGGGCGGCGTTTGCTCGCTCAGGGGCACGGAGGGAATATGACACCAGAATCCGGTCCCTGCTGTACTTCCGGAGCGAAGCTGGTAGTGTTGGACCAGGATGGAATCGTCTCGAACGACCCTGGTCCGTCTGTTCCTGCTGGGGAGCGTTGTCGCTCCCTGCACCGGCGCAGCGCAACGCCCGGATGATGGGCAGTGGGCCATGCCGGGCAGGGATTACGGCTCGACCCGGTACAGCGGCCTGACCCAGCTCACCCCCGCAAACGTGGCGCGGCTCAAGCCGGTCTGGAATTTTTCCACCGGGGTCCTGCGGGGGCACGAAGGACAGCCCCTGGTCGTGAATAACACGATGTACGTGGTGACTCCCTACCCCAACGTCCTCTACGCCTTCGACCTGACCCGGCCCGACTATCCACTCAAGTGGAAATACCGCCCCATGGTCGATCCGAACGCCCTCGGGATGGCGTGCTGCGACGCCATCAACCGGGGGGCGTTCTACGCCGACGGCAAGATTGTCTACAACCTCCTCGACGGTCATACCGTCGCCGTGGACGCCGCCACCGGCCGGGAGCTCTGGAACGTGAAAGTCGCCGATCTGGCGGAGGGAGAAACCACCCCGATGGCCCCGATGGTGGTGCGCAACCGGGTCTTCGTGGGGCCCTCGGGTGGAGAGTACGGCATTCACGGGTGGCTCAAGGCGCTGGACCTCGCGACCGGCAACCTGGCCTGGATGGCCCGCAACGTCGGCTCGGACCGCGACATCCTGGCTCGCTCCGGGACGTTCAGGCCGTTCTACGATCGGGGCACCGATCTGGGTCTTTCCACCTGGTCCGGCGACACCTGGAAGATCGGCGGAGCGCCGGTGTGGGGGTGGCTGTCCTACGACGCCGAGCTCGACCTGATGTACTACGGAGTCGGCAATCCCGGCCCTTACAATCCCGAGCAGCGGCTGGGCGACAACAAGTGGACCAACAGCGTCCTGGCCCGTCGTCCGGGCGATGGCTCGCTGATCTGGGCCTATCAGTTCACTCCACATGACAACTGGGATTACGACTCGAACGCCGAAATGATCCTGGTCGACCTCGCCATCAAGGGCCGGGTGCGCAAGGCGCTGGTGCATTTCGACAAGAACGGCTTTGCCTACACCATCGATCGCACCAACGGGGAAGTGCTCGTCGCCGAGCCGTACGCGCACGTCAACTGGGCCCGGCGCATCGATCTCACGTCCGGCCGGCCGGTGATCGATACGACCAAATTCACCGGGTCCACCCGCCGCAACGTCAAGTACATCTGCCCCAGCCTGGAGGGCGGCAAGAGCCCGGTGTCTCCCGCGGCGTATTCCCCTCGGACCGGCTGGTTCTACGTCTCCACGGTCAACCTGTGCATGGATTTCAACGCGGAGCAGCGGGCCCGAATCCGGGGAACTCCCTTCATCGGGGCGAGTACTCCATATGTCGCGGGACCCGGCGGGCACATGGGGGGCTTCATGGCCTGGGACGCCGTGAGCGGACGGAAGGTGTGGGAGATCAAGGAAAAGTATCCGGTCTGGAGCGGCGTGGTGGTGACCGCGGGCGACGTGGCGTTCTATGGCACCCTGGACGGCTGGCTCAAGGCGGTGAATGCGCGCACCGGCGCGCCGCTCTGGAAATTCAAAGTCGGGTCAGGCATCGTGGGCGCGCCGATCACCTATCGCGGCCCCGACGGGCGGCAGTACGTGGCGGTCTATTCGGGAATCGGCGGGGACTGGGCGCTGCTCTCCGGGGATGTGCGTTCCGACGATCCCACCGACATACGGGACCCGGCCGACTTCATCCACGATCTGGGCCGCTATACCAGCGGTGGCGGCATGGTCTGGGTCTTCGCGCTGTGAGACTCCTGCCCCTCGTGGGACTGGCGCTTGCCGCGGGGTGCGGCGCGAAGCAGTCCGAAGGTGCGACGCTCGCCGATTCGATGGCAGTTCCCCCCTCGGTGCGCTATGACCAGCACGTCCTGGCCGGCGGCACGGCGCCGCGCGGAGCCAGCGAGTCGAATCCGTTCACCGGAGACGAGAAGTCGGCCGCCGAGGGCAAACTCCTCTTCAGCTCGATGAACTGCGATGGCTGCCACGGTGGGGGAGAGGGATGGGCCGCGCCGAGCCTGAGCGACGGCCGCTGGCGATACGGCGGGAGCGATGCGGCGCTGTTTCAGTCGATTTACTTCGGCCGGCCCAAAGGCATGCCCGCCTACGGGGGATTGTTGTCGACACCAATCATCTGGAAGCTGGTGACCTACGTGCGCTCCCTCCCTCCCCCCAAGGCGGTGCCGACCCAGGCCTGGTGAGCCGAGCGGGAGCCGGCTTTAGGTCGCTCAGGTGCCGACCCGGATCACGAGGGTACGTCCGCGCCATTCGGCGGGCTTCACGTGGGCCATGCGCGTCACCACTCGACGCCCGTTCCCCGGCCACACGACTTCCACGTCCACCGGCGTCAGGTCGGCCAGGCCGAAGTGCACCGGCATATCGTTCTGCGAGTTATAGCCCGAGCCGGTATCCACCAGCCTGGTGCCGAGCCGCCGCCGGGTGCCGGCGGCAAACAAATGCACCTCGGTGCCGGCGCGGGTGGCGCGGCCCTGGGCGTCGAGGACACGGACGCTCAGGGAACGCGCGGCCGCTTCCGCGGGAAGCAGGTTCCGAAGCAGCACCACCGTGCCGGGGGCCGCGGCACCGGTGAGGGCGAGGTCGAGATCACCGTCGGAATCAAGATCGGCCCACTGGACGCCGTGATCCGCCTGGAGCTCGGCCAGGTTGTCGGCGGTGACGTCGACATAGCGTGACCCGGCGTGCCGATAGAGGAAATCGCGATAACTGGTCCCGCCGGTGACCGTCCCGTTCACGTAGAGGTCGAGTCGGCCGTCGTGATCCACGTCCGCAAAGGCGCAGGCGTCGTACCGGGCGTCCAGATCGACCCCCCACGCGGCCGAGACATCCTCGAACCGCCCGCCGCGGTTGAGCAGGAGCCCGTTCTTCCCGTAGTTGGCCGCGAAGAGGTCGAGCCGTCCGTCGCCGTCCACATCGGCGGCACAGGGCCGAACGGTTCCGTTGGTGGGGTCGTCGGGCCGGCGCCCTCCCCACGCCACGCCCGCCGAGTCGGCGACGTCGGTGAACCGGGCGCCGTCGTTCCGCCAGAGGCCGTTCCGGTCGCCGTCCTGGTTGGCCAGGTAGAGGTCGAGGTCGCCGTCCTGATCGTAGTCGAGCCAGACCGCGCCCACGCTCTTGCGCGAATCGGCGAGACCGAGCGACACGGCAACGTCGGCGAAACGCCCGGCTTCGTTGCGGTAGAGTGCGTTTGGCTTGTCACGGAACGCCACGAACAGATCCAGATCCCCGTCGGCGTCGAGGTCGATCCAGGAGAGCTGCCGCACCGCGGCCGAGTCTCGCTGGAGGCCGGACTCGCGGGTGATGTCGGTGAAGCGGCCGGCATCGTTGCGATACAGCTTGAGGATCCCGGCCGGCCCGGCGAATCCCAGGAGCAGATCGGGATCCCCGTCGGCGTCGAAATCGGACCAGGCGGCCGATCGAGTGGCGCGCGCGTCGGCGATCCCCGCGTCGCCGGCCACCTCGGTAAGGGAGCCCCCGTCGTTCCGGTACAGACGGTTGGGCGCTCCGTTCATGCCCACGTAAATGTCGAGATCCCCGTCCCCGTCGTAGTCGGCGATCGCATTGGTGAGCGAGGGCGTACCGAGGCGGAGCTCGCCCGGAAAAGCCTCGAAGCGGGGCCGCCCGGCCGGGTCCTGCGCGAACAGCGCCAGCAGGGCGGAGATTCGGAGCAACCTCATCAGTGGCTCCCGCCGCTCCGCTAGAAGATGCTGTCCAGGATGTCGGCGACGCGTCCGTTCCCATCCAGCAATACAACCCGGTCACCCACCAGGAAGAAGGAGTAGCCGCGGGGGCGCCAGGGCAGCTGCACCAGCACCGCATCCGGCACCCGGGTCTTGACGATGCCGGGAGGAAGCGGCTTTCCGCGCACCAGGTTCTTGGAGATCCCCAGCGGGAGCGGTTTTACGCCCTCCCGACGGGTACGGTAGTATTCGCGAAACACCCCGCGATCCGAATCGTGGAAAACGACGCGGACCACGGGCTGGTCCTTGGCGCCTTTCGGGTTGGCGGGCTTGGCCGGCTTGTCCGGCCGTTGCGCCATGGCGGGAGTGCCGGCCACAGCCAAGAGCGTCAGGATCAGCAGAAACCGGCTCGTTTTCGACATGAGAATCTCCTTGGTCGACACGCCATGGAGACGACATTCAGCGCCTGGGGCCCACTTTCGCCTTGAGTTCCTCGAACCAATTGAGCACCAGCACCAGCTGTGGTTGCGCCTTGGACTCCGCCTCCTGAACCATGAGGAACGAGCGCCCCCCCGGCTCGGGCTGGAACGACCGCTGCTCCACCCCCTCCACGAAGCCTCGCATCGAGAAGAGCGGTTTTGGCTCCCCGAAGCCGGGCCGGCCACCCGACCAGGTTACTGGCACGGCCATCAGCTCTTGGGCTGCGCTTTCAAAGAAGAGCTCCTTGCCGTCAAGAGACCATCCCGGACCTCGCCCGCCGTTTCGGCTCACCGGAATGCGCTCCCGCGCCACATCCGGAAAGGGGCGCACATAGACCTCGGGACGGCCCGATTCAGTCGAGGCATAGGCTATCCAGTGACCATCGGGCGAGAGCGCGGGTCCGAATTCGTCGAACGGCCCGGTGGCAATGGGGAGGATACTGTCGCCGCCGACTCGCATCGCGTGGATGTCCAACCCGCCGGGGCGGCTGCGTTCCACCACGACCCAACTCCCGTCGGGAGACCACACCGGCGCGCCGACCGTGGCGGCATCGGGCACGGCGATCCGGGTGATCGCTCCCGTTCCATCGGGCCGCCGCGATTCGATGTGCCAGCCTCCTTCCGAGGAGACGTAGCTGATCTCGGCGCCATCCGGTCGCCACACCGGCGCAAAGTTGAGACCGGCCCCGGTGGTGAGCCGGGTCAACGCCCCCCGGTCCAGCTCCTTGATCCAGACGTCGCTGCGCGGGCCGTCCATGATGGAAATCGCCAAGCGCTTCCCATCCGGTGAGAGGGCCGGCACGCCTACCTCACCGACCGGCCAGTTGGGATCCACCGGCGCGGCGGTTCCGTTGCGAGCCACCCTCACCACCGTCCCAGGCCGACCGAAGGTGAGCCCGCTCTTCTCGTACAGAAGCGTTCCGGCCGGCGAGAGCTCGAGAGCCGCCGCGATGCCGAAGGGGACGTGCACGCCGTCGAACAGGGGCACCGCGTCGCCGCGAACCTCGAGACGGTCGAGATCGAAGGGCACCGCGACGACCGCGCCGGTGCGGCGCACCACGACCAGATGCCCGGTCGGCGCATACCAGGCGGTCACCGAGGCTTCGACCAGCCGGGTAAATGCACCGGTCCGCAAGTTGACGACCCCGACCCACATCTCGTTGCAGGCATCGGTGCAGCCGGTGCCGAGTGCGACGTCGTGGCGCGGCAGCGCCCTCGGCACCAGAATGCCGAAGGAATCACGCGGGAGCCGCGTCACCTTGCCACCTGCGTCCGACACGGTGCGAAGGTTGAAGTCCTGGCCGGTGAACACGATGGTCCCATCCTCCAGCCAGGCACCACCGGGCGAGATCGGGTTGACCGAGTCCGCCAGGATGGTGGTCTCTCCTCCGCCGACCGGCATTTTCTTCAGCCTGAGCCGCGAGACGAACAAGACCCATTTCCCGTCGGGGGAAAACGACGGGGCGATCGCTCCCTCGGTGCCGGGAAGCGGCCGCGCGTCGAGCGCGTCGAGCTCCCGGACCCAGAGCTGGGTCTGCTGATCGGGCGCCTCGCCGACATAGGCGATCCGGGTTCCGTCCCCGGAGAGCGAGAATCGCTGGGCGAACTCCGCCCTCATGCCCTGGCCTGGGGACATGGCAATCCGCAGTCGGCTTACTGGAGACCCGGATGCCCTTGGTCGCCCCAACCAGCCCCATGCCGCAACCGCCGCGAGGAGGGCGACGAGCCCAACCAGAATCGCCGAGCGCCTGGAGGGTTCGCGCGAGCGCTGGACGGCGGTCCGTGCGCCCGTGCGTCTCGGCGCCTTTGCCCCATCCACCAGTGCTTCTGCAAACTCCTTCGCGCTCCCCCACCGATCCGCCGACAGCTTGGCCAGCGCGGTCAGCACCGCGTCTTCGACGTGGGCCGGCACCGTGCTGCGCTGCGGCGTGATGGGCCGCGGCTCCTCAGTCATGATCCGCGCCACGATGGCCTGCGCGCTCGGCCCGGTGAATGGCGGCTCGCCGGTCAGCATCTCGTAGGCGACGCACCCCAGTGCGTAGAGGTCGCTCCGCGCGCTGATCTCCCGCTCCCCCATCGCCTGCTCCGGACTCATGTACTGCGGAGTACCCAGCGACATCCCGGTCTGGGTCATCCGGCTCCCGCCTGCCTGCACCACCGCCAGGGCGATGCCGAAGTCCGCCACCAGGGCACGACCGTCGTGGAGCAGGATGTTCTCCGGCTTGATGTCCCGGTGCACCACCCCGCGTCGGTGGGCATAATCGAGCGCGCCCGCGACCTCGCTCGCAATCCGCACCGCGTCGGGAACGGGCAGCTGTTTTTCCCGGGTGAGCCGGGCGCGGAGCGATTCGCCCTCGACGTAGGGCATCACGTAGTAGAGCAGTCCGTCGGCGGCCCCCGAATCGAACAGCGGCAGGATGTGGGGATGCTGGAGGCTGGCGGTGAGCTCGATCTCCTTGAGGAAGCGATCGGGACCCAGCACCGCGGAGAGCTCGGGATGGAGGACCTTGATGGCAACCTTACGGCGGTGCTTCACGTCCTCCGCCAGGTACACGGTGGCCATCCCGCCCTGGCCGAGCTCGTGCTCCAGGCGGTAGCGGTCGGAAAGCGCGGCCGAAAGTCGCGGGTTGGTGTCGCTCAATTTCCGCTCCGGACCGCCAAGGCGCGCTCGGGGTACAGCCGTCCGCCCCGCATGACGTGGGTCCGGGAGCGGAAGGCGCGCACGTTCTCGAGCGGATTCTCGGTCAGCACCAGAAGATCGGCCAGCTTTCCGGCTTCCAGGGTTCCGAAATCCTTCTCCCGCCCCATCGCCCGGGCTCCGTTCCGGGTGGACATGACGACTACGTCACCTGCCGGCAACCCGGCCGCCTGCATCGACTCCATTTCGTCGAAGATCGAGGGCCCGTGCAGCGTCAGGGGGTTTCCGGCATCGGTGGCGGTGGCGATGACGCCGGCGGCGGCGTGGACCCGCCGGAGGTTCTCCGCCATCACGACACCGCGGGCGCCCGCGCCCTCCAGCCGTCGGAACGAAGCATCGACAGCGCGGATCCGCTCGGGCATGAGCGGCCGGAGCGGCTCGACGTTGGCGATCTTGGCCACGGTCGCCGAATCCACGCACCCGCCGGGGTCCTCCACCGGAACCGGCATCCCGAACGAGACAGAGACGCTGGCACGTGCGGCGTTGCGCCCCACTAACAGAGTCGGGGCGTAAATCGCGCGGTTCCGGGCCAGGAGATCGAGGAACTCCTGATCCACCGGCTGGTCCTCCACGCTGTGCACCAGCAGCACCGCGCCGGCTCGCAGCGCGACTTTGGCCTCGCGAAGCCCGGTCGCGTGCACGATCAGGTCCAGGCCCGCGGCACGGGCAGCCGCGCCGACCTCGAGCATCCGCGCGTCGAGCTCTTCCCGCCGTGGGGCGGGCGGGCCCAGGTACCAGACCTTCACCGCCGACGATCCCATCGCCTTGAGCTTCACGACGCCCGCCTGCACCTCGGCGGAGGTGCCCATCGGAAGGAAGGTGTAGATCTCCTCGTCCACATTGAGCGCCGAGCGCCCGGCGTGGGTGATCAGCGGGCCCGCCGCGCGCACATGCGGAGCCAGCGAATCGGTTTCCGCTTTCGCGGGCAAGGCCGTGGTCCAGGGATGTCCGCCGACATCATAGACCGCGGTGATCCCGCTGCAGAGATAGGAGCGGTACCAGCGGGCGGGATTGGCGCGGAGGGCGCGAGCCGTTTCCGGATAGGGATAGATCCCGGGCGCGCTGAGCCCGTCGGGGCGGCCATCGACCCAGCCGGTCTGACTGAAGTGAACGTGGGCGTCCACCAGCCCCGGCGTGAGGAACCGGCCGGTGACGTTCACCCGGGTCGTGCCGGTGGGAACCGGACAGTTCTCCGCGGTCCCCACACAGTGCAGCCGGTCCTTCACGATCACGACAACGCCGTTGGCGATCGGGGGGCGGCCGGTTCCATCGATGATCGTGCCGCCGGTCAGGGCCATGGTCTGGCCGGCGGCCCCGCCGGCCAGCACCGTCGCCGCCACGCCTGAGAGCAAGGGCCGGATCACGGGGGGGTTCCTTTCGGGGCCGGGCTCACGCGGCGCCGGCGTTGCGGACCGCGAACAGGTCGATTTGCGGGGGATGCAGGGGCAGGCCGCTCAGGCGCAGCACGGTATCGACCCAGCCGTCCCGCGCGCCCGGCTCGAGATAGTGGCAGGTCACCTCGAGCTCGCGGGCCAGCCGGTCGATTACGCCATCAATGTCCCGCTGGAAGGTCTGGCTCACGTCCCGCTGGCCGTCGAAGGTGGGCGGGTCCACGATGGGGACCTTGAACAGGGCGTCGTAGCTGGCGACCCATTCCCGGACCAGCGCGTCGTAGGCGGGAAGCCGCCCGACCTGGTTCACCAGGTAAGCATAATTGTCCAGCACCGACCGGTCGCAGATGACCACGTCGTTCTGGGCCGACGCGGCGATTTCATCGGCGATCTGGGTGTGCAGAATCCACGACTGGGCGGAGAGCGTGGTATCGCGATTGATCGGGAGCGGACATCTCCGCGCCACTTCCTTGACCAGGTCGACCGCCCGGTCCTGCCGCTTGAGCCGGGCGGCGAGATCGTAGCACAGCGTCGTCTTGCCGACGCCATGAGAGCCGATGAACGCGATTTTCAAGGGCCGCCGTGGAGAAAGACTGGAGCCTCAAGAATACGGCCGGACCCACCGGGCGGCCAGAGGTCAGTGAGGTGCGATCGGCCCCGTTCTTCCCAGCGCCGTCCGCACCCGTGTCAGCGCCTCCCGTCCCTGCAGCACCAGCGCATCGAGCTCCCGCCGTCGCAGCAGCCGGCCTCGGGTCATGACCATCTCGACCTCGCGGGTTGCACTCACGTCGGCCAGCGGATTGGCCCGGAGCACCACCAGATCGGCGACCCGGCCGGCCGCCACGCTACCCAGGGAATCGGGCGCGCGCAGGTACCGGGCCGGCTCGAGCGTGGCGGTGCGGAGCGCCTGGAGCGGCGTTAGCCCCGCCTCCTGGAGCAGGATCAGCTCACCGTGCAGCGAGTATCCCGGCACGGCGTACAGCGGGGTATCGGTGCCGGCAAGCAGACCTACGCCCGCCCCGGAGAGCCCGCGAACCAGCCGGCGGTTCAGCGCCCGGGTTCGGATCGCGCGCGCGCGCGCGGCGGCGGATCGATCGTCCACCACGAAGACACCGGGAAGCTGATGCATGAGCAGCGATTGATCCCGCGCCACTCGATCGGGCGGGCTGGCCGGCATCATCATCTCGGAAAGGGTCAGCGTGGGGGTAACCCAGAGGTCCGCCGACGCCATCCGGCGGAAGAGACCGTCGGCGGCCGCGCTATCGTGGGTGGCCAGGACGGAATCGTCGAGGTCCGCCGGGGGACGGCGCAGCAGATGCAGCTTGAAGAGGACCCGCTGGAGAAGGGTGGGTCGCGCCTGCCGGGTCCTCCATGACTCGATCCGATCCGCGCCGAGTGACGAGGTCTGCTCGGCAAATCCGAACAGGTGTTCCAGGCTGCCGAGTCCTCTGGAGGCGGCGTCGGCGATGTTCACCCCGCCCGGCGCATGCCCGGCGCAGCGAATCCGCTCGGCTCGACAGGCGTCCAGCACCGCCAGTACCTGCGCGGGAGACAGGCCCGGCGCGAGCTTCACGTGCGCCGCTCCCGACTCCCGGAGCATTCGAACCGCGCGGCGAACCTCCGGGTCGGAGTCGAGCCGGATCGGCGCGCCGGGGACCACCGCACGCTGGCCCAGCTTCTCCCCCGTGAGCACCGTGCGGGGACGGAGCGATCCGGCACGGGCGGCGTCGGCCTCCGCCGCGCGGAGGGCGGCGAGATCGCCTCCCATCTCCCGGACTCCGGTAACTCCGGCAGCCAGGAAAAGGGTCCGGAAGTATGTCAGCGCATCCCGGCGAGCCCCGGAGGTAGTGCCCAACGAGTCATACCACCCCCCTCCCTGCTCATGCACGTGCATGTCCCACAGGCCGGGAATCACGAAGTGCCCGGCGATGTTTACCACCTGAATCCCTGCGGGCCATCGTGC
>Ga0209818_1000309_pt1 | contig 11357 bp, 11 predicted proteins | sample NCAS200_FD_187517 | JGI IMG/M metagenome (GOLD analysis project Ga0209818, IMG submission 187517) | Agricultural soil microbial communities from Utah to study Nitrogen management - NC AS200 (SPAdes) (version 2) | ecosystem: Environmental > Terrestrial > Soil > Agricultural land | place: USA... | reverse complement strand
ACAGTGCCCCGAAGCGCTTGGCCGCGAGCGCCCCTGAACTGGAACTCCTTCTCAGGCAAGAGCACACGGACGCGTTGGCCTTCTTGGAGATCTGAGGGCCATTGCGCAGTCACGGACTTGCCCTGAGATATGAGCGCTGTGACGAGAACCAACGAGCGAAGCATCATGTGATCACGGTTGCGGTCTAACGGACCGCAAATGAGCTGCGAAGGCGCTACGCGACGGCCGCCGCGCGGCCCACTCAGCCCAAGATAAGGCGCGGCGGCCGGAGCAGGTAGCGCGCCTTCGACAGCTCCATTTGCTGGTTAGACAGCCCGTTAATAGTCGCGCCATAGGTCGTCGACCGCTCTTGGCCGGTGGTAGTACCACCAATGTCGCGCTCTTTCATACTCATACTTGGCCTCGTTCGCCGTGCCCCAAACGCAAGCGTCGGTTGGGACGAGATGCGGGCGGATGATTGAGTCAATGCGAGCCAGGCGAGTCGTCGCCAATTCCCGTTGATCAGCGTCGAGCGAAGGCAGTATCTGGTCCAGGATGTGCCGGCCATCCACGTCGTTCAGGTAGTCATCCTGTTCTTGGGGCTCGCCCTTGGCCACGGACACCGCCAGTCGCTCCCAGTCGTCGAGCAATCTCAGAAGCCCGCCCTGGACGACATGATCTGGGTAGCCGTGAGTGACCAGGTACATCCTGGCCGAGTCGAGCGGGTCGGATTGGGATTCGTAGCTGGCCACCGCACCCAAGGCATCGAGTTCAGAGACGACTTGGGCGGGATTCACATTCTCGCGAAGTGGAAGGGCGATAGGAGCTCCGTCAAGCACGGTGTCAGTCAGGTACTTGGCGACAGCCAGATCGTAACCGGTGTAGCGCATTATGGCCTCGGTCAGCGAGACCTTGCGCAGTCCTGGTCGCCAGCCAGTTATCCGGACGTTCGTCACATTCTCATCCCTGCAATATCCCTCGCAGGCATTTCTGCCATAACCAGATATCCCATCCATCCCCGGGGGGCATCACCTATCCACGACGGGGGCTGCGAAGCGTGGCAAGCTCGCGCCGTGGCTCGCGCGCGCCAACTTCCCTAGCGGAGCGAGCGGAGGGTGCCCAGCATCACGCCCGCATGTCCCGACATCAGGCAGACATAGGTGTATTCGCCGGGCGGGGGAACCACGAACACCATCTCCACGGTCTGGCCCGGCGAAGCCAGCGTGGTGTAGCCGATCAGGCGGTCCTTCAGGGCGAGCGGCACATAATCCCCGCCCTCGTGCGACGCGGCGGCGGCCAGCCGGTCAAGGTCGCTGGAGTCGCGCACCACGACGATGTTGTGGGGGAGGGTGCCGGCATTGACCAGCCGGAGTCGCACCCGGGTTCCCTGCTTGACCGAGATGGACACCGGATCGAACTCCAGCGCGCTGCCCGCCCGCACCGTGATTGTGGTGTCGGCGGCGGGCTGGGCCACGAGCCGGTCGGCCGGCAGCACCCCGCCGAGTCCCGCCAGCGCCCCGATTGTGATGAAGTATTTCACGGCCGAAAGATACCCGGCATCCCCCAGCGGACCGCAATCTTCTCGAATCCCGCCGCCAGCTCGGGCGACGCATCGCGCGCCGCGGCCACGAGTGCCGTCCGCTGCTCCGTAGAAAGCTCCGGAGGCGAATCGGCCGGCCAGCCGTCCGCGATCCCGTTGAGCAGGCCGGCGCCCAGCGCCGGCGTCGAGCCCGCCGTAGCGGCGATCAGACCGACCACCGTCGCCACATCCCTCTGGGCTCCGTAGGAGCGGGCGATCTTGTGCACCGCCCTCTGCATCCCGGCAACCGCGAGTGAGTCGTTGCCCGGCACCGGACGCCGAATCAGCTCCCGGAGGAACTCGGAGCCCTGGCGCGCGCCGGCCATGGAGACCGCGTCCGGTGTCCAGGGATCGCGGGCATTGGCCGGAAACGCGAACACCTCCGCGATCGCCGCGGCCGCGCGGGGCGAGGCGGGCAGCTCCGAAAGCACCAGCAGCGCCTCCAGCCGGACGTGGGGGTCGGCATCCTGGAGGATCGCGGTGGGGACAGTGTAGTCCACCGGCCAGGGCGAGCTCCGGTCGGGCAGGATGCCTGCGGCGAGGATGTCGTCGAGCAGCTGCGGCGTGCGGGGCAGCATCATCAGGGCGGCCCGGCGGATCGAGCCCGCGGGATGATGCAACGCGGCGCGCGCCGCCGCCAGCGCGGCGGGATTGCCCGGGATGGCGCCCAGCCCGTGCAGGGTCCACAGGGCATGCAACGCACCCGGATTGAGTCCCTCACGGTCGATGGTGTGATCCTCCGCCAGCCGGAGCAGCGCCGGAACCGCTCCTGACGCTCGGCGCTCGACCAGCAGCCGCTGGGCGGTCATCCGCCAGAACATGTTGTCGTTCCGGAGCGCCGCCACCAGCTCTGCCGGCGAGGCCCGGTCCAGCCGCAGCGGCGCCACGGCCGGCGCGCTGTCATATCCGATCCGGTAGATCCGGCCGTGGAGCCGGTCCCGGTTGGGGGTCTCGTAGGCGTTGCCCGGTCCGTTCTGGCAACAGCCCTGCAGGTTCTGGGGGGTGGGATTGTGCTGCGCCACCAGAGTGTAGAAGTCGGAAACCCAGACCGCCCCGTCCGGACCGACCTTCACCTGCACCGGCGCCACCCAGGCGTCCCGGCTCGCCATGAGGCTCCAGCGGTTCCTCGCGCTCATCCCGGTGCCGTTTCCGCTCAGCTCGAACATGCCGATGAGGTGCGCCGTCGGTTCGGCGACAAATGCCATCCGGTTCCAGTACTCGCGGGGGAAGGCGCGCGCGGTGTAGATCTCGTGCGCCGCGCCGGCGGTGTAGCGGCCGAACTGATCCACCTGGAGGATCTCGGTCACCGGGAAGACATCCAGCCGGTCGGCAATGTCTGGCAGTACGGTGTCCCGCGCGCCCATCGCCCGGTAATAGCGGAGCGGGATGTGGACGAAATTGCTGGGCCGGCTGTTGGCGGTGGAGCCGAAGACGTAGCCGTCCTCGGTGAACGCGACCCCCCAGGTGTTGTTGCTGGTCCGGGCCACGTATTCGAGCGCGCTCCCGTCGCCCGGAAAACGAAAGTATCCGGAGCCGAACCGGCCCCGCTCGTAGGTCACTCCACCAACCGTGCCCCGGAAGCCGTTGTAGCCCACCGAGCCCCAGACCTGGTTGTCGAAGCCGTAGCGCAGATTGCTGATGGTGCCGTGGGTATCGCCCCGGGGGAACCCGGTGAACAGAATTTTCCGCTCGTCCGCCTTGTCGTCGCCGTTGGTGTCCCGGAAATACAGCATGTGGGGCGCCTGGCCCACGATCACCCCGCCGTCGGCGAAGGCGATGGAGGTCGCCAGGTTGAGCCCGTCGGCAAACACGATGGTGCGGTCGGCCAGCCCGTCGCGATTGCCGTCTTCCAGGATCAGGATCCGGTCGTTGCCCTTGACCGAGTCCGGCAGCACCGTGTTAGGATAGTCGTTGGTCTCCACCGCCCACATCCGGCCCCGCGCGTCCCAGGTGAAGTCGATGATGTTGCCCACCAGCGGCTCCATCGCGAACGGCGTCACCGAGAGCCGCGGCCGCAGAGTCATCAGCGCCAGCGACTGGCGGGTGGGCAGGGCGGCCTGGGCTTTGGTGATCGCGGTGTCGAGGGTGTTCCATGGTGCCGGCGGCCGCTTGTAGGTCGGCAGCGGGACCTCGAGGTTGATGGTGGGCAGGCCGGCATCCGCCGCGCGGGCCGCTGCTGCCCGCGCCCCTGCGGTCCAGCGCAGCCCCTGTTCCACCAGCCGCTGGAATCCGGGATTCCCCCAGGTCCGCTGGTCGTGGCCCCACGCAGTGTAGAACACCCGGCCCTTGCCATGTTCCCGGACCCAGGTCCACGGCTCGTCGTGCCCGTTCTCGCGGCGCACTTCGAGGACCGTGCGGTTCACCGGATTGTGCTTGGTGTGGATGTAGGTCTCATCCCAGCTCTCGAACGCCGGCACCCCCTGAATCGCGGGATGCCCGGCGCCGACCCGCACCGCGCTGAACGTTCCGGTCCCGTGGCTCTTGAACGCCGCTCCGATCAACCGGATGAACGCTTCGGAATTCTGAAACGATGCCGAGGCGCAGTGCAGCACCACCAGACCGCCGCCGTCTGCCACGAATCCCTGCAGTGCGCCGATCTGCGACTCCGATACGGTCAGGTGATTGTTGTACAGCATGACCGCGTCATACCGGTCGAGCTCGGCGTCGTTCAGGTCCTCTCGGCGGTCGGTGTAGAACAGATCGATCCCCGCGCCCGCGAGCACCGGCAGCAGCTCCTTGGCCCGGCGAGTCGGCTGGTGGTGCCCGTTGTCGCCCAGGAACAGGACACGGAGGCGGGTGGGGGGCCGCGCTTGCGCGAAGGAGGCAACGGGCAACAGGCAACAGGCAACTACCACCCCCGCGGCGACTTTGAGGCTCACCGCCCGATATCCCCCGCGGCGGCGGTCCCGCAGGTACATCACCCCGAAAACCAGGATGAGGAGGAGTGCCGCGGGGGCCACGTAGCGGAAGGAGCGCTGGCCGCCCGACGCTTCCGCCGGCTGGAGGATCGCATTGGCCTCCCCGACCAGCGGCTCGTTCGGAATCGCGGTGGCCACCACCGCGCGAAGGGCGTTGGCGGCCAGGTCGTTGTTGATGCTGCCGGTCTGTCCCGCCGCCGCCAGCGCGCTCCGGGTGGCGGCGAGCGCATCCTCCACTTCCCGCTCCCGGTATCCCAGCTCGGCGAGGTTCGAGACTGACTGGGCCCGGGCGACATAGCCGGGAAACTGCTGTTCCACCCGCTGGAGCACCCCGAGGGTAGAGGCGGGAAGCGACTCGGCGAGGTATCCGTCGGCCAGCTTGCCCATGAGCGGCACGCCGACGGCCCCCGCCATGCCCAATCCGACCCCCGCGGTGAGCACGATCCCGAGTGAGCCGGTCCGCGGCATCTTTTCGCTGACCACACCGACCATCGTGGGAAAGAAGAACGCCACCCCCCAGGCGAAGACGGTGGCGGCGGCGAAGGCACTCCAGGTGCCCGACGCGAAGCTCAGCAGGAAGAGTCCGGAGCCGGTGAGCAGGGCGGCGGTGAGCAGCATCCCGGTGGGAGCCAGCCGCTCGACGAAGTGTCCCGCCAGCGCGCGCAGCACCACCATCCATCCGCTGATCCATACCAGCACCAGGATCCCGTGCAGCCCCGCGGCCTGGAGCACCGCCGGCACCCAGCGCATCGGCCCCAGCTCGAGCGAGGTGGTGATCGCCATCATGGCCAGCATCAGCAGGAAGAGGGGACTGGTGAGGGTGTAGCGGAACATCTCCCGGACCGGAATGCCAAGCTGGGCGGTTTCGGTCTTGGGGAATCGTTGCGGCAGCACCATCGCGCCGTAGACCAGAATCGGCAGGTAGATCACCGCGAGCTGGTAAGGCCATGCGGCGAAGCGGCCGCCCCAGGTCGAGAGCGCAAACCCGGTGATCCCGCCCAGGACGATCCCGATCGGAAAGAAGGCGTGAAACCAGTTGAGGTGTTTGGTCTTTTGATCGGGGAAGAGGGCGGCCACCAGCGGATTGCCGGTTACCTCGATCATGCCGTTGCCCGCGGCGAGGGTGGCCGCGCCCACCAGCAGGAGCCAGAAGGCGGAGGGATCTCCGGCCCGGGACGCCGCCGAAATCATGAGGCTGATGCCGGCGAGGTGCCCGAGGAACGCCAGCCGGGCGCCGTTCTTGAGCCCGAACCCCTCCAGCAGCGGTCCCATGACCAGCAGGGAGATCGCCATGCCCCACAGGGCCGCCCCACCGATCAGGCCGACCTGGTAATTGGTCAGGATGAACTGCTGCTTCAGAGGCACCAGGATGTTGCTGACCAGTGCGAAGGAGGCGCCGGTCGGGATGAGCGCGAGACAGATCCCGAAGAAGAGGCGGCGCCGGTGAAGGTCCTCCGGCCCCGAGGACGGCTCGGTCATGGACGATCCTCCTTACGGGAAGGCGTGCCAGTCAAGTATATCGCCCACCCTCGCTAGGCGATCACGAAGGCCCGCACCGGGAAGGTTCCGAATCCTCGCACCTTGACCGGCACCCCGAAGAACCGGCTTCCCCGTTCCGGCACCGCGTGGAGGCCCCGCAGGTGTTCCACGATCGGAATCTCCCGGCCCAGCAGGACAGTGTGCACCGGGCGGGACCCGTCGTCGGTGTCGTCGATGTTGTAGGAGTCGATGCCGACCAGCGCGGCGCCCGCATCGGCCAGCCACTCCGCCAGCTCGCCGGTCAGGTAGGGATGTCCCTCGAAATAGGCCTCGGTCCTCCAGTGCCGGTCCCAGCCGGTCTCGATCAGCACGGCTCGGCCCCGCACAGCGTCCTGGCCCAGCGGAATCCTGCCGATCGCGCGGCTCGAGCCGGGAGGAATCCGGATCACCACGCAGTCGAGATTCGCCAGCGAGGGGAGCGGAAGCTCGGCGAGATCCTTCCCGTCGGCGTACCGGTGGAACGGGCTGTCCAGGTAGGTCCCGGTGTTGGCGACCATCTCGATCTTCCCGATCTGGAACTCGGTGCCCTCGGCGTAGAGCGCGCGGGACCGTTCCCGGCTCAGGTAGTCGCAGATCACCGGGGCAGGAAGTCCCTTGTAGGTGATCATGCCGTGCTCCACGGTGTGGCTCACGTCGAGGAGCCGGCCGGCAACCGGCGGGACCGTCATGGTCGTCGGGCCTACAGGTCCTTCATCATGAGCACGGCGGTCTCGGAGCACATCTCGCTGAATTCCCGGGTCCGCCGGATTTCCGGCGGAGCCTTCTCCCGGCCCACCCGGACATACCCCAATCGCTCGAAGAACCGGTCCGCGGTGGTGGTGAGCAGGTAGACCTTTTCCACCCCCTCCCGGATCGCGTGACCCTCCGCCGCCTCGACCAGCGCAGTGCCGCTCCCTTCACCGCGGGCACCGGCGTCCACCGCGAGCGAGCGCAGCAGGGCGGTCGCTCCCAGCAGCTCGAGTCCGACCACCCCGACGGGACGGTTGCGCGGACCCAGCCCGAGGAAATGGCTCAGGTCGGCCTCGTCGAGGTCGTCGATCGGCAGCCCGGCTTCGCCCACCAGCCGGAGGACCTGCGCCAAGTCGGGCCGCAGGAAGACCCGCGCCGGATTCAGAGCCATGCGATCACAAGTGCCTCTTCATCGGCAGACCGGCGGAGAAAACGGGGAGGGAATGGATCAGCGGGGGCGATGCCAGCACCCCCGCTGTCTCCTTCGGACCGGCATGGCCCGGCGTCGTGGCCCAGCCGGTTACGGAGCGCGGGTGGCCTCCAGCCGGAGCCGAGCCACCGAGTCCGCGCCGGCGGTCGGGTAGCGCGCGATCAGGGTCCCCACCAGCTTGCCGTCCCGGAGCCGCATGACGTTGCGGGTGGTCACCTGGACCCCCGGTCGCAGCACGCTCTCGAAGGGCCCGAACTCCGTGACGATGCTGTCCCCGGCCACCTCGATGACTCGGGTAGCCATCGCGGGGCGGCCCGGGATCATGGTCATCCAGCCCGTGGTATCCGCGGTGATCGTCATCTCGGAGGTCACCAGCACGCTGTCGCTGTTCTCCGCCATCGTGCGGACCACCCACTTGCCCGCGATATCGGCAAGGTTGATCGGCGTCGGCGCGGGAGCGACGACCGCCGTGGTATCCTGCGCGGGAGGCGCGTCGGGCTTGCTGCACCCCGCCACAACAGCCGCACAGCAAAGCGAAACGAAGAACCGCATGGTCCCTCCGTAGAAGTGGATGTCGGGCCGGGAGTCGGCTCGCCAAGCCCGCGAATGTACGGCCTCTCGGGGGAGTCGGCAATCGCCCCGGTGACGATAGGGGCGGTTACCACCGCATGGCGTACCCGAGGCGAATCGGCGTCCAGACCACCCGGTAGCTGCCGGTCCCGTCGCCCCCCGCGATCCGGACCACCCGGACCCAGCTTCCCGCCCGGATCGAGCCCGATCCCAGCTCCAGGCCCCCCTGGGCGCTCGGGTAGACGGCACCGAAGTCGTCTCCCAAGAGCAGCGCCCCCCCGATGGGGGAGAGCGCCACCGTGAGGCTCGGGGAAACCCGGAGCCCGACCACTGGATAAGCGGAGACCCATTCCCGCAGCCGCCCGAACTCCGGTCCCCCGAGGACCACCCCGTACACCGGGCCGGCCGTCACCCCGATCCCCAGTTGGACGCTGCCGGAGCCTCGCAGGTACTGGATCCCGGCCGCCAGCGGTTCCGCCGCGACGGTCAGCTCGTTGGGCCGGGAAGCCGGAACCGCGGTCGCCTGGGCGGTGAGCCCGGTCGCCCCCAGCGACAGCAACAGGAGGGCCCGGACCACCCCTTCCCGGAGGGCCCGGCCCATCCGGACCATGGGCACGGTTTCGCCACCGGGAAGCCGGTGAGCAACCGGCTCGAGTCGCTCATAACCCAGAGCCCGGTAGAACGGCTCTCCCGGCAGGGTCGCCATCAGCTCGGCCCGGCGGAACCCGGCCCCCGCGGCGCAGGACTCGGCGTGGCTGAGCAGCCGCTGACCCAGGCCCTGCCGAGCGCACTCGGGCCGGACGAAAAACGCCCGGATGCGTGCGGCCTCGATCGCGGGATCCAGCAGCGGGTCCAGGGTTTCCTTGGCCTGGTCCCCGCCGAAGAGTGTCCGCCTCCCGCTCCACCCTCCGCAGGCTGCCAGCGTCCCCTCCCGCTCGATCACGAAGTAGGTCTGGTCGGCGATGAGCTGGGTGTCCACCCCGAAGACGTGCCGGATGAGCAGGTCGGTCTCTGCCGGGGTGTAGAACCCCCGGCTCAGGCCGCGCGCGGACGCGGCGATCAGGGCGTTGAGCGCGGGCACCTCGGTGGAGCGGGCCGGACGGAGCAGGTCGCTCATGCGAGCGGGTTAGGCGCTCACGTCCGGCTCATCGGGGAGCGCGCTTGGCAACTTCGGCCCGATAGGCCTCGCTGGCGTAGATCGCCACTTCGACCCTCCGGTTCCGCTGCCGGCCCGCCTCGGTGTCGTTGCCGGCGACCGGCTCGGTCTCGCCCAGCCCCCGGGTCGCCACCCGGTTCCGCGCCACACCCTGCGAGGCCAGGTATGCCGAGGCGGCCCTGGCACGGCGTTCCGACAGCGACTGATTGTAGCTGGTGGTTCCCAGCGCATCGGTATGCCCCACGATCAGCACGTCGGATCCCTGGTATTTGTCGAGACTCGCCGCCAGCTCCCGCAGATTGGCCTGCGCTTCCGGCCGGACCACGTCGGAATCGAAGTCGTAAAGCAGCCCGGATTCGAAGGTGACCTGAATGCCCTCTCCGACCCGCTCCACCTTGGCGCCCTTGATGTTCTGTTCCAGCTCCTTGGCCTGCTTGTCCATCTGGACGCCGATGATGGTACCCGCGACGCCGCCCACCACGGCTCCGATGATCGCGCCCTTGGCGGTGGAGCCGGCGGCGGCTCCGATCGCGCCCCCCACGACGGCGCCGCCCGCGGCACCGACCACCGCGCCGGTCTGGGTTTTGGTGGCGCAGCCGGCCAGGACCACGACGCCGGCCAGTGCCAGGAATCCTGTGCGCTTCATGATTGCTCTCCTCCCGGGGTACAGGAGTTGAGACGTTCCCGGCGGGAATGGGCCGCACGCGGAAGAGTGCAGGGGGTCAGAACGGGCAGAGCAGCGCGAATTCGGAGGGGGCGTTCGAACCCGCCTGGACCACGTCGTAGCTCCGGTGAACCGACTGCTGAAATCCCTGATCCGGGCGCATCAAAAACAGGTATACGTGAAACTGGGGCGCCGACTCGTTGAGCTGGGAGCTGGCATCGTCCCGGAGCCACTTGAAGTTGTCGTAGGAGGGTGAGAGCGGATGGGACCCCGAGCTCCGAACCACCACCAGCAGGGCATCGGCATCCCGCACAACCGAGGTATCCGACCAGCGGCAGAACCGGAGGATGCGCCCGGCCTCCCGCTGGGTGGATGGGGAGGGCGCGTAACTGTGGACGATCGGACCCCGGGGAGCGGGGCCCTGCCCGGTGGCCGGAACCCCGGTGACCAGGAGGAGGGCGGCCAGCGCCAGCAGCCGCCGCCGGCCGGGCCTACTGGGCGGGAGGGAGGGTGTATTCAAACTCGTAGGAATGCTTCCCCTCGGCGATGATGATCGTCATCGTGCCGGCGAGTCCGGTCAGTTCTTCGGTGCCGGAGTCGGGGACCACCGTGATCACCAGAGACGGAGCGCCGCGGGTCATCGTGCCGCTGTGCTGGAGCACGAAGCTCCCCTTCCGCCCCTGCAAGGTGCCGGTTACCCGCTCGATGGCGACGTAACCCGCGGATTCCTTGACCGAGGTCATCGCGGTCAGCATCTCACCCTTGCTGGTTCCCACCAGGTCGCCGCGGAATTCTTTGTCGATCGAAAGCCGCCCCAGCGAAGCGCCGGCATGATCGTGTGCAGTCGTCTGGGGTGCCAGCTTGACCTCGAACGTTCCGCGTGCCAGGGCCACGACGGGCTCCTTGGAGGTGGGCCGGATTGTCACGCTGACCTTGAGCGCAGCGAAAGGGAAGCGGCCGAGCTCTGCCCCTTCGCTGCGCTCAGGGTGACCCGCCAGAAGGAATAACGCCGCAGCCTGGAATATACCGTTGGCCCCGGTCATGCCCCGCGGCCGCCCCGGGCCCAGCCACGGGCAAATCCCGCACCGATCAGCACACCCACGCCGACCAGGCCGGTGCTCATGACCGCGGCCACCGGCGTGTCCATGTTGGATAGCGTAATCGCGATCGCCACCGCGAAGCCGATCAGTCCGCCCACGAATCCCCCCCGAATTTCCGCCGGAGGAATCCAGGCGAGCCGTTTCGCGATCCCGATCGCGATCAGCAGCCCGATGATCCCGCCGAGGACCGCGCCGGCTTTGAGGCCGGTGGGGCCGCCCGCATTCCCCAGAATCGAGCCGCCCACCGTGGCGAGGCCGGTCATCAGCCAGCAGAGCAGCAGCGTCGGGAACGTTCTCATATGGCATCCCCCATCCTGAGCATGTCGGCGCATCGTCTGGGACGGCGATCGTAGATCAACCAGCCCGGGAAGCCGGGAACAGGCTCGTGGGCCAGGATCGCCGCGCCCCCCGCTCCGGAAGACAATCGGCGCAGCGCGGCGGTGCAATCGGCGCGGGCTCGCCGTAGCAGTGCTTCCCGCCCACCCCCGGCCATCGCAAGCCCCAGCCCGAGCAGCAGGAAGGTCAGCATGGCTCCGCGTCCGGTCCGGCGTCGCCCGATGAGGTCGCTGTTCCAGCGGCTCCAGAGCGCCATCGGGTGGGCTCCCGCCAGCAGCGTTCCGAGCAAGCCGGCGGCGAGCATCGCCACCGCCCCGGCATCGAATGCCATCCGGGTGGTTGCCAGCACCATTCCGG
>Ga0209818_1000302_pt1 | contig 11478 bp, 9 predicted proteins | sample NCAS200_FD_187517 | JGI IMG/M metagenome (GOLD analysis project Ga0209818, IMG submission 187517) | Agricultural soil microbial communities from Utah to study Nitrogen management - NC AS200 (SPAdes) (version 2) | ecosystem: Environmental > Terrestrial > Soil > Agricultural land | place: USA: Utah... | reverse complement strand
CCGAGTCCCGAGCCGGAGAAGCGCACCGTTCCGCTCGATCTCTTCCCTTCGAGCCTTATCGAGGCGGTAACGACGGCCAAGACGTTCACCCCCGACCAGCAGGGCGACTTCAGCGGTGCGCAGGTCGAGATCAAGACGCGTGAATTTCCCGCGATTCGCCAATACAGCCTGTCCATGACCGCCGGCTACAACTCCGGCGCGACGGGGAGTGATGTGCTGACGCCATTTTCCGCCGGCGGCGAACGGATCGCCAACGTTGGCGCAAAGCGCGACTTGCCGTCCCTGCTCCGTTCGTTAGGTAACCTGCAGGGGATCAACCTGAATCAATCGGATGAGAACCTGTTGATCTCGAAGTTCCGGAACGCGTGGACGCCCGAGGCGTCAACCGGTTCGCCGAACAGCTCCACCTCGTTCTCGGTGGGTGGAAACGATCCCCTGTTTGGACAGCGCATTGGATACCTCCTCTCCGGCACGTTCGCCCAATCAACCGATCGCCGGACGGGTTTGGTCCGCGCCCTGGCGAATCGCGGCAATACTCCCGGCAGCACGGTCGAGCAGGATCGCTTCGAAGGGGAGATGGGAAGCAGCAGCGTGATGTGGGGAGGGCTGGCGAACTTCAGTACGCTCATCGCGGGTCATTCACGCGTGAGCTTCAACAACACGTACAGCCGGACCGCCGACAACGATGCGCGCCGCGAATTCGGGTTCTTCGAGAACGAGGGCTTCAACGCACGTATCGACCGGCAGCAATATGTCGAGCGATCGGTACGATCAACGCAGTTCGCGGCCGAACATCAGCTTGGAGAGCAGCATCGCGCGGACTGGGCGTTGACGTCGAGCGGCGTCACTCGCGATGAACCGGATCGCACGGAGTTTGTCTACGTCGTTGAACCAGGCACGAACGGCACGGATGTGCTTCGGTGGCACAACAGCTCCAACGCGGGCGCGGTCCGTACCTTTTCGGCGCTGGCCGAGGATAACACCGAGGCGCGGCTCAACTACCAGCTCAACTTCTCCGCGTTAGGCCCCGAACATTTCGTGAAAGTTGGCGGCCTGCATCGTGAGACGGAACGGACGTCTGACTCGCGCGTGTTCGGGATCACGTCCACACGCGCCACGAACGCGATTCGCGAGCTTCCACCAGAGCAACTGTTCGATGGCCGGTTCACCGGTGCGGCGGATTCGATGTTCAGCTTGATCGCGCTGGCTCAAGGCGGGTCGTACGGCGCCCGCGACCGACTATCAGCCGGTTATGTGATGATCGAGGTGGGTCTCACCGATCGTATCCGGCTGATTACCGGCGCACGGTACGAATCCGATCGGCTGTTCGTCGACGCCATCTCCACACTTGGCCAACCGGTGAACTCCCGCAATCAGTGGAACGATGTTCTGCCGAGTGCGGCACTCAATGTGAGCCTGACCGAATTCCAGAACCTTCGTCTTTCGGTTTCGCGCACCCTTGCTCGGCCGGAATACCGCGAGCTTGTCCCGATCAAAAGCCGTGATGTATTGAACGGGGATGATCTCGAAGGCAACCCGGATCTGCAGCGCACCCGCATTGACAACCTGGACCTGCGGTGGGAGTGGTATCCGGGCAGTGGTGAAGTCCTCAGCGTCGGATTCTTCGCGAAGCGCTTCGACCAGCCGATCGAGCGCGTGTATCGCGCTGCTGGCGCAAGCTCACGGTTCATCGCGTTCGTGAATGCCGAAAGCGCGGAAAACTTCGGCGTCGAGTTCGAGGCGAGAAAGTCGCTGGCCTTCATCGGCGCCTTGTTTGAACCGATCACGTTGTTCAGCAACCTCACGCTTATGCACAGTGAGATCGACCTCGGCGCGAATCAGTCGGCCGCGACCAATCCAAGGCGCCGCATGGTTGGGCAGGCGCCGTACGTCCTGAATCTCGGACTCGCCTATACCTCGGCGTCAGGCTCGACCAGCGCGACCGTCCTGTTCAACCGCGTCGGCGATCGCATCGAAGCTGCGGGTGATGTTCCCCTCCCCGACGTTGTGCAGCAGACACGGAATGTTCTGGACTTCTCCCTCCGGTTCCCGGTCCTTGGCTCGCTCTCTGGGCGATTCGATGCGAAGAACCTCCTGGACGAACCGTACGAAAGCGTGCAGGGCACCGTCAGGCGTGAATACTGGAAGTCGGGAAGAACTTTCCAGTTCGGCGTGATCTGGAAGCCCTGAACGGGAGCGATCAGCGAGCTGCCCTAACTCGTGACGACGCCGTGACATTCGTGACACGCGATCGCAACGCGGCGGTCCCTTCTTCCTCGCATAAACACAGACCCCTCTCACAAGGCTGGAATAGCATGAGTTTTCCCATCGCGACGTCACGGCGGCTGCTCGCCCTGGCTCTCATCGGACTCTTCGCATGTGGTGACGACGATCCGACCGCGCCCACGATCGATCCACCGTTAGGCCTTCAACTGAACGCGACCGGATCTTCGTCGATTCGGGTCACCTTCAATGGCCGAGCCGCGGATGACAGCTACATCATCGAGCGCGCCAGCGGCGTCGCGGGCACATTTGCGACGGTGACGACCGTCAGTGCTCCGGCGACCGACGGTCTCGTCACCCACGACGATGCGGGCCTGGATGTGCAGACGCAGTATCGCTACCGGGTAAAGGCGACCCGGGGCACCGCGCACAGTGGCTATAGCGGAGAGCAGGTGATGACGACCCTCGCGCCGGGCACCTTCACGAAGATCGTGACCGGTGACATTACCACGAACACCACCTGGCATCGCGACACCACGTACACCCTGAGCGGCTTCGTCCACGTCGCCAATGGTGCCACCCTTACGATTGAAGCTGGTACCACAATCAAGGGTGACTACAACACCGTTGGCTCATCCCTCTTCGTCCTTCGCGGAGCGAAGATCATGGCCATCGGGACAGCCGCGCTGCCCATCGTGTTCACGTCGTCGCAGCCTGCGGGCCAGCGACGCCCCGGTGACTGGGGTGGACTGATCATCGTTGGGAACGCCGTGATCAATCGCACCGGCGTCGAGATCGAGATCGAAGGAACGAATACCGCAACCGGAAATGCACCCGGCACAAATTACAAAGTCACCTACAGCGGTGGAACCACGAACACCGATAACAGCGGCGAATTGCGCTACGTGCGCGTCGAGTACGCCGGCTACGCACCAACGGCGAACGCCGAGCTGAATTCGTTCTCGTTCGCTGCAGTTGGTAGCGGAACGAAGCTTTCGTACCTGCAATCGATGGCCGGTCTCGATGACTCGTTCGAGTTCTGGGGCGGCGCGGTAGACGCTTCCTACCTCGTCTCATACGAGTCCGGTGATGACCACTTCGACATGTCGGAAGGGTTCCAGGGACGCCTGCAGTACCTCATCGCGCTGCAGACCGCGCGCCTGCCTGCGAGAACGGGTCTCCCCGGCGGCCCTTCCAGTGATCCGCAAGGCATCGAAAACGATGGATGCGAGGGCGCCGGATGCACGAACGGCCGCAACACCACGCCGTTCACGACGCCGGTCGTCGCCAACTTCACGTTGATCGGGCCTAACGACGCCGCCCTGGCGGGAAGCTCGGGTGGCATTGGTGTGCTGCTGCGCCGGGGAACGGGCGGATATTATGTCAATGGCCTCGTCTCGCGTTGGCCACGCGGTGCGATCAGCGTTCGTGACGCCGAGACGTACCTGCGCGCCGGCAGCGTCGCGACTCCGGATCTCGCCTCGACCGATCTTGCCGTTCGCAACATCCTGATCGCGGAATCCTCGCTCGCGTTCCAGGCCGGTACCGGACAGAACTCGTTCGACATGACGGCAAACGCGATCGTGCAGGACGCCGCTGCCACGACAACGCTCTTCACCGCATTCCCGGCGACAATCGGGGCCACAACCACGGCGGCAGCGTTCGACTGGACGCCGGCCGCATCGTCGGCGGCGGCAACGGGCGGCCTCGCCTCCTTCTCCGGCAAGGTCGCCACCGCGGCGGGATCCGTTGTGGCAGGGTCCACGTATCGCGGCGCGGCAGCACCAGGAGGACCGAAGTGGTGGCAAGGGTGGACAGTTTACAACCAGCAGTAATGCTCGGCGGGTGGCCGGCGATGGGATATCGACGTCGTCGGCTGCCTAACGTTTTACGTCGAAACGCCGCGGCGTCGATACTGCTTCTGATCGTGGCCGCTTGCGGTGAAGGTCACGCCGCGGCCGCGGATGCGGCACGCGCTGATTCGGTGGCGCTGGCCAGGCAGGATTCCGTCAGCCGAGCGCAGCCCGCGTACGTCATCGACAGCATCCTGCCCATGCAGGAGCAGCTTCGCCGCTTCCGGTTCGGACTCGACACTGTGAGCCGGTTGCAGAGCCCGGCGACGAGCAGCGCATCGCTCGTCGGGGCATTCGCGGCGAGCCTGGCACATGCCGACACCGCTGCTCTCCTGCGTCTCGCGGTGTCCCGCGCCGAGTTCGCGTGGCTTGTGTATCCGGACTCTCCATTAAGCGCGCCACCGTACCAACAGGCGATCGACATCGCCTGGCTCCGCCATGCTGCCGCCAGCAGTTCCGGGCTCGCCCGATTGCTCAACCGGATCGGCGGACAGGCACTGCACCTCCAGTCATGGCATTGTGCCAAACAGCCAACGATCGAAGGTTCAAATCGGGTCTGGGGTGATTGTGTGGTGACGTTTGTCGTGGGCGGCGCCGAACCGGCGACGTTAGGCCTCTTCTCGAGCATCATCGAGCGCCAGGGGCGGTTCAAGATCCTGTCGTACGCCAACGGATTCTGATCAGGAGGCCCGGACTCCACCCCGGATCGCGGTGACACGGTTGTGTTGCGGCCGTGACAATCAGGACCGGTGCGTTACCGGATCGTCGCCAAACTGTTACAGAGTACGGATAGCCTGCCGTCGCCTGTTACACGCTGGCGCAGGATCACCGGTTACCAGGGGTCACCGTGCAACTGCCGAGCACTCGTCTCGTCGCAATAGCCGCCGCGCTCGCCATCAGCCGCTCGCTTCCCGCTCAGAACGCCACACCGTCACCGACCGATTCAGCATCCCCACCCCCACGCGTCACAGCCTCGTCACAATCGGCGTCGACGGCGCCCTTCGCCTTCTCGGGCGTGTTGTACCTGAACTACCAGTATGGCGGCCTCGCCGGTGCCCGCTCCGAAAACCGGTTCGACATGGAACGTGCCTATCTCAACTTCCGCGCCTCGTCAGGGACTCGCGACAGCATCCGCGTTACGCTGGATGTCTTTCAGCAACGTGACGCGACGCGCGACCAGTACTACCGCGGGTGGACGATGCGGGTGAAGTACGCCTACCTGAATCACGATTTCGTCGAGGGATCGGGCGATGCCATGAAGGTCTGGGGGCGGCTGGGCCTCATCCAGACCGTCGTGATCGAAAAAGAAGAACAGTACTGGAATCGCGGACTTTCCCAGGTCGCGCTCGAGCAGGCGGGCTACTTCAACTCGGCAGACGCCGGCGCCGGGCTGGGCATCACCCTGCCTAACAGGATCGGCGAGATTTACGCGACGGTCGTGAACGGCGCCGGCTACCAGTCACGCGAGACTGACCGGTTCAAGGATTTTCAGGCACGCCTGACGCTGACTCCGTGGGCGAGTGGCACCAGCGCGCTTCGCGGACTGCAGCTGTCTCCGTGGGTGAGCATCGGCGGCCAGGCAAGCTCCTTCGCAACGAGGCGTGGCACGGTGCAACCAGTGGCCGAGATGCGTCGCAAGGACCGCTATGGCTTTCTGACCACGTATCGCGATTCGCGGTTTGCGGCCGGCCTGCAGATCGCGCGCAAGGTGGACGTCGCAGAAACGGCGGACACCACGAGCGACGTAACTCCGACGACCCACGAAGTCACGGGCGCGCTGACCTCGGCGTTCGCCTTCTGGCGCCCGTTAGGCCCCGCGTCGTCATCCCCGTGGTCGCTCCTGGCGCGGGTGGACGACATCAAGCCGGACGACGCATCGTCCGGCACACAGCGTCGCTACATCGTTGGCACGAGCTGGGACATCAGCCCACGCACTTCCGTGACATTCGACGTGCAGTCGCTGTCGCCGCGGAATGGACTCTCCGGCACGCCAACGCGCACGTACTTCCTGCATTTCATCGCGAATTTCTGAACCCTATCCCCGAGCGTTCCATGCGTCTCCTTGCGATCGCACTCACGACCATCACGGTCCTCGGCACTGCTTGCGGTGGTGGCGATACCGGCGCCGGCGACACGGCCACGCGCTCCGCCGGCGTCGACCTGACCGGGGCGGGCGCGACCTTCCCGCAACCGATCTACAACAAGTGGTTCCACGATTACGCGGCCGCGACCGGCGTACAGATCAACTATCAGTCCATCGGATCCGGGGGCGGAATCAGGCAGTTCTCGGAAGGCACCGTGGATTTTGGTGCGTCCGATGGCCCGATGAGCGACGAGGAGATGACGCGCACTCGCCACGGCGCCGCGCTCCACTTCCCCACCGTGCTCGGCGCAGTCGTCATGACATACAACCTCGCCACTGTCGCCCAACCGCTCCGCCTCACGGGTGAAGTAATCGGCGACATCTATATGAAGAAGATCACGAAATGGAACGACAGCCGGATTGCGGCACTCAATCCCTCAGTCCCGCTGCCTAACACGGACATCATTGTCGTGCATCGCTCCGATGGCAGTGGCACTACCTACGTGTTTACGGATTACCTGAGCTCTGCGAGCCCGGCGTGGGCACAGAGTGCAGGGGGACCTGGCCGGGGGAAGGAAGTGAACTGGCCTGTTGGTCTGGGCGGCCAGGGAAATGAGGGCGTATCCGGTCAGGTGAAGCAGACTCCGGGCAGCATCGGCTATGTGGAGCTGGCTTATGCGAAGCAAAACAGATTGCCGACCGCGCATATCCAGAACAAGGCGGGGGAGTTTGTCGAACCTACCATCGCCTCGATCACCGCTGCGTCAGAGGGCGTCATTGCTGCTCTCCCGCCTGACACCGACTACCGTGTCTCGATCGTGAATGGGCCCGGCGCCGGTACATACCCCATTTCGTCCTTTACCTGGCTCCTCGTCTACAAGACGCCGCCTGACGCCGCGAAGGCGAAGAAGCTGGTGGACTTCATGCGCTGGATGTACACGACGGGCCAGCAGAGCGCCGCGGCGCTGGATTACGCACCGCTACCGGCCGCGCTGGCGCAGCGCCTGACAGAGCGCCTCAGCACCATTGCGCTGACCACGACGCCGTGACGGAAGTTGCGCTGCCGGCACCCGAACCGGGGGAATCCTCTCCGCCGGAGGGTGCAGCGACCCTGGGAGGACGGTCAGCGGGCGATATCGTCTATCGCACGCTGACTACCGCGTTCGCTGTCGCAATCCCGGTCCTGCTCGGGTTCATCACCTTCGAGGTGGTGGCCGCGGCGTGGCCGGCGCTGCGCGTGTTTGGCTTCGGGTTCCTGACGTCGAGCGTGTGGGACCCGGTGCGGAACCAGTTCGGCGCCGCCCCGATGATCTACGGGACCATTGTCAGCTCCATTCTGGCCCTGGTCCTCGCGGCGCCGTTGGCGTTAGGCGTCGCGATCTTCCTGTCCGAGTTCTGCCCACGCTGGTTGCGCCGGCCGCTGGCGTTCTTCGTGGACCTCCTGGCCGCCATCCCCAGCGTCGTGTACGGCTTGTGGGGGATATTTTTCCTGCTGCCGTTATTGCGCGAGAAGGTCATGCCCTTCCTCGCCACCACGCTCGGCCTGGGCAACACGCCATTCTTTTCGGGACCGGCCTACGGCAACAGCATGCTGGCGGCGGCGGTCATCCTCGCCATCATGATCCTGCCGTACATCTCGGCGGTCGCGCGCGAGGTGTTGATGGCGGTGCCACGGTCACAGCGGGAGGCGGCGCTCGCCATGGGCGCCACCAAGTGGGAGATGATCCGCGACGCCGTCGTCCCGTACGCGCGGACCGGTATCCTGGGCGGCGTCATCCTCGGTCTGGGACGCGCGTTAGGCGAGACGATGGCCGTGACGATGCTGATCGGCAACCGGCACGAAATCTCGGCGTCCCTGTTTGCGCCAGGGTACACGCTGGCGTCGGTCATCGCCAACGAATTTGCCGAGGCCACGACCGTGCTGCACACCGCGGCGCTGATGGCGTGCGGCGCGGTGCTGCTCGTCGTTACGCTGGTGGTGAATGCGATAGCACGGTGGCTGGTCTGGTCGGTTGGACGCGAGCCCAGGTCCTGACCGTGCGCACTCCTCCTGCTCCTCCCCGCCGGCGGTCTCTCACGGGCCGAAAAGTCACCAACGGCGTCATGGTCGGATTGATGGGATTCGCGGCACTCCTGGCGACCCTTCCTCTCATTTTCGTGCTCATCCACCTGATCCGGCAGGGCGCTTCGTCAATCGACCTGGCGTTTTTCACCCGGATGCCACGGCCCGTAGGCGAAGCAGGCGGGGGGATGGCCAACGCCATCACCGGCACATTGATCCTCGTCAGCATTGCCGCGTCGATTGGCCTTCCCGTCGGGATCGGGGCCGGACTCTACCTCGCCGAACAACGAGGGGCACGGTTGGCCACCACCGTGCGCTTCCTGTCCGACGTGCTGAACGGCATGCCGTCGATCGTGATGGGCATTTTCGCCTGGCACTTCCTGGTGCGCCCGGTGGGGCATTTCTCGGCCCTGGCAGGCGGTGTTGCGTTAGGCGCCATGATGATCCCCCTGGTGACGCGCGCCACTGAGGAAATGGTGCGCACGGTGCCGACGGCACTGCGGGAAGCGGCACTCGCGCTGGGATATCCACGCTGGCGCACCTCGGTGGCCATTGTACTCCGCACGGCGCTCCCGGGCATCGTGACCGCGGCGCTGGTTGCCGTGGCCCGCATCGCCGGGGAAACGGCACCGCTCCTCTTCACGGCCTTCGGAAACCAATTCTGGTCCGTGTCGCTCTCGCAGCCGATCGCTTCACTTCCACACACGATCTACACCTACGCGAAGTCGCCGTACGACGACTGGCATCGACTGGCGTGGGCGGGGGCGCTGGTCCTGATTGCCCTGGTCCTCGTCATCAGCATCCTCGCCCGCTTCGTGACGCGTTCCAGACACGGAGGTGTCGGTGACTGATCTCCTCACGGTCCAGCCGCCCCCCAGCATCCAGAGGAGTACTCGTCAGGCACCACCGGACGAGCGGCCGCGCATTGCGGTCCGGAAACTCGACGCGCTCTTTGGCACCGTCCGCGCCGTGCGCGACGTGAACATCGATTTTCCCGACGGCCAGGTCACCGCAATCATCGGCCCATCCGGGTGTGGAAAATCGACGCTGCTGCGATGCCTCAACCGGATGCACGAGACGATTCCACTGGCCCGTGTGAATGGCGAAGTGCTGCTCGACGGCAAGGACCTCTACGCGCGCGGCGTCAATCCGATCGAGGTGCGCCGGCACATCGGCATGGTGTTTCAGCGTCCTACGCCGTTCCCGACCATGTCCATCCGCGACAATGTTGCCGCGGGGCTCCGCGCCTCCTCGCGCGGCAGGCCCTCTCGTCGCGAGGAGGATGCGATCGTCGAGGAGTCGCTCCGCACGGCCGGACTCTGGGATGAAGTCCGCGACCGGCTCAAGGATTCCGCTACGGCGCTCTCCGGCGGGCAGCAGCAGCGTTTGTGCATCGCCCGCGCCATGGCGACGCGGCCGAGTGTCATCCTGCTCGACGAACCGACCGCGTCGCTGGACCCGTTGAGCACGCAGAAGGTCGAAGAGCTGGTACACACGTTGCGAGGCACCGTGACGGTCATCATCGTCACGCACAACATGCAGCAGGCCGCACGTGTTTCTGATCGCACGGCGTTCATGTTGCTGGGCGAGCTCGTGGAGACTGGCCCCACCTCGGAAGTGTTTACAACGCCGCATGACTCCCGCACCGAGGATTACATCACGGGACGGTTCGGATGACCGGCGTCCGCGAAGTGGGACGCGGGAATCGGGACGGTGTCGCCACGCCTAACGGTACCCCCGCTATAGGGACCGTTGCCGCCGATACCTTCAGTTTCTGGTACGGTCCGAATCAGGCGTTGCACGACATCACCCTGACGATTCGCCCGCGTTCGGTGACCGCGCTCATCGGGCCATCCGGGTGCGGGAAGTCAACGTTCCTGCGCTCGTTGAACCGGCTCAATGATGTGATCCCGGACATCAAGCACACCGGCGTCGTTCGGCTCGACAACGAGGACATCTACGCCGCGGGCATGGACGTCGTAAACCTGCGCCAGCGCGTTGGCATGGTGTTCCAGCGGTGGAATCCGTTCCCTAAGTCCATTTTCGAAAACGTCGCCTACGGACCGAAGATCAACGGCCGGCCAACACGCGTCGAGCTTGACGCCATCGTCGAGAGTGCGTTGCGTCGCGCGGCGCTCTGGGATGAGGTGAAGGACCGCCTGCGGCACAGCGCACTAAGTCTTTCCGGCGGCCAGCAGCAGCGCCTCTGCATCGCGCGGGCGCTGGCCAACCGCCCCGAGGTCCTCCTGCTGGACGAGCCGTGTTCTGCGCTCGATCCGATTGCGACGCAGAAGATCGAGGAGCTCTTGTTTCAGCTGAAATCGGAGTTGACCATCGTCATCGTGACGCACAACCTGCAGCAGGCGGCGCGTGTCTCGGATGAAACGGCGTTCTTCTACCTGGGAAAGGTCATTGAACACGACGTGACCGAGCAGATCTTCACGAGCCCGAGGCAGAAGCAGACCGAGGACTACATCACCGGGAGGTTTGGATGAGCGGCGTCGACATCTCTGAACGCCATTTCCACGCGCAACTCGCAACGCTCAAACAGCGGCTGACGGAGATGTCCACGCGCTCGGAAGAGCTGGTCGATATCGCGGTGGAAGCGCTGCTGACACGCGACAAGGAGAAGGCCGACGCGGTCATCCGCGGTGATCATGATGTCGATCAGCTGGAACTGGAGGTCGAGCACCTCGCGATTGCGCTCCTCGCATTGCAGCAGCCCATGGGACGAGACCTGCGTTTCATCATCAGCGCCATCAAGATCTCGAGTGACCTGGAGCGCGTCGGCGACCACGCAGTGAACATCGCCCAGTCGGCGCTGCGCATCATCTCCCAGCACGCGCCGATCATGATCGACCCGGCCATCGAGGACATGGCCCGTCGCGCCCGTCGCATGCTCAGTGACGCCCTCGACGCATTCGTTAGGGCCGATGGCGTGCTGGGACGAGAGGTCTGTCAACGCGACGACCAGGTCGACGCCCTCCACGACTCGCTGTTCCGCATCCTGCTGACTCACATGATGGGTGACCCGAAGCTGATCACGCCGTCCCTCGAGCTGCTCCTCGTCAGCCGCAACCTGGAGCGGGTCGCCGACCTGGCGACCAATATCGCCGAAGACGCGGTCTTTCTTGCTGAAGGGAAACAGATCAAGCATCGGTCGGAGTTGAAGAGTTGAAGCGTTGAAGCGTTGAAGAGTTGAAGAGTTGAAGAGTTGAGGAGTGAAGAGAGGAAACTGTTAGGCCGTTGGTTTTCAC
>Ga0209818_1000298_pt1 | contig 11525 bp, 5 predicted proteins | sample NCAS200_FD_187517 | JGI IMG/M metagenome (GOLD analysis project Ga0209818, IMG submission 187517) | Agricultural soil microbial communities from Utah to study Nitrogen management - NC AS200 (SPAdes) (version 2) | ecosystem: Environmental > Terrestrial > Soil > Agricultural land | place: USA: Utah... | reverse complement strand
ACCGGTGTCATCGAACTCCGGAAATGCCACCAGCGACGGAAAGATCGCTTTAACCACTGCGTCTGAAGAGGCGCGCAAAGAGTTCCTTGCCGGACGCGATCTATCCGAGAAACTCCGCATCACCGATTCGATTCAACACTATGACAAAGCCATAGCGCTCGATCCGAACTTTGCGCTGGCCCACTTGAACCGCGCGAACGCTTCACCTACTGCCAAAGAATTTTTCGATCATCTGAAACATGCCGTTACTCATGCTGATAAAGCTTCAGACGGCGAACGCATGTTGATCCAGGCTGCCGAAGCAGGCGCGAATGGAAACCCTGCGAAACAGAAAGAGATTCTGGACAAACTCGTGGCCGCGTATCCAAACGACGAACGCGCCCACTTCACTATCGGCGGCTATTACTTCGGACAACAGAACTTCGCTCAGGCCATCACTCACTACAAGAAAGCCACCGAGTTGGCGCCGACCTACTCGACCGCCTTCAATATTCTCGGTTACGCGTATCGTCAGAACGAGCAGTATGCCGATGCTGAAACGGCGTTCAAGAAGTACATTGAACTCATTCCCAACGATCCGAACCCTTACGATTCATATGCCGAACTGCTGCTAAAGACCGGCAGGTTCGACGAAGCGATCACGCAGTACAACAAAGCGTTGGCCATCGAACCAAACTTCCTTAATTCTTACTTCGGCATCGCCGCCGCACTGACTTACCAAGGCAAGGGTACTGAAGCTGCGGCAGAGTTGCAGAAGATTACCGCCAAAGCCCGAAACGACGGCGAACGCCGCACGGCGCTGTTCGGCCAGATGGTGGTTGCGGCTGATGGAGGGAAGTTGGACCAGGCGCTTGCCGAAGTCGAAAAGCAGTATGCATTGGGACAGAAGACCAACGACCTACCTGCGATGGCCGGCGATCTGCAATTGAAAGGAAATATCCTGCTCGAAATGGGCCGTTACGACGATGCAAAAAAAGCGTACGAGGAAGCACTTCGCATGACGACGAGCGACGCGAGCCTATCACAGGAACTTAAAGACAACGCCGCGCTGTTTCACCATTACAACCTTGCACGCGTGGCTATCGGAAAGAAAGATTTCGCAACCGCGAAAACAGAAACTGACTCCTTCAAACGCGGCGCCGAGGCTGCGAAGAACCAAAATCAGATCAAACAGGCGCACGAACTGGCAGGCATGACGGCGCTGGCGGAAAAGAACTACGACCAGGCAATCGCCGAACTGCTCCAGTCAAACCAGCAGAACCCAAACAATCTGTACCTACTGGGTGAGGCGTATCAGGGAAAGGGAGACGACGCCAAGGCCAAAGAAACATTTACGAAGGCAGCCAAATTCAACTCGCTGCCGCAACTGAACTATGCGTTTGTTCGTGCTAAAGCTGAGAAAGCGATTGCGAGCTAAGGGAAAGATCGTCCGTAGTCAGTTGTCCGTAGTCAGTTGTTGGTTGCAACTGACACGGACGACTGACTACTGACAACTGACCTTGTTGTTTTAGTTAATCAATTGAAAACCCAGAATTCCTTCGAGGATTGCTCCAAGGATGCTGGCGCCGCCGTTTGAGTAACGTCCGTATTGCGAGCGGCTGTAGTAACCGTCCTCGTAACCGCGGCGAAAACCCTCACGGAAGTAGTGCTGGTATTCGCTCAGGTCGACGTAGTAACCGTCGTAGCCGTAGCTCGCGTCCTGATAACCGTAAGCTTCCTGAGGATTGAAGCCCCAACCGTCCTGCCTGTCGGCCTGACCTGCCTCAAAGCCTTCGCGGTAACCATCGTTAATCGCGCGTCGCAACATGTCCGCGCCATACTGGTTGGCGTAGTAATAGTTGCTGCCGCGTTGATAGCGATAGTTATACGGTCCGTAGTCGTTGTAACGCCACTGTTGCAAGCGCAACTGATCGCGTCTCAGCCGTTCAAGATAGCGCTGTTGATAACGCAACTGCGAGTTGCGTCGTTGTTGTTCGAGCAATCGCTGACGCTGCGCGGCGTAACTCTGACGGCGCTGCCACTCCTGACGATATCGCGATTGGCGCTGCTCCTGTTCGAAGCGCCAGTTACGATTACGCCCGTCGTTGCGGTCGCGATCGAATCGCCCGTTGTTATTGCGATCGACGCGCCCGTCGCGGTCGCGACTAGATCGTCCATCGTTGTTGCGATCGAATCGTCCGTTGTTATTGCGATCACGATCGCGGTCCGATTGTCGTTGCCGCAATTGTTCCTGCTGTTGACGCTGGATCTCCTGTTGACGCTGGGTCTGCTGTTGACGCTGGATCTCCTGTTGACGCTGGGTCTGCTGCTGGCGCTGCTGCTGCCAACGGTCTTCGCGTTCGCGGGATTGCTGGACCTGCTGTTGCCGCTGTTGTTCCCAACGTTGCTGTTGCTCGCGCGAGCGTTGTATCTGTTCCTGGCTGCGATTCTGTTGTTCCCAACGCTCTTGCCTTTCACGCGAACGATCGACCTGCTGCTGTCGCTGTTGTTCCCAACGCTGCTGGCGTTCGGCGCTGTTCTGCTGTTGGTCCTGACGGCGCTGTTCGTTACGCTGCTGCTGCTGAACTTGTTGATCGTTCCTGCGGCTTGCTCGTTCGTTGCTGCGCGTTTCGCGCTCCTGCTGCCGCTGCTCACGCCCGGCCTGGTTTTCCGTCCTTCGCTCTTCTCCGCGGCCGCGTCGGCCCTGAGCATTCGCGAAATCACTTGCGCCAACCAGCAAGACGGTTACCGCAAGAGACAACCCGATCTGTTTTAGATATCTCACTTCTTTGGTTTCCTTTCAGTACTGACAAGCGGAGAGAGGTCGACACTCAACTCTTCGGCAACTGGCGTTCCATCATCCGCCGCCACGGAAATGCAAGAAAACCGCCAGAATCCGTGTATTTCTACGAGACGAAATGCGTGCACCAACTTACGATATGGGTTAAGAATGAGCCTCAAACCCAACGTTTCCCACTTGGCATGGTCCTTGCCAAACTTCCAGTGAACCAAAAACTGTAGGGGGCAGGTATGAAGAATCTAAAAGTGTGGCCGCACCTAACCATCATTGCGATCCTAGTCGCGGTGGTGGCCGGTGTCGGCGTAGCCTGGTGGATGAAACGTGAACCAACGGCAGCCGCTAAAGAAGTGCCGTACGCGGCGCGCATTCAGCGTGTCGATGGCGATGTCGCGCTGAGCAATACGCAAGATACGAATGCAGCGAACGCGGCTAGCGAGCAATGGATTGCCGCCACAGCGAACCAACCGTTTTCTGTCGGCGATCGGATTTACACGCGCGACAATTCGCGCGCGAGTCTCGCCTTTACCGGACGCAACTTTGCGCGTCTTAATCCAAACACTTCGCTTGACGTTCTGACGTTGAGCGAGCAACGCACGCAGTTGGCACTGCGCGATGGTTCGGCGGTGTTTGACGTTGGTTACCTGGATGACGGGGACCTGTTTGAAGTGGCCACTCCGTACGGCGCGGTCGATTTCGAGCAACCCGGTCTTTACAACGTCGGCATCGACAACGGACGGGTGCTCGTTTCCGTGTTGAGCGGGCTGGCACAGGTGGTTGGGCTCGGCGGCAGCGGACAGATCAGTAAAGGTGAAATGCTGACACTGATCGGTCAAACCGCAGCCGACGTCGTGCTGTCGCAGATCGACGGGCGCGATGCGGGATACCTGGTCGACGACTATTACGGCTATCAGTATCCGCAGTATTACGACGGCCGCTACCGTGATTACAACGTCTACTCGAACGATCCTTATTACTTCGATCCATATCGACGAAACGTCAGCTACCAGTATGTGAATTCATACGTCCCCGGCTTGTATGACCTCGACTACTACGGCGATTGGCACAACGTGAGTGGCTATGGCCATTCTTGGGCCCCGCGCGTCGACGCGGGCTGGGCGCCGTACCAGGACGGTTATTGGATGACGGACTATCCGTATGGTCCAACGTGGGTTTCACATGAACCGTGGGGGTATGCGCCGTATCACTACGGTCGCTGGGCGTTTGTGGGCGACCGCTGGTACTGGGTACCTGACAACCTCAACGTCAGACCGACCTATTCACCTGCGATGGTCGCGTTTGTTCCGTTCGATAATAACGAAATCGGATGGGTCGCGCTTGGACCAGGCGACACCTACGTGCCGCATTATTACAACGCCGGTTGGCAGCCGTATTACCTGACCAACGACAATCTGTATACGCGTGTCGTAAATCTCGACGTGCCGGGCGCGGTTATGGTCGTGCCGGTCGACGACTTCACACGCGGATTCGATTGGCGCCGAGCGAGGAGAGCTGATCGCAACCTGCTGGCTGGAGTGAATCCGGTCCTGGATCCGTTGTTGTTCACGCCGCTCCGCAATGCGGTTGTTAATTCAGCATGGGGTCGAGGCAAGAAGGACATTCCGCCGGGTATTGCCAAGAAGTTGGACGACACGGCGGTGGTTACAAGCATCGCGCCGGTGGGCACAACGTTCCGGCCTGAATTGCGACGATCGCTTCGTGTCGAGACAGTGTCTGATCGAGGCAAGGGTCAGAAGTTCAACGTGAAGGACGAACGCGGACGTGGAAATGCCGAGAGGTCGAACGGTCGATCCTCGCAATCCGAGGAGAGACCTGCACAACCTGAGGAGCGCCCCGTGGAAACCAACCGCGGTCAGGAGAGAAAACAAGCCGCAAGTGAGCGGCAAGTAGTCGAACAGCCGCGTGTGAATCGTGGTCAGGAACGACGACAGGCCGCGCCACAGCGACAACCTGCCGAACAACCGCGTGTGAACCGTGGTCAGGAAAGACGACAGGCCGCGCCACAGCGACAACCTGCGCCACAACGGCAAGTTGTGCAACAGCCGAATCGTGGTCAGGAAAGACGTCAGGCGCCGCAAGCCGAGCGTCCGGCGAGACAGCAACAACAGCAGCAACCGAGAGGTGAACGCGTCGCTCAGCCACAACCGAAGGCCCAGCCTAAGGCGGAGAGACCTCAGCCTCAGCCGAAAGCCAAGGCCCCCGCACAGGGGCAAGGTGCTGGTAAGGCCAAAGGCAAAAAACCGTAACCTCGTTGGGAACACGGATTGGACTAATATCTAATCCGTGTTCCCAATTTTTCTTCCTCAACTCACCTCATCTGTGATAAAAATTCGCGCACTTCTCCACTATTCGCTCTTTATATCCTTTAGTTCCGATCCCATCAGAAAGGCGGGTTCCCCCTGTGCAATCCAACAGACGTGCGTTTCTCGGCGGCGTCAGCGCCGCTACTCTCGCCGCCGGCGTCATCGGCGTCGAGCCCCTACTTAAAAACGAAAGCTCGCAACTTCAGGCTGCCACCGGCTCCAATCAACGCGCCAATCAGTGCGCCAAGTTAAGGCGTGACGCCGCAACCGCCGGTCTTCAGGCCTCACCGCAAAACCTCCAGCACCCCGACAACAACGACGAAGGTCTCTATCCAAACAAACTCGGCAGTTATACAAAAGGACTACCACACAACGACGACGGCACAGTTGTCGCCAGCGCCTATGCCGCACTCTTGCAAGCGATTGACAGCGGACGCCCCGCCGACTTCGACGCGATTCCACTCGGCGGCAGTGTCGGACTAACCAATCCGCAAGCGGGTCTCGCGTTTGATTTGGAAGGCCCTGACTCACACGCGCTGGCTCAACCACCGGCGCCGGCTTTCGCGAGCCGCGCACAAGCCGCGGAGGTCTCGGAAAATTACTGGATGGCGCTCCTTCGCGATGTCCCCTATTCGCAGTACTCTGGAAACGCTATCGCCAATGCGGCTGCCGCGGATCTCACGTTGTATGGCAACGATTTCAACGCACCGAAGAACGGTGGCGCTGTCACAACATCCACACTCTTTCGCGGCCTTACACCCGGCGATCTGCTTGGACCATACCTCTCACAGTTCTTCTATCAGGATTGCAACTTTGGCGCGAACAAGATCGAACAGAAGATCACGACCACTGTTCCCGGCATCAACTACATGACCGACTTCAACACGTGGCTCGCGGTTCAACGCGGCGTCGGTCAACCGCCGGACGTGTTTGATCCAGTGCAGCGTTACATGCGCAACGGTCGCGACATCGGACAGTGGGTACATATCGACGTTTTGTTCCAGGCCTACTTCCAAGCCTTTCTTATTCTCGCCGTGGCGGGCGCCCCTTTTGACGATGGCAATCCTTACAACAACAATCCCAGCCAAATCGGCTTTGGCACTTTCGGTGGTCCACACATCGCAACGCTGTTATGCGAAGTGTCCACCCGCGCTTTAAAAGCGGTTTGGTTTCAGAAGTGGTTTGTGCATCGGCGCTTGCGTCCTGAAGTACAGGCTGAACGAGTGCATCGAACGCTCTTTGACGGCGCGAACTATCCAGTGCATCCGGAGATCCTTAATTCATTCTCCGATAACAACCGTCTCAAAGGGTTCATGCCGGCTGGTAACGCACTACTGCCGATGGCGTTTCCGGAAGGATCACCAACGCATCCCGCCTATGGGGCAGGACACGCCACCGTTGCCGGCGCGTGCGTCACGATTCTAAAAGCGTGGTTCAACGAGGCCACGCGGCTGGTAGACATTGGCCTCGATCCCGTGCAACCGACCGATGACGGGTTGAGCCTCGTTCCCTACGTGGGTGCAGATGCAAGCGATCTCACAGTTGGCGGCGAGCTGAACAAGATTGCTGCGAACGTTGCGCTGGGGAGAAATACTGCCGGCGTTCACTGGCGTTCAGATGCGAACGAGTCGCTAAAGCTCGGCGAGCAGATCGCGATAGGGATTCTGCGAGACCAGCGGGCTTGTTACAACGAGGTGTTCAATGGATTCAGTTTGACGAAGTTCGATGGCACGACCGTGACGGTCTAACAGTCTTACAACTTTGTCAAAGCTTGGGGCAGCAACTGTTTTGACTTCTGCATCTCTCTGTCCTCTGCGTTGAATGAGTCGTATCGTTTGGTACGCAACAAGTTACGGTCTGACTCGGATTTCAACGACAGCAACTCCACCGGGCGCGACTAACACGGATAGAGGACCAGTGGGGTAAACATGATCGTTTATCCAGTTGGTGGCGCCCGAAATTCGCCCGTTACGTAAGCCGAGAGTTACCTTGACGTGTGAGCGACCGCTGCGATCGACCGCCGCGAGACCCTGCTGCGGTTTGAACACGCCGTTGTTATTAATCAGCGTCACCATCCAACCGTTTGCAGTGCGATTGATCAAGTATTCAACGTCGCCCGAAACCTTAACCGGAGTCGCTTCGGCGAAAAGATGCGCTAGCATGTGCGCCGCAAACGGCGTCAGTCGTTCATCAACGCCGAGCAGGTCGGCCACTGATGAAAAGATCACTCTTCCCTTTCCAACTTTATTCACCGTCACCAACGGATCACCGTTCGGCGCCGCAATTAAAGCTGTCGCCCCCTTGAGCTCGACCTTCTCGAAACGAAACATCTGTCCAGTCAGATCCTGTGGTACTTCGCCGCTCGCAAGACACCGCGCGCCATCAGCCTCGCTCACGTCATTTGTCAATCGAACCCCTAGCAAGTGCGCGGGCACGCCTTTGATTTGCGCGGCGTTGAGCACGACTGTCCCGCCGTTACGAACGTAATCAGATAGTTTCTGTATCCACTCTGCTGACCATTCGATCCTTCCACCGACCACCACCGCGCGATACGCACTAAGCGTCGACTTCGCCCCATCGGTCGCTGTCAACACATCGAAAATGTCACCAAAAACGCCTGACACAAACGCCTGCTTGTCAGCAGTCGCAGGCTCTCCCTCGACTACGAGCGCGGGATAATACGCTGCTCCAAACAACTCACGCAGCGCCCGATCGCCGCGATCGATCTGCGAAACTTCAAACGGCCACTGCGGGTAATCCGTCATCTCAAACCCGTGCGCCGGATCAAGCAAAAACGCGACCGGCGTGTACGGCGTCCCGCGATCCGGATGCTTCTCGGCAAAGCTAATAAACTCGTCCGTAATTCGACCCAGAGGATTCAGTTGAAACGGATGATCGCCCGGTCCGGGCTTGAAAAACTGATCGTGGCCCTGCTCGAGATAGATCGCCGACGCGCCCGACATGTAATAGAGAAAATAGTTCTTGCGATACCACGACATCGATGGACCCATCGTTGCCCCGTATCGCGAATGATAGAAGTGGTCCGGACCCGCGAAGTTTTGTGCGCGCGTGAACGTCGTTGCGGTGTCGCCGAAGTTCGGCGCGTGATAGTAAACAAATGCACCGCCAAACTGCCGCACTGCTCCGCGTGTGAAAGCGATGCGCATCCCGGTCATCGGCATAACGGCAGCTGTTTCCATCCCAAGCATCTTGACGCCCCAGTTCGTCAGCGCATGAGCAAACGAGATGCTCGACGTTGACTGCGCGGGAATCAGTTTGTCCCACATGGGACCGGTCTCAGTATGAAACATCTCGCGCCATTTGCGCGAAAGCGCCTGCGAGTAAAAATCCTGGTGCGCGTCGAGTAGTTGCCGGCGCGTCATCGACGGCGAGATCTTCAGCTCCGCCGGCGCGGAATCCCACACGTACCCAACGCTCTCACCTGATATCCAACCGATAAACTGTTCCTTGAGCTCTCCGTTAAGCAGTTGCCACGCTGCCTTTCCCTGCTCTCCATTCATTATGGCGGTGCCGTAATTGATCAGAATTGCAAACGGAACTTTCGTTTCGCGGAGGTAACGGAGAAAGGTACTTCCCTCCTTCAGGTATTCGGGAATGTTGTTGATGTAAATGACCGGAACGACAAGTTTCGACTGAAACAGCGGCACATCGCGCGCGCCTTTGTACTTGGCGACAAACTCCTCGATCGGTTCGGCGTTGAACGGATAAAGCGGTCGCTCTTCAGCGGGTTTTTCCAGCAACGGCCAGAACTCTTTCGCGATGTTCCACGGCATGAGGAAATCGCGTCCGGCGACTTTCGGACGCAACCATGAATCCGGAACAGTTAGCGCCGCATCGCCGGTGAGCCACGAAGCGAGTGGCGTGCGCGCCTCGGACCACCTGCGCATATAACGTTGCGCTGCAAAGTCCGGTTTCTCACGACCTTCCGGCACGTAGTGGAAGTCGCTGGTGAGCACAAAGCAGTCGATGTGTCTGCGCGCTGTGGCGGCTTTCTCAACGTTAATAGAAAGACGAGCCGGTCCTTTCTTCAACGTCATGTCGACAAAGTTCCAGGTGAAAGCCCAACCCCAGTACAAACTGGTTTCATCATTCGCATCGACGATGTCGCCTTCACCAAACTCTCGCAGAAACGTCTGCCGGCCATTTTGCGCGATGGTGACCGTGAAGTACTCGTCTTTCCTGGCCCAATCAGCGAAACGAACCCAGAACCTGTATTCGCCGGCGCGTGGGATTTCAAGATCCTGATAGATTGCTGCCTTCGTTTCGTCAGCACTGGCCGCTGCTGAGTTCCACTCACTCTCCCCACCCTGAGTCCACTCCGCGGACACGCCTGGACCATTCATTCCCCACCCCGGCGCCTTTGCGCGCGGCAGGTTCAGATATGACGGATTGAGCGTTGGCGCGCCGAGCTTGCCGGTAGTGAACCCGCGCATGTTCTCGGCTTCATACCAGAGATATTCGTTAGGAGGTGCTGGCGACGCCTGGACGCGGGGACGGGGAGACAGGGCGACGCGGCGACGCGGCGATGCGGACAAGAGGGGATGCGGAGAAGCGGAGACGACCGTGAAAAGCAGACACAGGACTGCCAAACAAGATCGGTGATTTCGATTGAGAGCTATTGGTTCTTCCTTTAGCTAACTGACTTTCGAGCCTTGATGAGCCAAGGCTCGGGTCGATCAATCATCGTGACAAGCTGGGCCAGTATCTTGTCGTATTCATCATCCAGGTTATTGGCTTCTGCCTGTGAAATGTACCCGCATCGCCAGGAGATTTCCAGCCATACTCGCGTTTCTTCAGCCTCGGTTTCACTATCGCTCAGCTTACTTATGAATGCAGCTCGATAGCGTCGCTTGCGCCAGCTCTCGCCTATGTTAGAACAAACCGATCGAGAGGCTCGTCGCATTTGATCTGTCAGCGAGTATCTCTCCTCGACTGGAAACTGTTTTGATATTTCGAAGATGCGCATCGCCGCATCCATCGCGGCCTGGTACACGCGCAACTCCCTGTAACTTCGAATGTTCTGCAAGATAGTGAGGACCTCGATTCTTGTGAGTATAAAGCCCATTTAGGTGGTGAGAATCACCCGTCGCCTCGTCCCCGTGTCGCCGCGTCACCCTTTCCCCGCGTCTAGCCCAACGCTTCCAAACACTCCCCTAAAGTGCGTTGACGGCAAGTAAACATCGGAGTGTCGCGAAGGGTATAGGAACTCGCTTTCGTTTCTCTTAACTCCTGGACCAGATCCAGGAAGTCAGAGGGATAATCGGTCTCAAACGCGACAACGAATTCCTGGTCGTCGAGACCGAATGAATACGTCGTGTGAAGTTTGACGGAACGATACTTCGAACCGATGCGGATGTGTTCGTCCATCATCTCCTGCCGCTTCTCGCCAGGCTGCGAGTACCACTCGCGCGTTTTTACAAACGGATAGACGAAGAGATACTGCGACTTGCCGGGAACGATGTGCAGCCGATCTTCCACGTGTTCCGGGTTGTCTTTGTCGATATACATTGAGCGCTTGGTCATCGAGAGAAACGACTGCGATGGTTCGATGTACTTTGCCATCTGCGTCCGGTTCAGGCGCGACGTCATCTCCTGGATCGGTTCCAGATCGTAACCGATACGCCAGATCATGAAATCGACATTGGTCCGCAAACCAATTGTCGAATAAGAATTAATCAACAACGAGGACCGAAAATCGCCTACGGTTTTTGCAAACTCCTCGCGGCAATGCCGCTTGTCTGTTTCTGAAAGCAACCGCCACTCGGGGCGCGCTTTATAGAAAGTGAAATTGACGAACTGTCGAGGAAGCTTGGCCTTTTCTACTTCCACTTCTTCATGACTGGGGGCGAGACGAAGAGACCCGCGAGTGGCATTACCTGGATCCTTATCGCTAACCATTTTGAGTTTACCTCAGATAAAAAGCCTGACCTTGGAAAGATGTCGCGATGCGAAGTTATTCTGCCCAGTCTGGTGGCCGATTGCAACCGGGGGAAGAAACCCTGTAGCCCGCACGTCTATAATCCGTGTTATCTTTTAGAACAAAACGGAGAGACTGTCTAAATGAAACTAATCTCGCTAATGCTAACGTGTGCCGTGATCGCATTGTTTGGTGCCGCTTGTGGTGAAACCGCAACACCGACGAATATCTCACCCGCGACCAGTACTGCTTCACCTACGGCGCCGGCATCCTCAGCGTCAGTAGACGAGTTCGCCAGAGCCCGCACAAACTTCGCAAAGCACTGCGAGACGTGTCATGGTCCAAACGCCGACGGCGGAACGGTTACCGTCGAAGGCAAGCGGCTTAGAGTCCCGTCATTGAAGGCTGCTCATGCCGTCAAGCACACCGACGACGAATTGATGAAGATCGTGACGAACGGCGAAGAAGAGATGCCGTCGTTCGAAGA
>Ga0209818_1000288_pt1 | contig 11653 bp, 5 predicted proteins | sample NCAS200_FD_187517 | JGI IMG/M metagenome (GOLD analysis project Ga0209818, IMG submission 187517) | Agricultural soil microbial communities from Utah to study Nitrogen management - NC AS200 (SPAdes) (version 2) | ecosystem: Environmental > Terrestrial > Soil > Agricultural land | place: USA: Utah... | reverse complement strand
GAACTTCCAGCCGCACATGCACATGCGTGGGAAGGCGATGTCGCTCGAAGCGGTGTATCCCGACGGACGGAAGGAAGTCCTGAGCGCCGTCAACAATTTCCAGTGGAACTGGCACGTCAACTACGTTTACGCCGAAAACGCCGCGCCATTGCTCCCGAAGGGGACGATGCTCGTGTTCACGGCCTGGCACGACAACACGGCGAACAATCCGAACAACCCTGACCCCAACCAATGGGTGGGATGGGGTGACCGAACGGTCGACGAGATGGCCCACGTGTGGATAGACGTGACGTATCTCAATCAGACTGATTTCGATAAGCTCGTTGCCCAGCGCAAAGCCTCGGCTCGAGTGGTCCCATAACGGGCATGGGGCATGGGGTACGGGGGCCCAAATTCCTCGCCCCATGCCCCATGCCCCATGCCCCATGCCCCCGTGCGTCGCCCGTGCGGTAAATTCCGGCTCGCACATCCGACGCCGCATGGACCTCCGCGACCAACTCCAGCAGACACTCGGCTCCACCTACGTCCTCGAGCGCGAGCTCGGCGGCGGCGGAATGTCGCGCGTCTTTGTCGCGAATGAGACGCGGCTGAATCGCAAGGTCGTCATCAAGGTCCTGTCGCCCGAGCTGGCAGCCGGCGTCAATGTCGACCGGTTCGAGCGCGAAATACAACTCGCCGCGTCGCTGCAGCAGGCGAACATCGTCCCGATCATCTCGGCGGGTGACACCAACGGCTACCCGTATTACACGATGCCGTTCGTGGAGGGGAAGTCGCTGCGCACGCGACTGAACGAGGAAGGCGCGCTCCCGATCAACACCGTCACCGGGATCCTCCGCGACGTGGCGCGGGCGCTGGCGTATTCGCACGAACGGTCGATCGTGCACCGGGACATCAAGCCGGACAACGTCCTGCTCTCGGGAGGCACGGCCGTCGTCACCGATTTCGGTATCGCCAAGGCCATCAGCGCCGCCCGAACCGAGCAGGAGAGCGGCACGCTCACGCAGCTCGGCACTTCGTTAGGCACGCCGGCCTACATGTCGCCCGAGCAGGCCGCGGGTGACCCGCTGGTCGACCATCGCGCCGACCTGTATTCGCTGGGCTGCATGGCGTACGAGCTCTTGACCGGCAAGCCGCCGTTCGCCGACCGGGCACCGGCCCGCATGCTTGCCGCGCATATCAGCGAGATGCCGGTGCAGGTCGCGGCACTGCGGCCGGATGTGCCGCCCGCGCTCGACCAGCTCGTTATGCAGTGCCTCGAGAAGGATCCCTCGGCCCGGCCCCAGTCCGGAAGCGAGGTCGTCCAGGTACTCGAGGGACTGACCAGCGGCTCGACGACCGGACCACACGTTGCGCTCGAGGCCCCCCGGTCACTGACCCGGGCACTTGTCACTTACGCGGCCGCTGCCGCGGCCGTAGCCATCATCGCCCGGGCGGCGGTCATCGCCGTCGGCCTGCCGGGCTGGGTCTTCCCCGGCGCGCTGATCGTCATGGCGCTCGGGCTTCCGATTGTTCTTTTCGCCTGGTTCGCGGACAAGACCAGGCGCCACGTCGCCATGACCACGCCGCGCACCGGCGGGCACGCGACGCACGGAACGATGGCGACGCTGGCCCTCAAGGCAGGCCCCCGGTTGACGTGGCGTCGGGCCTGGGCCGGTGGCGCATTGGCGTTAGGCGCGTTTGTCATCGCCGTGGCCGGCTTCATGGTTCTCCGTTCGATGGGCATCGGTCCGGCCGGATCACTGCTGGCGGCGGGACGGCTGGAGGACAAGGGACAACTCATCGTCACGTCGTTCCCTTCCCCGGACTCTTCGCTGTCACTGCTCGTGACCGAGGCGGTTCGCACAAACCTCGGCCAGTCACGCGTCGTGTCGGTGATGTCGCCGGTCGCCATCGCAGGTGCGCTCGACCGGATGCAGCGGCCCAGGACGAGTGAGCTCACGCTCGAGCTCGCGCAAGAGATCGCACTTCGCGAGGGAGCCAAGGCGATCGTCGACGGCACCATCCGGTCACTGGCGGGCGGATACGTGATTTCGCTTCGGCTGGTGACGTCAGACTCGCTCAACGAGCTCGCGCTCTACCAGGAAACCGCCAACGGACCGCAGGACATTCTGCAGGCGATCGACAAGCTCACGCGGAAGTTGCGCGAGCGAATAGGCGACTCGCTCCGCGACGTGAACAACAGCGCTCCCCTCGACCAGGTGACGACGTCATCGCTCGAAGCGCTCCGCATCTACGCGGGCGCGGCGCGCTCGATCGATATGGGCGGAAATCCAATCGAAGCCAGCGAACGACTTCGCGAAGCGGTTCGTATCGACACGACTTTCGCCATGGCGTGGCGCAAGCTCGGCGTCGCGCTCAACAACAGCGGATTTCCGCGCCTGCCAGTCGACAGCGCACTCGAGAATGCCTATCGATATCGTGACCGTCTCACCGAGCGAGAGCGACTGCTCACCGAGGGGACCTACTTCCATCTCGGCCCCGGCCGTAATCGTGGACGCGCCATTCGAGCGTACGAGGCGCTGCTCGCGCTCGATCCGACGGAGACCGCGGCCGCGAACAACCTCGCGAACATCCTCAACGGAAGACGCGAGTATGCCCGCGCTGAGTCGCTGTACAAGAGCCAGATAGATGCCGGTCGAGCGACATCGCAGCAGTACACCAACCTCGTTCCCATCCTGTTCAACCAGGGGAAGTTCACCGACGCCGAGGCATTGACGGCGCAGGTCGGGCAGCGGTTCCCGAGTTCGCTGTTCGTCCAGACTGCGCCGATCCACTTCTACTATCAGCGGAATCAGTTCGACTCGCTCGAGCGGCACCTGAAGACCATGCTGGCCAACCCGAGCCCCGTCCTGAAGGTGAACGGCGCCGGCGGTTTGGCGAATTACTCGATCCTGCGAGGACGGATCTCCGACCTCGAGCGCTACGGCGCCCAGGCTCGTCAGATCGCCCGGACGTTAGGCCAGCCTGCCAACCCGGTCCTCGATTCGCTGCAGTTCGCCCAGCTCGAGGTGGGATTCTTCGACGACACTGCCCGCGCGGTCCGACGCATCGACGCCACCGTCGCTCGCGCGGACTTCAGCGGCATGCCGTTCGACCAGCGGCCTTACCTGGCCATCGCCGCATTCTACGCAGGCGTCGGCCAACCCGCGAAGGCGCGCACGTGGGTGTCCCGCTGGGAAGCTGAAGCGACAGATACTGTGATGCGCCGTATTCTCGAGCCGAACCGGCGCGCAATTCAAGGCGTCATCGCGTTCGCGGAGAATCGCTACAACGACGCCATCCGCGATTTCTGGGCCGCTGACTCCTCGTACGACGGGCCTAACGGCACCTGCAGCATGTGTATCTACGATGACATCGCGTTCGTGCACGCCCGTGCCGGCGCGGCCGACTCGGCCATCTACTGGTATGAGAAATACCTGGCCGAGCCGTTTTTCGGCCGCCTGAATTTCGAAGGCGGCGCCAAGCCCCTCATGCTCAAGCGTCTCGGGGAGTTGTACGAGAAAGTCGGCAACGTCGAGAAGGCGGCCGTAAAGTATCGCGAGTTCCTGGCGCTCTGGGACAAGGCAGACCCGCGGCTGCAGCCGAAAGTGGACGATGTCAGGCACCGCCTGTCGCGGTTGGCGGACATCGAGCGACGTTAGGTATCAGTTCACCGCGGCGGGATTGAGCGGGGTCGCGACGCGCTCCCTGCGACGTGCCGGATCGAGCTCCCGTCCCCGCGACATCGCCCACTGCACGAACGCCAGCGCGTAGAACCCGAGCGCGAGCAGGTACAGGAAGCGGAATCCGAAGTACATCGAGTTGTACTCGAGCAGGCCGCCGAGCATCGCACCACACAGGTTGGCCGCCATCACGCCCGCGATGGCTTTTCGGCCGCGGAGCAGTGTCGAGAACACGATCCCCGAGAAGAACATCGGTGAAGTCAGGAGTGCGACGGTCGCAATCCTTCCGGCCGTCGTCGATCCAAATCCGCCCTGGCCCGACATGTACCAGCCACCCGCGAGCGTCAGTAACAGGAGCGTGAACGCCACGTTAGGCCTGTGAATCCGGAACCGCGCCACCACGACATTCGCCAGGAACGCCATCAGCAACACACCGGCGATGACGATTGCCGTCACGCGCCATGTGCCCCCGAAGGTCAATCCCAGTTCGGTGATGGCCTTCGTCTCCACCAGCATGAATCCCGCTCCCAGAAGCAGGAAGCTCATGTCCCCAGTCGCTGGTCGTTCCCGGATGAAGGCGGCCGTCAACGCTACGCCGGCAAGAAGCACCAGGCCGAGGAGCAGGAGATACGAAACGGGATACACACGTCTCGGCATGTAGAAGAACGGCCAGTCGTCCGTGGACACGTCGACCTTGATCGACGCGTCAGCGACGCGATCATTCAACGTGAACCCGGTCGATGCCAGCAGGGCAGGAGGCACGTCGATCAGAGTTCCCTCGCGCTGGATGAATACCACCGCGCCATCGTACCGCGCCGATACGGCGACGGGTTCGACTCCATCGAACGCTTCGCGAAGCATTTCGAAGGCCTTGCGGTTGTGCGTTGCGTTCAGCGCCGAAAACGAAAGTACGAGTCGCCCGCCCGGCTTCAGTCGCGAACGCGCCTCGCGGAAAGCCTGCACGGTGTAGACGTATGAATCCAGCCGTACGCTCGAGGCATGGCTCAGTAACGCATGAGAGTCCAACATGCCGTACACGACGAGGTCGAACCGCTCGCTCGTCGTGCGCAGGAACGATCGCGCATCGTTCAACACGGCGGTCACGCGAGGATCGGCGTACGGGTGCTCCGGATGGTTCTGCATTCCGGCACGTTGAATGGCAGGATCGATCTCGATTGCGAATACGCGCGACGCCCCGCCGCGTAGTGCCGCAGCGACATCGTTGCCGGCGCCGGCTCCAACAATCGCCACGTCTGCGTGTGATCCAGGCAAGCGATAGGGCAAGTCGTAATAGGAGCGTGTTGCCTCGATGCGCGGATGATCCGTCCCCGGCGCGCGGGAAAAGTCGTGCACGCGCTGGTAGTAATGTCCTGCGGCCGTGATGTTCATGAGGCCGCTCGTGCCATAGCCGAATTCGAGCATCTGGTACGGCGAGTACACACGGTGCTGCGAGGATGAAGTCGGCCACGCCAGGGCCGTCAGCGCGACGAGCGCTCCACCAATGCCGGCGAGCATCGTCGCCGGCTGCCTGACGAGAAACAGCAGCGCCGTCATCAGGGCGATGGAAAACCATACGATCGGGGGCGTCCAGAGCGCGCTGACCAGAAACATGGACACGACGCCGACCAGGCTGCCCGCCAGGTTCAGACCATACGCGCGCAACTGTGTCCGTCGCGCCATCAGCCGGCCACACAGCTGGCCGATCGGAATGAACGTCACTGCCGTCAGGAGGAAGACGACACTGAGGAAGAAGTAGATCGTCGCGCCCTGCGCAACCGAGCGCATGGTGCTCATTCCCATGCTCAACTGTTCAATGACCGGAATTGCGCCCAGAAACTGGAGGTGCCAATGGCTCAGCACCGACTTGAGGGCGAGCAGCACGATCACCTGCCACGCCAGCGTCGGCACGACGAGGAGCAGCGGAATGCGGTCGCGACTTGCAAGTGCATAGCCGAGGCCCAGGCCTGCGAAGCAGGCGAGGAGCCCGAAGTTTGTGTAAAACGCGAAGAACGGAAACACGGACGCCTGCCAGCGGATCATCGCCAGTTCGAGAAACAGGCTCAGTGCGGCGGAGCCGGCGATAGCGAGGTCGACCCATCGGTCCGGCAGCCCATCAACTTGAGCGACCTGCGCGCGGGCGTCTTCGTCGACGGCTCCGCCGATGCGCTCCAGAAAACGCCGGAGCATGAGCACCGCCGTAAGCGCCGTGAGTAGTGCCAGGCCCAGGCGAAACACGGGGAGTTGCCTCCCCCCGTCCATCAGTGCCGCCGACACAGTGACGATGGGAACCAGGAGGCTTCCCGCGAACACGATTGTCAGGCAGCGAAGGTATGTTTTCGTCACATTCCGGAGACGACTCAGCCCCGGAGAGGCCACGCGAACGGGCATGGGGCATGGGGCATGGGGCATGGGATCTCAGGAAAACCACACTGAGTTTTCTGCTTCAGCCCCATGCCCCATGCCCCATGCCAACGAGCGTGCCGTCATGGATCGCGTTCGACCTTGATCCTGATCGGGAGGATGGTTTCGCCCCAGTGCATGCGCAGGACGGTTGAGTCGCGGCCGACCACCGGGAAGTAAAACGTCATCGCCTCCATGTGCGCCCCTTTTTCCGGTGCGATCTCCACGCGGAGCGCATCGTGTTGTGAACCGGGGTACGGCTGGTGAAAGACGCGCGCGGCCGAGCTGAGGATGAGGGTCCACGGGGCGGCCTGGCGCGGAATCAGCCATAACGAGTATTCGCCCCTGGCAAGCGGCTTGTCCTGCAACAAGACATCCTTGTCGAAGCGGATGCGCGACGCCGAGTCGGCGCCGGGGTGCCAGATGCTGTCCCACTTCACGAGCGCACCAAACAGCTCGCGTCCGCGCGCGACGGGGCGGTTGTAGTCGATGTCGATGTTGGTGTGGCTGACGCGCTGGGCGACGGTGCCGTGCTGGCTGAATGGCACGCCCTGTCGCATGCCTAACGAAATACCTGTGATCGCTACCATTGTAAACCAGCGATTCCGTTTCATTGCGGATTACCGTCCCTGGAAAAAAGAATGAACCGCAAAGGACGCCAAGGGTCGCAAAGGGAAACCCATTGTTTGCAGTCCTTCGCGTACCATTGCGTCCTTCGCGGTTAAAGTGTTTCTGTCATTTCATGCGCAGCATGAGCTGCACGTCGGCCGCATCGGTCGCCGGCATACTGACGATGAACGCGCAGTGCCATGCCTGACCCTTGGACGTAATCTCGAACGTCATGATCCCAATCGAGGTTGCAGCCTGTTCCTCGACTTTTTTCCAGCCTCCCTTGATAAACAGCTCGCTGTAATGCGCGAGGATCTGCTTCAGGGGCAGCATTCCGTTCAGTGAGGTCGACATGGACATCGCGCGCTCCTGGCTGGCAATGCCACTGGAGCCACCGCCGCGACTGTCCATCCCAGGAGGCGGGGTCAGTGCAGGAAGCGGCGTGTCGTCCGCGCCGCGCATCTGCCTCATTCGGTCTATTTCGGGACGCCGTCCGCACAGGAACTCCACCCCCTGTGACCCCTGACGGTTGATCACCACCAGGGTCCGGTTGAGTGATCGGATCATCATGGTGGGTACAATCGCCATTTTGTCCCGACAGATCGCGAGCGGGCGCGACCCGCCATAGGTGCTGACGAAACCGCGACCTGCCGACGAGTCTTCCGGCGTGAGCGTCCAGCCCTTTGAAAGGAGGCGCGCCTTGATCGTGTCGAGCGTGATCTTCGGGTCGTACGGGAAATACGCCACACTAATTCGCGACACGCGGTAATCGGCGTATCCCAGGATCAGGGCGTCGCGGAACAGGTCGGCGGGAAGCGAGTCGTCGGCCATGCCGGCGTGGATCTCGATGTTCCGGTTGCCTAACGATCCGCCAAGCAGGGCGATGACGAGGTCTCGCGGGAGTGAATCGGAGCGGGGACGCTGCTGCGCATTGGCCGGGGGAGCGAACAACGCGAACGCGAGTGTCATAACGAGCAGGTGTCGCATGAGGCTACCCCTTCAACAAGGCGTCGAGCCGAGCGAGCGTTTTGGCCAGCTTTGGCTTGTCGGTGAGGACGGGAAGTACTGGATCTTCGCCCATCTTTTCCATCCGGTCCAGCGCGTTCTTGATCGTGAAGTCCTTCGGGTCGAGATCATCGTTCACCTCGTCCCAGACGAGCGGCATCGATACCGTCGCGCCCGGCAGGGGGCGGACGCTGAACGGAGCCACGATCAGCTGCCCGTGCCGGTTCTGGAGGAAGTCGATGTAGACCTTTTCGCCACGCTTGTTGATCGTGCGCATGATCGTGGCGATCGAGTTGAGCTCCTTGATCACAAGGCGAGCCAGCAATTCGCCGATGAAGCGCGACTGCTCGTACGTCATCTGGTTTCCCAGCGGAATCATGATGTGCAGGCCGGTCTTCCCCGTCGTCTTGACGTAGTTAGGCAGCCCGATTTCGTCGCAGATCCGGTGCAGCACCTGGGCGCACTTGATCACGTCGGCGAACGTCGCGTCCTTGGGATCCAGGTCGATCACGCACCAATCCGGCTGCTCCAGCGAGCCCACTCGGCTCATCCAGATGTGCAGCGGGATGGTGCCCAGGTTGGCGAGATAGACCAATGAGTCGACGTCGTCGCAGACGAAGTAGTTGATGTCGCGTTCGGTGTCGGTGCTCCAGATCGGGAAGGTGCGGATCCAATCGGGTGCGAACTCCGGCGCATCCTTCTGATAGAAGGACTTCCCATCGATGCCGTCGGGAAACCGCGTCATGACCACGGGTCGGTCCTTGAGATATGGCAAAAGCCACGGTGCAATCGTGCGGTAATACTCGATCAGGTCGCCCTTGGTGTATTTCTCGTCCTTCCAGAAGATTTTGTTCAGGTTCGATAGAGCGATCTCGCGCTTTTTGGGCTCGGGACTCCTGACTGACTCGTCATCGTAACTGGTGACTCGCGACTCGTGACTCGGCGGTGACTCCTCTGGCCTCTGGCCTCCGGCCTCTGGCCTGTCATTGCGCTTTGCGCTTTCAAACTGCCGTTCGACTTGATCAACGCGTTTATCGTCGCGCCAGCGCAAAAAGGCGGGGTGCCGCAGAACACCCTCATGCGTCCACTCCGTATAGCGCACTTCGACCACGTACCGCGGTTCCACCCACGTTGTCTTCTTTACTTCGGGAATGACGGATGAAGGGGGCGGATCATCGTCAGGCGACGTCACCGGTCCGTAACACGGCGGCTCATCGCGCACATCCTCGAGCAGCCGCTCGTGCCACTCGTGGAGCATCTTCTCGTTGAATCCTGTTCCTACGCGCCCGGCGTAGACCAGTCGCCCTTTGACGATGTCCGCCAGTTGCAGCGCGCCAAATCCAGAGCGCGCTCCCTTCGGATCGGTGAATCCCACCACCGCAAATTCGGCGGTACGGTCCGCCTTGATCTTGAGCCAGTGTGGCGAGCGACCGGCGCGATACGGCTGCTCACCATTCTTGGCAATGATTCCCTCCAATCCCCTCATGCTGACTTGCTTGTGGAACGCTTCCCCCTTTTCGGCGATGTGGTCGAGGTAGCGAACCGGCCCCACCTTCGGCGCGAATGATTCGAGCAATTCCTTGCGTTTGGTTAGCGGCAGCTGTCGAGCGTCGTATCCTTCGGCGGCGAGCAGGTCGAACGTGAAGAATGTTGAGGGGAGTTCGATCGCGGAGCGCTTGATGTCGTGCACGTTATGCAGCGCACCACGTTGCTGGAGCAGCGAGAAGCTGGGCTTCCCTTCCCCATCGAGCACGACCACTTCGCCGTCGATGATGAAGTTGTCGAGTGCTATCGCCCGCACCGCATTCGCGATTTCCGGGAAGACCTCGGTGTAGTCGTTGCCGTTGCGTGAGACGAGAATGACGTCGTTCCCTTTCTTGCCTGCCAGCAGGCGATAGCCGTCGAGCTTCAGCTCGAAGAGCCAGCCCTTTTTCGTGAAGGCTTCCTCGCGCGTTTCGGCCAGCATGAGACCAGTTTTGGCAATGTCGACGCGCTCCTTCGCCGCCCCAGCTTCGCCCAGCGCGTTTCGCAGCTCGGTGACGTGTCGCGTGCCTTTCGCGACTTCCTCGACAGTCAGTCCGGATAGAACAGACTCTTCCGGAAAGACGTCGCCGGGCGACTTCACGTATTCGTCGCGCTCCTTGATCAGGAGCCATTCCTTTTCAGCCTTCTTGATCTTCACCAGCGTCCAGCGACCGCGGAGTTTGTAGCCCTTTAACTCGAACAGGAGCTTCCCCTTCTCCAAGCCTTCTTTCCAGGGCTCCAGCGGCACCCACTCGCCGCGATCCCAGACAATCATCCCACCGGCGCCATAGTTTCCAGCCGGGATAAGTCCCTCGAAATCACCGTATTCCAGCGGGTGATCCTCGACGTGCACTGCGAGCCGCTTGTCGTTGGTGTCGTACGATGGACCCTTGGGCACGGCCCACGATTTGAGCACGCCACCCATCTCGATCCGCAGGTCCCAGTGCAGTCGGCTCGCAGCGTGTTTGTGGACCACGAACAGGCGACCTTCGGTTTCGGCGACTCGTCCCACCGGCTCGGGCGACCGATCCGCTGACCGTTTCGCACGATACGTCGCGAGGTCGTCGCTTCTAGTCTCCTCCGTCGTTTTCGAATCGTCCGCAGCCATGAGTGCAAGGTGCTCTGAAACGCTTCCCGCCGGGAGTCGACCTTGCCCGTCTGCCCGCCTGCCCGCCTGCCCGCCTGCCCGCCTGCCCGCTGAGGCCGCGGAACCTACATTACGTGGCAAAGCTTTATCCGCCGGATGTCGACCAACGCCACACCTAGCCAGACCGAGTCAGAGCTGACCGAGGAGCGCGCGGCGCAGCAGCTTCTCGAGCGCCTGCGCACAGCAACGCTCGGCGAATACGAGATCCTCGGCGAGCTCGGACGCGGCGGCATGGCGATCGTCTACCTGGCCCACGAGCTCAGCCTCGACCGGAAGGTGGCGATCAAGGTCATGCTGCCGGCGATGTTGACCGGCGCGGGCATGGTCGAACGGTTCAAGCGTGAGGCACGCACCGCCGCGAACCTGAGCCACCCGAACATCATCCCCATCTTCAGTGTCCGCGAAGTTGAAGGGCTGATCTTCTGCGTCATCAAGCTGGTCGAAGGAACGCCACTGGATTCGGTGATGCGGGAGCTCTCGCAGCTGCCGGTGCCGATGGTCCAGGGCATCCTCGCCCAGGTTGGTGGAGCGTTGGGGTACGCACACCGGCACGGCGTCATCCATCGCGACATCAAGCCGGGCAACATCCTCATCGATGACGAAGGCTGGGCCGTTGTCACCGACTTCGGCATCGCCAAGGTTGTCTCGAACGTCGGCCTGACGACCACGGGAATGGCCGTCGGTACGCCGACGTACATGAGCCCCGAGCAGGCGACGGCTGATGAAGTGACTGGAGCATCGGACCAGTATTCGTTAGGCGTGGTGGCGTACGAAATGCTGGCCGGCCGGCCGCCGTTTACGGGATCGTCGATGGTGGCCCTCATGTACAGCCATAACCACGACGCGCCGCCGTCGATCAAGCAGTTCCGGCCCGACGTGCCGGACCAGCTGTGCAACGCGATCATGCGCATGTTGCGGAAGGCGCCTGACGAGCGGTTCCTTACGATGGAGGAAGCCGTCATCGCGGCCGGGGCCCGGCCGCTGATGCACGACGATCCATCGCGCGACCAGCTCATCGCACTCGCCAAGACCGGCTTGATGCATCGGATCGTGGCACAGGCCGTCACGCCGCGAAGTCCCGTGCCGCGGCCAACGCGCGCCAGCCTTCCCACGCGTGTGGCGCGCAATCCGCTACTGCTTGCCGCCTCTTCGACTGGACTCGTGGCCGCTGGTTTCCTGCTGGCAAAGATGGTCACCGGGTCTCCAGATGTGGTTTCGGCTCCAGAAGCGTCGGTCAGCACGCCGCGCACTCCAGACTCCGTCGTCTCGGTCCCCGCGCCGCCGACTGTCAGCCAGGCAGACAGTT
>Ga0209818_1000287_pt1 | contig 11714 bp, 7 predicted proteins | sample NCAS200_FD_187517 | JGI IMG/M metagenome (GOLD analysis project Ga0209818, IMG submission 187517) | Agricultural soil microbial communities from Utah to study Nitrogen management - NC AS200 (SPAdes) (version 2) | ecosystem: Environmental > Terrestrial > Soil > Agricultural land | place: USA: Utah... | reverse complement strand
TCGCGACTTTGGGGCGTTTTTGCGGCTCTACTCAGATCGGCATACAGCAGGCGGTGAAACAGGTGCTCTCCTGTTTCACGTCTCACAGACAGACGCCCGGCATTGTATGCGCGGGAGTTCAAACCGCGCTGGACCGATTTGCAGATCGCGACGTCTTCATCCTGGATTCGTTGGCCCACTTCAACACTAGCGAGATTGCGTTGTCGCGCGTCTTCACTGACGACGTCAGGAAAGTAAAAATCGAAAATGACTTCGGTCTGGTCCACGCCACGGGGAACGACGAAGTTCGTATCCATCACACCGTCGTACCAGTTGATCATGAAGTTTGGATAAATCCAGTAATAAAGCGCGCGATCGCCCTGTCGTACGGCGCCCGTCTGCGCTTCGGCGCCTTCGCTAACGATCGGGCTCCACTGCAAACAATGACGCTCGCCGATTTCGATCATGTAGTTGCTGTAATCGAGCACACTGTCGAGGCCTTTGTGCAGGTAGGGAACGTGATAACCACCGTCGAGATAGTTATCGACAAACACTTTCCAGTTGCAGTCGAAGTGGTAATGACGGCGTTCGAACCAATGTAGTTTGTCTAATTGTAATGCTTTGATTTGATCCGTTAGATCCTTGGTAAACGAAACCGTTTCGCGATTGAGACTAACGAAAACCCAGCTTTCCCATTCAGCGAGTTCGATTGGCGCGAGTCCATTCTGCGCCCGATCGAAATCGCAGACGCCCGAGAAGTCCGGTGTCCCTTTCAACTCACCTTCAAGCGAGTAGGTCCAACCGTGATACGGACAGCGAAGCTGCGACGCTTTGCCCTGCGGCTCGGTCATCACAGCGGCGGCGTGATGGCGGCAGACGTTGAAGAATCCACGCAGGACACCATCGTTTCCGCGGACGACGACGATCGGTTCACCAGCGACGTCGGTCGTGACGTACTGGCCCGGCTGCACTACCTGGTCCAACCGCGCAGCAAGTTGCCAGCTATTTGAAAACACAGATTTGATTTCAAGATCGTAAAGATCTTTATCTGTGTACCACGACGAGGGAATGGTTGAGGCGCGATCGAGGGACAGCCGCGGATCATAGCTGCGAATGATGTCCTCGAGGTTCATCTACACAACCGGCGTTGCAGTCTTGCGTTTGGGATTGAAAAACGGTGTCTTCACCACCGTCGCGCGAACGTGATGTCTAACGGCTTCGACCGTGATCTCGAATTGCAGCTTCGTGCCCGGTTTCGTGTAACCGCGATTGATCGTGGCGAGCGCGATCATCTTCTTCAACGTGGGAGACCACGTGCTGGTCGTAGCTTTGCCAACCTGCATACCTTCCTTGTAGATCGGCACTGCCACACGCGAGGCCATCGCCGAAATTGATGGTGGCAAGCCGACGTTTTCATAAATACTTTCGACCTGCGGCCAGTCGACCTCGAGGCCAACGATCCCGCGCGCTGGCCCACGTTCGTGTTCAGCGATCAACGCGGCCTGGCCCACGAACCGATTCTTGTCGAGATTGACGAGCCTTCCGAGTCCCATTTCATAAGGCGTGTATCGTTGTTCGTCGACCAGCGCCTTCTTACTGCTGTTGAAATCAACGTCGATCAGCAACAAACCCGCCTCAACACGCGCGACGTCGAGCGCAAGCATTCCGGCGGCGTGAATATCAAACGCCTTCCCGGCTTCGAATAGCGCATCCCAAACCCTCAATGCGTGTTCCGAAGAGATCCAGATCTCGTAACCGAGGTCTCCGGTGTAACCGGTGCGCGAAATCTCGACTGGAACGCCGGCGATCGTCCCGCGCGTGACGCGGAAGTATTTCAAGTTAGCGATGTCAGCATCGGTGACGAGAGTCTTTAAGAGTCTTCCCGACGTGGGACCTTGCAAAGCGAGCGCGGCTACATTCTCTGAAATGTCTTCTATCGACACGTCCATGCCAGCAGCGTTCTGCGTAAACCAGCGCAGGCTTGGATCGGCAGCGGTCCAACGATAGACATTCTCATCGAGGCGCGACACCGTACCGTCGTCGATCACCTTCCCGCGCTCGTCGCACCACGGCGTATAAACAACCTGGCCCACGGAGACCTTCCGCATGTCGCGCGTGATCACGCGATCTACGAGCCGCGTCGCATCCTTGCCGGTCAGCCGATACTTAAACAACGGCGAAATGTCGATCAACGCCGCAGCATTGCGAATCGCGTTGTACTCATGTTCGTGGTGCGGTTCGTAAGAACTGACGGCGTAGTAACCGGACCACTCGCGATAGCTGAGACTTTCGCAGAGTGGAAACGTTCGTTCGTGAAATGCTGTTCCGATCGGCATGTTTAGTTTGGAGCTTCGTTCTTTGTTCTTTGTACTTTGCTACCGACTCGACAAAGCACAAAGTACGAAGCACAAAGACCTAAGCAGCGTTTGTCAGGGCGAGCGATTATAAGTATGCTAACGATTCTTCAGCAAGCTGCATTACCCAAAACAACATGACGCAAAAGTACGACGTCGTCGTGATTGGCGGCGGACACAACGGTCTGGTGAACGCTGCTTATCTCGCGCGCGCAGGCAAGAAAGTTCTCGTGCTCGAGCGACGGCACGTGCTCGGCGGCGCCGCAGTGACGGAAGAGGTCTTTCCCGGCTTCAAGTTTTCTGTCTGTTCTTATGTCGTCTCACTACTCAGGCCGGAAATCATTCGCGAACTCGATCTGCCGCGCCACGGATTGGAAATACTTCCGCTCGACGGCACGTTTACTCCGATGCCAAACGGCGACTATCTGTGGCGCGTCAATGATCACGCTCGTACTCGACGCGAGATTGCGCGCCATTCGCGACTCGACGCGGAAGCTTACGACGAGTATGGCAAAGCCATGATCGATATGGCCCACTTCGTGAAGCCGATCATGAGCATGACGCCTCCCGACCCCACAACTCTGGAACCAAAAGCCTGGAAAAACCTAGCGTTTCTGGGGCGGCGTTTTCAACGGCTTTCCGACGACGATAAATATAACCAGGTGCAGTTGATGACGATGAGCGCCGTCGATTTTCTCGATCAATGGTTCGAGACGGACGTGCTCAAGGCGACGATGTCGGCGTCGGGCATCATCGGGACTTTTCTCGGCGTGCGTTCGCCGGGAACCGCGTACGTGCTGCTGCATCATTACATGGGCGAGATCGACGGCGCGTTTCGTTCGTGGGGATTTGCTCGCGGCGGCACAGGTGCTATCTCGAATTCGATCGCAGACGCAGCGCGCGAAGCAGGTGTCGAGATTCGCACCGAAGCGTCGATTGCTTCGATTGTATTGAAGAATGGGCGTGCTACGGGAGTAGCTCTGGAAAACGGCGATGAGATTAGTGCACGTGTGATCTCATCGAGTGTCGATCCGCGGCTAACGTTCATGAAAATGATCGGCGAGCAACATCTTCCGGATGACTTCTGCACGGATCTGAAACGTTACAAGTACCGCGGCTCGTCGGGCAAAGTGAATCTCGCACTCGACGGGTTGCCAAACTTCAAATCTTTGCCTGGTCCAGGCGCGCATTTGCGTGGCGCGATTTCTATATCGCCGAGTGTTGATTACATGGAGCGTGCGTATGACGAAGCGAAGTACGGGCGCTTCTCGCGACGGCCGTACATCGACATGGTGATTCCGAGTTTGACCGATCCTTCCGTGGCGCCGCCGGGCAAGCACGTGATGTCGTGCTTCGTGCAATACGCTCCGTACAACCTGAAAGAGGGAAACTGGGACGAGAAGCGCGACGAGTTTGGCGACACGGTGATCGATACGATCGCGGAGCATGCGCCGAACATTAGGGAGTTGATTCGCGATCGGCAGGTGTTGACGCCGTTGGATCTAGAACGCGATTTTGGTCTGTCCGAGGGAAATATCTTTCAGGGCGAACTGACGCTCGAACAGCTCTTCTTTCTGCGCCCCGCTCCAGGTTGGGCGCAATATCGCACACCGATCAGGGGCCTTTACATGTGTGGCTCGGCGACGCATCCCGGCGGCGGCATTATGGGCGCTCCCGGACGCAATAGTGCATTGCAGTTGTTGAAAGATTGGAAAAGGTCCGGGTGAAGTACGATGTCGTCATCATCGGTGGTGGCCATAACGGGTTAGTGGCCGCGTGTTATCTCGCGAAGGGCGGGTTGAAGACGCTTGTGCTGGAGCGTCGTGAAAACGTTGGCGGCGGCGCTGAACTGGACCATGCGGCTGGACCATTCTCACCGCAGGTCGTCGCTGATTTGGGTTTAAAACTGAAATTCATCACTCCGAAAGTGCGAGTGGTGGCGTTGTCAGACGACGGGCGTTCGCTTTGCATCTACAACAACGATGTAGCAGCGACGGTCAAAGAGATCGAGAAGTTCTCGACGAAAGACGCGAAGATCTATCCGGATTTTGTCGAGAGTTTTGAGCGGATCGGCCGCGTGCTCGCCCCGCTTTGTTTGATGACGCCACCTTCGATCGATCAGCCTTCGAAGGCTGACGTGTGGCAGCTTGGAAAAATCGGACTGGCTTTTCGCAAGCTGGGCAAGAAGGACGAGTACCGGTTATTGCGTTGGGGACCGATGGCGGTTGCGGACCTTGCAAGTGAGTGGTTCGAGACGGAGTTGTTGAGAGCGACCGTGGCGGCGCGTGGAATTCACGGCGCGTTTGCTGGTCCATGGTCTGCCGGAACGAGTCTGGGATTGCTATGGCAATCCGCGATGGACGGCAGCGCGATTGGACCATCGACATTTGTGAAGGACGGCATGGTTGCGCTCGCGCAGGCTCTCGGTGACGCGGCAACCAGCGCGGGGGCGGAATTACGCACGGGGGCGGAAGTCGCTCGGATCGAAAACGGCAAGGTGGTTCTGCGAGACGGCGAGGAAATCGAAGCGCGTGCAGTGGTTTCAAATGCGGATCCGCGGACGACTTTTCTGAAACTTGTCGATCCGGTTGAGCTGGATCCGAATTTCCTTTTGAAGATGCGCAACTATCGCGCACCCGGAACAGTGGCGAAGATCAATCTCACGCTGTCGCAATTGCCGAATTTTAAAGGTGTCGACGATGAGACGAAGCTAAGCGGGCGCATTCATATCGGACCGGAGATCGACTACCTGGAGCGTGCGTTTGATGCGTCCAAGTATGGCGACTTCTCGCGGGAGCCGTATCTCGATATCACTGTCCGCGCGCGTGAGGATAAACACGTAATGTCGATTCACGCGCAGTTTGCGCCGTATAAATTGAAAGAAGGTGATTGGACCACCCGGCGTGACGAGTTGGCTGATGTTGTAGTCGATCGGATATCAGACTACGCCCCGAACCTAAATGATTTGATTGTTGCGCGAGAAGTAATCACGCCTCTCGATCTCGAACAGACATACGGCCTCAACGGCGGGCACATTCACCACGGCGAACAGACGCTTGATCAGTTTTTTACTTTCCGTCCCTTGATCGGTTGGGCGCAATACCGCACGCCGCTCAAGCATTTGTACCTCTGCAGCGCCGGCACGCATCCAGGCGGTGGTCTAACGGGCCTGCCCGGCGCGAACGCCGCCCGCGAGATCGCGCGTGACTTCAGAGCAGGGAAACTGTGAACCTCGTGCTTAGATCTTTGTTCTTTGTGCTTTGCGAAGTACAAAGTGCTAAGCACCAAAAATAGTAGGCAAGCGAACCATAATGTCCGTTCCAAAATCACCCCGCCGAAGTTTTGCCAGCGACAACAACGCCGGGGTTCATCCGGAGATCATCGAAGCCCTCCGCGCAGTTAACGAGGGCCACGTTGTCGCGTACGGCGACGACGACGTGACGGCTCGAGCCGTCAAGTTGTTCAAGAAACACTTCGGCAAAGACGTCGAAGTTTTCTTTGTGTTTGGCGGCACCGGCGCAAACACACTTGGGCTCAAAGCGATCACCAAACCGTATCACGCTGTGATTTGTGCAGAGACGGCGCACATCAATGTGGACGAGTGCGGCGCGCCGGAGAAGTTCACCGGTTGCAAACTCGTTGCTTTGCAAACACCTGACGGAAAATTGCGCGTCGAACAACTCGAGCCGTTGGTGCACGTGTTCGGTAACGAGCATCACGTGCAACCGCGTGTGGTATCGATCTCGCAGGCGACCGAGATGGGCACTGTTTACAAGAAGAAGGAGTTGAAAGCGATCGCGGATTTTGCGCACGCGAACAACATGCTGTTGCACGTCGATGGGGCGCGCCTCGCAAACGCCGCTGCCAGTCTCGACGCAAGCTTAAAGTCGATCACGGCGGACGCCGGCGTCGATGTGCTCTCGTTTGGTGGGACGAAGAACGGGATGATTTACGGCGAGGCCGTCGTCTTCTTCCATCCGAAGCTGGCCGAAGATTTCAAATTTATTCGTAAACAGGGGATGCACCTGCCTTCAAAGATGCGTTTCATTTCCGGGCAATTCGAGACACTGTTGTCGGGAGATTTGTGGAGTCGCAGCGCTGCGCATGCGAACCGCATGGCGCGACTTCTCGCGAGCGAGTTGGAAAAGGTATCGCAGATAACCCTGACACAAGCGGTTGAGGCGAATGGAGTTTTCGCAATCGTGCCTAAGCAGTTCGTTCCGCAGTTGCAGAAGAAGTATTTTTTCTACGTTTGGAACGAAGCGATTTCGGAAGTGAGACTGATGTGCTCGTTCGACACGTCTGAGGAAGACATTCACGACTTCGTTGGGGTCGTGCGGCGAGTTGTCAGGTAGATTCCCTGCGCGCCGATGACGATCATCATGATCCAAAACACGTAGCGCAGGCGGTAAAGCGCACCCGCGTTTACCACCACCAATCCCAACCCGATCATGCCGGCCGTTGCAGTCAGGAAAACCAACCACATCGCTGCTCGGCGTCGTTCTCGCCACAGAGAGATTCCCACCGCCACGTAGAAAAAGTACATCACTAGCGTTTCCGCTCCACTGAGCAACCGACCGGCGGCGCCATAGCTTCCCGGTTCGATCCACTGGCGCGCAAACGGCGCCATAAACCCAATAATCACCGCGTCCGGTAGGAATCGCACGATGTCGGAAACAGTGGTGAATTGGACGTCGCCGCGGAGATCCGATTCCTGAGCGTTGTAGTAGCGAAATCCACCGCGACGATCCCGGATTTGATTGATCGCTCTGGTCCAAATGCCTTCAGGCGGCGCCGGTTGTGATGCCGAAGGAATCGCGAGTGGCGTGGCCGGTGCGCGGTGTCCACCGAGGGTCGTGCTTTCGAGCCGCGAGGGAATGAACAACATCGCGAGGATAATCGAGGCCAGTACGATCGAGTTCCCAGCCATGAATTTCCGATCCCAAATCATCCGAAACGCAAACAAGACTAAAGTGAGTCCGACAGCAACGACGACCGCGTTCCACATGTTCCCGCGAGCTACCCAAAACACGGTGACGAGTACCACACCACCAACTCCCAAAAGCAGCGACTGGCGCCAGGCGAAGGAGCGATTGATTACCAGCACCAGCACCAACAACAGACTCAGTAAACAACTTATTGCCAGCGGATCGCGGATGAGTTGTGTCGAGTGCAACAGAAACGACGGCCACAAACCAACGATCGCCGCTGCGAGCAAACCAGCGCGCGGGTTGAAGATTTCACGTCCAAGAAAATAGACCACTGTTAGTGTGACTAGATAGTAGAAAAGGTTCAGTGGCTCGGCGGCGAGAATGTTATGTCCCATGAGCCGTCCGAAGATCGCAAACGGTATTGAGTAGAGCCTTGCATGCAGCGGAGACTTGATGTCGAGCCAGGGAGAGATGCCGTAGGTTTGCCAGTGCGTCGCCATCTCGCTGGCGAGTTGACGATAAGTAGCGCCGTCGATGGCAAAAGTGAGACCGATTCCATTCGGATCAAAAACAGACGGCAGCAGTTGGAAATGACCGGCGACGAAAATGGTAGCGGTCAACGCCACATGAAGGGCGCCCGCAACGAGCAACCAGCGCAGGGGATTCGACGGCAAGCGCGAGAATTCTAAACTACTGATTGCGCAGATAACAGCGTTGTGCGATTCTTGGCGCGCACCAACAAACAAATGAGCAGCGTCCTCGATGAGGTGGTTGACGGAGTTGAACCGGCGCCCGGCATTCTCTCGGTGATGGGAGGCAGCAGGCCTGCCTTCCTGCTGAGCATCGACGTCGGCACGTCGGGTGTGCGCGCATCTTTGTTCGATGACGCGGGCGCAGAAACGATGTCGCAACAGGGCAGGCGACGCAACGAAGGCGCACTTTTAGATCTTGGTGAATTTGATCCTGACACGCTCGTCGACGAAGTTATCACCACGATCGATGAGTTGCTGGCTTCTTCAGACACCAATGAAATCCAATTTGTTGCGATATCGACCTTCTGGCACAGCCTAGTCGGCGTAGACGCGACAGGCGCGCCGACCACTCTGTTGCTGAGTTGGGCCGACACGCGCGCGTCGGGCATCGCTAACGATCTCCGTGGTTCGTTCAACGAACGGGAAATTCATTTGCGAACGGGTTGTAGATTCCACGCGAGTTACTGGCCCGCGAAGCTCCGTTGGATCAAAAACGAGTGGCCCGAAAGATTTGGCGCCACACGTCAGTGGCTAGGGTTCGGTGAGTATCTGTGTCAGAGATTATTTGGTGGCACAACCGCGAGTGTTTCATTAGCTTCCGCAACGGGCTTATTCAATCAGAGAGCGTGCGATTGGGACTGGGATTTCGTTCGTGCTCTAGGCATCTCGCCCGACACACTACCGCTAATCGACGATGAAGAGCGCCCGCGATTGACAGCAGCTTTCTCGCGGCGTTGGCCTGCGCTAGCGGAAGCTCATCTCGCGGTCGTCGTCGGCGATGGCGCGACAAACAACATTGGTGCGGGTTGCAGTACGAAGGATAAAGTGGCGTTGATGCTAGGCACGTCGGGGGCGATGCGAGTTGTGTTTACAGGTGGTCCACCTGACGAACTCCCGCCCGCGTTGTGGAGTTACCGCGCCAGTCGCACGCGCGTTACAGTCGGCGGCGCGCTTTCGGACGGCGGTGGTTTGTTTCGCTGGTTGCGTGAGTCGTTGAACCTCGAAACCACGGATCTTGAATCAAAACTTGCAGCGCTTGAACCGGATTCGCACGGATTGACGATCTTGCCTTTCTGGTCCGGTGAGAGGAGCACCGGGTGGTCGCCTGATGCACGCGGCGTCATCATGGGACTGAAACAGGAAACGCAACCTGTAGAAATTATTCGCGCAGCGCTCGAAGCGATCGCGTATCGCTTTGCGCCGATTGCACGGTCACTTGATGATATCGCGCCAAATGCAAACGTTGTCGCGAGCGGCAATGCCCTGCGCTACTCGCAGGTTTGGATACAGATCATCGCCGATGTCTTAGGTCGTCCTGTTGCCCTCGGAAAAGCGGCGGAAGCGTCGATCCGCGGGGCTGCCTTGCTTGCGCTGGAAGCGGTGGGCAAAATAGCAACTATCGAAGACGCAGCGGTTTCGTCGGCCGAGGTTTTTGAACCTGACGTTTTTCACCCTGGCGTATTTCAGCCGGATTTGGCGCGGCATGCCCGGTACCGCCAAGGCCTGGCACGACAAGAAGAACTATACGCTCGATTATTTGGCTGAGAGAGGATTCACTTTCCATTTTCCATTGCTCGTTTTTTCATTTTTCATTTGTTCAAATGGAAAATGACAAATGGAAAATGAGTGACGGAATATGACTATGAGCGCGCCTGTGCAGAAGGAAAACTCCAACACCAATCCCGAACTCGATCAACTTTGCATCAACACAATTCGCACCTTATCGATCGATGCTGTCCAGAAGGCTAACTCCGGTCATCCCGGTCTGCCACTGGGCGCCGCGCCGATGGCGTACGTGCTTTGGACGCGCTTTCTCCGTCACAACCCGACAAACCCAAAATGGGAGAATCGAGATCGCTTTCTGTTGTCGGCCGGACATGGATCGATGTTGCTCTACTCGCTACTGCACCTCACCGGCTACGATCTTTCGCTTGACGAGTTGAAGAACTTCCGCCAGTGGAATTCCAAAACACCAGGTCATCCTGAATACGGATTGGCGCCAGGCGTGGAAATTACAACCGGTCCGCTCGGCCAGGGTTTCGCCAACGGCGTCGGAATGGCAATGGGCGCCGCGCATATCGGCGCCAAGTTCAACAAACCTGAGTTTCCGCTGATCGACCATTACGTTTATGCCATCGTTTCCGACGGTGATCTGATGGAAGGCGTCGCTGCTGAGGCAGCTTCGCTCGCTGGTCACCTGCAGCTCGGCAAACTGATCTATCTCTACGACGATAACAACGTCACGATTGAAGGCTTCACCAATCTTGCGTTCAGCGAAGACGTGCCAAAGCGATTTGAAGCGTACGGATGGCACACGCTGACCGTGCTCGATGGTAACAATCTCGGCGACATCGAAGCGGCCATTCGTGAAGCACAAACAGTCACCGACAAGCCGAGTCTGATCTCTATCAAGACCGTCATCGGCTACGGCATGCCCACCCAAGGTACGCGAAAAGCCCACAGCGACGCGCCGGGTGAGGATGCCGTGCGCGAAACGAAGCGACATCTTGGTTGGCCCGAAGATCAACAGTTTTTTATTCCTGACGAGGCGTTGGCCCACTTTCGCAAGGCGGTTGAACGCGGCGAGCAAGTGGAGAACGAATGGCGCGAGCTGGTGAAACGCTACGAGGAGAAGCACGGCGACGACGGCAAACAGTTTCGCCAAACGATCAGCGGGGAACTGCCTGATGGTTGGGAAGAGCACTTGCCCAAATTTGAAGATGCGAAACCGGTCGCGACGCGAGTAGCGAGTGGTGAAGTAATCAACGCACTCGCGCCGGTGCTGCCGATGCTCATCGGGGGCTCGGCGGATCTCGGTGTGTCGAACAACACCGACATCAAGAGCAGTCACAGTTTTGCCGCCGGCGCGTACGATGGACGCATCATCCATTTCGGTGTTCGCGAACACGTGATGGGTTCGGCGTTGACAGGTATTTCACTCAACGGCGGCTTGATTCCGTTTGGCGGAACGTTCATGACTTTCTCGGACTACATGCGGCCCGCGATCAGGCTCGCCGCGTTGTCCGAGGTGCAGGTGATTTACGTTTTTACGCACGACTCTGTTGGACTTGGCGAGGATGGCCCAACACATCAACCGATCGAACATCTCGCGGCGTTGCGTGCGATTCCGCATCTATTCTTGATTCGTCCCGCGGATCCGGCGGAGGTCAGCGAAGCGTGGCGAATCGCGATCCTGCGCCGGAAAGCGCCGACGGCTTTGGCGCTGACACGACAAAAGGTTCCGGTCATCGATCGCAAGAAGTTCGCGACGGCAGAAGGTTTGCGACGCGGGGCCTACGTTCTCGCCGAGGCCGAAACCGCCGAAGGCGCAGCAACCACGCCGAAACTAATTCTGATCGGAACCGGATCCGAGGTTTCGCTGACTCTTGAAGCGCGCGAGAAGTTGCAGGCGGAAGGCGTACCGACGCGCGTTGTTTCGATGCCGTGCTGGGAATTGTTTGATTCGGAGTCGAAAGGGTATCGCGACGAAGTATTGCCACCGTCGATCAAGGCGCGTCTGGCGGTTGAGGCGGGTGTGCGACAGGGTTGGGACCGGTACGTCGGTGATGCTGGTGACGTGGTTTGTCTCGATCGTTTTGGCGCGTCGGCGCCGGGTGACGTGGCGTTAAAGAATCTGGGATTCAACCTCGACAACGTGCTGGAGCACGCGCGAGCGTTGTTGGGTTAAACCTGCTCTG
>Ga0209818_1000286_pt1 | contig 11730 bp, 10 predicted proteins | sample NCAS200_FD_187517 | JGI IMG/M metagenome (GOLD analysis project Ga0209818, IMG submission 187517) | Agricultural soil microbial communities from Utah to study Nitrogen management - NC AS200 (SPAdes) (version 2) | ecosystem: Environmental > Terrestrial > Soil > Agricultural land | place: USA... | reverse complement strand
CGGTGTATGGCGGCTCCCCCGCAAGCATCTCGTACACCACGCATCCGAGCGCGTAAATATCCGTTCGGTTGTCCACCGCCGCGCCGGTCGCCTGCTCCGGACTCATGTACGCCGGGGTGCCTACTGCTATCCCGCTTCCGGTGAGCTGGACTCCGCCGGCCTCGCTGATCGCCCGGGCGATCCCGAAGTCGCAAATGCTGGCGTGGCCGGCCTGGAAAAGAATGTTTTCCGGCTTGATATCCCGGTGCACGACGCCCTGCGAATGGGCGTAGTCCACCGCCTCCGCCAGCTCACCGGTGATCTTCAGCACTTCCTCAAGGGGCAGCTGCCCTTCGCGGGTGAGCCGGTCGCGCAGCGATTCCCCCGTCACCCATGGCATGACGTAGTAGAGGAACGACTCCGTCTCGCCGGAATCGAACAGCGGGAGGATATGGGGATGCTGGAGATTGGCGGTGGTCTTGATTTCGGCGAGGAAGCGTTCGGCGCCGATGGCGGCGGCGAGCTCGGGCCGCAGCACCTTCACGGCGACCTTCCGGTCGTGCCGGACGTCCTGGGCGAGATAGACAGTGGCCATCCCGCCCGCGCCGAGCTCGCGCTCGATGCGGTACCGGTCGGCCAGGGCCAGCTCCAGCCTAGATGGCATCCACCTGTTTTACCTCCGGCACCATCTGACGCAGCCGGGCTTCGATGCCCTGACGCAGCGTGATGGAGGAAGCACTGCAGCCCGAGCAGGTGCCGCCCAGACGCAGCAGCAGCACCCCATCCGATTCGTCGAAGTCCACTACCTCCACCTGGCCGCGGTGCGAGGCGATGTAGGGCCGGAGGGTGTCGAGGGTTTCCTCGATGCGGGAGAGAGTATCTGGCATAGGGGTAATATAGCCGTCAGCTACCCGCTATCCGCTATCCGCTATACGTCAGGCTGTGGGGCCGACTCCTTGCCGTTTCGGAGAAAATCCCTCGCCGCTTCGAGCACCCGGGCCTGCACCTCGGGCAGCGAGCCGGGGAGCGACATCCCCGACGCGTGCACGTGACCCCCGCCGCCATAGGGCTTGGCGAATGCGGCGACGTCCACATCGCCCACCGACCGTAACGAGACCTTGACCCGGCCCTGCGACATCTCGCGGAAGAGCATCGCCATCCGCACCCCGGCCACCGAGCGGGGGAACTCCACGATCCCCTCGAGATCGTCCACCGTCACTCCATGCCGCTCCACCGCGCCCGGCGGAACGGTGACCCAGCCCAGTCCGACCTCAGGCTCGACCACCAGGGTCTGCAGCGCCTCCGCCAGCAGCCGGGGCCGGCCCACCGGGGCGTTGGCGTAGACATCGAGATAGATGGATTCGGGATCCAGGCCGGTCTCCAGCAATTCCGCCGCGATCCGGAGGGTGCGAGGACGGGTATTGCTGAAGCGGAAGCCGCCGGTGTCGGTCATCATCGCGACATACAGCGCCCGGGCCACCTGGCCGGTGAGCGGCCAGCGGTTGGCCAGGGCGATTTCCGCCACCAGCTCACCGGTGGCCGCGGCGCCGGGGTCGACGTAACGGGGCCCGGGCGGCAGGGTTCCCGGACTGGTGTGGTGATCGATGCAGGCGACCGGAACCCCGCTCTCGGCCACGGTGCCGGAGAGCATGCCCAGGCGGCCCAGGTCCGAGATGTCCACCACCACGATCACGTCGGCCCCGCGCAGGGTCTTGACCGCCTCGCTGGTCTTGTCGGCTTTGGGCACATCCCGGAACAGGAAATCGAAGCGGGCCGGCGTCGGGGTCGGATTGGCGATCACCGCCTCGATGCCCAGCTCGCGGAGCAGCAGCACCAGCCCGACTTCGCTGCCCAGCCCGTCGCCGTCCGGATTGACGTGGGTGGTGAGACACACCCGCTTCCCCGGCACCAGCAGCTCGGCCAGTGACTGCGCGGCGGTCAGCTTCTCGACGGAGAGGGTGATCGACATGGCCGTAAAGTCACTGCTTAGTCCCTCGGATGGAACCCCAGCGTCGCGAGGAGAGCCAGAAACCCGAGCACATAAGCGGCCACGACATACCAGCCGTACCGCAGCCAGAGCCGGAAGGACCGTGCTTCCGGATACATGCTGGTGAGGGCCACGCCGGCCGACGAGCCAAACCACATCATCGACCCGCCGAAGCCGACCGCATAGGCCAGGAACCCCCAGTCGTATCCTCCCTGCTTGAGCGCGAGGGCTGTCAGCGGGATGTTGTCGAACACCGACGAGAGGAACCCCAATCCGAAAACCGTTTGCCACGACACAGCCGGAAGGCTCTCCACCGGCATCATCGAGGCACAGAGGACCAGGAACAACAGGAAAGCCGCGCCGGCGGCGGCCGGTCCCAGCAGCGACCATTGCGGCCGGCGAATCGGTGCCGTGAGCAGGATGGCGCCGGCCACCGCCACTCCCAGAAACGGGAACCGGTCGGCCGACGCCTGGAACCGGGTATTCACGAAGAGGTTGACGACAACCGCCGCGAGCAGGATTGCGGTCACGATGCCGACCCGGGTCCAGTCGACCCGGATTCCGGCGCTCCCGCCCCGCTGGATCGGCGAGTGCCGCTGCTGAATGATCGCGGCCGGCACCGCACAGATCAGGAACGCCACGCCGGCGGCGAGGTAGGCCTCGAGGACCGCGGTGGGCGGTACGCCGGCGATCCACATCATGGTGGTCGTGGTATCTCCAAGAACGCTCCCCGACCCCCCGGCGTTAGCCGAGGCCACGAGCGCCACAACGAAGGCCACGTGCACCCTGGCCCGGAAGACGGCATGCGCGATGGCACCCCCGACCATCGCAGCCCCGATGTTGTCGAGAAAGCCGGAGAGGACGAACACGAGGGCGAGCAGCACCAGCCCGCCGAGCCAGGTGTCGGGCAACCAGCGCGGGAGGATGGCCGGAACCCCCGAGTCCTCGAAATGCGCCGCGAGGAGGGCGAACCCCAGCAACAGCAGGAAGAGATTGGCCAGGATCACCCACTCGTGGGCCAGGTGATGGAGCAGGCCGGCGAAGCCGGGACCGGAGGCGAACGACGAAAAGAGGAGCTTGTAACCGGCGATGGCGACCGCGCCGGTTGCGGCGACGAGCAGCGCACGGCGATGGAACGCCGCGACGCCGAGCAGCACCAGACCGAACAGCCCGAATTCGACCGGGATCACGGGCGCGGAGAGCGATCCGAGGAAGGGGGCAATACCCGCTCAACGAGGAAAGAGTGGGTCTGGGTCAGCTGCTCGGCGGCGCTCAGCTTCCCGGTGGAGAGCGTAATCGACATTGCCCAAATGTAAGCCGTGCCAGGTGCTCAGTTCTATCCGACCTATCAACGCTGCCGAAATCGGCAGAGTGACAAGAATCAGCTAACTTGCCAGCACTATGGACCCTACCCTTAGCGGATTTGCCCTCGGCCTACTTCTGGGAGCCGCGAAAGTAGGAGCCATCGGCACCATCGGCTTCGGGATTGCCTGGTGGAGAACCCGCGCCAAGCTCCGACGCCTGGAATCCGCCGTGCCTGATCCAGCACGCCTCGAAGAACGGCTCGCCAACCTCGAGCAAATCGCAGACTACACGGCAGGCCAACTAACCCGCCTGGTGGAAACGCAGGCGGCCACCTCTCGACTTCCTCCAGCTCCCACCAGCGACAGGTAAGTCCCACCACTGTCCCCAATGGGAGTTGCCCCCGGGCGCCCCCGATACCCTTGCTGTGCCCTCCCCACTCGGACCACCTGGACCTTGATTCACGGGGCGTCGTGGCTGGGCGGCATCGGCTTCACCATGTCGCTCTTCATCGCGACGCTGGCCTTCTCCGGCAGCACCAATCTTCTCTTCCCGCCGCGACGGTTGACGTCACTTCATAACCTTCCAGGGACTCCACGATGACCGCGGGCTCCGCTTCGAGTTATGCCTTGGTGATTGCTGCGCTCGGCGGGAAGGGGTCGGATACCCATAAGGCGGCGGTGGTCGGCGACACGGTGGGCGATCCGTTCAAGGACACATCCGGACCGGCCATGAACATTCTGGTGAAGTTGATGAGCGTAGTCGCGCTGGTACTGGCCCCTGGCTCGTCAGCTTCGGCAAATCGGATGAGAGGGAGAAGTGAGGGGAAACCCCTCATTTCTCCCTTCTCATTGCCGAAGTCTCACTGGCCGGCCTTGGCCAGCTTGGAGTTCCGGTATCCGTACGCGAAGTACAGCGCCAGCCCGATCGCCAGCCAGATCCCCAGCCGCATCCAGGTCCGGCCCGGCAGATACCACATCAGGTAGAGCGCCGACAGCACCCCGGCCGGCGCCACGAACCAGACCAGCGGGGTCTTGAAGGGCCGCGCCAGGGTCGGCTGCCGGATCCGCAGCACCAGCACTCCGGCGCAAACAATGGCGAAGGCAAGCAGGGTTCCGATCGACACCAGCGACCCGGCCTCCCGCACGGTCATGAACCCAGCCGGAATCGCCACCGCGATCCCGACGATGATCTGGGTGATCCAGGGCGTCCGGAACTTCGGATGTACCCGGGCCACGATCGGCGGGAGCAGGCCGTCGTTGGACATCGAGAAGAAGATCCTGGACTGGCCGTAGAGCTGGACCAGGATGACCGACGACAAGCCGGCGATCGCCCCGATCTTGATCAGGGTGGAGAAGAAGCCCAGCCCCGCCGCGTCGGCCACCTTGGCGATCGGGTCGGGGACGTTGAGCTCCCGGTAAGGCACCACGCCGGTGGCGATGGCGGCCACGATGATGTACAGCACGGTACAGATCAGCAGCGACCCGATGATCGCGATCGGCATGTCCCGCTGCGGATTCTTGGCCTCCTGGGCCGCGGTGCTCACGCTGTCAAAGCCGATGTAGGCGAAGAACACCACCCCCGCCCCGGCCACCACCCCGGTGAACCCGAAAGCGTCGCGAGGCCCCTCGTTGGGCGGAATGAACGGACGCCAGTTTTCGGCGTTGACCGCGCTCACCGCCAGGGCGATGAACAGCACCACCACCGCCACCTTCACGAACACGATCACATTATTGAGATTAGCCGACTCCTTGATGCCCACCACCAGCAGCGCGGTGACCAGCGCCACGATCAGCACGGCGGGAAAATTGAAGATCGCGGTGACGAATGGCCCGCCCGCCAGGGCGGCGCAATCGGCGGCCGCCTGGGCCGACCCGTCCACCACCGAGACGCAGAGCCCTCGCGCCGCCGAGAACTGGGGCGGGATCAAGATGCCGAGGTCCCGGAGGAACGACCCCACGTAGCCCGACCACCCGATGGCCACGGTAGTGGCCGAGAGACCGTACTCCAGGATCAGGTCCCAGCCGATGATCCAGGCCATGAACTCGCCCAGGGTGGCGTACCCGTAGGTGTAGGCGCTCCCCGCGATCGGCACCAGCGCCGCGAATTCGGAATAGCAGAGCGCGGCGAAGATCGAGGCAATTCCGGCAAAAACGAAGGAGAGGATGACGGCGGGTCCGGCATTCTGGGCCGCCACCGTCCCGGTGAGCACGAAGATGCCGGTGCCGATGATGGCCCCGATGCCCAGCAGGGTGAGGTTGACCGCCCCCAGCGCCCGCTTGAGTCCGGTGTCGCTCGCCGCATCGGCCTGAAGCGTTGCAATCGATTTCCGGCGAAAGATGCTCACGGGATGCTTCCCGGGGGCGGAAGCTTCTCGTCCTCGGGGGTCTTCATCAGCCGGTAGAACGACCAGATCGTGAGCCCCAGGACGAAGGTCCACGCCGCCAGCATGAAGATCAGCGCGGTCGGTCTCATGTTAGGACGTCCTTTCTAGCCGCCCGCCGCCGCCACGCCGCACGGATCAGCAGGAGCTGGGCGATCAGGATGGCGAACATCACACCTCGTGACGCCCATCGGGTAGCGTGTTCGCTTTCCGGTTTCCCCTCCATCAGGAGGGTGGGGATCGCTTCGGTGACCGTCCACCACCCCATCATGACCAGCAGGAAGACCGGGGTGATGTAGGTCATCACGAACTTGAAGAGCCGGGGTAGCTGGAGCGCCGCGCCCTCATGCAGCTCCCGCCACATGTTGTCGGGTCCGAAGACCCAGACGAAGAGGATCGTTTCGACCAGCGCCAGGATCACCAGCCCGAAGGTGCCGGCCCAGTAGTCCCACTCGTCCAGGAACCCGCCCTGGTAGAAAAAGATGTGCAGCAGACCCAGCGAGAGGGCCAGCGCGCCGATCGCAAGGCCCGACTGCCTCCGGGTCCAGCCGAAATTCTCCTCCAGGAACGACATCACCGGAGTGGCCATGGACACGCTCGAGGTGATGCCGGCAAAGAACAGCAGCCCGAACCACATCACCCCCGCCGCCACGGTCATGATCTGTCCGCCGGGAAGCTGATTGAACACCAGGGGCATCGCCACGAAACCCAGGTCGAAGCCGCCGGCCTTGGAGATCGCCACCGCGCCGGTCACCCCGAAGAAGGTCACGACCGCAGGAATCGCCAGCGAGCCCCCCAGCACTACCTCCGCCGTCTCGTTGGTCGCGCATGTCGCCACGCCGGACAGGGTCAGGTCGTCCTTCTTCTTGAGGTAGGAGGCGTAGGCCTGGAGCGAGCCCATGCCCACCGACAACGTGAAGAAGATCTGCCCCGCCGCGGCCAGCCAGACCTTGGCGTTGCCGAGCGCCGACCAGTCGGGGGTGAACATGAAGTTGAGCCCGTCGGTCGGGCTGCAGCTGCCCGCCGCCGCGCCAATGCACCCGGTGGCGTCGGCCACGGCGTGCCCCGGAAGAGTGAGCACCCGGATCACCAGGAACGCGGCGAAAATGAACAGGATCGGCATCCCGATCTTGGCCAGCTTCTCGATCCCGCCCATCAGCCCCTTGCTCACCACCCAGATATTGACGCTGAGGGTGATCACGAAGAACAGAATCGGCGTCCACATCGAGTGAACCGAGGGATCGTTCAGGTTCTGATAGGAGGAGAGGAACCCCCGCATGCCGTCCTGGTCGAGCCCCTGGGTCGCGCCGGTGAGCGAGAAGAAGGTCCAGGCCAGAGTCCACGACTCGATGTAGCAGTAGTAGATCAGCACCACCAGCGGCATGAAGAGACCGAGCACGCCGAGGTACTTGGCCACCGGGTTCTTCCAGAGCGACTCGAACATCCCCGGCACCGAGCCATGACCCCGGAGCCCGCCGTGCCGCCCGACCCCCCACTCGATCCACATCAGCGGGATGCCGACCAGCAGGAAAGCGACGAAGTAGGGGATCATGAACGTCCCGCCGCCGTTCTCGACCGCCTGGCGGGGGAATCGCAGGAAGTTCCCCAGGCCGACCGCGTTCCCGGCCATGGCGAGGATCAAGCCGATCCGGGAGCCCCATTGCTCACGGGGTTTCTCACTCATCGAGCCTCACAGAAGGTAAGAGGTGAGACGTGAGACGTGAGACGTGAGGGTGGAGAGTGAGCGGTGCGTCCATCTCACATCTCACTTCTCACCTCTCACGCACTGTAGTTGGGCGCTTCCCTCGTAATCGTCACATCGTGCGGATGCGACTCACGCAGTCCCGCCGTGGTGATCCGCAGAAACTCCACGTCCCGCTGGAGCGCCGCAAGGTCGGCCGCGCCGCAGTAGCCCATGCCGCTCCGGAGACCGCCCACCATCTGATACAGTACGTCGGAAACCGGTCCCTTGTAAGGGACCCGGCCCTCGATGCCCTCGGGCACCATCTTCCCCGGGGAAAGCTCCCCCTCCTGAAAATATCGGTCGGCCGAGCCGTCCTGCATCGCGGCCAGGCTCCCCATCCCCCGGATCAATTTGTAACGCCGCCCCTCGGCCAGAATGCTCTCGCCCGGGCTCTCCTCGGTGCCGGCCAGCATGGACCCCATCATGACCGAGGCCGCGCCGGCCGCCAGCGCCTTCACCACGTCGCCGGAGTACTTGATCCCGCCATCGGCAATGACCGGTACGTCCCCGGCGCCCCGCACCGAGTCCACGATCGCGGTGATCTGGGGCACCCCCACCCCGGTGACCACCCGGGTGGTGCAGATGCTCCCGGGGCCGATGCCCACCTTCACCGCGTCCACCCCCCGCCGCACCAGCTCGCGCGCTCCCGCTTCGGTGGCAACGTTGCCGCCCACCAGCTGGACTTCGGGGAATCGGTCCCGCAGCCGGTCCAGGGTCTGGAGCACCCCATCGCTATGCCCATGGGCCGAATCCACGACCAGCACGTCCACCCCCGCGTCCACCAGGATGCGGGCCCGCTCCAGGTCATCTCCCCCCGCGCCCACGGCCGCGCCCACTCTGAGCCGGCCATGCTGGTCCTTGTTCGCGTTGGGGTGCTCGCGCCGCTTGAAGATGTCCTTGACCGTGATCAGGCCCCGCAGCACGCCGTCGGCGTCCACTACCGGAAGCTTCTCGATCCGGTGCTGGGCCAGGGTCCGCTCGGCTTCCTCCAGCGTGGTGCCGACCGGCGCGGTCACCAGGTTTTCCCTGGTCATCGCCTGGTGGATCGGTTGGTCGAGATCCCGCTCGAACTGGAGGTCCCGGTTGGTGATGATGCCGATCAGCCGGCCGTTGCCGTCCACGATAGGAACCCCGGAGATCCGGAACCGCCGCATTAATACCGCCGCTTCGCGAAGCGGGCGGTCGGGACCCAGGGTGATCGGGTTGCGGATCATCCCGCTCTCGCTCCGCTTCACCCGGTCGATCTCTCCGGCCTGCCGGTCCACCGCCATGTTCTTGTGGATGATGCCGAGGCCTCCGGCACGCGCCATCGCGATGGCCATCTCCGACTCGGTGACGGTGTCCATGGCGGCGGAGACCAGCGGAATGGCGAGCGGAATACCCCGGGAGAATCGGCTGTCGGTGGAGACGTCGCGCGGATGGACGGTGCTGTGGCGGGGAGCGAGAAGGACGTCGTCGAACGTCAGCGCGACGCCCGGCCTGAGGGAGCTCATCCGGCGGGAAGTCGGGCGGGAATCATCTTGAAGTTTACTCGGCTGTCTTCGGGGGGACAACCTTGGGTGCGTCGGGTGGGACCGGTGCCGGCGGGACGGTCTTGCCGCTCTCGGCCGCCTGGATCGCCTCGTCCACCACGCTCTGGGCCGCCGCCGCGACGCCCTTCATCACTTTCCCGGCGCTGTCCACCAGCCCGGTAGTCCCCGAGATGGCCTTGATGGGAATCCGGGCCGCCCGCATCGTGTCCTCGATCCCCTCGGAAATCTTGGCGAAGAGATTGGAGGGCGCGGCCCGCGAGGCGTACTTGCTCTCCAGGAACTCGACATAGTCGAGAATCTGGTAGCCCCGGTCGTCGGCCAGGGTCTCCAGCCGCCGCATGATTCGCTGCTTGAGCTGCTCGTTCATGCTCCCCTCATCTTCCGCTGCCCACCCGGACCAGCTCCACCACGGGGGTGGCCAGGTACCTGGTCCGCGCCGCCCGGACCGTGACGGTGGCCGTCAGTTCATCGAGCGGCTTGAGCCCCTGGAGCTGGTCGGACTGAGCCTTGGTGACCATCAGGTACACGAAGCCGGACTCGGGCAGAGGACCGCGGGCGAGCAGATACGCATGCCCCAGCGGCATCTCGGGCCGGAGCTCGTCGGCCACCTGCCGGGCGAGGAACTGCAGCCGCCAGTCCACCGTCCGCCCCACGTACCGGTCGGGCTGCTGCCGCAGCATGGCGGCGGTGATGGCCGGAATCGGCGCCACCGCGCCCTGGACCTCGCTCTGCCGCACCCATCCCTCGAGCGCCACCCGGACCCATTCGCGATCCCGCTCTCCCAGCACGATCAGCGATGGCGAGGCGATCGTCGCGAGAGTCTCCCCATCCGGGGTCCGTTGGATCAGCGCCCCCGCCTTGAGGGTGCCCCGCATCGCCGAGTCATTGCGAGCCGCCGGGGTTCCCGAGTCATTGCGAGCGGCCGCAGGCCGCGAAGCAATCCCGCTGTCCGGTCGAGCCTGAGCCGCCGGAGGCCTCGAGACAATCCCGCTGTCCGGTCGAGCCTGGGCCGGCGGCGGCCGCGACGCTGCCTGACCACTCGACCTCGCCCGCTCCGCCACCGCGCTCCGCGCGATCCATCCGGTCCGGCGAACCTGGGTCCACCCCCCACTCCGCCGGAGCCGCGCGAAGAGCGCGCCTTCCGCCGCTTTTCCGAGTACCGCTCCGTTGGGCTCGGCCCGGAGATTCTCCCCGCCGGTGGTCTCCACCGACAGGTCGAACCCATCGCGGCGATTGGGCGTGGTGGAGGCGGTGAACAGCCACCCGGTGACTGTGACCTGGAGAAAATTTCCCGATGTCCGTCCCGAAGTGAGGCGAAGTCCGCGCACCAGCGAAACCAGGGCGGTGCCGCCCGGCTCGCGCAGCAGGGGGGTCTCCTGGGCCAGACGTACGGGCGTCTGCGCGACGAGATTTCCGGCGAGCAGCACGCCCACGCAGAATGAGGCTGGTAGGCGGCGGAGGGGAGGACTAGATTCCGGCACGACCATCACGATCCGGCATTGTAGACGCCGCGGAGGAGCATGTCAAACGGCCCAACGAGCGGCGCGCCCGTGGCCCTGGTGGTCCTGGATGGCTGGGGATACCGCACCGAACGCGAGGGCAACGCAATCGAGCTCGGCAACACTCCGGTCTGGCACGGTCTGTGGAACTCCTCGCCCCGCACCCTCCTCGACGCCAGCGGTCTCGCGGTCGGACTCCCCGAGGGGCAGATGGGCAACAGCGAAGTGGGTCACTTGAATCTCGGCGCCGGACGCGTGGTTCCCCAGGACCTGGTGCGAATCTCTCAGACCATCGCGAGTGGTGAGTTCTTCCGGCTCCCGCCCTTCCTCACGCTGGGCGCGGCGCTGCGCAGATCCGGAGGCACCCTGCACCTCGCCGGCCTGGTGGGCAACGGCGGGGTGCACGCCATGGATTCGCACCTGCTCGCCTGCATCGAGCTCGGCGTCAGGCTCGAGGTGCCCCGCATCGCCGTCCACGGATTCCTCGATGGCCGGGATACCCTACCCCAGTCGGCGGAGCAGTTCGTGGCGCGGCTCCAGCGCGATCTCGCGCAAATCGCCGGGCCCCGCGCCGCCATTGCCTCCCTGGTGGGTCGGTACTTCGCCATGGACCGCGACCACCGCTGGGACCGCACCCGGCTGGCCTACCAGCTCCTGGTGGATGGCGCCGGGGTGCCCGCCACCGATCCGGCCCAAGCGATACGGGACGCCTACGCCCGGGGAGAAACCGACGAATTCGTCCGCCCCATCGTCCTGACCCGGGACGGCGCGCCGGTGGGGACGGTGCGGGACGGCGACGGGGTGCTCTGCTTCAACTATCGCAGTGACCGGATGCGCCAGATCGTGCGCGCCCTCGCGGTGCCGGGGTTCGAGGCCTTTCCGATCCCGGACCGGCCCCGGGTGCACCTGGTCACCATGACCCAGTACGATGCGACCTTTCCGTTCCCCCAGGCATTCCCTCCGTTCAGTCTGGCGCGCATCCTGGCCGAGCAGCTGGCCGACCGGGGCCGGACCCAGTTCCGGACCGCGGAAACGGAGAAGTATCCCCACGTGACCTACTTTTTCAACGGCGGGACCGAGCCTCCCTACCGCGGCGAGGAGCGGGAGCTGGTGCCCTCGCCCCGGGTGGCGACTTACGACCTGGCTCCCGAGATGAGCGCGGTGGGCATCACCGACGTGCTCTGCCGGGCGCTCTTGACCGCCAACCATGATTTCCTGCTCTGCAACTTCGCCAACGCCGACATGGTCGGTCACACCGGAGTGCAGTCGGCCATCATCAGCGCGGTGGAGACGGTGGACCGCTG
>Ga0209818_1000285_pt1 | contig 11785 bp, 6 predicted proteins | sample NCAS200_FD_187517 | JGI IMG/M metagenome (GOLD analysis project Ga0209818, IMG submission 187517) | Agricultural soil microbial communities from Utah to study Nitrogen management - NC AS200 (SPAdes) (version 2) | ecosystem: Environmental > Terrestrial > Soil > Agricultural land | place: USA: Utah... | reverse complement strand
CGGATCGATCGTGATTGCGCCCGGCACGAATGCCATTTCACCGGAGTTCGATTGCAAGCGGATCGTGTAATCACCAAACGGCGCATTCGGCGCCACTTGCACTTCGACGCTGATCACTGGAAAAGGCGCGTTCAATTGCTCGCGAATCAACGTTCCGGGATCGACGGTGAAGTACGGCGAGTTGACGACGATGCTCGTGCCCGGCACCTGGTCCACGCCTTCGCCGCCGAGAAAGATCTTGACGCGCTTGCCGGGTTCGAGCGGCAGCGGCACAGTCGAAAGTTCTGCGTTTAATCCAATTGCTTTCGGAGTAAGAGCGGAAACCTGCGGCGGCACCAGGTGATAGTTCAGTGAGCTGAAGTCGTCAGCTTTCACCGTCACCCGGTTCGAAACTTCGAAACTGCGGAACCTCGCGCCCAGCGGAACACCTTCTTCAGTTCGTGGCGACACCATCACGCGATATTGTCCCGCCGCCAATCCTTCAAGACGATAACTGCCGTCGTCTGCTGAAACGTCGCTGGCGATAACCCTTCCGGTGGTGACGCTTTCTGCCCAAACGTTTACGCCAGCCAACGGCACGAGCGCGCCGGGAGTGCGGTTGTCCGCGAGTTTGCCTTCAATGCGGCCAAGACGCTGCTTTGGTCCATACAGGCTGCGAATCTTTTGCCGATCGTCTTCGCTTAACGTCCGGTTAGTGATGGCCGGCAGACCGAATGTGCCGTTGAATGCCTGGCGACCCTGCATTGTTGACCCGATCACTGCCGAGTGATCCAGACCAAGCAGATGTCCGATCTCGTGGGTGAAGGTGGCTTCGAGATCGTAAGTGCCGGGGGTACCGTCAGTGGAGAATTGTATTTCGGCTCCGTCGTCAGTGCGTGGGCGAGGGTTAATACTGACGTCAGCTTCAGCAATCGTGCCTGTTTCAGGATCGTAGAAGACGCGCGTGCGTCCAGCAGTCGTGTCGGAATTAAACGCTTCGTTCTCGATCGTGTCGGCGATCGTAATCAAACTGATACCGTCGCCGGCGTCCGCGGGACTGATTGACGATGCCGCCGCCCACACGACGATGAAATTAATGTTTGCCAGGGTGGACCAGCGACCGAGTGCTCGACGCGCGGCCCCAATGACGTCGCTGTCCGGCTTGATGTGCGCGCCGGGAGTCATCAGCGACGTTGAAAACGCCACTTCGATTGTCTTCCTGGACCACTTAATGCGACGTGAAGTTAGAGCTGCGGGTTCGACTACTTCAGAGGAATCGCGAATTTCCAGTCTCCCTCCCGGGCCTCCCGGACTTCCTCCCACACCCGTAACGCCTCCTGGACCAAGGCCCAGAAAGATTGCCGCACTCGCTACTATAGCGACAAGAGACTGCATTAGAGTTTCCTGGCGAGGACTGACCAGTTAATCGAGCACCGTAGGACCGTTGAGGGCTGGGGGGCCGGCAACGGGCGCATAGTAGCACGGCTTGCAGGCGAAAGTCGCCAAAATCCGTATCACGAGGGACACGGATTCTGGCGTGATCAATTGATCGTTATGTGCGGGGCTGTGGCTGCCGGTCGGCTGACCGTAGTGACCCCATTCTTGGAAATGGTCACCACAACAGGCACATCTCCCGCTCCGGCCAACGAGGCCGGCAGCGTGAAGTTTATGGTGTCAAAACCCGGCATTTGTAGATTCGGCTGGACCGAAAGGATGGCGCCGCCTGTGATTGCGGTTGTTCCAACGGTCACTGTGACATCAGCCGGGATAGCACCCCGAACACCGGTCACGCTTAATTCGATAACTGTGGGTACCGTTGCGCCGCTCGCGTCAGTTGAGGTAACGCTGAATGGCTCGCCAATGCACCCGGAAGTAAGAGGATTGGTAACGTTGCAGGCGACCGCGCGGCCGCCGGCATCGCCGGTAGTTGTGAAAATATCCGGTTGAACTGGGATGATATTTATCAGCCCGCGGAAAATCGTGTCAGTATTCGCGCCTGCGTCGAGCAGGTTGATAACGACGTTACGAAGACCAGGAGCTGTCGCAATTGGCACGACAAAATTGATCTGCTTGTCTGCATTGCGAACGAAATACAATCCCGCAGCATAACCATCAATCGAAAGTGAAACGCCGTTCAGCTCAATTGGCAGAGCGGGACTACGTCTTGTTTCAGATCCACTTCCGGCTGAAGCGTCTGATGGCGCCAGCGCTACGGTGGAACGAACAATCGTCAGCGAGCCAGGGGCTACGGCGAACGGTTGGCCCGGAACAGGACTTGGCGTGGGAGTCGGGCTCGGACTCGGACTCGGAAGTGGCGTGGCTGCGGTGACCGGCATATTGCTGGGGCCCGTAAAGAACGAGAGTACCGCCGCTGAAGACGCGGTCACTTGCGGACTCAAGTTGTAAAAGAGCTCGCGTGAAAAATCAGCGTTACCGCCACCGGCCTCTACCCCGTCCAGCAGTAAAGCGATGCGTTTGCGTGTCTCGCTCGCGACAAAATTCGAGCCTCGGAACGGTGGTCCAAGCGGCGTATTCGTAATGCGGATGAACGAGTTTGTCGTGCCCGCGGGAATCGCGGTCAGAAACATCTGCGGACCACGCCCCGGATTCAATCCGGTTGCATCTTCCGCGAGGGGCGGAAAGGTTCCATCCGGACGGAAGTTCAGCGCCGAACCAAAGATCAGACTCGAAGGATTGAGCGAAGTGTCGTAGTCGGTGAACGTCGGGAAGCGGGCGATGTCCGCCAATGCCATGGCACGAGGCCCGATCTCCACGAACGTGTCGCTCGCGACCGTGTAGACGAAAGTGCCCAGAAAACCACTGGTCGCGGCGGCATTCGATTTCGGGTCTGTCGCGCGCGACTCGAAAGCAATGAATGCTCCGTTGCGGCTCAGACGCCGGCCGGCACTCATCGCGTTCGTGTTAGCCGTTCCATTTTGCGTGCGCGTAACCTGGCGAATGTTGCTGACGGAGGAGCCGCCAAAGTTTGCGATGAAAATCTCGGCATTACCGTCGGCGTTATTCGACGCAAGGTTCGCGCTCGATAAGAAAGCCACTACCGATCCATCAGCAGACAGATTGGGGTTACTCTGAAATACGAATCCGATACCCGGTGCTGCGTCCTGCGTGTTGGTCCCTTGAGTGAAAGTGCTGGACCCGATGTTGAAGAAAAACAGTTCCGGATTCCCGTCATTGTTGCCGGTTCCTCCACCCGGATTGCGCGTCGAGATGAAAGCGATGATCGTACCGTTCTCAGTGATTGTCGGCTCGCGATTGTCGTCGGCGAAGAAGGGCGAAATCGGAAGTCCATTATCGTCCGTCCCACCCGGCGTGGGTAAACGTGAAGCCGGCGTATTAGTAATTCGAACGAAATCCCCGGTCGCCAGATCGTTCCCGGCCAGCGGAATATCAGCGCCCAATGTCAGATCGACGTCGGGGACAGCAGGTATGCGATAGATCCAGATTTCGGAGTTGGCATCCTGTCCCAGAGTACCTTCAGTGCCGTCAAAGTTCTTCGGGTCTGGTGCGTTTGAACTGAAAACGATGACGTAGGAACGTAAGCCCCCAACGAGTGGCGGTGCCAGAGTAATCATTGGTGAACGATTGTCGATCTCGATCTTTACCCTGGAGAGATCAGTCGGTGCGGGAGTGGGCGTTGGCGTCGGACTCGGCGATGGCGTCGGGCTTGGTGTTGGCGTTGGACTCGGTGTCGGAAGCGGATTGAGAACGTGTCGGGTATTGGTGATCTGAAAAATGCGGCGCTGTGCGTAGTCCAGCAGAAAGATCTCGCGATTACCGTCGGCGTTGTTTCTCTCTGGTGTTCGTTCGGTTGAAACATCGCCGTTCGAAACGAAAACAACGAAACGACCGTTGGCACTCATGTCGCCGAGAGCATTAGTGAAAGCAACGTTCGGGTTCGAGGTTATCTGGACGAGGAAAGGGTCAGGGGTTGCGCTCGGCGTCTGGGCCGAGACGGAGGCGTGTGACCCCCCGATGAGCACAAACAGTAAGCTTGCGCACAGTAACCAAAAAGATTGCTTCACGAAATCCTCCGCAAAAAAGACGCGAATTCGAGCAGATTAGATGCCATCGGGGAGCTGAGCAGCGTCACACGCAGGTGAAAGTATTATTGCCGCACCGGCGATTAAAGAACGGCCATTTTAAGCAGAACCCCTCCAGACCGCAAGCACGCCCATGCTTGTTCTTATTACTTTGTTTTTTGTACTTTGTGAATTATCACAAAGAACCAACTACGAAGTACAAAGTCCAATTTCCCGTTACCTTAGACCGTCTGGCGACAATTTCCGTTGGCCTTCCACCGGCAACTTACTGAAACACGGATCTCACCTGTTACAATCCACTCCGTGTCCAAAAGAGCGCTGATTACCGGCATTACCGGGCAGGACGGGAGCTACCTCGCGGAGCACCTGTTAGGCCTCGGCTACGAAGTCCACGGGCTTGTGCGCCGGGTGGCGCTCGAAGCGCCAGACACTCGCTTTAGCCGCATTGCCCACCTGCTCGATCGCGTGAAGCTCCACGCGGCGAGTCTCGAGAGTTATCCGAGCATCTTCCACGTGCTGAGCCAGCACGAGTTTGACGAGTGTTATCACCTGGCGGCCCAAAGCTTCGTTGCGGAGAGTTTCGCCGACGGTTTCTCGACGATGAACATGAATATCAACGGCACGCACTACGTCCTCGCCGCTTTGCGTGAATCGCAACCCAAGTGCCGTTTCTACTTCGCCGGCTCCAGCGAGATGTTTGGCAATGTCGACGAAGTACCGCAAAAAGAGACGACGCCGTTCCAACCCCGCAGCCCTTACGGCATCAGCAAAGTCGCCGGATTTCATTTGACCCGAAACTATCGCGAGGCTTACGGACTGCACTGCGTCAGCGGCATTCTCTTCAACCACGAAAGCCCCCGGCGAGGATTTGAATTCGTCTCGCGCAAGATCACCAGCGCCGTGGCGCGAATAAAACTCGGTGTGTCGTCAGAACTCCGCCTCGGCAACCTGGAAGCGCAACGCGACTGGGGCCACGCGGCAGACTACGTCCGCGCCATGCACTCGATGTTGCAGCTTCCAAACGCGGACGACTTCGTCATCGCCTCCGGACAAGCACACAGCGTTCGCGAACTTTGCGAGATCGCGTTTGCAGAGGCGGATCTCGATTACCAGGAGTTCGTTAAAGTCGACCAGCGCTACTATCGCCCTTCCGAAGTGGACCAGCTAGTCGGCGATGCTTCCAAAGCTCGTCGTGTTCTGGACTGGGAACCGACTTATACATTTCGAGCGTTAGTGAAGGAAATGGTCGCGTCCGATCTCGCTCTGACAGCTTATGCCAAAAGCAATACGCGTTGACGCGGTCTCGAAGCAGTACCGGATCTACAACCGGCCCGTCGATCGACTGAAGGAGTCGTTGACGCGCGGCCGCTGGAAGTCGCATCGAGCATTCTGGGCACTCAGCAACATCAATTTCGAAGTTGAAGCAGGAACGACTACCGGCATCATTGGTCCAAACGGATCCGGGAAGTCAACGTTGCTTCAAATAATCACCGGCACACTTGAACCGACGCACGGCAGCGTCTGGCACGAGGGTCGGATCGCGGCGTTGCTGGAACTCGGCGCCGGCTTCAACCCGGAGTTCACCGGTATCGAAAACGTCTTCATGAATTCCGCGTTGATGGGCCTCTCAAAGTCTGAAACCGAACGGCTGCTGCCTGAAATTAGCAGCTTCGCCGAGATCGGCGATTTCATAGAGCAACCGCTAAAGACTTACTCGAGCGGCATGTACATCCGGCTCGCCTTCGCGACCGCGATTGCCTCGTCCCCGGAAATACTGATCGTCGACGAAGCGTTGTCGGTCGGCGACGCCGTGTTCCAGCATCGTTGCACACGTCGAATCAAGGAGATGCAGGAAAACGGCACGACGATCCTCTTCGTGTCGCACGATCCGGGAGCGATTCGAGCGCTCTGTAGCCGAGCGATTCTTCTGAACAATGGCCAAATGGCAGCCGACGGTGCGCCCGCTGACGTCCTCGATCGTTATCAGAAAGTGATCATGGACCGTGAGGCCGCGTACGCCGACAATCAACTGGCGCTGCGCCGGGAAAAATCGTCCGCTGCGGCGACCGAAGATATTGAACACGCGACGCCACAGTTCAGTTATCGACACGGAAACGGCAGCGCCGAGATCGTGCATGTCGACCTGCTCAACCGAGAGCGCCGGCCGGTAAAACTCGTTGAGACCGGAGAACTCGTTCACGTGCGCGTGCGGGCCGTGTTTCATGAAGACATTGACGATCCGGTTTACGGTTTCATCATCCGCAACCGACACGGCATTCATCTCTACGGCACAAACAGCCACGTGCAGGGAATGTTCAGTGGACGTCACAAACGCGGAGACACTGTCGAGACGACGTTCTCGTTCAACTGTTGGCTGGCTCCGGATCTGTATTCCGTATCGATCGCGGTCCATAGCCCTACGGCAATCAGTTTCGACTGGATGGACGGCGCGTTGTTCTTTCGTGTGTTCAGCGATATTCCCATCGAAGGCGTCGCCAATCTCAACGCCTCCATCACCATGCAGCAATGCGCAATATTAGAAACGAGGATCTCCTAAAAGCAGCGGGAATCGACGACATCGCGAAGTTCTACCGCGATCGTTTCTTCACCGGAGGTGTGCTCGACGCGCGCTATTTCGATGCGATCAATCGGTTCGACATCGGTTTCGCTCGCACGATGTGGGTTTACGACAACGTGCGGCGCGGTTCGTCAGTGCTCGATGTCGGTTGCGGCGAAGGCATGCTGGCGTTATTGAAACGCAAGGATGTTTACCTCGCCGGAGTTGATTTCGCACCGGAACTGGTCGGTCTCGCGCGTCGCAACGGTTACGATCTGGCGTGCACGGGTCAGGTAACGGAGCTTCCCTTTGCGACAGCGTCGTTTGATTACGTCGTCAGTCTCGACGTGCTGGGCCATATCTCATTTGATGAAAAAGACGCGCTGCTGGGGGAGATTCGACGGGTATTGAAGCCCGGCGGCGTGACGATGCATGGCGTCGAGTCGTTGAATCGCGACCTGCACGGCGATTACGCGTCGATGAGCCAGGAGAGACTGGCGCAATTCATCGGCATCGACGGTCATATCGGTTTGGAAGTGGACGACGAGATTGCCGCGCGATTTCGCCGGTTCTTTGAGAACGTACAGGCCGAGCCACGATACACGTTGTGCTTAAGCGTGGCCGAGTTTATTAAGCAATACGATGAATACGGAGTTCCTTTTGACGCGGATTTTATCGAGTACCTTCGTGGTCTCTCGTTCAGCGAACGGCATGCGTTTGATATGGCGATGGGGTACGTCTTCGGAAAGATCTCGGACTTGAATTTGAAGCTGCCGTCCAGTGGCTTGTACCTGCTGGTCAAAGCGACGGATGGATCGGCTGAGCCGTTTTACAACGCGCATCGTGATCGTAACGACTTGTTTGGATCGCGTCTCGGGTTTGGCACCGGCTGGTACACGGTAAATCACACTCCTCGCCTCGCGCGTTGGATGGACAAGCAGTCGCGGCTGCACTTCGAGACCCCCGATCTTTCGTGCATACGGCTCGCATTGATGACGCACATTCCAGAGCTTCGTTCGCAACCAATTGAACTGGATTTTGATTTGAATGGTGTGCGGCTGTGCACCCTGTCTCTGTTCGAATATGACTGGCTGGACTTGCAGATCGATGTCCCGGAAAAACTGAGAGGCAGCTCGCGATTCGAGTTGGACATTCACGCCAGCCGCACCTGGCAACCCACATTGCATGATCCGAAAAGCAGTGACGACCGGCATCTTTCGATCGCGGTCTCCAATATCGAGATCATTCCCTGATCACGCAACGGCGATCGTGTAGTTTGCGGCAAACAGCGCCGTCATGATGGCAAGAATGGTTATGAAAACGTACCGGATGGTGGTGTCGAGGCGTTCTGATTTCGCAATTATCGCCAGCGCCAGGTACATCGGAAAGATGATCAGCGCGTAGCGATCAAGCGATTGCAGGATGCCTGAAGAGAGCGGCAGAAAGATTGCCATGAAGGCAAAAGCCGCCAGCGCCCATTCACGACGCCTGAACAAAATGTAAACACAAAACAAACAGAGCAGCGCCGATCCCGCGTTCAGCAGGTTAAAGTTCCAGGGCTCGATGATCGTGTGCGGATGTATCAGGTATTTGAAGAATGCAGACAGAAAAAAGTCGGGCTTGCGTCCCCAGTGGGCCACTGCGGTTCTAAACGCCAAAGCATCTCCGCAGGCCCACCATGAATAGAACATGAAGGCCCAAAGCCCGACTGGAACCAGCAGCAGCCAGAGTATCTTTTTGATTTGTAGCGATCGATACATCTGCCAGCTCAAGATGAGCAACGCCGGCAATAGGATCACACCGTTCACGCGCGCTGCCGACGCGAACGCGCCAAGCGCGCCCGCGGCCCACCAGTTTTCTTTCTTCGCGGCGTAGAAACTGGTGACCGTAAGCATCAGGAAGAGTGATTCTGTAAGCGGTACGGAAAAAAAGTAACTGACGGGAAAGGTTGCGGTGTAAAAAATCGTCCGCCGCGCGATCTGCTGATCGTAACCAAACGCCAGCGTCAGCTTGTGTAGAAAAAACAGCCCAATGAAGAGGAAGAGGTTTGCCAGCGCCGCGCCCCCCAACATCAGGTCTTTTGTCACATGCCCAACCATCCAAAGCAGTAAAGGATGTAACGGGAAAAAGGCGAACTGCCTGCTGCGGTGGTTCTCGATGTCGAACGGCTGGTGCAGGTAGCCTTCTTGAGTGAGCACCATGTAATGGGCCACGTCGGCGCGCCACATGGTTTTGCGCAACTGGCGCGCAATCGAAGCGTTGTCAAATCTAACGAACGCGTCGCGGACGTTCGTTGTCCCGTCGACGATCGTGATGACTTGAAGGTGGCCCACACAGATGAAGATGATGAAGATCAGACTGCGGGTCAGCACGAACACAAAGAGCGCATCGCGCAGACTTTGATTCTGCCGGAGGCGAATGAACGATTTGTTGTCGAGCAGTTTTCGGAGTCTTGGCAGCAAGTGCGTGCGTCTTATGGCTCTGTTCTGTGTCTCATGCGGCTCACGAGTGATAATATCCAGCCGCGTCCACACGAGCGCCCAGCTAACATCAGATGAAAAACTGGTTCCTCGATAGCGATCGTCTTAAGCGAGCCTCACAATATATCGCGGCCACGATTCTGTGCGCGCTTATTCTATGTTTCCTGCTTAAACTCTGGCGAGCCGATCTTCGTGTTCCTCTCCACTACAACGGCGATGCTCTCATTCACACCATGTTTATCAAGGGCATCGTTGACAACGGTTGGTACTGGCAAAATTCACGGCTTGGCGCACCTGGCGGACTCCAAATGTACGACGTTCCCGCGGTGGACAATGCGGCCGCGGTGGTCCTGGCCCTCATCGGTGTGGTCGCGAAGAACCCATTCGTAGTACTGAATATCTTCTACCTGCTCACGTTTCCCTTGGTCACGATTTCAGCGCTCTACGTCTTCCGCCAGCTGAACCTGTCGTATGCGACCGCGCTCTTCGGCAGCCTGGTCTACACGTTTCTGCCGTACCACTTCATGCGCGGCGAGAGCCATCTCTTCTTGTCGGCATATTACTTTGTTCCACTCGTCGTTTTGGTCCTTGTATGGGTCGCGTCGGACCAACTGACCGTGAAAGGTGGACCATTCGGTCTGAATTTGCGCAGTCGAAAATTCATCCTGAGCATCGTGTTCTGTGTGCTGGTGGGTTCGAACGGCATCTACTATCCATTCTTCTCGTGCTTTCTTCTGCTGGTCGCGGGACTCTCGGCGGTTGTCGTCAAGCGAAGCTTGAAACCGTTGGCAGCCGCCGTTCTTCTCACCGCAATTACTTTTGGCGTGGTGCTCGTGAATTTCGCGCCGACGATCATCTACTCATACAAACACGGCGACGCGCGAATCACAGAGCGCAGTCTTGCCGGGCCTGAGATTTATAGTCTGAAAATCTCGCAGTTGTTGTTGCCGATAACGGGACACCGCGTGGGTCCTCTAAATAGACTCAAAAACCTTTACAACCAGAATACCAACGTGACAGAAAGCGACGCCGCAGCACTGGGGCTTATCGGGAGCATAGGGTTTCTCGTCTTGCTCGCACAGATGTTTCTGGGGCGATCGGAAAACAAAGCGCTTTTAGCCGATCTCAGCATCTTGAACATTTTCGCGGTGCTGCTGGCAACGATCGGTGGCTTTGGATCGTTGTTCGCCCTGTTCGTGTCACCCACGATCAGAAGTTACAACCGTATCAGTGTCTTTATCGCGTTCTTCTCTTTGCTCGCTGTGGTGCTTGGTCTCGAGTGGTTCTACGTAAACCGGGTGAAGCCCGGCACCGCCCGGATCGTCTTTTACCTTGCTCTCGGCATCTTGATGATGGTGGCGCTACTCGATCAAACAAGCAAAGGTTACATTCCGCAGTACGCACAGATTAAGTCTGAGTTTCAGAACGACGAAGATTTCGCACACGTGATTGACTCGTCGCTACCTAATGGCGCAATGGTTTTCCAACTGCCGTACGTACCGTTTCCGGAATATCCGTCGGTCAACAAAATGGTTGACTACGATCACCTGCGTGGGTACCTCCACTCCTCGCACCTTCGCTGGAGTTATGGTGCGATGAAGAACCGTCCCGGTGATCTGTGGCTCAAACAGATCGCGGCACTACCGGTTGAGCAGATGGTCCAATCACTTGCCTTCGCGGGTTTCAGTGGGATCTACCTGGATCGAAACGGCTATAACGGCGACGAGGCGACTAAACTCGAAGCACAGTTGCGCGACCTGTTGCAAATTGGACCGATCGAGAGCGAGAACCGCAGATTGGTCTTTTTTAAAACCACGGACTACAACTCGCGCTTGCGTCAACAGTATTCCGAGAGCGAGTGGCGTGCGAAAGAGGAACTGACGCTGCATCCGCTCATGATCGATTGGAGTGGCGGTTTTTCCGATCTCGAGAGTTCGCCGGAAAAGACCTGGCGCTGGAGCTCAAGCGAAGGCGAGTTGCGCTTTTACAATAGTTCGCAACAATCGAGACGGGTCAGCCTCGAAATGTCGTTCGTCAGCGGCTACGCAGAGTTTGCTGATATGAACATCACGGGTCTTGTTTCCGATCATGTTAAGACGAACGCCGTTCCAGTCTTTTACTCAAAGACGATTACGGTTCCTCCGGGAGAATCGGTAATTAAGTTCGTTAGCAATGGCCGTCGGATCGATGCGCCGCTCGATCCGCGCGTATTGGTCTTCCGGATTGAGAACTTCAAGATGAACTTGCTGGAATAAGCAGGACTTCGTAGTGCAGGTTGTCGGTCGCTAGTGAAACCTCGGCAAATGACCTTCGGTCGACCCCGCGAAGCTCATTCGTTTTGAGATCGTGCTCGACCTCCGCACATTCCATCACTTCAAACAGGCCCGACTCAGCCACCATCCCAAGCACATTCAGACCAAAATCACTTTGGAGGCGCGTAAGGAGGTAGATTGCGGGGGCCATCTGCGCGAAGTCCTTCAGGTAACCTCGACAGGTATCGGTGTCGATATGTTGGAGAACGAGTGAAGCAAACACGAGATCGAAACGGCGGCGCGAGACGTCTTCCCAATCGGACGTGAGCCGGTCGACTGTTTCGGTCGCTAGTGCGCGACAGCGGGCAATCATAGGTTCCAAGTCGAATCCCACGACCTGGCTGGCGATAGATTTCAGGTAGGGAAAGTTTCGCCCCACGCCGCAACCGAAGTCGA
>Ga0209818_1000278_pt1 | contig 12036 bp, 10 predicted proteins | sample NCAS200_FD_187517 | JGI IMG/M metagenome (GOLD analysis project Ga0209818, IMG submission 187517) | Agricultural soil microbial communities from Utah to study Nitrogen management - NC AS200 (SPAdes) (version 2) | ecosystem: Environmental > Terrestrial > Soil > Agricultural land | place: USA... | reverse complement strand
GGTTCGGTCCCGGCCTACGGGCTCACCGGCTCCGGATCGCGCCCACAGCTGATGATCTGATCCCGCCGCGTCCCCACACTGACATACCGCAGGGGCACGCCCACCTGCTTCTCGATCTCGTCCAGATACGCCCGGGCATTCTTCGGCAGATCCGCCAGCGACCGCGCCCCGCCGGTGGACGCCTGCCACCCCGGCATGGTCCGGTACACCGGCTTGACCCGCTCCAGCATCGCCACCTCGGCCGGGACGTCCTCACAGGTCGCCCCATCCACCTCGTACCCGGTGGCGAACGGGATGCTCTCGAAGCCGTCCAGCACGTCGAGCTTGGTGACCGCCAGCGCGGTGAGCCCGTTGATCCTGGCGGCGTAGCGCACCGCCGCCGCGTCGAACCACCCGCAGCTCCGGGGCCGTCCGGTCACCGACCCGAACTCGCCCCCGATCTTCCGGAGCCGCTCCTCTTCCGCCGGCGCCGCCAGGGTAGGCAGCGGCCCCGCGCCCACCCGGGTGGTATAGGCCTTGACGGTTCCCAGTACCGCGTCGATCCGGGTCGGGCCGATCCCCGCCCCGACGCAGGCCCCGCCGGCCGTCGTGGTGGAGGAGGTCACGTAGGGGTAGGTGCCGTGATCCACGTCGAGCAGCGCGCCCTGGGCGCCTTCGAGCAGCACCCGCTTTCCGTCCCGCAGGGCCCGGTCCAGGTAGGCTCCGGTGTCGGTCACCAGCGGCAGCAACCGGGGCGCCACCGACTCCAGGAGCGCGCGGTGCTCCTCGAAGGACGCCCGCTCGGTCATCCCCACCAGCCCGATCAGCTGGTTGGCCCGCTCCACCAGCTCGGCCAGCAGCCGGCCGGCCTCCTCCAGGTTGCGGAGGTCGGCCACCCGGATACCCCGGCGGCCATGCTTGTCCTCGTACGCGGGCCCGATCCCCCGCCCCGTCGTGCCGATCCGCTTGCGCCGCTCGCCGGCCGCGTCGAGGAGCTTGTGATAGGGAAGCACCAGGTGGGCCCGGTCGGAGACGAGGAGCCGCCCGCCGGTGGCGATACCCCGGGCGGCCAGCGCATCCAGCTCCTCGAACAGCGCCGCTGGGTCAAGCACGACGCCGTTGCCGAGCAGGCACTGGGCCCCGGGATTCAGAATGCCCGAGGGAATCAGCCGCAGAATGAACTGGGAGTCGCCGATGACCACGGTGTGGCCGGCGTTGGCGCCGCCCTGGTAGCGCACCACGAGGTCGGCTTGCTCGGCGAGCACGTCCACCAGCTTGCCTTTGCCCTCGTCACCCCACTGCGCGCCGACCACGACGAGACACGACAGGTCCGGACCGAACACTAGTTCCCCCTCCGGCCCTTCCCCTTGCGCTCCTCGCCGGGAACGCTGACCGCTCGCGCCGTTTCTGCCGAGATCACGCCCGACGAGGCGAGCTCCTCGATGTGCTGCTGGAAGGTCTGCATCCCGCTCTTGCCGTATCCCTCCGACATGTGGTTGCGCAGCTCGACCACCCGGGCCGGGTCCTTGAGACAGTCGCGGATCGCCGGGTTGGCGATCAACACCTCGACGGCGGCCACCCGGCCGGCCCCGTCCGCCCGGGGCAGAAGCTGCTGGGCCACGATCCCCACCAGCGCCTCGGAAAAGCGCACCCGGCCGATGTCCCGCTCCTCGCGAGGCAGCATGGAGAGCACCTGGCCGATCGTGGTCAGCACGTCAGGGGTCGGAATGGCGGAGATCACCAGGTGCCCGGTTTCCGCGGCCTTCATGGCAGTATCAATGGTGTCCTGGTCCCGGACGTCGCCCACCACGATGACATCGGGATCCTGCCGGAGCGCGGCACGGAGCCCGACGCCCACCGACTCGGTGTCCACGCCCACTTCCCGCTGGGTCATCGAGCAGGAGAGGTCCCGATGGAGGAACTCGATCGGGTTTTCGATGGTGACGATGTGGCGCTGCTGATTCTGGTTCATGTGGTGCAGCAGCGCCGCGATGGTGGAGCTCTTCCCGCTCCCGGTAATCCCGGTGACCAGGATGAGCCCGGCCATGTGCTCGGTGAGCTGACCCAGCGCCGGGGGAAGCCCGAGATCCTCCAGGGTGGGCACCGCGAAGGGAATCACCCGCATCACGATCATGAACGACGAGCGCTGCCGCAGGATATTGACCCGGAACCGCCCCACGCCCGGCATCCCCCAGGAGCAGTCGTAGTCCTTGAGCTCGTCGATCCGCTGCCGGTCCTCGTCGGTGGTCATCAGCTTGATCGCGATGGTCCGGGTCTGCTCCGGGGTCAGTCGCTGCTTGGTGAGCGGCACCAGCTTGCCGTCGATCCGGGCCCGGAACAGGTCGCCGGCCTTGATGTGCAGGTCGGAGGCCCCGCGCTCGACCGCGGCCTTGATGATCCGTTCGATGGGAGCACTGGCCATCAGCTCGCTCCGAAGAAGCCCATACGGCGCTTGGTTTCCTGTAGAGTATCGGCGGCGATCGCGCGGGCCCGGTCCGCTCCGCGGGCCAGGATCGCATCGACCTCCGCGGGGTCTCGCTTCAATTCCTCGGCCCGGGCCCGGATCGGAGCCAGGGTTTCGATCATCCCGTCGGCCAGGCGCCGCTTGCAGTCGAGGCAGCCCCACCCCGCCGTACGGCACTTGATGTCCACCTCGGCAATGGTCTCCTCGGTGGAAAAATGCTGGTGGTACGAAAAAATGTTGCAGAGCGTGGGGGTTCCCGGATCCTTCCGGGTGACCCGCGCCGGGTCGGTCGCCGCCGGCCGGAGCTTCTGCCAGATCTCATCGGGAGTGTCGAGCATCCCGATGGTGTTCTGCATGCTCTTCGACATCTTGGCATGGCCGTCGAGGCCGATGATCTTCTTGGCCGTGGTAAGCAGCGGCTGCGGCTCCGGAAACCAGTGCGCCTCGGCGGCAAACATCGCGTTCCAGCGCCGGGCAATCTCCCGGGTCAGCTCCAGATGCTGCACCTGGTCCTCGCCGACCGGCACCTTGGTGGCGCGATACAGCAGGATGTCCGCGGCCTGGAGCACCGGATAGCAGAGCAGCCCGGCCGGAATGCTCTCGAGCCTCTGGGACTTATCTTTGAACTGGGTCATCCGCTCCAGCTCACCCAGCGGCGCCACCGTGGTGAGAAACCAGTTGAGCTCGGCGTGCTGGTGCACCGCCGACTGCACGAACAGAATCGAGCGCTCCGGGTCGATGCCGGCGGAGAGCAGTCCGATCGCCACATCGCGGGTCCGCTGGGCCAGGGACGCGGCATCGTAGTGAATGGTCACCGCGTGGAGATCCACCACGCAGTAGAGGCAGTCGAATTGATCCTGGAGTGCGACCCAGTTCTGGACCGCGCCGAGCCAGTTCCCAATGTGAAGGTCGCCGGTCGGCTGAATCCCCGAGAAGATCCGGTCCATCCGGGCAAGGTAGCACCATGTCACCGCGCATCGCAAGATGAATTCTTCCTTGGACTTACTGCATTTGGCCGCGGAGGCTGCGTATAGGGCGGGGGAGTATATCGGGACGGTAGGTGGTTGGGACGGTAGGACGGCAGGTGATACCTCCTCGCCACCTACCGTCCAACCGTCCTACCGTCCTACAACCTGGGAATCCAAGGGCCACCACGACTGGGTGACCGAAGTCGACCGCCACGCCGAGCTGTTGATCAGGGAGGTGCTGCTGCGCGGCGCCCCGGGTTCCACGGTGGTAGGAGAGGAGCTGAATCCCGGCGCGATCGAGAGCGGGCTGGTCTGGATCGTGGATCCCCTGGACGGGACCACCAACTTCCTGCACGGCTATCCCCAGTACTCTGTGTCGATCGCCGCTGCGGTGGACGGGGTGCTGGAGGCCGCGGTCATCCTCGACGTCCCCCGCGAATGCATCTACGGCGCGGTGCGCGGGAAGGGCGCCTGGCTGGGTGACACCCGGCTCCGGGTTTCCGAAATCACCAACCCGGCCCATGCTCTGCTGGGCACCGGTTATCCCTTCAAGCAGCTCGAGGAGCTGGATCGGTACCTGGAGCAGTTCCGCAAGATTCTCCCGCTCACCAGCGGGGTGCGGCGGGCGGGATCAGCCGCGCTCGACCTGGCCGACGTGGCCGCGGGACGACTGGACGGCTTCTGGGAGCTGGTGCTGGCGCCGTGGGACGTAGCGGCCGGCGTGCTCCTGGTGCGAGAGGCCGGCGGAGTGGTGACCGACCTCCAGGGCCTGGAGGCGGGACTGGCCCACGGCCCGATCGTGGCGGGGAATCCCGCGGTCCACGCCTGGCTGCTGAGGACGGTCAACGGCGAACGGTGAACGGTCAACGGGACTTGAGGCAACCACAGATTTCACAGATGACACAGATGGAAGCAACAACAACGACAACAACACCCCGAGTGTGCTTTCTTTTTCTGTGAAATCAGGGAAATCTGTGGATTGAATGCCCCAACGGGGGGCTGCATTGCCTCCACCACCGACCAGCATCCGGGAACCATCATGATTGCACTAGCGATCCTTCTCGCACTCCAGCCCCAGGCCGACCCCAACGACCTCTCGGCGCGGGTGGAGATCATCCGCACCGCGTACGGAGTGCCCCACATCCGCGCCCAGGACCTCGAGGCCTTCGGTTACGGCCTCGCCTGGGTCCAGCTCGAGGATTACGGACCCCGCGTCGCCCACGGCATCCTCCGCACTCGGGGCACGGTGGCGCGGGTGTTCGGGCGGGACAGCATCGAGATCGACTTCTTTGCCCGGCCCGATCGCCAGGCCGCCGAAGCGCTCTACCCCCGGCTCGACCAGGCGACCCGCGACGTCTATGAAGGCTTTGCCGCCGGGGTGAACCGGTTCGTCACCCTGCACCGCGATCAGTTCGCTCCAGACTTCCCCGCAGATTTCTCCGGGTACGACGTCGCCGCACAGGATGTGGCGGGGCCCAATTTCGCCCTTGCTGCGCGGTTCGTGCGCCGGCTGATGGGTCCCCCGCCCCGGCCGGGCGCACCGGGGAACCCCGGCGAAGCGGAGGAGCCCAATCCGAACGAAGGCTCCAACGCCTGGGCCCTGGCACCCTCGCGCACCCGCTCGAAGCGGGCGATCCTGCTGCGTAACCCGCACCTCGCCTGGGATGCCGGGTACTACGAGGCCCACGCCACCGTGCCGGGCCTGCTCGACTTCTACGGCGACTTCCGGATCGGCGGCCCCTTCATCGTAATCGGCGGGTTCAACCGAGACCTCGGCTTCGCCACCACCAACAACAACTCGGTCCAGGACGCGATCTATGCCCTGGAAGTGGCGCCCGGACTGAGCGACCACGTCCTGCTCGACGGCCGGCCGGTCGCGCTGGTGCCCGAGCGGGTGACGGTCGAGTACCGGAACGGCAGCGGATACAGCAGCGAAAGCCGGGAGCGGTGGCGCTCTCCCCTGGGACCGGTCATCGCCCGCACCGGGGGCAAGGTGTACGTGCTGCGTACCGCTACCGACGGCGAATACCGCGCCGGCGAGCAGTTCCTCCGGATGATGCGGGCCCGCTCGCTCGAGGAGTGGAAGGCGGCGATGCGGGTGAATGCCCGGGCAACCTCGAATTTCACCTATGCCGACCGGGCCGGAAACATCTTCTACGTGTGGAATGCCACCCTGCCCGACTACCCCCATCCCCATCCGGGCGACAGCGTCGCCACACCGGTCTCCCGCTCGGACCAGGTGTGGACCCGGCTGGTGCCCTGGGATTCACTGCCGCAGTTGCTCAATCCCAAGGGCGGCTTCATCCACCAGGAGAACGATCCCCCGCACTTCACCTCCCTGCTGCAGCCGATGGACTCGGCGCGTCTTCCCGCGACGGTGCCCGGCCCCACCTTGAGCCTCCGCAGTCAGCTCGCGCTCGACCTGCTCACCAAGGCGGGCAACAGGCTGAGCCTCGAGGACGTGATCCGGCTCAAGCACAGCTACCGGATGCTGCTGGCCGACCGGGTCAAACCGGATCTCCTCGCCGCGATCAAGGCGTCTGGAGACACGAGCCTCGCAGAGGCGGAGCGGATCCTGGCCGCGTGGGACAACACCGCGGCGCACGAGTCGCGCGGCGGGGTGCTTTTCGAGACGTGGTGGAGGCGGTACCGGCCGCAGGGAACCAGCAACGAGCGAACCTACGCCGTGGTCTGGTCGAAGGACGCGCCTGCCGCCACTCCGAGAGGACTTGCCGATACCGCCCGCGCCCTCGAGGCGCTCCGTACCGTCATTCCCCAGGTGCGCCAGCGGTACGGCCGGCTCGATGTGCCCTGGGGCGAAGTGAACCGGGTGCGGGTCGGCGGCAAGGACGTACCGGTGGGAGGCTGTGGCGGTGACCTCGGCTGCTTCCGGGTGCTTCAATTCCAGAACCAGCCCGACGGCAAACGTGCCGTGAGCGGGGGCGACGGATGGGTCCTGGCGGTGGAATTCGGCAGCACGCCCAAGGCGTACTCGGTACTGGGCTACGGCAACAGCAATCTTCCCGGATCGCCCTATAACGGAGACCAGGGGGAGCTGTTCGCGAAAGGGGAGCTCAAGCGGGTGGCGTTCACTGCCGCGGACATCGAGGCCCAGGCGGTCAAGCGGTACCGGCCGGGACAGTCACCCTGAGCGAAGCGAAGGGGGACAATGCCGCCTGACGGTCGGCACCCCCCGGTTGCGCAAGGTGGAGCAAGCGGTACGTTAGCTCCGCCCTCTATCCGGGGATCCCTCATGTCCCGCGTTCTGTTTGCCGCGATCCTGCTGGCTCTCCCGGTGAGCGCCGCAGCCCAGGCCGCCAATCCCCCCTACATGGCCCAGTTTCCCTCGGTGGAAAAGGTCGTCAAGGCGATGGAGATGCCCGATCCCCGGGAGAGCGCCCTCCGGAAGCTGGGCGCCCTCTGGCAGCTCCAGCAGGTGATCAGACAGCTCTCGGGGCGCCGTGAGTTCCAGGGGCTGCTACCCGATGAGGCCAGGGTGCTGGGCGAGTACCAGGTGGCCGAGTACTACATCGGCCAGGCGATCGACAGCGCCTTTCCCGGCCGGTACGGCAACGCGGGCAAGGTCAGTCTGAACACGCCCTACCGGTATATGCGGACCGACGTGCGCTTCGGGATCGAGGGCGTCGAGCTGGCGAAGGTGCTTCCCGTCTCCGTCCTGGAGTTGTTCTATCAAAGCGTCGGCAACGACCGGGCCCGCAGGAGCGCCCAGGCCCGGGCCGACAGCCTGGCCCGGGTTCAGGCCGAGACGCAGGCAGCCGCCCCCGGTCCCACCAAGCTCCAGCAAGAGCAGGCGGCGATGCGGCGTTGTGCCGAGTCGGGCCGCAGCGAGACCCAATGCATGATGGAAGGTATCGGCAAGAGCTTCACCGATATGGTCAGCTCGGCCGTGCCCGTTCTCGGGGGCCTCCTCAACAAGACCCCGAGCCACGGCCTCCGGATGGGCGGGGTGTATCCGGGCGCCAACAAGCTCTCCTTCACGTTCTTCACCGACTACGTCACCGTAGGCTGCGCCGACCTGGAGCCGTCCAACCCTGCATACACCACGGCGATCGTACCGGACGGTGTTCGCATCACGATCTTGAGCGAACCCCACTCCATAGTTCTCACCATGCGTGCCGACGGCCGGCTGGTCGGCCCCGGCCCCACCGACATCACCGGCCAGGTCGTGGTGGGATGGGAGCAATGGACCCGGACCTGGTCGGATGGGCGGGTCGAGCCCTACACCGTGCCGGTGCATAAGACCTTCACCCGGCGCTGCAACATCGGGAGCCTCGCTGCGGCGGGACCGTCACCGGCGGAGGGCACCGCGAGCAATGCCATTGCATCGGTCATGACGGTTCTCGGCGGCTCCGAGCAGAACGCGCCCAAGCCGACCCCGGCGGGGCTTCGCATGGGGGGCGAGTACGGCACCCAGGCTGCCCTCGACATCGAATTCCGTCCCGAAGGCGCCGTCCTGGGGTGCGGCCCGGTGGCCGCCCTCAAGCCGTACACGGTGGCTTTCCAGGGGGGCAGGGTGGTGGTGAACATCGCCAACGGGGCGAGCCCGCTTGCCCTCGCGGTGGGGACCGACGGCAGGCTGAGCGGCTCGGGGACGGTGAAGGTTGATGGCAGGCAGGCGACCGGGACCAGGCCCGACGGCAGCCTCGCCTATGTCCCGCGCTCGGCGACCTGCCCTGTGGGCGTGATCGCGCCGGCCGGGGCGGAACAAGGCGCCGCCGCCGGGCGTGCGACGGCACCCGACGCCGCGTCAGCGGCCCCGACCAACAGCGGCCCCGCGTTTCAGGTGGTCGGCGGACTGCCCGCACCGGCGGTGGGCGGCAACGCGCTGGCCGACCGGTCATTCCTCCTGCTCGACGCCCCGCTCGACAACATCCTGAAGGAAGCCGGGGTCGCGCAGCCGGCCGGGACTTCCGCGCCAAGGGCGCTGGAGCAGACCTGCACCACGGTCGCCGGCGAGGCCAGCTGTGCCAAGATCGTTCAGGCGCTGGGCAAGCACACCGTCGCCGAGATCAAGGCCGACGCGAACGGCACCGCGAATACGCCCAATCTCGTGGCCGGGAAGACCTACTACCTGTTCGGATCGGCTGTGTCGCAGGGCAGGAAGGTCACCTGGCACCTGGCACTGAAGGCGACGGCGGGGTGGACCAAGGTGGTTCTGTCCACGGGCAATGCGGTGCCTTGAACGTGAGAGGTGAGAGGTGAGACGTGAGATGGACGAGCCCCTCCGTCTCACCTCTCACCTCTCACGTCTTACGCAGCTTTCGTAAGAATCCGCGGTCCATCTTTCGTGATGGCAACAGTGTGCTCGAAGTGCGCCGCCAGCGACCCGTCCTCGGTCACCACGGTCCACTTGTCGGCGAGGGTGCGGGTGGTGTAATCGCCGGCGGTGATCATCGGCTCGATGGCGATGGTCATCCCGACCTGAAGCCGAGGTCCCCGATGGGGCTGGCCGTGATTGGGCACCTGGGGATCCTCGTGCATCCGCTGGCCCACCCCGTGGCCCACCAGCTCGCGCACGACTCCGAACCCCGCCGCTTCCGCGACGCTCTGCACCGCGTGCCCGATGTCGCCCACGTGATTGCCCAGCCGGGCCTTCTCGATCCCCGCGGCCAGCGCGGCCTGGGTGACCTCGAGCAGGCGCCGGGCTTCGGGGCCGATCTCCCCTACCGGCACCGTGATCGCGGCATCGGCGTGGAACCCCTCCAGGTGCGCCCCGACGTCCACGCTCACGATGCTGCCTTCACGGAGGATCCGCCGGGTCGAGGGAATGCCGTGGACGATTTCCTCGTTGATGGAGACGCAGAGGGTCTTGGGGAAGCCGTAGAGGCCCTTGAACGAGGGCGCGGCGCCGGGATGGCTGCGGATGAACTTCTCGGCGAGGGCGTCCAGCTCCTCGGTGGAGATGCCAGGCTTGACCGAATTGCGGACCAGTTCGAGCGTGGCCCCGACGATCTTCCCGGCGCGGGCCATGACCTCGATTTCCTTGGCTGATTTCAACATGACCATGAGTCTCTACCCTCCCAGCGCCACCCGGACGCGGTCCGCAATCTCCTCCACCCCCCCGATCGCCGGGATCTTCTTCACTCCCCCCCGGGCCTCGTACCACTGAAGCACCGGTGCGGTCTGGGTCCGATACGCCTGTAGCCTCCGTTGGACCGCGACAGGGTCATCGTCCGTCCGTCCCTCGATGGTCCGGCGTTTCTCGATCCGGGACAGGATCTCGTCGTCGGTGACGTCGAAGAACAGCACCGCGTCGATCTTCCGTCCCAGCTCGGCCAGCATCCGATCCATCCCCTCGGCCTGCGGAATGGTCCGCACGACCCCGTCCAGCACGGTGCCCCGGGCCGCAGGGGGCGACGTGAGCGCCTCCCGAACGATACCCAGGATCAGGTCGTCGCTCACCAGGGCGCCGCTGTCGTAGACCGCCTTGGCCTGCCGGCCGAGCGGCGTCCCGGCCGCGATCGCCTCGCGGATCATATCGCCGGTCGCAAATTTGGGCACGCCGAGCCGTTGGGCGAGAATGGCGCCCTGGGTTCCCTTGCCCGCCCCGGGAGGGCCTAGCAGCAGGATATTCATATCCACGTGGTTAAGGGCTATCAGCTATCGGCTATCTGCTATCCGTCGAGCTATCTGTTGTCTCCGAGGCAATACGACCTCCCGCTGGTCGAGCGGGAGGTCGTACGCGCCATCGAGCTTAGCCGTTAGCCTGACCGATAGCCGATAGCTGATAGCCGATAGCCGATAGCTGCCGTCCTACATAAAACGCTGCTGCCGCCCCCGGAACTTCACCCGGCCGGTCTTCATGAAGCTGTCGTACTTGCGCAGGGTCCGGTGCTGCTCCACCTGGGCGATGGTATCCAGGAGCACGCCGACCACGATCAGCACCGAGGTCCCTCCGAACACCGCCGTGGTCCCGATCCGCTGGGCGATGATGATCGGCAGGATGGCGATGGCGGCGAGGAACAACGCGCCCGGCAGGGTGACCCGGGACAGCACGCTGTCGATGTAGTCGGCGGTGGCCGCGCCCGGCTTCACCCCCGGAATGAACCCCCCCTGCTTCTTCAGGTTTTCGGAAAGGTCCACCGAATTGAAGATGATCGAGGTATAGAAGTAGCTGAACATCAGCACCATCAGCGCGAACGCGATGTTGTAGGGCCAGCCGCCCGGATTGAAATAGCCGGCGATGTCGGTCAGGACCTGGCTCTTGCTGAAGTTCGCGATCGTGCCCGGCACGATGATGATGGTCTGGGCGAACACGATCGGCATCACACCGGCGGTGATCAGCCGGATCGGGATGAAGGTCTTCTGTCCCTCGCGGATCCGTCCCCGGCCCATCACCTTGCGGGGGATCTGGATCGGAATCCGCCGGGAGGCGATGGTCATCCCCACCACCGCGGCGATCGCGGCCACCGCCATGACCACCAGGAGCAGCGCGCCACCGGCGGAGATCACGTTGTTCTGCACCGAGCGGATCAGCTCGATCGAGGAGGGCCAGAGCCGCTCGATGATCGACACCGCGATGAGCAGGCTCATTCCGTTCCCGATGCCCCGCTCGGTGATCTGCTCCCCCAGCCACATCACGAAGATGGCCCCGGCGGTGAGCGTGAACACCATGGTGAGCCGGGACGCGAAGCCCGGGGTGGTGATCGCCCCGGGAATGGACTCGGTGAACAGGGTGAAGGTGTAGGCCTGGGAGAAGGCGATGAAGATGGTGAGATACCGGGTCCACTGGGTCAGGGTCTTCCGGCCCTCTTCCTCCTTCTGCATCTTGCCGACCGAAGGCACCAGGCCCCCGGCCAGCTGGAAGATGATCGAGGCCGAGATGTACGGCATGATGCCGAGGGCGAAGATGGTGGCCCGGTTGAGCCCGCCGCCCAGGGTGTCGTAGAGCTGGAAGAAGCCGGCCGCGCTGGAGTTCTGGATGAACTGGACCAGGGCGTCGACGTTGACCCCCGGCGCGGCAATGTGGGCGCCGACCCGGTAGATCAGGACCGCGAACAGGGTGAAGAGCAGCTTGCGCTTGAGCTCTTCATCAATGGCGAGCGCCGGAACCTTGGGGGCGGTCACCTACGCCTCCACCGTCCCGCCCGCCGCTTCGACCTTGGCCCGGGCCTGTGCCGAGAGGGTGAGCCCCCGCACTGCATAGGCGCGATCGGCTTCCCCGGTGCCCAGCAGCTTGATGGCCCCTTCCCGCTTGCTCACCAGCCCGGCCGCGTGGAGCGTCTCCGGGGTGAGCTCGGTCCCGGCCAGCTTGGAGAGCTGGCGCAGGTTCACGGTCTGGGCGGTCACCTTGAACGGATTGGTGAAGCCGCGCTTGGGGAGCCGCCGGTACATCGGCATCTGGCCGCCCTCGAACCCGGGGTTGGTGCTGCCCCCGGCCCGGGCCTTGGATCCCTTGTGGCCCTTGCCGGAGGTCTTGCCCAGCCCGGAGCCCACGCCCCGTCCGACCCGCTTGCGGGTGCGGTGGGAGCCGGGGGCTGGCCGCAAGTTGGACAGCGAGATCTTTTCAGTCATCGTCCGTAGTCCTCTCACGATGGATAGCGGATTGCGGAGAGCGGATGGCAGGGAAAGCCCCCTCTATCCGCTTCCCGCTCTCCGCTTCCC
>Ga0209818_1000277_pt1 | contig 12043 bp, 8 predicted proteins | sample NCAS200_FD_187517 | JGI IMG/M metagenome (GOLD analysis project Ga0209818, IMG submission 187517) | Agricultural soil microbial communities from Utah to study Nitrogen management - NC AS200 (SPAdes) (version 2) | ecosystem: Environmental > Terrestrial > Soil > Agricultural land | place: USA: Utah... | reverse complement strand
ACGGCAAGTCGAGTTCGCTCTTTGCCTTCTCTGAAACGTAGTAGAACTTTTTACTCCCCTTCTCATTACCGATCGCTACGTTCTCGAAGATAAACCTTTCGGCTGTCCCATAGTTCCGGCGCAGGCGCTGAAAGAGGAAATCAATGGGCTCGATAAAGATGCCGCTCCAATTCTCTCGAGTGACGATCAGATCGTGAATTGGATCGCCCTGAAGTCCATCATTGGAACCGACCTGAACGAAAAACACCGCCGGTTTACTACCGACCGCTTTCAGAATTCGTTCCTGTATCGTGGGATCTGATTGGCGAAACCGGCGGTAGATCCACTTTCCGGCGCCATAAACGATTGGGAGATTGCGAAGATACCCCTTGATTTTCTCGTTTGTCGGTTGTCGGCTTGTGACCTCAGCCATACACAAATTCGTGCAAACAACGCACCCCGCGTCGTACTTTCTCCCGCTCGTCAACCGTCGCCACGCCCATCATCAGAATGGCGCCGACGTAGAATGCCGCGAAAACGATAAAACACCCTGCAAACACAATCAGCGGCCTGGCATGCACAGTCATAATCAACGAACGCACGAAGAAACACAAAACGCCAGCGCCAATTGACGCTATTACTACTTTCCCGACATCAGCGAAAAGTTTCAGATCGCGAGGCTTTGCCCCGAGCACGCGGCTGAACCTGACCGCCATCGCCACGCGCCCAACGACGCTTATTCCCACCACTACACTGATCGCACCAACCAATCCAAAACGCGAAATAAAAAACCACAGTGCAAACACGTTGACGATCGACATTACGATCTGGAGTCTGACCAGAAAGAAGCGGTGGCTTTCGTAGGCGCGTGCGACAGCATCCACGTCCAACAGCGAGAGCGGCAGCAGGGTCAGGTTGATCGCGAAGATGGGCCAACTATCCGCATATGCCGAAGTAAACACGAACGTCAAAAACTCCCGCCCCGTCAGCATCAGAAAAACGTAGACGGGAATGAACACGAAAGCCAGCTTGCGCGTCGCATTCGCCAGCAACATGATGATCTCGCGCGGCTGGGTCTGTTCCTGGAGGTAACTAATCCGTGGCAGTATCACCGAGCTGACGGATTCGCGCAAAATCCCGATTAAAGGCAGTTGGGCCACACCGATCGAATAGATCGCAAACGTCGCGGCGCTGAAACGATTTGAGACGAAGTAGTTATGCAGGTCGGTTTGGACCGTGTAGAGCAGACCTGCGAGTCCGAACGGCAGCGCGTAAGCCATCTGTTTTCCCGTCAAAGACCAATCAAATGCGCGGCAGAATCCCGGAAAACGAGAGGAGACGTACCAAACCAACGTTGCGCTTTGCAGCACCCCGTGAATGAGGGCGGCATAGATCAGTGCGTGAACGCTATCGAAGATGATTGCAGCAGAGACTAACAGAATGCTGCGGGTGAGTTGTCCTGCGACGATGAAGATCGTGGCGAGTTTTAGTTCCTGATTGGCGACTGCGACCGTTTCAAGAAAAGACGAGAACAACCAGAGCATTATCACCACGCCCAACAACGGCGCGAAAGAACTGATTCCCGGATCGCGGAAAATTCGCGCGATCACACCGGGCCAGAAGATGAGCACGAGACAGGCCACGCCGCCCATTAGCAAGTTGAAGAGCAGGATGTTGAGAATGACTTGTCCGCGACGGGCGCGATCGGTTTCGCGAGGAAGGTAGTAATAAGCGCTCATGCCGAAGCCGAGCGGCAGGAGCGCGACGGCACTCGTGGTGATCAGAAATACCTGCTTGAAGAGTCCGTATTCGCTCTGGCTCAACGTGCGCGTCAGCAACACCGGTAAAGCGAAAGCAAACGCGAACGCCAGGGTCTTGGCGACGAGTAGCCAAAACGCCTGTGCCGTAAGCGATCTGCGTGGTGCTTGCTGGTCGGTCATCCAGGGTAATAGACGCTCAAAAACCCTAAGTTTCCAAAGCTTTACATAGATTTGGCCGGGGTCATCTCCCTGCGTGAGTAGAGCCGCCAGAGCATTCCCGGCGCAATTCGCAAGGCCAAACAGACAAAAACGAGCTTCCAACTGGGTGCAAATCTCCGGGCCTCATTGAACGAGTGCAGCGCCTGCGGAAAGTCTCGCTCAAGGAGTTTTTCCTTACCGTTTTCGAGCGCCAGCTCGCGCAGCGTTCGGTTCATGTTCCACTGAAGCGCAGCCTCTTCACCTTCGGTCAAATCCGTTCTGGCTTTAATGGATTCAAGGACGGCGAGCGTACGTTGAAGTTGGCTAATTGTGCCCCCGGAAAGACCACTCGCGACGATGCGATGATGGGCCAACACATCGCGAGTGTGGGCGAATCGCGCTCCCGCTTTTGCGAGGCGCAACCAAAGATCAAAGTCCTGACCGCGTCGCAATGACACGTCAAACAGACCAACGTCGAGTATCGACGCTTTGCGGGCCAGGACGGTTGACGTAAGAACCGTGACTTTCACGGCCAACAGATTTTCGACGGTGACCTCGCCCTGCGGAGGATCCATTTGCATGAAAGTGCGGCCCGCCAGCGGTGAGTCACCAAAAAGCAACGCATCAGCGAAGACGAGATCCGCCTTGCTGCTTCTAAGCAGTTCCATCTGTTTCTCGAGGAAAGCGTGGACCCACGTGTCGTCAGCATCGAGAAATGCGACAAATTCTCCCGTCGCAGCGTGGAGCCCGGCGTTGCGTGCCGCCGCTGCGCCCTGGTTGTCCTGCTTTATGTAATGAAGGTTCACCGGATAACGTTGCAAGACTTGTTCGAGCTGTACGTTGTCAGACGAGCCGTCGTTAATCACGATCACTTCAAAATTCTTGAAGGTTTGCGCAAAGACTGAGTCGAGCGTTTCGCCGATGAATTCAGCGGCGTTGTACGCTGGAATAATGACGCTCACTAACGGGATCTGGGAGGACTGCTCAGTCATATTTAAACCAATAATAGATCAGTTTCACATACTCGCTGCCCACTGTACGCCAGCCTTCCGGTCGTAACCACCAGAAGACGGATTGCGGAGTCGCCGGCGTCGCACATTCGAGTGCGACAACCGCTCCTGTTTCTGCAAAAGTTTGACGCAGCGTCCGCAGAGCACGTCTCGAATGATACGCAGAAGTAACAACCAAAACAGTCCGCAGCTTTTCTGAAACAACGAAATCCCTGATGATGAGCGCTTCGTCATACGTGCCCGCAGCAATGCCGGGAACGACCTGTATCTTCTCTGCCGAAACTCCCGCTTTGATCAACTCCTCACGAGCGCGTTCGACGAAAAACGGGTTTCGTTGTTGAGCACTGGACCATCCACCTCGCGTGTGATCGTCAGTCAACAACACGCGCGGTGCACGTCCCTCGTGAAATAACTGCGCCGCCTTTTGCGCGCGTTCGACATAAGTACTGGAGCCGCTCAACACTACTATTGCGTCTGCGGAAGCGAGCGGTGCGCTCACAATCAGCATTCGCGGCGCCATCGCGGCCACGACCGTCCAGGTGACGCTTACTACCGCCACTATTTTGAAGATCCGTGTTTTCAACGCCACCTGGACCGTTTCAGCAAACAATCGACGACCGTAAGATCGCCCGCAATGCTGATCGTATGCGTTGCCAGCAGCTCTTTACTCCAGTTTGGCAGAATGCTCGACACCTGCTCTTCCCGAAACCCTTCGTGATCAAGTTGAGTCACACGGTTGATCGAAATCGCATAACCGTATCTTCCTGACGAGTCCTGCGCCGGGCGATAAACTTCTCCATTCCATTCAAACAACGCGCCCGCCGGACGAGATCCGCGCACGTCTGACTTCACTGGATTACGCTTATGCGGTGTCCATGGTCCAAGCGGCGACAGAGCTGAAAAGAGGTACAACTCGTCGGGAATACTTTGTTCCGAAATAGAAACAAACATCCACCATGTGCCGTCGATTTCAGCGAGCGTCGCGTCTTTCGCACGAACTTCTGTCATCAGAACCTTTTCCAGTTCCCAAACGAAAGGAAACGTCTTGGCGCGATACAGCTCGACCGTTTTATTCGCCGCGCTCTCCGGCACCATGTAGTATTCGCCGTTCCACATGAACACAAACGGATACGAAAGGTGATAATCTCGCTCGAGAACTTTTCGTGGGCCGCTCACCACTCCCTTCCGGTCCAACTCGATCACCGAAATGTGCCCTTTTGCCGTTTGATACGGATACTCTTCGATGAAGACGTAATAGTTTTCCCCGGACTTGATCGCGAAAGGATCGGCCCAAAAGCGGTCCTTCGGCGGCACCAGGTTCTTAAACCGGTACAACGTGTTATTCGAATCGGACGGGCCGGATCGGAAGCGATAGGCAAGCGCCCACTGATCGCTGTTGAGCGCGGCCTGGACCTTACTCGCCGCGTATTTCGTCACCATCCGCGATAGGCGCGGCGCCATCTCGCGGTTTGTCGGCATGCGAAACAAACGATTTGAGTACGGACGATAAAACTGATTCTCGGGCGGACAAATAGCTACACCGTCCGCCAACTCCTTCAGCTTGCGAATGACGAACGCTGAGGATTTCCAGTAGAGGTTGTTGCGATTAGCTTTAACAGAGAAACGATCGGCAGTCGGGGACCACGATCGATAAATGACGCGTCCGTTGTCGAGATCTTCTGTGAGTATTTGTAGAACGGAGCCCGTTACTGGTACGCCGTCCATTACTTCCCAGAATCCCGCTGGTCCACCGCGATTCACGAGATTGTCGCCGTGGTGAAACGACCACACGCCATGACGCGCAATGTTTAATGCTTCGCCTTTTAGTATCCGGAAGCCAAAACATAACGCGACGTCGAGATCAAATTCGCGAATCTGCTGAATTGCCTCTTCAGGAAACCAGTCGGAGTACTTCTTCATCACCGGCGCAACATTGACCACCGGACAGTCAGCCAACAATGGCTGAATATCTGTCGGCTCAAACGCGTCGGGACTGACCTTCACTCGACGCTCATCGATTTTTCCGTAGAGCGCATACAGCAGATAATTCCGATTGCGCCAGTAACTCTTCAGCCGTCCGGTCGGTTGTTGCTCCACTGAAGCTTCGTTCTTGATAACGACGGAAATCTCGGCAAATCCGGACGACCGGATCTCGCTAATAATCTGGTGAATCCATTTTCGCTGAACGAAGGAGTCGAGCAGTAGTCCGATTCGCAGCGGCAGGCGTATCGTTGGGGGATTACTCTTCACCAGCAGATGCCCTGGTAGTTCTCACTGGAGGTGCGTCCATCAAACAGATGAACCAGATCGATCAGCTGCTGGTCCTTTCGCAGACGCTCGGCGACGCTTCGAAACTCTTCAGCCTGGTTGCCGATCACGATCACATCCGCGTCGTTTAGCACGCCGTCGATGTTGTCGCGCATTAACTTCGAAATGTGCGGTATCTCCCGCTCGATGTACTCTTTGTTCGCACCCACAAGCCGGGCCAGCGAGACGTCGCGGTCGTAGATCGCCAGGTGAAAACCTTTTCCGATCAGCGTTTCGATCAGCGTCACCATCGGCGATTCGCGCAGATCGTCGGTCCCTGCCTTGAAACTAAATCCGAGCACGCCGACGCGTTTGCGGCCCGTCTGCGCGACCATATCAACGGCCCGCTCGATCTGTAGCCGGTTACTCGGCAGGATCGACGAAAGCACCGGCACTTCGACGTCAAGTTCCTTGGCCTTGTAGTTAATTGCGCGCAGGTCCTTCGGCAAACACGAACCGCCGAAAGCAAAACCCGGTTTCAAGTAGTACGGCGAAAGATTCAGTTTCGTGTCCTGGCAGAAAACATGCATCACTTCATGACTGTCGATCTGCAACGCTTTGCACAAGTTTCCGATCTCGTTTGCGAAGCTTACTTTGAGCGCGTGGAAACAATTGCAGACATACTTGACCATTTCCGCGGTCTTCAACGAAGTGACGTGGACCTGCGCGGTAATCTTCGTGTATAGACTGCGCACCGCTGCAACGGTCTCTTCGTCATCGGCGCCGATAAGCGTAAACGGCGGCGAGTAGAAATCTTTTAGCGAGGACCCCTCACGCAGGAACTCCGGATTGATGCAGATACCAAAATCCTTGACCGCTTTCTTTCCAGACGTCTCTTCCAACGCAGGCACGACTGTGTTTTGAATAGTGCCCGGTAGCATCGTGCTGCGAATCACGACGATGTGACGGCCTTGCTTGTGCTTCATGGCCGCGCCGATCTCCCGGCAAACTTGTTCGACGTGACGCAGGTGCAAACTTCCATTTTGGTTACTCGGCGTGCCAACACAGACGAGTGACAGATCCGATTCATTGACCGCGCGTTCCGAATCTGTTGTTGCCGAGAGACGGCCGGCTTTAACGACCTTCGCCATTAGTTCGTTGATACCTTCTTCAATGATCGGACTCTTGCCCTTGTTGATGATTTCAACTTTGGTTGGGTTCACGTCGACTCCGATCACTTCGTTGCCTTCCTCGGCAAGACACGCCGCGGAAACGCAGCCGACGTACCCCAAACCAAAAACGCTTAGTTTCACTATCTCATTCTCCCTCGATCATTTTTCACAGAAGGCACAAAAAGCCCAAAAGGCACAAGAAGGCTGAACTCAGCGAGAAAGCCACCTGTCAAAAAGGCTTGAACTTTAGTGCGAAACCATTTGTCGTTCTTGTGCCTTTTGTGCTTCTTGTGCTTCTTTGTGGCTAATCGCTCGTTCGCAAATGCCTGCAAAGCTGTCAGCGACAGTGTCCCATCCAAAATCTTTCCTAACTCGTGCGGCCGCGCGCTGACCGATCTCATCAGCCAGGTTCCGATCCTTGAGCAGTTTGACAACGGCGTCAGCAAACGACTCCGGCGTATCTGCCAAAACGATCTCGGTCCCTTCAGTCACGGGCAAACCTTCCGCTCCAATCGATGTCGAAACGATCGCCTTCTCCATCGCCATCGCCTCATAAATCTTCAACCGTGTGCCACCACCGATTCGCAGCGGCACTATGTAAGCCGCCGCCTGGTCCATGTACGGTCTAACGTCCTCAACGCGGCCCGTCACGATCACCGAAGGATCACGTTTGCTCAATTCCACCAGCGCCGGATACGGATCACGGCCGACAACTGTCAACGTCAAATCGGGAACCGATTGCTTGACTCGCGGCATAATTTGTTCGGTGAAATAGCGAATGGCGTCTTCGTTTGGCAGCCAGTCCATCGAACCAGTAAACACCAGATTGTGCCGTTGGTGTTCTTGCCGGTCGCCAGGGCGAAAGAACGCCGTGTCCACTCCGGTCGGTACGTCGTAGATATTCTTCACTCCATACTCGCGCTCCATCTGTTCCCGATCTTCGCGCGACACTGCAACGACGCAGTCAAACCGCGGACAAGTCGCCGCTTCGAAACCGACCATCTTGCGCCACTGCCGAAACAGGTACTTCTTTTTCGCCGGGTTCGACTGCACTTCGTGGTGACGCTTCCAAATCATTGCTTCAACGTTGTGCTGAAACAACACTGTCGCGCTTTCGAGATTACGCGGCACATTTACAGCTGGTGCTAAAAAATCACAGATTAGAACATCAAACTGGCCCAGGCGCTTTTCAATCTCACGCCGCATCTCATGCGATTGGTACTTCTTAATCGCATAAGGCAGATCGGACGTAAGATTGAGCGCGAGTTCAACATAAAACCCGGCAGTAAACTTTTCGTGCCGTCGATGGGGAACGCAGATCAGATCGTGGCAATATTCGCTCGCGAGTTCGCGCGCCTGGTCGTCAGCAGTGCCATCGTCGAGTGTCAGGTAGGTGATGCGGTGGTTTCGCTTCAGCTCCTTAAGCATGTTGTAAGTGCGAATCTTTCCGCCCTTATCGACCGGATGAAGCAATTCAGTTTTGAGCCATAGGATTCGCACGCTTACGCATGAACCGGCGCGAGTTCAGCCTCGCGTGTCGTCAGAACTTCGGCGCTCCCGTTTTCGTCGCCGTCAAAAAATCGTCGTTGCCACATTTCGAAATTGACCAACGCCCACAATCGTTCGTCGTGGTTCTCACCGCCGGTGCGGTGCCGGCGCACCAGATCTCTTACAAAATCAGGCTCAAAGATTCCTCGCTCCAACGCCCGGCTACTGAGCACAAACTCGTCGAGCAGATAACTGTATTGTCCGCGGAACCACGCGCCGATCGGCACCGGGAAACCCATCTTCGGACGCGTCAGAATAGTTTCCGGGAGAACACCCTTCATGCTCTGGCGCAGGATGTACTTCGTGGTCCAACCACGTAGCTTTAGGCGTTCCGGGAGACTCGATGTGAATTCGACCAGCTTGTGGTCCAGGAACGGCACGCGGCTCTCGAGTGATGCCGCCATGCTCATCTGGTCCTGCTTCATCAGCAGTTCGTGGAGATAGGTTTTGATGTCGGCGTAAAGCAATCTATCCAGTAGTGACTGCGCATCCGTCTGCTCGAGCAAGTTCTTTACTTCTGCGTACGGATCGCTTTGACCGACTCGATCACGAGTTTTGGCCCGCAACAACGCACCCTGCATTGACCGCGGGAACACGGCAAAGTTATCGAAGTAGATACTTTCAATATCGGGCGTCAGCGCCAGAAATGTCCGGGAAAGCTTTTGTCGAAGCTTCGAACCGGGCGGCATACCGGCGATTCCGCTCTGTATGGTTCTTCTGATGCCCGCCGTGGTTAAACTCTGGTAACGCGCGCCAAAAGCGAGATTGAAAACTGTCTTCTTGTACCTCGCATAACCCGCGAGCAACTCGTCGCTACCTTCGCCTGTCAATACCACCTTGACGTTTTGCGAAGCAAGATGCGAGACGAAGTAGAGCGCGACGCTGGAAGGATGGGCCAGCGGCTCATCTTCGTGCCAGATCAGGTTGGGCAGCGCTGTGAAGAAATCCTCCGGACTTACGATTACTTCGTGATGATCCGTCTTATATCGTTCGGCAACGAGACGCGCGTACTCAAGCTCGTTTGCTTCACGTTCCCGAAACGCAACCGAGAACGTCTTGATCGGCTCGTCGACCATGCCGCTCATCATCGCGGCGATTGCCGACGAATCGATGCCGCCCGAAAGAAACATTCCCAGCGGCACGTCGGCCATCAAACGCAGCTTGACCGAGGCGCGAAACAATTCGGTCCACTGTTCGATATAGTCTTTATCGCTGTAGCCTTCATCCTTTGCTTTGACAAAGCTGACGTCCCAGTAACGCTTGATGTTGATCTTGCCGTCACGCCACACGAGTGTGTGCCCCGGGAGCAAACGCTTCACGCCTTCGAAGAGCGTCGTCTCGCCAGACGGTGCGTGGTTCGCGAGATAGTCGGGCAGTGCTGCGTAGTTGAGTTCAGGTTTGAGCGCGCCTGCTGCGAATATGGTTTTAATTTCGGAGCCGAAGTAGAGCGAACCGTCGTCGGCGTGAAAATAGTAGAGAGGTTTCACACCAAGCCGGTCTCGAGCGATGAACAACTCCTGTTTGCGCTGGTCCCAGATCGCAAACGCAAACATGCCACGCAGATGTTCGACGCAATTAACGCCATGCTCTTCGTAAAGATGAAGAATCGTTTCGGTGTCGCAGTGAGTCTTGTAGACGTGACCACGTGACTCGAGCCACTCGCGGTAATCGGCGTGGTTGTAGATCTCGCCGTTGTAGGTGATGTGCAGCGTATCGTCTTCATTGGTCATCGGCTGATGACCGGCGGCGACGTCGACAATGCTCAAACGCCGGTGGCCGAGACCGACGTTTCGGTCGATAAAGATGCCTTCGTCGTCGGGGCCGCGATGCCGTATGACGTCGCGCATCGCCTCGAGCTGCGGGCGCGAGACCGCCCGGCCCGATCGACTTGAAAACGCTATTCCGTTAATGCCGCACATTTTGTTTGAAATCCGCGTGATCCGTGGTTAATGACCCACTGACCGGATCGAATCATAACAAGAGATATGTGTAAACACTCTCTCCGGGCTTCAACACTGCCGAGAACCGGAAGACTTTGGCCGGTTCCTTTTGACCATAACACTGCGAAACCCAGTGGTTTTCCTCGATCCAACGGCCGGTCCCTCTAACACGGATTGTCAGACCGGATGCGGGCTCATGGATTACGCCGTCTTCCAGGCTCGGACTCGTGTTGGAATTGAAGTGAAAATAGATGTCGGCCTGGTGTTCTGCCGGCGATTTCAAGGTGTCGCAAACGATCCAGGATTTGCCCTTCTCAAATTTAATACTGCGGACCAGGCCACCTTGTTCACCAAAGGTCTCGCCTTCGACGTAAACATACTCGTCCGTGTTTTCCCAATCGAGCACACGACACTGCCCGATCGTTTTCCAGGTGAATGCTCCATCGGGAATGGAAGAAGATACGCCGTCGAGAGTCACGGTGTTGTGGGCTTGCGAGCTGCGAAACCAGTCGCGGAGTTCTTTCGATCCGGTGTAGGTATAAGTTCCAGGATCGACGAGCACGGTACGACCATTAGCCGCCAATTCGAACGACAACGCGTCGGCATGCGCATGACCGCAGTTTAGTGCTCCGTGCGGGCCGCAGTCGAAGAGCAGGTAGTTTGACTTGTCCGTCCAGCCGTCGCGCATGACGAAATAGCCGCCCTCAGGAAACGCTTTCGACTGCTCCTTTGGTTCATGAGCGTCGATCGTATCGTAGGCTCGCAAGCCTACAACGCCGAGTAGCCACAACAACTCTTCAGCAGCATCGCCCGCTACGAACTTGTAGTCGCCGCGAGCAAACAGTGCAGCGCCAGTTGCGAGCGAGGGGCGGAAGTCATTCGGGGCCCGCGTGTCGAGCATGGCGAGGCGTCCACCGTCGTCGTCGCCGAAGAATGGCGTGGTGCCATCCGGACGCGTGATGAACATTAGGTGGTCCAGTAACGCGATTAGCGCGCCTTCTACCGTCTTCGGAACTGCGATTCCATTCGCACGCGAAAGAATCAGGAAGTGAATGTAAAAGTCCGTCGTGTAGCGATGGTAATAACTCGACTGTTCGAAGTAGACACCATCGCGCTTAACGTGCACCGGGATCTGTTCGATCAGGATGTCGCGACCGAGATCTCGCCAGCGTCTGGCTTCGTCAAACTCCGGCAGCAAAATGCCAAGGTAAAACAAACCGAGCGCTTCGCCGGTTAGATGGGTATTCGGACTGAAGTACGTAGATAGATACGATTCGAGATGTCGAGCATGGAGATACAAAAACTTCAGTGCTCGTTTCAGAGTCTCAACCGGCACTGCGTCTTTGAAAAAGTAGAGCGCCCATAACCAGGAAATCGATCTGAGGGCGACTTCCAAACTGCTGGCCCAATTGATGCCCAACTTCGGTGGGTTCGCGTCCATCCACGACTCGAGATGATTCACAAACGTGTTCGCGTAGCGGCCGTCGCCGGTCAGCGCGTAAGCCTGGCCCAACTTCATAAAGTACTGGTGGCGATTGAGCTCCCATGTGATCTTTTTGTCGCCGGCAACATCGGCGTCGAGATAATCGAGCTTGCTCCAATGCTGAAGAGGAATTCGCTTGCCGCTGACGGGTTCGAAATGCCAGTCGATCGGATCGCCAAAACTCAGATCTCTAAATCCAAGCAGGTCAAACTTTCCTGCGCAGATGCCGTCAGCTTGTTCGACGATACGCCGCGCCGTTTCAGGCCATCTTGATTTAATCTCCGCCACGGCTTTTTCTAAATTCTCAAAGCCACCGAAAAATCGCGATGTTTCTAAATCCGCGTTCGGAAGTCTATCGGGCAATTTAACCAGGCTGGACCAACCTCGCCGCTCACTGAATGCAGCCACGCGCTGCGACGCGCGGACGCGCAACTCGTGAAGCGACGCATTCTTGAGCTTTTGCAGGTTCATCGATTCAGGTTGGGTCCAGTTCCATCAACTCGTATAACTCTCTCACTGCCCGTTCTGTGGCAGTACCAGGCTTGTAAAACATCTCGTTCGCCACCGCTACGCGGTCACCCGACTTTAATCCGGGCTCCGCAAAAGCCCGCTCGACAGCCGCGACCGTCTCGTCCACGTTGTTCGCACTAATCGACGCGTTAGCGAGCAACTCAACATAGCTCGGTTCGATGTCGGTGTTCTTGAT
>Ga0209818_1000274_pt1 | contig 12104 bp, 8 predicted proteins | sample NCAS200_FD_187517 | JGI IMG/M metagenome (GOLD analysis project Ga0209818, IMG submission 187517) | Agricultural soil microbial communities from Utah to study Nitrogen management - NC AS200 (SPAdes) (version 2) | ecosystem: Environmental > Terrestrial > Soil > Agricultural land | place: USA: Utah... | reverse complement strand
CCGACGAGGAGATTCTGCTCAGGCTTCGGGAGCTGCAGACCTCCTACCGCTGGGATTTCGAGCTTGGCCTGAGCTACACCTTCGGGTCCAAGTTCTCCAACATCGTCAACCCCCGATTCAACATGTCGCCGGGGAGCTGAGCGTTCAGCCTTCAGCCCTCAGCCTTCAGTCGCTGATGGCTGACGGCTGATGGCTGATGGCTCTTAGCGAAGCACTCTCTCCGAAAGGCCAATCCCCCGTACTAGGCGGGCGAAGCGGGGATGCTGCCTGAGCGGGTCGAAGATCGGAGTCAGCAGCGGCTCCGAGGAGAACATCGGATCGTGCTCCCGCGCGGCCGCCTCCAGCCGATTCATGGCTTCGTCGGGGTCGCCCAGCCCGATGTAGATCCGGGCGATCGCGGCCTGGGCTCCCGGACGTCCGCTGTCGCGCAGCAGCCGGGTCAACAGGGCGCGCGCCTTGGGCGTCTGTCCCAGCACGGCGTGTGAATAGCCCAGCATCCCGATCACCTGGGGATTGGCGGGCTCCAGCTCGAGGGCACCGGCGAGCGAGAACACCGCGTCGAAGGGACGCTCGGCGTACAGATACGCGGCGCCGAGGATCAGGCGGAGGGCTGCCTGACCCGGCTCCAGATCCACGGCCCGTCGGGCGATGGTGATGCCGCTGTCCACCTGCCCCGACAGCACCAGAACCAATCCATGCAGTCCGGCCACGATGGCCGAGTGGGGCTCCAGCCGGGCGGCGGTGCCGAGCTCCCGGGCCGCACCCTCGAAATCGCCGTTGAGCAGCAGATTCTCCCCGTACCATTGCCGGGCCAGCGCGAAATCCGAGTCCATGGCGACGGCGCGCTGGAGGTCCGCCGCGCCGTCTGCCCAGCGCCAGAGCTCGTCATACACGTTCCCGCGCGAGGCTCGCGCCACCGCCGACATCGAATCCAGCGCTACTGCCCGCTCGGCGAACGGCAGCGCCCGGCTGAGCGCCGCCTCCGGCGCCATCCCCGAGTACAGCGGCATGACCGCATAGACGTCGGCCAGACTGGCAAAGACCGGCGCCGCGAGCGAGTCGAGCGCCGCCGCTTCCTGGAACCGCTGGAGTGCGATCTGCAATCCGTCGCCCCGGCGCCGGAAGGCGTGCATGCCCTGAAGGTAGAGATCATATGCCTCCGGGTTCCGAAATCCGGCGACCGAGCGGAGGCTGGTGGTGGAGAGCCGGCCGAAGCGCTTGGCCAGCGCCTGGGCGGTCTCGTTGGCGATGGTTTCCTGCATTCCCACCAGGTCCCGGAGCGGTCCGCTCAACGTTCTGGAATAGAGCTTTTTCCCGTTGCCGGCATCGACCAGGGATACCTCCGTGGTGAATTCGGAAGCGCTCCGGGTGACCCGGCCTTCGAGCAGGGTGGTCACGTTGAGCTCGCGGCCGATCTCTTCGGTGGCGGGCCGCTGGCTCCGGTAGCGCTCGGCTCCGCTGCGGGGAGTAACTCTGAGCGTCGGGATGCTGGCCAGCATGCCGGTGATTCCGCTGGTCAGTCCCTCGGCCAGGTATGCTCCGCTGCTGTCGGGGCTTGCATCGGTAAAGGGGAGCACCACCAGCGACGCGCCGCCCGATCCGTCTCCCGGGGGGGACCCGTTCCCCGGCCTCAGCAGGAGGACGATCACCGCCAGCAGCGCCAGACCCACTGCGACGATGCCAAAGGCGGCGAACCGGCGCCGCCGCCGCTCGGCCCGGAGCGGGACCGTGGGTGTAATCCGGCGGCCCACCGCATGCTCGTCGCTCAGCAGCGCGGGGTCGTCGAGGGTCGCGAGAATCACCCCGGCATCGGCGGGACGGTCGACCGGCTCCTTCTGAAGGCAGGCGGTCACCAGTCGGGCCAGCCGGACCGGAACATCGGGACGGATCGATTCCAGCGGGTCGGGCGGCTCGCTGAGCTGGGCGGCGAGCAGCGCCCGCGGGGTGGTCTGCGCGAAGGGAACCCGGCCGGCCAGCATCTCGTAGGCCATCACGCCGATGGCATAGAAGTCGGCCCGGAAATCCATATCGGGATCGCCGGCCAGCTGCTCGGGCGCCATGTACATCGGGGTCCCCACCGTATAGCCCTCGCGGGTGAGCGTCCCCCCGCGGGGCGGACGCTGGGCCACGCTGAGGGCCTTGGCGATCCCGAAGTCGGTGATCATCGCCGCACCGCCGGAGAGCAGCACGTTGTCGGGCTTGATGTCGCGGTGCATGATGCCGCGCTCGTGGGCATAGGCGCAGGCCCGCGCGACGTCCCGCAGGATGGCGACGGTCTGCTGGGGCGAGATGGCGCCGGAGCGCTCCAGCAGAGACCGGAGCGACTCGCCGTCAATGAACGGCATGATGTAGTAGGGGAGACCCTCGACTTCACCCGCGGCGAGAATTCCGACGATGTTGGGGTGCTGGAGCGCGGCCACCGTGCGGATCTCGCCCCGGAACCGCTCGGCGCTCACTCCCTCGGAGCGCTCCGGAGGCAGCACTTTGACGACCACCCGGCGATTGAGGGCGGTGTCGCGCGCGACGAACAGGTGCGCCATACCTCCGCCGGCGAGCTCGCGCTCGATGGCGAAAGCACTGCCGAGCACCCGCTGGAGAGAATCCTGTAGCGTCACGCTGTCTCCCAGGTGTCCGGGCGCCCCTGACCGGATGCTCGCGGGCCACTCATTCTCTGACGTATGAAGCACCGAAACAGTTGCATCATAACAGGATAGCCTCTGGTCCCCGAGGCCGTCCGGTATAGATTATCGTCCATGGGACCGGCGATCGAAACCCGGGCGCTCGAGAAGATCTATCCGGCGCCCTCGGGGCGGCGGCGCGGTCCCAGTGGGCCGCAGCTGGCGCCCGGCGCGCCTCCTACCCAGTCCGCCCCTCCAGGCACCCGGGAAATCGTCGCCCTCAACGGACTCGATCTCGCTGTCCAACCGGGGGAGTTTTTCGGTCTCCTGGGGCCCAACGGGGCGGGAAAGACCACCACCATCGGGGTTCTCACCACCCGGGTTCGACCCACTTCCGGGAGCGCCGCAGTCGCCGGGATTGATGTGGTGGCCAATCCGGTCGCCGTCAAGCAGCGGATCGGCGTGGTCCCCCAGCGGCCCAATCCGGACCGCCAGCTCACCGCGGTCCAGAATCTCCTGTTTCACGCGGCCTATTTCGGCATCCCGCGGGCGGTTTCGGAGCCCCGAGCCCAGGCATTGCTCGACCAGTTCGACATCGGCGACCGGGGCGACGCGCGGGTGGATCAGCTCTCCGGAGGACAGCAGCAGCGGCTGATGATCGCCCGGGCGCTCATTCACGAGCCGGAGATTCTGTTTCTCGATGAGCCGACCGTGGGTCTTGATCCCCAGGCCCGGCTCGCGCTGTGGGAGATTCTCCGTGCCCTGCACCAGCAGGGCCGCACCATCATCATGACCACCCACTACATGGAAGAGGCGGACCGGCTCTGCCAGCGCCTCGCCATCATCGATCACGGCCGGCTGCTCGCCCTGGACACGCCCGCCGGGCTCAAGGCGCGCGCGCCGGGCGGTACTCTGCTGCAGATCACCCTGGATGGAGACGCCTCGGGAGCGGCGGCCGCGCTCCAGACGGTGGCGGGTCTCTCGCGGGCGGCCCCCCAGGGGGCCGAGCTCGCGGTGTACGCCGATCGCCCGGGCGAAGCGCTGCCGGGGATTCTCCGGGCCATCGAGCAGGCCGGCCGGGCTCCGCTCGACATCCGGCTCACTCCGCCGAGCCTCGAGACCCTGTTCGTGGCGCTCACCGGAAGAAAGCTGGAGTGAGCCCGTCACCCTGGATGGTATTCCGGGCCCTGGTGCGGCGCGACATCCACGTGGTGTCGCGGGAGCTGCCGATGTTCCTGCTCCGCACCACCCTCCAGCCGATCATGTTCACCTTCGTGTTCGGCTACCTGCTGCCGCGAATGGGCTTCGTGCAGCCGGGATACACCGGGGCGCTGCTGCCGGGGATCCTGGGCGTGAGCCTGGCCTTTGCCAGCGTGCAGGCGGTGGCCCTTCCGATGGTCGCCGACTTCGGCTGGACCCTGGAGATCGAGGACCGTCTGCTGGCGCCGGTGCCCACTTGGGTAATCGCCGCCGAAAAGGTCATCGCCGGGACCGCCCAGGGGGTGATTGCCGCGCTGTTCGTGCTGCCGGTCGCCCGGCTCATCATGGGCCCCATTCCCGGACTCGACTTCGCCCATCTGGGCGTGGTCGCGGGGATGACGCTGCTGGGAGCGTTCACCTTCTCGGCGTTCGGCCTGGTTCTGGGGACCGCGATCCGGGGAGAGCAGATCGGGCTCATGTTCGGGCTGATCGTGGCGCCGATGATCTTCTTCGGCTGCGCCTACTATCCCTGGAAGGCGCTGGCGGGGACTCCGGTGGTGCAGGTGCTGGTGCTGGTGAATCCGCTGGTGTACGTGTCGGAAGGAATGCGGAGTGCGCTCACACCCTCGCTGCCCCACATGAATCCCCTGGTGGTCGCCGGGGCGCTGGTGCTGCTCAGCACCATTTTCATGGCGGTGGGGCTACGAACCTTCGATCGGCGGGCAGTGTCGTGACCGTATGAAACCGGCCTTCCGCCCCCGTCGTCGTGAAAGAGTGCCCCTCCGTATCGCGCTGATCGGCTTCTGCCTGGCATTTCCTCCCCTCCTGTCCGCGCAGGCCGAGATGGACTCCGCCCGGGTGGCCCGGGAGGCCTGGCGCCAGGCGGCGCCGCTGTTCCGGCGCCAGGAATACGCCGCCGCCCGCGAGCTGGTGCGCCGGGCCTATCTGGCCTGGCCGTCCCAGCCGGCCTATGTCGCGGGTTACGCCGCGGCTTCGGCCCGGGTGCTCGACACCGCGGCCACCCTCGAGGCGCTGACCCTGCTCGCCGATCTGGGCCTGTCCGTCGACCTCGCCGGGCGAGCCGATTTCGCGGGGCTGCGCGACGCGCCGGCGCTCCGCGAGGTGGCCCGGCGACTCGCGGCCAACGCCGCCCCGATGGCGGAGAGCGCGGTCGCAGTTACTCTGACCGAGCCGGATTTCTTTCCCGAGGGGATCTCGCACGATCCCCGGAGCGGCGCCTGGTATCTCGGCAGCATCCGGCGTCGCAAGGTGACCCGGATCCTTCCCGGTGGTGCAGCGGAGGATCTGGTGCGGGAAGGGCAGGACGGACTCTGGTCGGTGCTCGGGGTACGCGCCGATCCGGTCCGCAGCACGCTGTGGGTGACGACCGCCGCGGTTCCGCAGGGCGCCGGGTACCTGCCGGCCGACAGCGGACGCTCGGGAGTGTACGCCTTCGATCTCGGCACCGGCAGGCTCAAGGGACGCTACCTCATCCCCGACTCTCCCGCCGGCCACCTGCTGGGCGATCTGGTCGTGGCGGCGAACGGCGATGTGTATGCCACCGACAGCCGGGATCCGGTGATCTGGCGGATCCGCTCCGGAGCCGGCGAAGCGCAGGAGTTCCTCCGCCATCCGCTGTTCCGCTCGCTCCAGGGGCCCGCGCTCGACCCGTCGGGCCGCACCCTCTACGTGGCCGACTATTCGCACGGCGTCCTGGCGGTGGATCTCAACACCCGGCAGGTGCGCGTACTGCCCGCGCCGCCCCGCACCACGGTGCTGGGGATCGATGGGCTGGCATGGTATCAGGGTTCGCTGATCGCGATCCAGAATGGCGTGTTTCCCTCGCGGGTGCTGCGGCTCGAGCTCGACGGGCCGGGCCAGCGGATCACCGGGGTGACGGTGCTGGACCGGAATCTCACCGAGGCGACCGAACCGACCATCGGCACGGTGTGGGAGCGGCGGTATTTCTACGTCGCCAACAGCCAATGGGAGGCCTACGACGACGGAGGGCGGCTCCGGCCGGGGGTGCGGCTTGCGCCGCCCCGCATTCTCGAAATCAAGCTTCCCTGACCCTCCCGAACGTCATTGCGAGGTCCCGAGGACCGAGGCAATCTTCCGGATTGCTTCGGTCTCCGGACCTCGCAATGACTGCAAGAAAGGATGCCCCGTGTCAGGTCGTGTAACCGCAGTGACCGCTTCGGCCGTCCTGCTGGCGCTGGGTTCGCTCCCGGCGTCGGCACAACCGCCCAGTCCCGCGACCAATCTTCGCTACCAGATCACCTTCGATTCCGCCACCGCCGCGACCCGCACCGCCCGGATCGGGATGCGCTTCGATGTCGCGCGGGCGGGCCCGGTTCTGCTCTCGCTGCCATCGTGGACCCCGGGGGCCTACGAGCTCAGCAACTACGCCCGCAAGGTCTCCAAATTCTCCGCCAGCGGACCCGGCGGCCCGCTCGACTGGGACAAGACCGACTATGACACCTGGCGGGTGCGCGCGGTCGCCCCGGGCACCGTGTCGGTCGAGTTCGATTTCCTGGCCGACTCGCTCGACAATGCCATGGCCTGGTCGAAAGACGACTTCCTCATGGTCAACGGCACCAATGTCTTTCCCTATCCCGAGGGCCTGGGGATGGAGTTCGGCGCCCGGGTAAGCGTGATCACCGCGCCCGGCTGGCAGGTGGTGAGCGGGCTCGACGCCGACGGCGGCCCGGGCCGGTACCGGGCGGCGAATTATCACGACCTGGTGGACATGCCGTTCTTCATCGGGCGAATGGACGTGGACAGCAACCAGGTCGAAGGGGTGTGGCACCGGCTCGCCAGCTATCCCTCCGGACAGCTCCGGACCGCGGGACGGCGGGTGCTTTGGGAGCAGATTGCCGCCATGGTGCCGCCCCAGTCGAAGATATTCGGCGAGACGCCGTGGAAGCACTACTCCACCCTGCTCATCTTCGACTCGACCTTCGGAGGTGGAAGCGCGCTGGAACATCAGAATTCCCACGTCGGGATCTACAATCCCCAATTCATCGGCACCGCCCTGCTGGCCTCGATCACGGCGCACGAGATCTTTCACGCCTGGAACGTGAAGCGGCTGCGCCCGGCGGACCTGGTGCCCTACCGGTACGATCAGCCCCAGCCGACTCCACTGCTCTGGGTCAGCGAAGGCATTACCGATTACTACGCCGACCTGGCGCTGGTGCGGGGCGGGATCATCGACTCGGTGGTGTTTCTGGCAGTGACCGAGGGCAAACGCGAGCACACCGACCAGACGGTGCCGGTGGCGCTGGAAGACGCCTCGCTCACCACCTGGATCCATCCGACCGACGGCACCGGGGACATCTACTACGACAAGGGCTCGCTGGCGGGCTTGCTGCTCGACATCCTGATCCGGGACGGGAGCGACAACCGGAGCTCACTGGACGACGTGATGCGCGGGCTTTACCGGAGCACCTTCAAGCGCGGCAAGGGCTTTACCACGGCCGAGTGGTGGGCCGAAGTGAGCCGGGCGGCCGGAGGGCGCTCCTTCACCGAATTCGCCGAGAAGTACATCGACGGCCGGGAGCCGTTCCCCTGGAATACCGTCGGGGCGCTGGCCGGGATCCGGCTCCAGTCGGATACCACCCGGGAGCTGCGGCTCGGGGTGAACACCCTGTCGGACAGCTCCCGGGTCTTCGTGACCGCGGTGTCCCGGGGGAGCGCCGCGGACGACGCCGGCATCGAGCCCGGGGACCAGCTGCTCCGGGTCGGTGCAATCGAGGTCAAGGACGAGAGCTTCGCGATCCAGTTCCGGGCCCGCTACGACAGCCTGGTGGGCACCACCATCCCGGTAGTAGTCATGCGCAACGATGCCGAGCGGACGGTGCAGATGCAGATCCGCCGGGAGACAATCGTGGAGACGCATCTGCTGTGGGACCGGGCGGCAAGCGCCAAGGCGGCGCGGATTCGGAATGGGATCTTGAAGGGGGAGACCGGCGGGTGAGTGGTCAGTGGTCAGTGGTCAGTGTCTTCCCTGATCACTGACCACTGATCACTGCCCACTCCTACTCCTGGGACTTCTTCGGCGCCACCTGCTCCGCCAGCGCCAACAGCTGACGCTGGGTGGTGCCGCGGCGAAGCAGGTCGAGCGCCGAAGTCATCTGCGGGTCCTGCGGGATGCCCCGGCGGAGCCAGGTCGAGTCGCCGAAAGCGAGGATGGTGAACCGCTCCTCGATATTGCGATCGATCACCGGCCGGGCCGCGTCGAACTGAGCCCGGGTGACCGGCACCTTGGCCTTCATCAGCCGGTTGAAGAACTCGTCGCGCATCTCCTGGGTCACCACGAAGTCGCGCTTCAGACTCCCCTTGGACTCCAGGGCATAGTTGTAGAGGGTCACGTACCAGGTGCGGAAGTCCTGGGCCAGGGCCCGGGCCAGCTCCCGTTCGGCGGTGGTGGCCGAGTCGGGCGTGACCACCACGTCGGGGGTGATGCCGCCGCCGCCCAGGATCTTGCGTCCCGCGTCGGACTTGAAGACCGGGCGGGCCTTCACCGTGTCGCCCGCGACCGAATCCCGGGCGTATTCCACGAACCGGTCGTCTCCCAGCCGGTCATGCTCGGCCTGGATCGAGCGGCCACTCGGGGTGTACCACTTCCCGGTGGTCAGCTTGATGTACCAGCCCCCTTCCATCGGGAAGAGCGTCTGCACCAGTCCCTTGCCGAAGGAAGTGGTGCCGACCACCAGGCCGCGGTCGTGATCCTGGAGGGCGCCGGCCACGATCTCGGAGGCCGAGGCGCTGCCGCCGTCCACCATCACCACGATCGGCATCGAGTCCACCACCGAGGCCCGGCTGGCGGTGGCCACTTCGGGGGTCTTGCCGCGGTGGCGGACCACCACGATTTCCTGGCCCGGCTTGAGGAAGAGGTCGCTGATGTCCAGCGCCTGATCCAGCGACCCGCCGCCATTGCCGCGGAGGTCGAGCACGAAGCTCCGGGCCCCCCGGCGCTTGAGATCGAGCAGCGCCTTGGCCACGTCCTCGGCGGCCGAGTCGTTGAAGCTCTGGAGCGGGATGTAGCCGACCCCGCCGTCGAGCACCAGCGAATAGGGCACCGCCGGGACCCGGATCACCGCCCGGGTGAACCGCCCCCGGATGGGCTGGGCGACGCCGGCGCGCTGGAACACCACGTCCACCTTAGTCCCGGGCTGACCTATCAGCTTGCCGGAGACCTGGTCGAGCCGGAGGCCCACCACCGACACCGAATCCACCGCCATGATGTGATCGCCGGGTTGGACCCCGCCGGCTTCGGCGGGACTGTTGGGGAAGACCCGGGCTACCACGATCTGGTCGTCCTGGGGCTCGATCTGCATGCCCAGGCCGCCGTAGTTGTTCCGCAGGGTGTTGCGCTGGAAGGAGGCAATCTCCTCGGGGGAATACAGCTCGGCGTAGGGGTCCTTGAGGTTCTTGATCAGCCCCCGGGCCGCCTTCTCGTAGATGGCGTTGCGGGAGAGCGAGTCTACCGCGTTGTCTTCGATGCGCTGCAGCACCTGCGCGAAAAGACGGGCGGCGTCGGCCCTCTCGCCACTCTGGCTGAGGAAGGCTCCGGCGGCCAGCGGGAGCAGCAGGAGGGCTCCCCCGATCGCTATCGAACGCATGCGCATGCTACGGCTCCCTTGCCACAGGACGAAGCCGCGACGGACACCGGAATGGCGCCGTCGCGGGGGTCAGGAATCAGACAGCAGCTCCTGTACTTACGATAATGGCGGGGGGAGAGATTCGCGAGGGGGAGCTATTAGCTGATAGCACCTAGCCCTTCGTCAGTATCTCCTCAAACAGCTTGAGGGCTCTCGGGTCGTCCGACTGCCCCAGCCAGAAGAGCGCCTTGCGGCGGATTTTGGGGTCCCGATTGGTCCGGGCGATCCGGATCAGGATGGGTACCCCTTCGTTGTGGTCCAGCTGGGAAAGGGCGAACACCGCCTGGTCCCGCACCTCGCTATCCTCGGCCTCGTCTTCGGCCAGCTCGGAGAGCCCTTTGGTGGCCTCGTCGCCCGCCGCCTGGCTCAGCCAGAAGACCGCGTTCTTGCGGCTGGGGGTACGGGCCCGGCTGTCCTTGGCCAGGGCGAGGAGCTCGGGCCAGACCACGGCGCTGTCGGCGATGATGGCCGCGTAAACCGCCTTGTCGGCGTTGTAGGCCCGACTGGCCAGGGAGACCAGCGCCTTGGCCGCGACCGGAGCCGAGATCATCCCCAGGTCTGTGATGTTCCCCGAGCTGCCGGTCCACTCACCGCCCACATAGAGCCGAAACCGGGTGACCTCGCCGTCCGACTTGGTGATCGCCACCCGGGCCGGGCCCGGCACGCAGGCCCGGCTGCGCCAGCTCCCCTTGCCCGACCAGCGGACGTTGCCGTCGTCGAAGGTGGTGATGTTGTCATCACCGCGGGAGTTGTCCCGGATGAAGGTCTCGCCGTCGCCGCAGATCCCTTCCCGCACGCTGTAAGACAGCCGCACGGTCCCCTCCCGCACCGCCAGAATCCGGTCGGTGAGGGCCTGCCCGCCGGCTGAACCGGCGAGGCAGGCGACCAGCAGAGGTGTAATGCCGATGTAGCGTCGCATGGTCGGGTCCTCAGTTGGGCTTGCCTTCGAGGAGTCGCTCCAGGAACGCCGCGACCCGCGGGTCGTCCGACTGACTGAGCCAGAAGATCGCCTTCTTCTTGAGCTCCATATCGGGCTCGGTCCGGGCGATCTCGAACAGCTTGTCCACCGCGGCCCGCTCGTCCCGCTGGGAGTAGACGAAGATGAGCTGCTCCTTCATCTCCCGGCTCGGCATCTTCTCGTAGAGCGTGAACAGCTCGGTGGCCGGGATGTCCGACTGGCCCGCCCAGAACAGCGCCTTCTTGCGGAGCTCAATGTTCTCGTTGACGTCGCCGGCAACCTGCAACAGCCAGCGCTGGCTCTCCCGGCCCTCCACCTGGGACATGGAGAAGAGAATCTTGTCGCGCGACTCGTTGTCCCGGAGCTGGGTGAACAGGGTCTTGAGGAAGCCGACCCGGTCGGGATCGTCGCCCTGGCCGATCCAGAAGATGGCCTTCTGGCGGAGGTCGCTGGAGACGCCGGCGCGGAGCGCGAAGTCGCGCAGCGCCTGGCGGGCCCGGGGAGAATCCTGCTGGGACAGCGCGAAGATGGCCTTGTCCTGCAACGCGGGATCGCCGGCGCTGCGCAGGATGGAATCGAGGGCCGCTACCGCGGCCGGCGAATCCACCTGGGACAGCCACTGCACCGCCTGCTCCCGCACCTCGCCGTCGGGATCGGTCCGGGCCGCGTCCAGCAGGATCCGTTCGGTCTCGGGACCCTCGTGCTGGGACACCAGGAAGACTGCCTTGCGCCGGAGGCAGAGCGAGCCCTCGTCCCGCCGGGCCAGCACCTTCTTGAGGATGGGCAGCGCCCGGTCGTGGTCCATGTTGAGCAGCGAGTTGAGCGCCGCCGACTGGATGTCGTCCTCGGTGTTGCAGCGATCTCCCCGGCCCCGCTGACGGGTGCGGCCGACCGGCGGTGTGGGGGGCGTGGGCGGTGTAGCCGCGGTCGGCGGCGTGGGCGGCGTCGGGGCCTGCGCCCGGCGGGCCTCTTCCGCGATTTCCGCGGCGCACTCGGAATCGCCCCGGCGGGCCAGCTCGCTGCAGATCCGGATCCGGAGCTGCTCGGCGTCCCGCCTAGTGCTGGCGCCCCGGGCCTTCTCCTTCTGGAGCTCGAGCACCTTGAGAGCCTTGCTCAGCGACTCGCCGTTGTCCCGCCGGCTCAGCGCAAAGGCTTGCCAGTAGTAGGCATCGCCCGCATAGGTGGAACGGGGGTGCCGGGTGTAGATGCTGGCGAACATGTCGGCCGCCGTCGCATAGCGGCCCCGGTTCAGCTCCGCGCGGGCGTTGCGATAGATCTGATCTGCCGGATCCTGCTGGGCCCAGGGCGCCGGGGGCGATTCGGCGATCTCGTGCTCACTCCAGGAGAAGCCGAAGGAGCCAAATCGGCCCATCCGGGCGCCGGTCGCGGCCAGCGCCGCCTCGGCGTGGAGCAGTCCGATCCGCGCCTGGGCCATCGCGGGCTCGATCCCGGCGAGCGCGGGCCCGGCCTGGGCGAGTGACGCCGCGGCGATGGCCTGGGCGTTGGCCACCACCGGGCCAAGCCAGCTGAGATCGGGAACCCGGACCACCACCGGAGCCCTGGTCCGCGCGGTTTGCGCGGGCAGGACGCCGACCGGTGCGGCGGAGAGGGCGAGGACGAGGTACCGGACGGAAGACATGGTCACGCTCCTTACAAACGAATGGC
>Ga0209818_1000268_pt1 | contig 12182 bp, 13 predicted proteins | sample NCAS200_FD_187517 | JGI IMG/M metagenome (GOLD analysis project Ga0209818, IMG submission 187517) | Agricultural soil microbial communities from Utah to study Nitrogen management - NC AS200 (SPAdes) (version 2) | ecosystem: Environmental > Terrestrial > Soil > Agricultural land | place: USA... | reverse complement strand
CATCGAGTTCGAGCCGGAGAAGTTGCCGGAGATCTACAACGCCCTCACGGTGGAAGACGCCTCGGGCACGGTCCCCGTACGCCTCACGGTCGAGGTGCAGCAGCACATCGGCCAGAATCAGGTGCGCGCGGTCGCGATGAGCAGCACCGACGGGGTCACGCGTGGCATGACGGCGGTGGACACCGGCTCCGCGATCACGGTGCCGGTCGGTGACGCGGCGCTGGGGCGCATCCTCAATGTCCTCGGCGAGCCGGTGGACGGTGGGGCCGACATTCCGGCAAGCGTCGAGCGGTGGGCGATCCACCGTCCCGCGCCGAAGTTCGTGGATCTGCAGCCCAAGACCGAGATCTTCGAGACCGGTATCAAGGTCATCGACCTCATCGCGCCGTTCGTGAAGGGCGGCAAGATCGGCCTCTTCGGCGGCGCCGGCGTCGGCAAGACCGTCGTCATCATGGAGCTGATCAACAACGTCGCGAAGGGACACGGCGGCAAGTCGGTCTTCTGCGGCGTGGGCGAGCGCACCCGCGAAGGGAACGACCTCTTCCTCGAAATGGAGGAGAGCGGCGTCATCAAGTCGTGCGCGCTCGTGTACGGCCAGATGAACGAGCCGCCCGGTGCCCGCCTCCGGGTCGGTCTCTCGGGCCTCACGGTCGCGGAGTACTTCCGCGACATCGAGGGCCAGGACGTGCTCCTTTTCATCGACAACATCTTCCGCTTCACGCAGGCCGGGTCGGAAGTGTCGGCGCTCCTCGGCCGGATGCCGAGCGCCGTCGGCTACCAGCCGACCCTCGCGACGGAGATGGGCGACCTGCAGGAGCGCATCACGTCGACGAACAAGGGCTCCATCACGTCGGTGCAGGCGATCTACGTGCCCGCCGACGACCTCACCGACCCGGCGCCGGCCACCGCGTTCGCGCACCTCGACGCCACGGTGGTGCTTTCACGGTCCATCGCCGAGCTCGGCATCTACCCCGCGGTGGATCCGCTCGACTCGGCGAGCCGGATTCTCGATCCCCAGTTCGTCGGCGAGCGCCATTACAACGTGGCGATCGGCGTGCAGCGCGTGCTCCAACGCTACAAGGCGCTGCAGGATATCATCGCGATCCTCGGCATGGACGAGCTGAGTGAGGAGGACAAGCTCATCGTCGCGCGCGCGCGCCGGGTGGCTCGCTTCCTCTCGCAGCCGTTCTTCGTCGCCGAGCAGTTCACCGGGTTCGCGGGCAAGTACGTCAAGCTCGAGGACTCGATCGCGAGCTTCGAACGCGTCCTGAGCGGCGAGTTCGATCACCTGCCCGAGCAGGCGTTCTACATGGTCGGCGGCATCGATGAGGCCGTGGAGAAGGCGACCAAGCTCGCGAGCGCGTGATGCATGTCACCGTAATCTCGCCCGAGGCGGCGATGTTTGACGGGCAGGCCGACTCCGTCGTCGCGCCCGCGTTCGACGGCGAGGTCGGCATCCTGCCGCGCCACGCCCCATTCATGACGCTCCTTGGCGAAGGCACCCTCGTCGTCCGGCAGGGCGAGACCGCGCGCCGCTTCACGGTACGCGGCGGGTTTCTGCAGGTGGTGGATGACCGGGTTCGCATCGTCACGGAGCATGTCCAAGGAGAGACTCAATGATTCGTAGAGGCATAGTCGGCTCGCTCGTGCTCGGCCTGGCGCTCGCCGCTGCCGCACCTGCGGCCGCGCAGGAAACCGGCACGCCGGTGTTCAAGTCTCCGTACCGGACCTTCACCACGAGTGAAGTCGGGGTGACGTTCTCCGATCCGGGCGCCGGCGTCGATTGGGCGCTCGAGGGCTTCTACGGCTATGGCCGTGGGCGGTGGGACATCGGGCTTCGAGCCGGCGTCGCGGATTTCGCGGCCGACGAGACCGGCATTCTGCTCGGCGGGAGCGCGCGGACCCGGGTGCTCGAGTCGTCCGAGTCGTTCCCGCTCGACGGCGCACTCACACTGGGCGCCGGGGCCATGATCGTGGACGGCGACATCTTCTTCCGGACCCCGATCGGCATTTCGCTCGGCCGGCGTGTGGTGCTCGAAGGCTCGGAGACGAGCTTCGTGCCGTACGCGCATCCGGTGCTGGTGCCGGTGTTCGGAGCCGGCGACTCGGACGTGGGCTTCGCGCTCGGCCTCGGCGTGGACGTCAAGTTCGGCCGCACGTTCGACATCCGCGTCGCCGGCGCGCTCGGCGACTACGAAGGCGTCTCGATCGGCGCCGCCTTCATCCGATGAGGTAATCGCATGACGACCCTCGTTCGCGCCACTGCCCTCGCGCTCACCGTCTCGCTGGCCGCCGCTCCCGCGGCGGCGCAAGTGCTTGGGCTCCCGGTCGTGAACGCGGGCGTCACGCGCGGGCTCGGCCTGTCGCTCGACTATGGAAAGCCGAACGACGCCGCCGGCGGCGGCAACGCCTTCGGCGCGACCGCTGCGCTCGGATTCGGACCGTTGGGTGTCACCGCCCGGCTTTCCCGGCTCGATTCCGATGGGCTTGGCGAGCTCTGGTCTGCCGGCGGGACCGCCAACGTGAAGGTCTTCGGCGGGCCGCTCGTGCCGCTCGCCGTCACGCTTCAGGCCGGGGCAGGCTACGCCAGTCCCGACCTTGCCTGTGCGCCTCCCGGGGCCTGCGACATCAGCGAGTGGCGCTTTCCCATCGGGCTCGGCGTCGCGTTCACGATCCCGAATCCGGCCCTCGCGATCAAGCCGTGGCTCGCACCGCGCATCGACATCACCCGCCGCTCCGGCTACAGTACGTTCGACGCGGTAACCAACAGCGAGTTCGCCGTGAGCGGTGGTGTCGAGCTCAACATGCTCACCGGGTTCGGGCTGCACGCTGCGTACGACTGGACGAAAGGCGATGGTGCCAATCCCGGCATCTTCTCGGCCGGGCTCCACTACAACTTCCGCATTCCGGGCCTCTGACGTCGTACTGGCGCCTCTCGCGCGCGCCACGCTACAGCCTCCTCTTCGCGCTGCCGCTGCTCGTGCTCTACGAGCTCACCGCGTTCGCCCTGTCGGGCGACGCGGCGGCTGGTGTCCGGAACGGCGCGGACGTTCTCCTCAAGAGTCTCTTTCTCTCCCTGGGCGGCCGGCACGGCCTGCTCGCGTTCAACGTGCTCCTCATCGGTGCCGGCGCGGTGATCGTCTGGCGGGACCGGCGCGCGAGCCGCGCCCCGCTCGAGGGAAGCGTGTTCCTCCGCATGGGCGTGGAGTCGATCGTCGGGGGACTGGTCTTCGGCCTCATTGCCGGGGCTCTGACCGCGCTGCTCCTCCGCGGGCCGTCGTTCCTCGCCACCGGTCCGATGGATGGTCTCGACCTGCAGACACAGCTGGTGATCTCGCTCGGGGCCGGGATCTACGAGGAGCTGCTCTTCCGGGTGCTGGTGGTGGGCTTTCTGGCCTGGATTGCGACGCGGCTCTTCGGCTGGCGTCCGATGCCCGCGGGCATCTTCGCGGCCATCCTCGGCGCGCTGATCTTTTCCGCATTTCACTACATCGGCCCGTACGGCGATCCGCTGGAGCTGCCCTCCTTCACGTTCCGCGCCGTCGCAGGCGTGCTCTTCAGTGCGATGTATCTGACGCGCGGCCTCGGCATCACGGCGTGGACGCACGCGTTGTATGATGTGTTTCTGACTCTCATGTGATGGGGCGGTAGGGGCGGCGTGTCATCCCGAGCGAGCGAAGCGAGTCGAGGGATCTGCCGATAGGTAGTCGCACCTATCACTAGATCCCTCGACTCGCTTCGCTCGCTCGGGATGACACGCTACCGCACCGCTCCTAACGCCGCGTCTTCGCCGTATAGATCGAATCGAGGATTCCTCGAAAAACCGACGGCGGCTGCGCTCCTATGAGCAGGCCGCCTTCGATGTAAAACGTCGGCGTGCTCGTTGCGCCGGCGCGAATGGCGCTCTCCGCCTCTTCGCGCACCGCCCTTGTCATCGCCGAGTCCTGCAGGCACGCGAGCGTTTCCACTCGGGGGAGGCGCAGCGAATCGGCGAGCGAGAGGAAGAACGGCCGGGCATCCTGGAGCGGCCCCCACGCCTTCTGATGCTGGAAGAGCAGGTGGTGCGCGTCCCAGAACTTTCCGGCCCGCGCGGCGCAGAGAGCGAGCTCCGCCGCCGGGATGGCGTTCCGATGCAGCTCAGGAATCGGGAAGTTGATGAAGAACCACTGCACCTTGCCGGTCGCGATGTACTCGCGCTCGAGCGTGGGCATGGTTTCCAGTGCATGCTGCCGGCAGAACGGGCACTGGAAGTCCGACATCTCGTACACCTTGACCGGCGCTGACGCAGAGCCCCGGCTTCGCGACCCGCCGGAATCGGCGGATTGCGCCGTGTCACCAGACTCGGCGACAGCGACCTGCCGCGCGCCGGTCGCGTCTCCCGGTCGGCCAGCCTCCGAGCAGCTGGCGAACGCTGCCAGCGCGGCCACCGCAAATACGGAACGAGCTCTCATCTCTCTCCTCAGTAGCGCGGCCGGCGTCGGCCGCTTCGGGAGTCGAGCAGGACGGTGTCCCGGCCGGCCTTCACGTTCCAGTACCACGACATGTTCGGGTCCGTCACGTCCCACGCGCCCGCGCTCACCCACCAGGTCGCATCGCTCGCGGGAATGCGGAGCGTGGCGTATCCGTCGGCGTCCGTCGTGTCCACGACGAGCTTTCTGCGCGCACGGTCGGCGAGGCTCTTCGCGACGCTGTCGAACGAACGGTAGGTGCTATCTTCCCAGGCGCGAATCGCCGAGCGCAGCGAGTCGCCGCGGCCAGCGAGTCTGGCGCGCGCCGCTTCGAGCGCCGGACGCGTCTCGGCGACGCGCGCGGACGCTGCATCGAGCGCGGGGCGAGCGAGCAGACCGCGCTCGACCGAGTCACGCACCGCGGTTTCGGCTCGGCGGGCCCGGATCTGCGCGATGAACGGTCCCCGGAACTCGGCGAAGAGCGAATCGAGCGCGGCGGTGTGCGGACGCGGCGATCCGTGCGCGCGCTCGAGCGCCGCGACGATGCTGTCGCGATCGTACGGCGCGGCCGTAACCGGAATGCCCGAAGCGGGGGTCGTCACGCCGTCCATGTCGGGCAGGGTGACCCGGACGGTAACGTCACGACCGCTCTCGCAGGCGGCGAGGGCGATCGCAAGGAGGACGATTGAAGGTCGGGACACACGCAAAAGCTATCGCGCTCCTGATGGCCCTACAACTTGCGGCTCTTTCCACTCGAGCCGCCGCGCAGGCCGCGGCCCCTGCGCAGGAGGGCGTGGAGCAGTACATCCCCGCCGCGCCAACCGGATACGTGAGCGACTTCGCGTCGGTCGTGGATGCGGCTGCCGAAGCCCGGATGACCGATCTGATCACCCGGCTTCGCGGCGTCACGCGGGCGGAAATCGCGGTCGTGACGTTGCCGACCATCGGAGATCGCGAGGCCGCCGAGGTGGCGCTTGCGATCGGTCGCCGGTGGCGCGTCGGCGAAGCCGCCGAGCTGGGTGATCCGGCTCGGAACGCGGGCCTCGTGCTTCTGCTGGTGCCGCGACAGGAGGGTCGTCCCGGCTCGGGGCACATTCGCGTGGAGGTGGGGCAGGGGCTCGAAGGCATCGTCACCGACGCACTTTCCGGCCGAATCCGCGACAACGTGATGGGGCCGCTCCTCGCCGAGGAGCGCTACGGCGAGGGGCTCACAGCCGGCGTCGAGGCGCTCGCGTCCGTGATAGCGCGGGGCTACGGCGTCTCCGATTCGACGCTCCGTGAGTGGCGCGTGCCGGTTCCGACTGGGGGCGGCGGCGGCGGCTCCATCATGGGCATGCTGCCGCTGCTGCTCTTCTTCCTGTTCGTGATGATGGCGTCACGGTCCTCCCGGCGGGGCCGGCGGCGGCGCGTATATTGGGGAGGGCCGTGGATCGGGGGAGGCGGCTGGGGTGGCGGATGGGGCGGCGGCGGTGGCGGCGGCTGGGGCGGCGGAGGCGGCTTCGGCGGGTTCGGCGGAGGCGGCGGGTTCAGCGGCGGCGGTGCCGGAGGGAGATTCTGAATGGCCGATCGCGTTGCCGAAGTGCTCGACCGGTTTCTCGCTGCCGCCGATCAGACCCTGGCCGGCCGCTACAGCGCGCTGCTGTATGGCTCCGCGGCGCGCGGCGATTACTTCGACCAGACCTCGGACATAAACCTCCTGCTCGTACTCGACGACGTCGCCCCGGCGACGCTCCGGACGCTCCGACCCGCGTTTCAGGGCTGGCGTGATGCGACACCCGAGCCGCCGCTGGTCATCAGCCGGGCCGAATGGGCCCGCGCCACCGACGTCTTTCCACTCGAGATCACCGACATGCTGGCGGCCTACCGGCTCCTGCGGGGTGACGACCCGCTCGCGGGCGTGCAGGTCTCGCGCGGTGACCTGCGACGGGCGCTGGAGAGCGAGCTCCGGGGCAAGCTGCTGCGGCTGCGCCAGGGCTTCACCCTCCTGAGCGGTGATCCCCAGGAGCTCGGCGCGATCGCGAGCAGCACGGTGCCGACCGCGCTGGTGCTTCTCCGGGCATTGCTCGTCCTCGAGCACAGGCCGGTTTCGCCCGCGTCGGACGCGGAGCACACGGTGCGGGAGGCCGCGCGCGTCGCGGGATTCGTGCCCGAGCCGCTGCTCGAGATCGTTCGCCATCGCGGGCAGCGCAGGTGGCGCTGCGACGCCGCGGTGTTCGAGGGGTACGTCGAGGCGATCGAGCGCACGGCGAGGTACGTGGACCAACTTCATCCTGGAGATGATTGAATGAAGCGCATTCCGGCGTTGTACGCCCTGCTGGTGGCCGTCGCTCTCGGCGTGAGCGGCTGCGGGTACAACACCATCCAGACGCTCGACGAACGGGTGAACAAGGCGCAGGGCGATATCCAGACCCAGCTGCAGCGCCGCGCCGATCTGATCCCGAACCTCGTCAACACGGTGAAGGGGATCACGAAGCAGGAAGACACCGTGTTCATCTCGATTGCCAACGCGCGGGCCCGGCTCTCCGGCGCAGTGACCGACCGCAACATCCCCGAGATGGCGGCCGCGAACGCGCAGCTGAATGCCGGTCTCGGCAGACTGCTCGCGATTGCCGAAGCCTATCCCGAACTCAAGTCGAGCGAGAATTTCCGCGCTCTGCAGGACCAGCTCGAGGGCACCGAGAATCGCGTCGCGGTTGCCCGCACCGACTACAATGGCGCCGTGAACGAGTTCAACGGCTTCATCCGCCGCTTCCCCTACAACCTCACCGCGAAGATCTTCGGAATGGGCACGCCGAGGGAGTACTTCGAGGCCGAGGAAGGGGCGACGGAGGTGCCGAAGGTACAGTTCTAGGACGGAAGGACGGAAAGACGGAAAAAGAGGCGGGGCCGAGATCCACGATCTCGGCCCCGCTTTCCTTGCGTCCTTCCGTCTTTCCGTCCTTCAGTCCGTAACCACCTCCGGCAACACATACCGCAACGGATCCACCGGCCGCCCGTTCACGTGCACTTCGTAGTGCAGATGCGGGCCCGTGGCGAGACCGGTGTTGCCGACGAGGGCGATCCGCTGGCCGCGGTCCACGCGCTGGCCGCGCTGCACCAGGATCTTCGATGCGTGGGCGAACTTGGTCACGATGCCATAGCCGTGATCGACGGTGACGACGTTTCCGTATCCCGCTTCCCATCCCGCCTCGGTCACGCTGCCGGCTGCGGGCGCCTCAATCGGCGATCCCGAGGGGGCGGTGACGTCGATGCCCTCGTGCGGCCGGGCCACGTGAAGGATCGGGTGGTTCCGCATTCTGGAGAACGCGCTCGTGAGCCATCCCTGCGTCGGCATGATCGATGGCATCGCGGCGAGCCGCTTCCGGTGGGCGACCAGGCTGTCGGCGGCCTCGTTGAAGGAGACGGCAAGCAGGTTCGCACGACGGATCATCGCGCCCAGATCCACCCGGATGTCGTCCGCTCGCCGCGCGAGCCCGCTCCGCGGAGCGACGGCACCATTCGAGTCCGCGGGGCCGCCGATTCCGGCCTCGCGGACCTCAGGAGCGATCGGGTTGAGGTTCGCCAGGAGCCGGATCTTCTCGTCCCGGCCGGCAAGTGCCTCGAGCGTGTCGCTCAGGTTGTGCATGCGACCGTGCAGATCCCCCAGCCGGGCGGCCAGCTGGCGATTCTCGTGCTCGAGCCGGCGAGTTCGCGAAAGGTCGATCGTGCGGGAGAAGCTGGCGTAGCCGAGAAGAAGGGCGATGCCGACGATGACGATGGCGGTGCCGACGACGACCTTGAGTATCGAGTAGGAGACTTCGATGATCCGGGAAGGTTCCGAATCGTGCGGTACGAGTACGAGTGTCCAGCGACGACGACGTGGCATCTGCTCTCGCTTGCTCTGGGGCCGACTGTGTCGCTTTACCTCCCCACACCCCATCGGCCGCACCTGGCCGGACAGAGAGGGCAAGATCACCCGCGGTCCATAACCTGTCAAGAAGCGAGCCCCACATCTAACCCGTTGATGCTCAAATACTTTCGGGCTCTCTTCCGGGTTTGATACGCCCGAAGGTCTTGCGTTGTGCTAGGACGCAACCGGTTTAGGGAACAAGCCCTCCGGCTTGCGGGTTCCGGCGCCGGTCGTTCTCAGCGCTTCCGCGCTCGACCAGCCGGCAGCCGAAACGTGGCCCGCCTGCCCAAGCGCGGCCCAGAGATCCTGGGCCTTTCCGGGCATGAACGGCGAGATCAGCACCGCGAGCCGGCCAAGCGCGTCGGCGAGCGCGCCGAGCGCCCGGTCGAGTCCCGCGTCGTCGCCGGCCTTGGCGAGCGCCCAGGGTGCCGTCTGCTGGACGTACAGGTTCCCGGCGGCCACGAGTGTCCATGCGGCCTCCGCCGCGCCCCGGAGGTCGTACGCGTCCATGGCCCGCGCGTACGACGCCACGGCCGTGCGGGCCGCCTCGTGGAGCGGTGACTCCGGCGCCGTGGGGACCACGCCCCCGCGGAACTTCTCGAGCATCGCGAGGACGCGTGACGCGAGGTTTCCGAGACCGTCCGCGAGGTCGGCGACATACCGCTCTTCGAATCGCTCCCAGGTGAAGTTGCCGTCCCCGTCCCAGGGGATTTCGCGCAGCAGGAAGTAGCGGAACGCGTCCGGGCCGAACTGCTCGATCGCGGCCGGCACATCGAGCTGCGTGCCCGCGCTCTTGCTGAAGCGCTCCCCGCGGAAGTACACGAACCCATGTGCCCAGACCGCTTCGGGCAGCGCGAGACCGGCCGAGGCGAGCATCGCCGGCCAGATCACGCAGTGAAAGCGGGTGATGTCCTTTCCGATGACGTGAAGCTGCGCCGGCCACGTCGACCGAGCGCCCGCATCGAGCGTGGCGGTCCAGTAGTTCGGCAGCGCGTCGAACCAGACATACGTCGTCTGCCGCTCGCCGTCGCTCGTGAGTCGCGGGAAGGGAACGCCCCACGTGAATCGGGACCGGCTGGCGGAAATGTCCTCGAGGCCCTGTCCGATAAAGGCGAGAATCTCGTTCCGACGACTCGGCGGCTGGACGAACTCCGGATGCTGCTGAATGTGGCTCGCGAGGAAGTCCCCGTAGCGGCTCAGGCGGAAGAACCAGTTTCGCTCCTCCACCCACTCGAGCACGCGCGTCGGATGTAGCACGCAGCGGCCGTCTTCGATCTCCGCGTCGGTCTTGAACGACTCGCAGCCGACGCAGTACTGTCCGCGATACGACTTCTCGTAGAAGTCATCGGGATTGCGGTCGAAGATGCGCTCGATGAGCTGGGTGACGCCCGCCTGATGCCCACTCGATGTGGTGCGCATGAACTGGTCATGCGAGATGGCGAGCGTCTTCCAGAGGTCCTCGAAGCGCTTGCCGACGCGATCCGCGAGTGCCTGCGGAGTGATGCCCAAATCCGCGGCGGTCTGCGCGACCTTCTGCCCGTGCTCGTCCATCCCGACGAGGAACCAGACGTCGTCACCCCGGAGCCGGCGGTACCGTGCGATGGCATCGGCGCCGATCTTTTCGAACGCGTGTCCGAGGTGCGGGTCGCCGTTCGCGTAGTCGATCGCGGTGGTGAGATAGAAGCGCGCCATCAGGAGTCGGGCTGCGAAGGTCCCTCGTCATTGGGACGTCTCCGCCGCCGCCGCCGCCGCCGCGTTCGGCGCTCGGGGGAAGGAATCAACGGAACCGGCGGATCGGACGGAGCCGACGCAATCGGGCGAGCCGGCACGGCCGAGGAATACAGCTGCCCCGTCGGTTCCGTCGACTCCGTCGGGTCCGCCGTCTCCGTCGCGTCCGCCGCCCGTCCCACTGCCGCCATCTCCTCACGCAACTGGACCAGCGGAATGATGCGCGACGCCTGGGCCTCTCCGCGGAGGTAGACACGCTCACGGAAGATGTCCACGGCCACGACGCGCTCGGAGCCGGCGGCCGTCACCAGCGTCTTTCCCTCGCGGGGAAACCGCTTCCGGCTCGCGACGTAAAACTCGTGCTCGTACTTGAGGCAGCAGAGCAGGCGGCCGCAGCCGCCGGAGATCTGGCTGGGATTGAGCGACAGGTGCTGGTCCTTGGCGAGCCCGAGGTTCACGGGCGTCAGCTCCTTGAGCCAGGTCGAGCAGCAGAATTCCTTCCCGCAGCGCCCGACCCCGCCGAGCCGCGCGGCTTCGTCGCGCACGCCGATCTGCCGGAGCTCGATGCGGGTGCGGAAGAGCGAGGCCAGGTCGCGCACCAGCGCGCGGAAGTCCACCCGCTTCTCCGCCGTGAAGTAGATCGTGAGTCTCGCCTTGTCCCATTGCCACTCGGTGTCGCTCACCTTCATCACGAGCTCGTGCGCCCGCACGCGCTCGATGACCTTGCGGCGAACCTCCTCCTCCGACCGGCGCACTTCCTCGTGCGATCTGAGGTCGTCGGGAGTGGCACGGCGCAGGATGGTGCGCAGGGGCTCCTTCGTCGCCTGCGCTTCGCCGACGGCGCAGCCGGTGCACGCGCCGGCGCACTTCTTCTCCGCCACCTCGCCGACCGCCGTGACGCGGCCGAAGTCGCGGCCGCGGTCGGCTTCGACGACGACGCTCTGCCCGACGCGGAGCAGGTCGTCCGCTGCCGGCCAGAGGAAGTATGCCTTGCGGGTCCCCTTGAAGCGGACTTCGACGGTCTGCGGTGTAGTCACTCGGTGTAGGCGCCCATGGCGGCGTATTTCTCGGCGCGGCGGCGCACCAGCTTCTCGGGTCGCACCTTCCGCAGCTCGCTTACGTGTCGGATGAGCGCGTCGCGCAGCGCCTCGCCCGTCGCGTCCGGGTCCTGATGCGCGCCGCCCGGCGGCTCGGGAACGATTTCGTCGATCAGCTTGAGGCGCAGCAGGTCTTCCGCGGTGATCTTGAGGGCTTCAGCGGCGCGCTCACGCAGCGACGCGTCCTTCCAGAGGATCGCCGCACAGCCTTCCGGCGTGATGACCGAGTAGACCGAGTTCTCGAGCATCAACACCCGATCGGCGACGCCCAGCGCGAGGGCGCCGCCCGACCCGCCCTCGCCGATGACGACGGCGACGCACGGCGTCGGGAGCGCGCTCATTTCCAGAATGTTGCGCGCGAGCGCCTCGCTCTGTCCGCGCTCCTCCGCGCCGAGCCCCGGATACGCGCCCGGCGTGTCGATCAGGGTGATGACCGGCGCCCCGAACTTCGCCGCCAGCTTCATCAGGCGCAGCGCCTTCCGGTATCCCTCCGGATGGGGCATGCCGAAGTTGCGCTTGAGATTCTCCTTGGTGTCGCGGCCCTTCTGGTGGCCGACGACCATGACGCTCCGGCCGTCGAGCCGCGCCCACCCGCCGACGATCGAGGGATCGTCCATGAACAGGCGGTCACCGTGCAGCTCGATGAAGTCGGTGAAGATGGTGCTGAGGTAGTCGAGTGCGTACGGGCGGCGCGGATGCCGCGCGACGGTGACCCGCTGCATCGGGGTGAGGTTCCGGTAGAGCTCCCCGCGGAGCGATTCCAGCTTCTGCTGCAGCCCGGCGAGCTCGCCGCCCACATCGATGTTGCGCTCGGCGCGCAGGCGCTCGAGGTCCTCGATCTGGCGCTCTAGCTCGAGGAGTGGCTTCTCGAAGTCCAGCGTGTAGACCGAGGGCATCGCCTAGTTGGCTCTCGCGTAGTGGACGGAATCCGCCCCGAGGAGGTCGCGCAGGGCGCGCACGAGCTCTTCCTCGGCCGCCACACGCACGCGACGGGCGCGGAGACGCACCGCCTCTCCGTTC
>Ga0209818_1000265_pt1 | contig 12250 bp, 7 predicted proteins | sample NCAS200_FD_187517 | JGI IMG/M metagenome (GOLD analysis project Ga0209818, IMG submission 187517) | Agricultural soil microbial communities from Utah to study Nitrogen management - NC AS200 (SPAdes) (version 2) | ecosystem: Environmental > Terrestrial > Soil > Agricultural land | place: USA: Utah... | reverse complement strand
CACCATCTCGCGGACTTCGCGGTGCTGATCGGAGAAATAAAGGGTATCGTCCATCGAGGAAATATAGTCCGCCGACGATTCACTTGTCGCCGGAAAGCGCCTGGAGAATGGTCCGCCCGAACCGCTCGACCACCGCCCCACCGACTCCTTCGATGGCTGTCAGCTCCTCGGCCGTGCCGGGAGGATCGACCGCCAGCCGGCGGAGCACCTCCGGCTCGAGGGCACATCCTCCCCAGGGAAATGCGACGTGGCCGAGCGCAAGCCGGAGCCGCCCCAGCCGCCGGTCCGCCTCCGGATTGTTCACCGGACGGGGCGGAGTGCGGGAGCACACGTCACAGCCGGAGCAGCGGACCAGTCGCTCGCCGAAATACCCGATCAGCGCGCGCCGGCGGCAGGAAGCGCCTCGAGCATAGGAGTCCATTACCTCGATGCGCTGGAGCGCCGCCTGCCTTCGCACCCGCACCGGGCGCCAGTCCGGCTCGCCCCGTTCCGGCCGGAGCTCGCGGGCCAGGCGCTCGAGGGAAGCCCGCACATTCGCCGGCACGCACCCGGCTGACGTTTCCCCTCGCCACACCCGAGCCGCCAGCCGCTCCGGCGGGAAGGTCACTTCGAGCTGGCGCCGGTGCAGCTCGGCGTCTCCCCCGCGATAGAGGAGCAGGCAGCGCGCCAGTCCGCCGTCGCGGCCGGCCCGTCCCGCTTCCTGATAGTACGCCTCGGGCGTGGCCGGAAGAGTCCAGTGCACCACCAGCCGCACATTGGGTTTGTCGATGCCCATCCCAAAAGCGCAGGTGGCCACCACCACCCCGAGGCGGTCGGTCAGAAACTGCTCCAGCACCTCGCGCCGCGCGTTGGTGCCGAGGCCGGCGTGATATGCCGCGGCCTGGAAGCCGGCTTCACGAAGGACACGGGTCAGCGCTTCCACCAGGCTTCGCGTGGGAGCGTACACGATGGCGAGCGCCTGCTGCCAGCGGAGCGCTTCGATCAGGGCATCGAGCCGCTCGCGTTCGCTGCTGACCCGTGCCACCCCGAACCAGAGATTGCGCCGGTCGAACGAGCCCAGGATGGTGCTCTGACCCCGTGCCCCGCCCAGGCCGATCGCGCGGGACAGCTCGCCGCGCACCGCGGGCGTCGCGCTGCCGGTGAGTGCGATGGCCTGGGGCCAGCCCAGCGCGGCGCGGGTTTTCCGGAGGGAGCGGTAGGCCGGGCGGAAGTCGGACCCCCATTCGCTGATGCAGTGCGCCTCGTCCACCGCGAGCAGCGCCGGACGGACGCCGCGCCGGGTGAGCTCGGCCGCGAGCCGGGGCAGCCGCTCGGGAGAGGTGTACACCAGCCGGTCCTCTCCGGAGCACACCCGGTCGAGCGCTTCCCGCTGGGCCTGGGCGCTGAGCGAGCTGTTGAGCGCGGCGGCCGGGAGCCCGCGAGCCCGGGCGGCCGCCACCTGGTCCTGCATCAGCGAGATGAGTGGGGAGACCACGATGGTCGGTGCGGACCGGAGCAGCGCGGGAATCTGGAAGCAGATCGACTTTCCTGCACCGGTGGGCAGCACGGCCAGGACGTCCCGCCCCTCCTCCAGCGCCGCCATGACCCGGGCCTGCAGCGGGCGGAGCTCGCGGTAGCCGAAGTGATGCTGGAGCAGGGGCAACACCGACATCCTGCAACCTGTCCGCGCCGTGCGCCGGCGCGGTAACCCGATCACCGCGAAGCGGGACTTCCCAGCGCGCGTTCCCAGGACCAGAGCACACCCCCGCTCTCCAGCAGAAAGAGTCCCAGCGGCGCGTAGCCGTCGGGAAGCTTCCAGGGAAGTGCTCCGACGCCGGCCTTCAGGCTGCGCGATTCCCCGGGGCCGAGGTTGACCTCGATGCCCTCCGGAGTGCCCAGGTTCATCGCCTGGCCGGACTCGAGCCGAATCGAGATCCGGGTCGTCCACGACTCGCGGCTTCCCGGATCGGCCAACGCGGGCGAGAGCACCAGCCGGGCCGCCCGGTCGGCGTTCACCACCGGCAGCTCGATGGCGAGCCGGGCGCCGGGATAGTTCACCGGCTCTTTCCCGAGAATCCGGCCGTCGGCGTCGAGCAGGGTGAATCCGAAGTCGGTGAACCGGGGCCACTGCTCGGCGGCCATCCCGAGGTCGATCACGATCCGCCGCACCCATGAGGGAATCAGGACCGGGGTGACGACATCGGGACCTCCAGCGCCCCCGATCGTCAGGGTGCGCTCGCCTCCCAGAATCCCGGCCCTGAGCCGGCCCGGCACCGCGGAATCGATGAGCGACCGGAGCGTCATAGTGAGAGAGTCGCCCGACGCCGCAGCCGTCAACCCGTAGGGAGCATGATCCACCGCGATGGTGGCGGTGAGCGGCGAGCCGGATGGCGCCACCGCCACCGCTTCGTAGTAACCGGCTCGCGCGTCTCTTCCATCCACCTCGAGCACGGCGGTGGCGGTGTCGAAGCCGCCCGGAATCCCGTTGTCGCCGGGGATCGGCTGACCCCCGGGCTGGTGCAGCGCCGCAATCAGCCGCTCCCGCGGAGCGGCCGTCGAAAGCCGCACCTGGAAGGGTCGGCCCGAGTCGGCCGCGAAGGTCACCCGCCGCGCTGCCCCGGGCGCGAGTCGGGCCGACACCCGGACCGGGAGGGCTGTCCTGGTATCGGGAACCACGACTCCGCTCACCAGGGTAAACAGCGGTCCGGCGACTCCCGGTGCGGTGGCACGCACCGCGGCGACGTGCTCTCCCGGCTCGCGGGGAGGATGCTGCACCAGGACCACCGTCGTGTCGGCACCGGTCAGCCGAAGCAGTCCGGGAGGAGTCAGCCAGGGCGCGTCGCTGGCCAGGGTGAGATCCACCGGGCCGGTTCCCCTCCGCCGGCTGACCCGGAACCGGACCAGGGTGTCCGCGGGGCCGGGCGCGATCCGGAAACCGGCAGTGGTGCCCGGCCGGTCCAGCGCTTCCACTTCGAATTCGGCCGGGGGCGCGGGCCCCCGGAGGATCGACCATGCCCGGGCCAGGTCGGGGACGCCCGCTCCGGCGTCGATCTGATTGCCGCCCGAGACCGGCTTGGCACTTCCCACCAGCGCACGCCGGATGTCGTCGGCGGTGATGCTGCGGCGCTCCGCCAGCGCGGCCGAGGCGAGCGCCGCGGCGAGGCCGGCGACATGGGGCGAGGCCATGCTGGTGCCGCCCTTCACCTCTTCGCCGGTGTCCCAGCGCGGCACGGTCGAGTACGCGATGCCCGGCACCACCACGTCGGGCTTGGCCAGCTCTCCGCCCCGCGAGCTGAAGGAGAGCATCACGTCCGGGCTCAGCCGACCGGTACGAATGGCGGCCTCCGAAATGGCCGAGGGCTCGGTGCCACCCACGGTGATCGCCCGGCGGGCGGAGCCGGGGAATCCCATGGTGGAAAGGCCGGGGCCGTCGTTGCCCGCCGAGGTGACGAAGACCACGCCGGGGTGGGCATCGAGGACCGAATCGATGATCCGGTCGAGCCGGGCCGCGCCCTCGCGGGCGTTCCCGACCCCGAAGCTCATGTTGAGCACCAACGGCATCCGGCGGGCCGCGGCGAACCGGATCGCATAGTCCATCGCGTCCAGCACGCTGCCGGTGGTGGTGATGCCTCCGAAATCATTGCGGGCGATCTTGAGGCCGAGCAGCTGGGCTCCCGGCGCGGCGCCGTCGAACCCGGGAATGCCCCCGATGCCGCGGGCCGCCGCGATCCCGGCGACGTGGGTCCCGTGCCCGCTGGTATCGAAGAAGAGATCGAGCCGGGGTCCCCCCGCGGTCTCCCGGAAATTGGCGGCGATGGTGAGTGGAGGCGCGGCGCCGGCGCGGTGCCAGCCGAAGGTCTCCCCTCCCGCAAGGAAATCCCGCACCGGTCGCTCGTTGGCGAGCGAGCCGTCGCCGTCGGTATCGGCAAAGAGCACCCAGCCGTCGCTCGCCTTCCCCACCACGATCAGCAGGGAATCGGAATCGGTGGCGTTGTCGTTGACGTCGGATGCGGGCGGATCACCCAGCGGCCGTTCGAGAAAGAGACCGGCCAGGAGCGAGCCTCCGGTCACCAGGGCGCGCACCCGCGCCAGGCCAGTGAGCCGGTGCCCGGCCAGTGCGATGGTGTCCCCCGCGAGCACCGGCGCGCTCAGGGCAATGGCGCCCTCGCCGGAAAAGTCTCTCAGATCCACCACCTTGGGCCGCCCGGCGGTGGTGGTGTCGAACCCTGCCACCCCGATGTCGAGACCGCTGTCGAGAATCCCGAGCAGCACGCCCCGGCCATCCCAGCGGGGATGCTGGGCCAGAAAGGCCACGGTACCGGTGGCTTCGCGGGGGAGGAAGCCTCGCTGATGGGCCACTTCGGGCGGGACGATGGGGCGGCGCAGCACCGGAGGAGGATTCACGGTGGGCGCCTGCCGTCCGGGTGGGGAGTCGACCGGAATCGCCACGGCGGGCCGCTCGACGGTTGGCGCGACGACACCGGGGCCCGCTCCGCCGCCCGAGGCACAGGCCAGAACGGTCAGCAGCGCGGCGGGCGAGCCACCGAGCCGGAGCGGATCAGGGAACCGGCGCGGCATCCATCGGGGGCAGCACGAAAGGCCCCAGATGGGGACCTCCATAGTGGGAAGTGACCCGAAGCAGGAACGCCAGCACACTGCGGGTATCCTCGGGAGCGATGATCGCATCGACCTGGCCCCGGGCGGCGGCGTGCCGGGCGTCCAGATCGCGCTCGTAGTCGGCCCGCATCTGCTCGATGGCGGCCTGGGTCTCGGCGGACAGCTCCCGGTTTTCCTGCTTGGCCTTGTCCATCTCGGTGCCGTGCACCGCCATGATGGCGGATTCGCCTTCCATCACGCCCATGCGGCCGCTGGGCCAGCTCAGGATGAAGTCGGGATCGAACCCCTGCCCCGCCATGGCGTAGTATCCGGCGCCCGAAGCGTGGTTCACGGTCAGCACCAGCTTGGGCACCACCGCGGCGGCCATCGCTTCGACGAAACGCGCCCCGGCCCGGATGATCCCGCTGTGCTCGGCCTCGGGTCCCACCATGAAGCCGCTCACATCCTGAAGGAACAGGAGCGGGAGCCGCTCCCGGCTCGCGTTCTCGATGAAGTAGGCGACCTTCTCGGCGCTCTCGGTGTAGACGATGCCGCCGAAGCGCGGCCGTTCGCCCGGTTGCCCCTTGATGAGCCCGCGCTGATTCGCGATGATCGCGACCGGGCGGCCCTCGATCCGTCCGTGCCCGCATAGCATCTCGCGGGCATGCCCAACCTGGAATTCCTCGAATGCTCCGCCGTCGAGCAGACAGCGCAGCACCTGGTGCATGTCGTACGCCATCCGGTGGTCGTGGGGGAGAATGTCGTAAAGCTCTTCCACCGGGCTGGCCGGACCGACCGGCGCCGCGATGTGATGCGCCACGCCAGGCGCCTGGGGGAGCCGGGCGATGTACTCCCGGATCTTGGCCAGGCACTCGGCGTCATTGGCGGCCTGGTAGTGCGCCACCGCGCTGATCTCGGTGTGAGTGCGGGCTCCGCCCAGGGTCTCGCCGTCCACCGTCTGTCCGGTGGCGCCCTTGACCAGGTTGGGGCCGCCCAGGCCCATGAAGCTGGTTCCTTCGACCATGAAGATCACGTCCGAGAGCGCGGGGAGATAGGCGCCTCCGGCGACACAGCTGCCCATGACCGCCGCGATCTGGGGGACGTGTAGGTAGCGGCGCATGATCACGTTGTAGTAGAACAGCCGGGCCGCGCCGTACTGTCCCGGGAAGACGCCCCCCTGGAAGGGAAGATTCACGCCCGCGCTGTCGACCAGATAGATGATCGGAATGCGCTGCCGCATCGCGATTTCCTGGGCCCGCAGCATCTTCGGAATGGTCTCGGGCCACCAGGCGCCGGCTTTCACGGTGGCGTCGTTGGCCACCACCACCACGTCGCGCCCCGCGACCACGCCGACCCCGGTGATGACCCCGGCCCCCGGCGCCTGTCCGTCATAGCGGTCATGGGCGACCAGCAATCCGATCTCGAACCAGGGCGTGCCCGCATCGAGCAGCTTCCGCACCCGTTCCCGGGGGGAGAGCTTGCCCTGACCATGCATTTTGGCGACCCGCGCCGCGCCGCCGCCCTCGGCGAGGCGGGCGGCCAGGGCCTGATACTCCGCGGTGAGCTCGCGGAGCCGGGAGGGTCTGGTCGCGGCGGCGGGCTCAGTCTTCAAGGTGCTCGACGGCCCAGCCGTTGATGTACTGGATGAGGTCCGAGGTGGGGGTGCCGGGGCCGAAGAGGCGGCCGACCCCGCGCTCCTGGAGCGCTTCGATGTCTTCGCGGGGGATGATTCCGCCCCCGGTGAGCAGCACTTCGGTCCGGCCCATTTCGTCCAGCAGCTGACGCACCCGGGGGAACAGGGTCATGTGGGCCCCGCTCAGGATCGAGAGCCCCACAACGTCCACGTCCTCCTGGACCGCGGCGGTCGCGATCATTTCCGGGGTCTGGTGCAGGCCGGTGTAGATCACTTCCATGCCGGCGTCGCGCAGCGCCGCGGCCACCACCTTGGCGCCCCGGTCGTGGCCGTCGAGGCCGGGTTTGGCGACCAGAATCCTGATTGGACGAGTCATTCATCTCCTCGAGTGTTCAGTGGTCAGGGGTCAGCGGTCAGAGAGGAGGCAGTCCCTGACCACTGACCACTGACCACTGCCCCCTCTATCTGAATCTCAACAGCGCCGCGATCCCGTTGATCGTCTCCGCCGCATCGGGCTCGAACACCACGTCCAGATCTACCCGCTGGCGGAGCGCCTCTTCGATGGCATCATCGATCACGTCGGGCACCGGCACCGCATCGCCCAGGCTCTTGCAGTCCCGCGCGTTGAGGGTGAGCCGCCCGGTCCCGGCGCAGCGAAAGCCCGGCACGCTGGCGTCGGCCCGCACCAGGAGGGTGCGCACCTGGCCCTTGGCGAGGGCCTCCAGGGTCGGACCGATGCCGTTGACGGACCACCCGGATCCCTGGCCCAGCAGCATCTCCGCCACCAGGTGGCGCTCCAGCTTGCGCTCGAACACCTCCCGCGCTTCCAGGGTGGTGGCATGCACCGTCGCCAGGGTCGCGTTGCGGCGCGCCATCCGGATCGATCCCACCACCTTCCCCGCCACATAGGGATGGAGAAACATCTTGAGCGCGTCGGCCTCGGTGCCGGCCGAAGCGAGCACGATGCCGCGCACCGGCTCCCGTCGGTCGAGGTCGAACAGCCGGGTCGCGACCGCGTCGAAGAGCTGCTCCCGTTCGTGACGGAGCCGGTTGTGAAAGCCGTGCTCGCCGATGCCGGGGGCCTCGTGCCGATCGGTGTGGAAGCGACCGCCCTTGCGGCGGGCCGCGTCCAGGTCCTCGATCTTGCGGGCCTCGAACGCGGTCACCTCGAAGATGGTGGCGCCGTTCTTGTCCACCTGGGCCAGCAGCAGGCGGCCGACTTCGTCCTCCAGCGCGGCGAGCTCGCGCACCAGCGGAGTCCGGTCCACCAGGAGGCGGGAGCGATGCACCCGGGGAAGCGCGATCACCTCGAACAGCCCGAGCGGCTTGCAGACGAAGACCGCGAGCCCCTGGCTCGAGGGCAGAGCGTCCGGTCGCTGGAGCATCACCTGAAGCTTGTGCAGGTCGCCGATCACCTGCTCGGTTTCCTGGCGGTCGAGCCCCTCGGCCGGCAGGGCCTCGATCACGTCCCGGATCCGGTTCTTGAGCTTGATGAGGTACTTGCCACGGGCCCGGTCCCGGGGCTCGAGCTTGAGATAGCAGCTCACGATCCAGTGCTTCCCGGTCGGGAGGCGCACCAGCCGCTGGAGCTGGCGGCGCACATCGGTCAGCGCCCGCGATGCCATCGGCCCACTCCTAGAAAAAGACCGGCTCGCGGTAGGCCCCGTACACCCGCTCGAGGACCTCGCGGATCTCGTACAGCGTGCAATAGGCCCGGGCGCAGTCCAGCATCTCGGGGATCACGTTCCGGTCAGCCACCGCGGCGGCGCCCAGGGCCTGGAGGGTGGTCTCGACCCGGGCGGTATCCCGCTGAGCCCGCAGCGTGGCCATGCGGGCCCGCTGCACCCGGTCGGCGTCGTCGCCCACCTTGAGGATCTCGGGGGGAGCGGCGTCTTCCACGAAATCATTGACTCCCACGATGACCCGGCGGCCGCTCTCCAGCTCGGCCTGGAACCGGGCCGCGCTCTGGGCGATCTGCCGCTGGAACCAGCCCGATTCGATGGCGGGCACCACGCCGCCCTGCGCCTCGATCTCTCCAAAGAGCGCTTCGGCCTCCCGCTCCATCTGGTCGGTGAGCGCCTCGAGGTAGAACGAGCCGCCCAGCGGATCTGCCGCGTTGGGGACCCCGGTTTCCGCGGCGAGGATCTGCTGGGTGCGGAGGGCGATCCGCACCGATTCCTCGGTGGGGAGCGCGAGAGTCTCGTCCAGCGCGTTGGTGTGGAGCGACTGGGTCCCGCCCAGCACCGCCGCCAGCGCCTGGTAGGCCACCCGCACGATGTTGTTCATCGGCTGCTGCGCGGTAAGCGTCACCCCGGCCGTCTGGCAATGAAACCGCATCTTCCAGCTGCGCTCGTCCCGCGCGTTATAGCGCTCGCGCAGGTGCCGGGCCCAGATCCGCCGCGCGGCGCGGAGCTTGGCGATCTCCTCGAAGAAATCGTTGTGGACGTCCCAGAAGAATGAGAGCCGGGGTGCGAAGCTGTCCACCGCGAGGCCCCGGGCCAGCCCGTGCTCGATGTAGGAGAATCCGTTGGCCAGGGTGAAAGCGAGCTCCTGGGTCGCGGTGGCGCCCGCCTCGCGGATGTGATAGCCGGAAATCGAGATCGTGTTCCACTGGGGAGTGTGCTCCGCCGCCCACTCGAACATGTCCACGATGATCTTGAGGGCGGGCTCGGGCGGATAGACCCAGGCGTGCTGGGCCATGTACTCCTTGAGGATGTCGTTCTGCACCGTGCCCTGGAGCTTCCGGATGTCCACACCCTGCCGTTCCGCCGCCGCGACGTAGAAGCAGAAGAGAATCGCGGCGGGACCGTTGATGGTCATCGAGGTGGATACCCGGTCGAGCGGGATTCCGTCGAAGAGGGTTTCCATGTCGGCCAGGCTCGCGATCGCCACGCCGCACTTCCCCACCTCGCCCTCGGCGCGGGGGTGGTCGGAGTCGTATCCCATGAGGGTGGGAAAATCGAAGGCCACCGACAGCCCGGTCTGGCCCCGGCTCAGCAGGAATTTGTAGCGCCGGTTGGTATCCTCCGCGGTGCCGAAGCCGGCAAACTGCCGCATGGTCCACAGCCGTCCCCGGTACATCGTGGGGTGGATCCCGCGGGTGAACGGCCAGATCCCGGGCAGCTCATTCACGCCGCCCAGCGATGCCTCGAGATCCAGGGGAGTGTAGACCGGCTCGACCGGCCGCCCCGAGACCGAGGTGAATTCCACGCCCGGTCGCAGAGGCAGCGTTCCGTACAGCTGCCGCCACGCCGCCACTTCCGCGCGCAGCCGCTCCAGTTCCGCATCGCGTGCGCTCATACCCGCGCTCCTTCCTTGATCCCGGCGACGATATCCCCCGCCAGCTCGTAGGGGCTGATCCTGCCCGCGGCCAGGTCCTCGAGGCGTTCCCGCACCAGCTCCTCCGCCCGGGTCTCCCGCCAGATCCAGCGGTGGATCGAGCGGTCCACCACCTCACGGGTACGGGCGGCCAGCCGCCGAGCCCGCCGGGCCGTCAGCTCTCCGGTGTCGCTCATCCACTGGTGGTGTCTGGCCAGCGCGTCCACCAGCCCGCCGGTGCCTTCGCCCCGGGACGCGACCGTGATCAGCACCGGATGCTCCCAGGGCGGCGGTCCCGGAACCTCGGGCTTGGGTGCCACGGCGCCGCTCTTCAGCGGCACGCCGTGGTGGGCCCGGATCCCGCGAAAGCTGTGGCCGGCCCGGAAGCCGAGGGTCACCTCGATCTCGCGAGCCAGCTTTTCCGCGCCGGGCCGGTCGGCCTTGTTGACCACGTAGAGATCGGCGGCTTCCATCACTCCGGACTTGAGGGTCTGGATCGCGTCACCCGACTCGGGCACCAGCACCAGCACGGTGGTGTCGGCCATGCCGGTCACCGCCAGCTCCGACTGCCCCACCCCGACGGTCTCGACCAGGATCCGCTCGAAGCCGCCGGCGTCGAGGACATCGCACACTTCGCGGGTGCTGGTGGCCAGCCCGCCCAGCGACCCGCGGGTGGCCATGGAGCGGATATACACGCCGCGATCCATCGCCACCGATTCCATCCGGATCCGGTCGCCCAGCAGCGCGCCGCCGGAGAAGGGACTGGTCGGATCCACCGCAACCACCGCGACGGTATGTCCGCGCTGCCGCCAGGCCTGCACCAGCCGTTCTGCCAGGGTGGATTTTCCCGCGCCGGGTGGTCCGGTGATACCCACCCGGTGGGCGCGACCCAGCCGAGGATGCACCGCCGAGAGCAGCTGCTCGAAGCCGGACCGCCCGTTTTCCACGATGGAAATGGCCCGCGCCAGCGCCGCCGTGCGGCCCGCCGCGAGGTCGGCGATCAGGGTGTCGAGGTCCATGGTGGAAGGTAAGACGCAAGGAGGCAAAGAGGCAAAGAGGCAAAGAGGCAAAGAGGCAAAGAGGCAAGGAGGCAAGGAGGCAGCTAGTGTACTAGTTCCAGTTTACGGCTCCTAAGCCAGCTTTGGCGGCCAGGTGCTCGTCCCGAATCTCCTTGCGGAACGAAAGTATCCACTTGCGGGGGCACAACCATGAGCACCTGGATCGAAGTAAACGGCGCAAGGGTCGAAAAGGAGTTTTTTGAAGCGAATGTCCGTGAAGCGAAGGGCTATGCCTGGGCTGAAACCCGCGCTGCTGATCTTGTCGAGCATATTCACTGCATGATTTGTGGAATTACGGTTGATCCGGCAACGACGATACTCGTATACAAATCGAAAGGAGTTCACGTCTGCGCGTACTGCCATGACCACTTCCTGAAATGACACGATTCCTTGCAGTGGCTGACCTCTTTGAGGGTTCTAGCGACCGTCCAAGAGTGCAAGAATATTTGCGACGTTCCACACCCGATCCGCCAGACCGGCCCGCCGATTTCGTGACGATCAAACTCGGACGCTACCGAGGCAAGGAAGCAAGGCGTTTTTCACCTTGCCTCCTTGCCACCTTGCCTCTTGCCTCACAGCAGCAGCATCCCCCCCAGCCCAAGCAGCAGCGCAAACCCGCACACATCGGTGAACGCGGTGACGAACACCGAAGAGGCGATGGCGGGGTCGATGTTGAACCGCTTGAGCAGCAGGGGAATCGCCGCGCCGGCGAAGCCGGCGACCAGGAGGTTCCCGGTCATGGCGAGGAAGATGAGCAGCCCGAACATCGGGGTTCTGCCGGTGAGCAGCGCGACCAGGGTGGCCAGCACGCCGAGGGCGAGGCCGTTGGTCACTCCGACCAGGGCTTCCTTGGTGATGACCCGGCGGAAGTCCCCCTCGGAGATGAGTCCCAGGGCCAGCCGCCGCACCGTCACCGCGAGCGCCTGGGTGCCGGTGTTGCCGCCCATGCCGGCAATGACCGGCATCCAGATGGTGAGCGCAATCACCCGGGTGAGATTGGGCTGGAAGTAGGCGACCACGCCCCCGGCCGCCGACGCGGTGATGAGATTCACCATGAGCCAGGGAAGCCGGGTCTTCACCGCTTCGAACCAGCGGGCGCCGAGGTCCTCGGTCGCCGACACGCCACCGAACCGGAGCAGATCCTCGGTGGCTTCCATTTCCACCACGTCCGACACGTCGTCGAAGGTGATCCGGCCCAGCAGGCGCCCGTCCCGGTCCACCACCGGTATGCTGGGCACGTTGTAACGGGCCATGAGCCGGGCGACTTCCTCCTGGTCCATCTCCGGGCCCACGGTCACGTCCGGCTCCTGCATCAGCTCGCGCACCGGACGATCCGGCGCGCCCAGCACCAGCTGTTTGAAGCCGAGAATGCCGAGCAGATGGCGGGCCGCATCGATCACGTAGATCTCGGCAAAATCCTCCACGTCCTCGGCCTGCTTCCGGATGCTCTCCAGCGCATCCTGCACGGTCTCGCTCTCGCCGACGGTGACCATTTCCGCGGTCATCAGGCCGCCGGCGGATTCCTCGTCGTACTCCAGCAGGCGCTCGACCGTCCGCCGCTCTTCCGGCTCCACCGCCGACAGGATCCGCTGCTGCTGTTCCGGTTCCAGCTCGCCCAGGATGTCCGCGGCATCGTCGTCGCGCATTCCGCCGACGATCTCGGCCG
>Ga0209818_1000259_pt1 | contig 12350 bp, 11 predicted proteins | sample NCAS200_FD_187517 | JGI IMG/M metagenome (GOLD analysis project Ga0209818, IMG submission 187517) | Agricultural soil microbial communities from Utah to study Nitrogen management - NC AS200 (SPAdes) (version 2) | ecosystem: Environmental > Terrestrial > Soil > Agricultural land | place: USA... | reverse complement strand
CTCACCGAGCGGAACCAGGGACCGGTGATCCGGGTCACCGCGGAATCGGAGCCGCTGGGGGAGATCCCGGTGTTCAACGTGATCGCCGAGATCAAGGGGTCGGAGAAGCCCGGTGAGTACGTCATGCTCTCGGCCCACTTCGATTCCTGGGATGGCGCCTCGGGAACGACCGACAACGGGACCGGCACGGTGATCATGCTCGAGGCGATGCGGATCCTGAAAACCGCCTACCCCCGTCCCAAGCGGACCATCCTGGTCGGGCACTGGAACGGCGAGGAGCAAGGACTGAATGGCTCCCGGGCCTTTGCCGAAGATCACCCCGAGATCGTCAAGGGACTTCAGGCCCTGTTCAACCAGGACAACGGCACCGGACGCATCGCCAGCATCGGTGCGACCGGCCTGATCCGCGCGGGCTCTCACCTCGCGGATTGGGCGAGCCGGTTGCCGGGCGAGCTCAGCGCCAACATCTCCTTCAGCTTTCCGGGAAGCCCGGCCGGCGGCGGGTCCGACAATGCCGCCTTCGCGTGTTTTGGGGCTCCCGGATTCGGGCTCGGCTCCGAAAGTGGCGACTACGGCAGCTACACCTGGCACACCGGGCTCGACACCTTCGACAAGGCGATTGCCCCGAACCTCCGCCGGAACGCCACCCTCACCGCGATGCTGGCGTACCTCGCCTCCGAGGACCCGGTCACCGTTCCAAGGGACCAGCGGGTGATGTCGCCGTCGAGCAGCGGCGAAGCCCGCCCCTGGCCTGCCTGCACCAACGCGGCTCGGAGTTCGGCAGAGTCGAATCGATGAGGTAGGCAACAGGCAACAACCCCCAGCCCATCCTCCGAGTGTTCGGTAGTGGGACGACTCTTCCCATTGCCGAACACTCCCCGTCGGTCACGTCTGATGTAAGTTATTGTTATATAGCGCGTTACATTGCCTCAACTCGCGGCACGCAACTTCCTTTAGTCCTGACTGATAGCTGATGGCTGATGGCTGATAGCTGGAGTTCTATGGACATCAAGCGCGAGCCCCAGAAAAACCGGAAAAAGTGGATCCTGGTCGGCGGAGGCATCGCCGGCCTGGTGGCCGTGACCGTCGCCCTGATGAGCCTCAAGCCGGCGTCCCCAACGGTCGAGCTGGGCACCATCTACCTGGATACGGTGGAGCGGGGCGAGATGGTGCTCGAGGTGCGGGGCCCGGGGACGCTGGTTCCTGAGGACATCCGCTGGATTACCGCGGTGACCGCCGGCCGGGTCGAGAAGAAGCACCTGCTCCCCGGGGTGTCGGTCGAGGCCAGCACGGTGCTGATGGAGCTGGTCAATCCCGACGTCGAGATCCAGACCCTCAACGCCGACCGGGCCCTGACCGAAGCGGAATCCCAGCTGGTGCAGCTCCGGACTACCCTGGCCAACAACCGGCTGAGCCAGGCGTCCCAGGTGGCCAGCCTGCGGTCCCAGTGGCTCGACGCCAAGCGCCGGGCCGAATCGGGGGCCGAGCTGCTCAAGCAGGGGCTGATCATTCCGCTGGACCAGCAGCAGGCCCAGGAGCGGGCCGACGCCCTGGGCAAGCAGGTCGAGTTCGAGGAGGAACGGCTCCGGATTCTCACGGTCACCATCGCCGACCAGATCCGGGTGCAGGAGGAGCAGGTCGCCCGGCTCCGTTCCATCACTGCGTTCCAGCACGGACTCAAAGCATCCATGGTGGTGCGCGCCGGGGCTAAAGGGGTGCTGTCCGAGCTGCCCCTGGAGGTGGGTCAGTACGCCCAGGCCGGGGCGACCCTGGCCAAGGTGGTCCCCACCCCGCTTCGGCTCAAGGCGGTGCTCCGGGTGCCCGAGGTACAGGCCCGGGACGTGGCGATCGGGCAGAAGGCCCTGATCGACACACGCAACGGTATTGCGCCTGGGCACGTCGTACGGAGTGACCCGTCATCGGTGAACGGAACCGTGACGGTGGATGTGGCGCTCGACGGCACCCCGCCCGCCGGGGCCCGGCCCGACCTGAGCGTGGACGGGGTGATCGAGATCGCCCGGATGAAGGACGTGCTCTTCACCGGGCGCCCGCCCTACGGCCAGAGCGACGCGCCGATCGGGATCTTCAAGCTGGTCGAGGGCGGCAAGTACGCCGAGCGGGTGACGGTGCGGCTGGGCCGGACCTCGGTGAACAGCGTGGAAATCAAGGAAGGTCTGGCCCCCGGCGACGTGGTGATCCTGAGTGACATGTCGCGGTGGGATAATGTTGCTCGGGTGAGAATCAAATAGGGGCTAGAGGCTAGGGAGTTAGGGAGCTAGGGTGCTCCCCGCTTTTCCCTAGCTCGCTAGCTCCCTGGCTCCTAGACCCTGAAAACAGTCCCTAACGAAGGAAAAGCCCTTATGTCGACGGCGCCCGGCGAAACCCTCATCAAGCTCGACGGCATCAAGAAGGTCTTCCTTACCGACGAGCTGGAGACCCATGCCCTCGCGGACATCCATCTCCAGCTCATGAAGGGGGAGTACGTCTCGATCTCCGGCCCGTCGGGCTGCGGCAAGACCACGCTGCTCTCGATCCTGGGTCTGCTCGACACGCCGAGCGGCGGGTCGTACACCCTGGCGGGGCATTCGGTGGAGAGCCTGACGCCGTCGGAGCGGGCCCGGGTCCGGAACCGGCAGATCGGATTCATCTTCCAGGCCTTCAACCTGATCGGCGACCTCACCGTCTACGAGAACGTCGAGCTGCCGCTGACCTACCGAGGCATGCCCGGCTCGGAGCGCCAGCAGCGGGTGACCAGCGCCCTGGAGCGGGTCGGTATGGCCCACCGGATGAAGCACTATCCCTCGCAGCTCTCCGGCGGCCAGCAGCAGCGGGTGGCGGTCGCCCGCGCGGTGGCGGGCGAGCCGGCCATTCTCCTGGCCGACGAGCCGACCGGAAACCTGGATTCCCAGAACGGTGAAGCGGTGATGGAGCTGCTCCGCGAGCTGCACCGGGGCGGCGCGACCATCTGCATGGTCACCCACGATCCCCGGTACGCGAAGTGGGCCGACCGCGAGGTCAAGCTGTTCGACGGCAAGGTGGTGGAGGAGGAGGAGGCCGGCTCGAGAGTCGGAGTCCACCACTAGGAACTGCGTCAACGGTCAACGGTCAACGGTCAACGGTGAACGGGACCTGCCTCATGGCGGGTCCCGTTTGTCCGGGGATCGGCCCCGGATCCGAGACGGAGGTACATTCACCAAGCTCCCTAACTCCCTAGCTCCCTAGCTCCCTGGCCCCTAGCTCCCTGACTCATGATCCAGCTCTCCAACGTCGAAAAATTCTATCAGACCGGGCCGACCCGGACCTGGGTGCTGCGCCAGATCGATCTCACCATCGGCGAGGGGGAGTTCGTGACGGTGATGGGACCGAGCGGGGCGGGGAAGTCCACCATGCTCGGCATCCTGGGCATGCTCGACGCCGGCTGGACCGGCGGCTACGATTTCATGGATCATCCGGTGCACCAGCTCAAGCCCAAGCAGCGGGCCGAGCTCAACCGGCAGTACATCGGATTCGTGTTCCAGCAGTATCACCTGATCGACGACCTGACCGTGTACGAGAACATCGAGACGCCGCTCTCCTATCGCGACGTGCCCAAGGGCGAGCGGCAGGCGATGGTGGCGGATATCCTGGACCGGTTCCAGATCGTGGGGAAAAAGGATCTCTATCCCAACCAGCTCTCCGGCGGACAGCAGCAGCTGGTCGGCGTGGCGCGGGCCGTGGTGGCCAAGCCGAGGCTGATTCTGGCGGACGAGCCCACCGGCAATCTCCACTCGGCCCAGGCCCGGGAAATCATGGAGCTGTTCCGGGGCCTCAACCGCGAGGGCACCACGATCGTGCAAGTGACCCACTCGGAGGAGAATGCCCGCTACAGCAACCGGATCGTCCAGGTGAAGGATGGTTGGGTGGTGAGGGAGTAGGGAGCTAGGGAGTTAGGGAGCTTGGGAGCTAGGGGATTTGAGACTCTGTTGAGACTTGTCGCTCTACTACCGGGAACCCTCACCCGGACCCGGCGACATGATCAAGAGCTATCGCGACCTCATTGTGTGGCAAAAGTCCATGACGCTGTCGGTGGAGATCTACCAATTGACTCGTCGGTTGCCCACGCGGGAACAGTTCGGCATCGCCTCGCAGCTTCGGCGGGCCTCGGTTTCGATTCCAGCCAACCTCGCCGAGGGACATGCTCGAGGAAGCCGAGGAGATTTTCGCCGACACGTCTCGGTGGCCCGTGGTTCGCTTGGAAACCCATCTCGAATTGACACGACGCATTGGTTTGATCACCAGAAAGGAGACCGCTACCGTTGAGAGTCTCGCGGCCGAGGTGGGGCGGATGCTGTCAGCACTGCTGCGGCGTCTCAAGCAACCAGCGCCCTAGCTCCCTAGCTCCCTAGCTCCTAGCCCCTCGTCAATTGACCCAACCGCTCGTCCTGATCGCCGACGATCAAATCGACATCGTCGAAGCGCTCCGCCTCCTGCTCAAGGCGGAGGGCTATCGCACCGTCACGGCCCACGTCCCCGAAGGGGTGCTGGCGCTGCTGGAGCGGGAGCAGGCCGATGCGGCACTGATCGATCTCAACTACACCCGCGATACCACCTCCGGCCGGGAGGGTCTCGACCTGCTCTCCCGGATCCGGGCCCTCGATCCCACCCTCCCGGTCATCGTCATGACCGCCTGGGGCAGCGTGGACAAGGCGGTCGAAGCGATGCGGCTGGGGGCCCGCGATTTCATCGAGAAGCCCTGGGACAACGCCCGGCTGCTCACCACCCTGCGCACCCAGGTGGAGCTGGCCCGGGCGCTCCGGATCTCTCAGCGGCTGGAGCAGGAGAACCAGATCCTTCGCCGGACCGGCCTGCCCGACCTGGTGGCCGAATCGCCGGCCATGCGGCCGGTGCTCGAGCTCATGGAGCGAGTGGCGCCGAGCGACGCCAACATTCTGGTCACCGGCGAGCACGGCACCGGCAAGGAAGTCGTGGCCCGCTGGATTCACGCGGCCAGCCGGCGACGAGAGCGGTCCCTCGTAGTGGTCAACGCGGGCGGGCTCTCGGAAGGGGTGTTCGAGAGCGAGCTCTTCGGCCACGTGCGGGGGGCCTTCACCGACGCCAAGACCGACCGGGCCGGACGGTTCGAGCTCGCCGACGGCGGAACCCTCTTCCTCGACGAGATCGCCAACATCAGCATGGCGCAGCAGTCCCGGCTGCTCCGGATCCTCCAGACCGGCGAGCTCGAACGGGTGGGCTCGTCCCAGACCCGCCGGGTCGATGTCCGCCTGATCGCCGCCACCAATGCCGATCTGCGCGCCGAAGTCGCCGCGGGGCGGTTCCGGGAAGATCTGCTCTTCCGCCTCAACACCATCGAGCTGCATCTCCCGCCGCTCCGGGAGCGCCGGGAAGACGTCCTCCCCCTGGCCCAGTACTTCCTCCGCCGCCACGCGGCGCGATACGGCAAGCCGAGGGCGGTGTTGTCCAGCGAGGTGGCCCAGCTGCTCCGGGCCTATGACTGGCCCGGCAACGTCCGCGAGCTGGACCACGCGGTGGAGCGCGCCGTACTGCTCGCCCGGCTCGACAGCCTGGAGCCGGCGGACTTCGCGCTGGTGCAGCCCGCCGGCCGCGCCGGACCCCCCGGCTCCTCCCCCATGAATCTCGAGGAGCTGGAGCGCGAGACCATCCGGCAGGCACTGGCGCGCCACGACGGCAACGTCAGTCTCGCCGCCAAGGCGCTCGGCCTCTCCCGGAGTGCCCTGTACCGCCGGCTGCAGCGCTACGGAATGTGAGACGTGAGACGTAAGACGTGAGAGGGGGTTCCGTCTCACCTCTCACGTCTCACCTCTTACCTCTTACCTTTCTATCGTGAATCTGGGCCACGACCGACGCATCCTGCTGCTCGCCCTCCTTGCCGGTTTGCCGGCGCTGGTGGCGGCGGCGATTCTCCTCTGGCTGGTGCCGGCGTCCGGACTGCTTCGGGGAACGGTCCTGGGCGGCCTGGTCCTGCTCTGGCTCTTCGCCGCCCGCAGCGCGCAGGTCCGGGTCATCCGTCCGCTCCAGGTCATCGCCAATCTCCTCGCCGGGCTCCGGGAAGGGCACTTCACCCTCCGGGCCCGGGAGGAAGAGACCGAAGACGTGCTGGGCGCGGTACGCCGGGAGGTCAACGCCCTTCAGGAAACCCTGAAGGAGCAGCGGCTCGGCGCCCTGGAGGCCGACGCCCTGCTGCGCCGGGTGATGGAAGAGATCGATGTCGCGGTCTTCGCCTTCGACTCCGGGAGCGCGCTCCGTCTGGCCAATCGCGCGGGGGAGCGCCTCCTGGGTCAGCCGATCGAACGGCTGATCGGACGCACCGCCGCCCAGCTTGGCCTGGAGCAGACCCTGCAGGGCGAGACCCCCCGCATTCTCGAGATGGTGGTTCCCGGTGCCGGCACCGGAAAATGGGAAGTGCGCCGCCGTCCCTTCCGGCAGAGCGGGCTGCCCCTCGAGATGGTGGTGCTGGCCGACATCAGCCGGGTGCTCCGCGCCGAGGAGCGGCAGGTCTGGCAGCGCCTGGTCCGGGTGCTGTCCCACGAGATCAACAATTCCCTCGCGCCGATCAAGTCGCTCGCCGCGACCATGACCTCCCTGCTCGACCGCACCCCGCGTCCTCCCGACTGGGAGGACGACCTGCGCAAGGGTCTCGATGTGATCGAAGCGCGCTCCGAGGCGCTCAACCGCTTCATGGCCACCTACGCCCGGCTGGCCAAGCTGCCGCCACCGACCCTGGCGCCGCTCGACGTGGGAGACTGGATCCGGCGTGGAGTCCGGCTCGAAGCCGCGGTCCCGATCCGCCTGGTGGAAGGACCGAACGTCTCTATTCAGGCCGACAGCGATCAGCTCGATCAGCTGCTGATCAACCTGCTCAAGAACGCCGCGGAAGCGGCCCGGGAAACCGGCGGCGGCGCGGAGGTGACCTGGACCGTGGATGAGGAGGCGGTGGAGGTGGAGGTGCGCGACGAAGGGCCGGGGCTTCAGGCCACCTCCAACCTGTTCGTCCCCTTCTTCACCACCAAGCCCAACGGCTCCGGCATCGGACTGGTGTTCTCCCGCCAGGTGGCGGAGGCGCACGGCGGCGGGCTCACCCTGCACAACCGGATCGATCGCCGCGGCTGTGTCGCCCGGCTTCGTCTCCGGAGGCCCCGGTGACCCTGCGCAAGACGATTCTCTGGCTCTCCACCCAGCAGCGGGTCCGTCGTTTCGTCGCCCGGAACCGCCTGGCCCGCCACTTCGCCGCGCGCTTCGTCGCGGGAGAGACTCCGGACAGCGCGGTCGCGGCCGCCGTCGCCCTGGCCAGGCGCGGCATCACCACCTCGCTCGACGTGCTGGGCGAGAGCGTCACCCACGCGGCGGAGGCCGACGCCGCGGCCCTGGATTACGTCGCCCTGCTGGAGCGGATGGCGGCCGCCGGAGTCGAGGTGAACGTCTCGGTCAAACCCACCCAGATGGGCCTCGACCTGGATCCGGCGCTCTGCGAGCGGAATCTCCGCCGCATTCTGGATCGCGCCCGCCAGCTCGGGGGGTTCGTGCGGCTCGACATGGAATCGTCCGCCTACACCCAGCGCACCCTGGACCTGTTCGAACGGCTGCAACCCGAGTTCGCTGCCGCGGCAGGAGTGGTCATCCAGGCCGCCCTGCGCCGGTCCACCGACGACGTGGAGCGCCTGATCGCGGCGTCCGCCCGGGTCAGGCTCTGCAAAGGCGCCTACCTCGAACCGGAGTCGGTGGCCTATCCCGACAAGTCCGACGTGGACGACCACTATGGGCGGCTGATGGAGCGGCTGCTCGAGGCGGGCAACTATCCGGGGATCGCCACCCACGACGAGCGCCTGATTCGCCGGGCCCAGGAATTCGCCCGGTCGCGCAGCATCGCCCCCGAGCGCTTCGAATTCCAGATGCTCTACGGCGTCCGGCGCGATCTCCAGGAACGGCTCCGCGCCGCGGGATGGAGAGTGCGGGTCTATGTGCCCTTCGGCACCCAGTGGTATCCCTACCTGATGCGCCGGCTCGCCGAGCGACCCGCCAATGTCGCGTTCATCCTGGGCAACCTGATCCGGGAGGGCGTATCCCGCCAGTCGATCCCGAGCTGACCCTGGGCGGCTACATGGCCCGGCACGAGCGCGCCACCGCGTTCGGGGGCCGCGACGGTCACGCCTACTCAGTGGCGATCTGGGTGGATGACGAGCCCGACGCCCGGGGGCGGTACGGCGCCTCGCTGCTCTTCGTGCGCTGGACCACGGCCGGCGACGCGCCGGCGGGCCACGTCGAATCGGAGCCACTGGCCTGGGGCCGGACCGCGGCCGAGGCGGAGGAGCGGATCAAGGCCTTTTCGCTCTATGACGTGAAGGCGGCGCTCGATGCCGCCATCGCCGCGCAGCCGGAGGAATGGTGACGTCGATCAGCGGGCTGGTGCTGGCCCGGGAGGGCGGAACCTTTCGGGTGGCCACCGCGGATGGAGAAGTGGCCGCGGTGCTCCGGGGCAAGGCCAAACGGGACCGCTACGACCGCGTGGTGGTGGGTGACCGGGTGACCCTCGACACCGGAGACGCGCAAGGCACCGTGGGGATCGCGGGGGTCGAGCCCCGCCGCAACATCCTGGAGCGCCGTACTCCTTCGGGCCGCGCCAACCGGCCGGTCGCCGCGAATCTCGATCGGGTCTTCGTGGTGACCGCCGCTGCCGATCCCCACCCGGTGCCCCAGCTCATGGACCGGCTCTGCGCCATCGCCGAGGCCAACGAGATTCCGGTCGCCATCGTGATCAACAAGTGGGATCTCGCGCCCAGTGACGAGCTTGCCGCCGTCTACCGCCGGGCCGGCTACCAGGTGTACCCGGTGAGCGCCCGCTCCGGGACCGGCCTCGACGCGCTCTTCGAGGAGCTGCGAGGAAAAGAATCGCTGCTCACCGGCGCCTCGGGGGTCGGCAAGTCCACCATCCTCAACCGGCTGGCGCCGGGACTGACCCTCCGGACCGGAGAGGTGAGCGACAAAAACCGCCGGGGCAAGAACACCACCGTGGCCGCGGTGCTGGTGCCCCTGCCGGGCGGGGGATGGCTGGTGGACACCCCCGGCTTCAGCGAGGTGGGACTGTGGGGGATCGAACCCCGCGAGCTGGCGCGCTGCTTTCCGGAGATGCGGGAGGAAATCGATCGCTGCAAGTTCGCCGACTGCACCCACCGGGGGGAGCCGGAGTGCGCGGTGCGGGCGGCCGCGGAGGCGGGAGGGATCGCACCGGCTCGCTACGAGAGCTATCTGACCCTGCTGGCGGAGCTCCGGGAGGCGCCCAAGGACTGGGAGTAGTGGTCAGTGATCAGTGGTCGGTGATCAGTGGGCTCTCTGACCACTGATCACTGACCACTGACCACTGACCACTACTTCAACGTCCACCGCGTGGTATCCCGCGCATCCACCTTGGCCATCATCCGGTCGAACGCTTCCTCGAGATCGATACCCTCCCGGTTGGCGATGCAGATCAGCACGAACAGGATGTCGGCGAGCTCCATGGCCAGATCCCCCTCCGGCTCTTCCGCCTTCTTGGTCTTCTGGCCGAACCGGTGGTTGATCTCCCGGGCCAGCTCGCCCACTTCCTCGGTGAGCCGGGCCAGGTTGGTGAGCGGATGGAAGTAGCCCTCCTGGAACCGGGAGATCCAGGCGTCCACCCGGCGCTGGGAGTCGGAGAGAGACATGTGATGAGGGGTCAGTGGTCAGTGGTCAGTGGTCGCATGGCGTCATCCCTGATCTGATCACTGATCACTGCCCACTCAAAGACTGGATGATCGCCTTACAGAAATGCGGGAGATCGGCCGGGGTCCGGCTGGTGATCAGGTTGCCGTCCACCACCACCGCCGAGTCCTCCCAGAGCATTCCGGCGTTGATCAGGTCGTCCTTGATCGCGCCGACGCTGGTGCCCCGCCGCCCTCGCACGATGCCGGCGGAAATCGGCACCCACCCCGCGTGGCAGATGAACGCCACCGGCTTGCCGGCCTGGTGGATTTCCCGGGTGAGGGAGAGCACCCGGGCCGAGCGCCGCAGGATATCGGGCGCATACCCGCCGGGGATGACCAGGGCGTGGAAGTCCGCCGCCTCGACTTCGTCCACCGTGGCGTCGGGGGTGATGGGATAGCCGCGCTTGCCCTGGTAGGATTTTTCACCCAGCCCCGCGACCACGCACACCGCCCCCTCCTCTTCCAGCCGGATCTTGGGATACCAGAGCTCCAGATCCTCATAGAGGGGAGCGGCGAAGAAGAGAATCTGTTTGCCTGTGAGCATTGTGTGAGGGATTAGGGAGCTAGGGAGTTAGCGAGCTAGGGGAAGTATAATTCCCCCTGGCTCCCTAGCTCCCTAGCTCCCTAGCCCCTCCCACTATGCGCCCCCGCGACAAGATCCTCGGCAACCTCGAAGCCATCTACCGCGAGTCGTTCGATCGGGCCAAGGAGATCGCCGACGACCGGCGAATGGCCGATCTCGAGAACGGTTACATGCGGGACCAGCTCATGCTCGAGATTCTGCTCGACATCCGGGACCTCTTCTCGGTCGCCCCTGCCGCCCCGGCCAAGGGCACCAGCGCACTCGAAAAGCTCGATTCCCTCCGCCGCCTGGCGCGGGGGAAGTTGTAGGAAGAGGCAAGGAGGCAAGGAGGCAAGGAGGCAACGCAGTTCACCTTGCCACCTTGCCACCTTGCCACCTTGCCACCTTGCCTCCGGCCTCACTCCGCGCGCAGCGCCGCCAGCGGACTCACCCCGGTGGCCCGCCGGGCCGGAATCCAGGTCGCCAGGGTCGCCACCACCGCCAGCACCAGCGCGGCGAGAATGAAGGTCAGCGGATCGGTGGGCGCAGTCCCGTAGAGCAATCCGCCCAGCAGTCGGGTCACCGCCATCGCCCCGGCGGCCCCCAGCAGGATCCCGATCGCGGTGAGCCGGAGTCCCTGGCGAAGCACCAGACCCAAGAGGCTCGCCGGCGCCGCGCCCAGCGCCATCCGGACCCCCAGCTCCTGGGTCCGCTGGGCCACCGAGAGACTGATCACCCCGTAAATCCCCACCGCCGCCAGTACCGCACCCAGTCCCGCGAACAGGCCAATGGTCACCAGGATCACCCGCCGGACCGCGAGGGTTTCCACCCGCAGCCCTTCCAGGGTCTCGGTCCCCGAGAAGGTCACATCATTCCGCAGCGACCACACCACCCGCTGGGCCGGTCCGATCATGGCCGCGGGGTCGAGCCCGCTATGGATGACGATCGTCATGGAGCCGAACGGCGTCTGCGGATGGGGGATATAGTACTCCGGCCGCAGCGCCTCCTCGTATCCGGTATGCCGGACATCGCGCACCACACCCACCACCTCGCGGGTCACCGGAGGCCCTCGGAACCGTCCGGTAATCCGTTTGCCAATGGGATCCTCGCCCGGCCAGATCCGGCGGGCCATGGTTTCGCTGACCACCGCCACCGGGGAGGTATCGGCGCGATCGTCCCTGGTGAAGGTTCGTCCCCGCACCAGAGCGATCCCCATCGCCGCGAAGTATCCCGGGGTGACGTAGGTCACCCGCGCGGTCGGTTCTTCCCCCGGCGGCTTGGGCCGTCCTTCCACCTCGAAGGGCGGATCCATGTCGGATCCCTCCCGCGAGAGCGGCAGTGCCGATCCGGCTCCCGCGGCGATCACGCCCGGCACTCCCTCGAGCCCGATCATGACCTGCTCCAGGAACGCCGCCCGCTGGGCCGGCTCGGGGTAGCGGTCCCAGAAATGGGTGGTGAGGAGCAGCCGCCCCTCGGTCGCGTAGCCCAGGTTCTCGGAGAGCAGCCGACGCAGACTCTGGCCCAGCAATCCGGCGCCGACCAGCAGGATCAGCGCCAGTGCCACCTCGGCGGCAACCAGCATGCGGCCGGCGCGCCGGGTGCCGGCCGGCTGTCCCGCGCCCCGTCCAGCCCGGGCGATCAGGCCGCCGGAGGCGCGCGCGAGCATCAAGGCCGGCATCAGTCCGGCAACCAGCACCGTCCCGATGGTGGCGAGCAGCGCGACCCCCAGCACCCCCCCATCGAGCGCGATCGAGTCCACCCGGGGCAGACCGGCGGCGGTGGCGGCCCGGATCACCGCCGGGAGTGCCAGGATCGAGAGCAGAATGCCGCTCGCGCCGCCGGCCGCGGCCAGCACCCCGCTCTCCAGCAGCAGCTGCCGGGCGATCCGGCCTCCTCCCGCGCCCAGCGCCGCGCGCACCGCCAGCTCGGACTTTCGGGCCAGGCCGCGGGCCAGGAGCAGATTGGCGACATTCACGCAGGCGATCAGCAGCACCAGCACCACCGCGCCCAGGAGCACCTGCAGTCCGTTCCTGACCGGCCCGGTGATCTGCTCC
>Ga0209818_1000254_pt1 | contig 12395 bp, 11 predicted proteins | sample NCAS200_FD_187517 | JGI IMG/M metagenome (GOLD analysis project Ga0209818, IMG submission 187517) | Agricultural soil microbial communities from Utah to study Nitrogen management - NC AS200 (SPAdes) (version 2) | ecosystem: Environmental > Terrestrial > Soil > Agricultural land | place: USA... | reverse complement strand
CTGTTGCCTGCTGCCTGCTGCCTGCTGCCTCTTCGTTATGGTAATAACATGCGCGGCTCTCCGCTTCCCGCCACCATCGGCCGCTCCAGCACCCGGAAGCCGGCCTTCCCGAGGATTTCCCGGCCGGCCGGCGAGAGCACGAAGCGCGTGAAGGCCAGGGCGTTCTCGGGATTGGGCGCACCGAGTGGAATGGTCAGGGCGTAGACGATCGGCTCTCCGCGGAACTCTACCGAATCGGCCGATTCGCGCCGTGCCCCGGGCAGCCGCACCGTCGCCTCTGCATAGGCCGGAGCGCGGGACGCGTCGCTCAGGTCGATTTCCGGAGGAAGCTCCACCCAGCGAAGCCCCGTGGTGAGCGCCAGCGAGCGGTAGGACCAGGCGTAGTCGAGCTCGCCCGCCTGGACCAGGCCGAGGAGCTGCGCTTCGTTGGGCCGCACGAAGCGGGGGTCCAGCGCATCGGTCAGCCGGCGGCCCAGCCCCGGCTCACCGTAGTGCCGCTCGGCCAGCTGCATCACCATGAGGGCACGATAGCCGTTGGGATCCAGCGCGGGATCGGAGCTGCCCCAGCGAATCCCCGGCCGCAGGAGGATCCGCCACCAGTTTTCCCCGCTGATCTCCGCCGCGCCGGCTGAGCGATCGGAGTAGACCAGCACCATCGCGTTGGATGCGAAGGTCACATGCCAGGTGGCGAAGCGGGGCACCAGCAGCTTGGTAATCACGTTGTAGTCTGCGACCGCCAGCACGTCGGGGATCTTGTCGAGCTCGGTGAGCTTGCGGGCGGCCTCGAGACTTCCCGAGCTTTCCTGCCGCGGCGCTACCCCGGGATGCTCCCTGGCGAACGCGGAGAGCAGCTCTCTGACCGGATAGGCCAGGCTGCCTGCATTGAAGACCGTGAGCTCGCCGGTTATCCCCTCGCTCGCGGGCCCACAGCCCGCACCGGCCAGCAGAAGGATCAATCGCCATGAGCGCATCCCCGAAGATAGCGTCGGCTGATATATTCCCGGTTCCCGGAAACGCTATCCATCCCATGAGGCACACCATGCGTCGCGTGGCCCTGGCCGTTGTGGTCGCACTGTCCGCCGGAGCCTGTCGTCCCTATGACAGCTACACGCCCCTCGCCGACCAGGACGGACTGATTCCGGCCGAGCAGTTTGCCCGCTATGGCCGCCAGCAGGCGGAGATGGTGGCGATCGGCCGGGCGCTTTCGGAGTGGAGAATGACCGGCGACGAGGCGGGGATGACCGAGCAGGCCGCCCGGACGACGTGCTTCGCCCGCCGCTTTCCCGACGTGGCCACGGTGGATCCTGATCCGCTGGGACACCGGCTCACCGTGAAATTTGCGGGAGGGTGGCGAGTGGGGATTGTGCCGATTCCGGGGAGCACCGCGCCGGACGCGACCCCTGGGATCAACCCGCCGGGACCCAGCCCCTGCACGTGACCGGCTGCTGCCAGGTGACGACGGCGGTCGCCGAAGAGGCGGCCGCGGCCGAAATAGCCGACCGCATCGTCGCCGAGCGGTTGGCCGCCTGTGCCCAGGTGGTCGGACCGGTGCGCAGCTCCTACCATTGGGAAGGCGAGGTCCGGGTTGCCCTGGAGTGGCTGGTGGTCGCCAAGACCACCGATGCCCGGCTGGCCCAGCTGACCTCACGCATCCAGGCACTCCACAGCTACGACGTGCCCGAGATCGTCACCCTCGCCATTGCGGCGGGTAACCCGGAATATCTGCGCTGGATTCGGGACGAGACCACCCCCATGCCCCCGGAGACTCGATGAGCGACGCCACGCCTTCCCGCTGGGACGACTACCTCGACGTGTACGTCGCCCCCACCCGGCTCTTCGAGCGGCGCAGCGATGGCAAGTTCGGCCACGCCATGCTGGTGTTCATCATCGCCGCGGCGGTGCTGTATTTCGCGACTCGCACCGCAATGGAGCCGATCATGAACGCGGAGTTCGAGCGCGGCATGGCGGCCAACCCGAACCTCACCCAGGAGCAGATGGAGGCGGGGAGAAAGTTCGCCGGGATCGCCGGCGGCATCTTCGTCCTGGTCGGTACCCCGATCATGATGCTCCTCCTGGGCGCCATCATCTGGCTCGTCTCCCGGGCTCTGGGAAAAGCCCTCAGTTACTCGCAGGGCGCCACCATCGCCACCTTCGCGATGTTCCCTCGCTTGGTGGAATCGGTGGTCAGCGCGGTGCAGGCCCTGCTGATGGATGAACAGAATTTGAACTCGCGCTACAAGGTCAGCCTCGGACTGGGCCGGTTCTTCGATCACGAAACGGCCAATCCCGTCGTGCTGGCCCTGCTGGGACGGATTGACCTGTTCACCATCTGGGTCACCCTGCTGATCGCGATCGGCATCAAAGTGGTGGGCCGGGCCACCACCGGTCAGGCGGTGCTGGGCGCGGTCGTGGTGTGGCTGATCGGAGCGATCCCGATGCTGATCCAGGCGATGCGCGGCGGTTGAGATGAACCGCCCACGCAAAATTCTGGTGATCGTCGCGATTCTCGCCTTCGTTGCCTTTCTGGCGTGGAACACGCTGTCTGCTCAGAAAGTGGAGTGTGACGTATGTGTCGAATTCGCGAATGGTCGGAATTGCGCCAGCGCTACAGCCGCGTCGGAGGAAGAGGCGGCTCAGAGTGCGCAAACCACGGCCTGCGGCCCGCTTGCGGGTGGAATGACCGCCTCGATCGCGTGTGGAAACGCTCCTCCGGTAAGCCGCCAGTGCCGACCCCGGTGACGGCATGACGTATGCATCAGAGGTACTCCGACTCCCGCAGGAAGGGGATAAGGTGAAGGCCGAACGGCAGCTGACAATCCGCGAGATGGACGAAGGTGAGGAGTTCAGCGCCTGGCTGAACGACTTGACCGAGCGGTACGAAGAAGGGGCCGCCGACGAGGCGGTCGAAGAGCGCCACCTGGTTCTCTCCGACGAAATCGGGGAGTGGATCGGCGGCCTTCGGTGGTCCCTTCGGGGCGGCGTGGCTCAGATCATCGACATCGGGGTACTCCCCCGGGAGCGTCGCCAGGGACACGCCCACCGCCTCCTCGCTGCCTTCGAAGAGCGCGCCGTCGAGCAGGAAGCCCATCTGCTCGAGTTCTGGACCGACCACATCGGCGAAGAAGATCTGCTGGGCGCGCTGGGCTGGCGCCGTGTCACCCGCCGGGAAGGCTACATCGGTGGCCGTACCTGGTACCTCCTCGAGAAGCGCCTCGACTCCTGACCGCCTGGATTGATCTCGGAATCCGGATCGTAGCGCTCGCCGCCTTCGGCGGGGCGCTCGTCGTTGTCGCAACCCACTGGGCGGTTCGAGCTCGCCGGCTTCGGGTTTCGTCCCCCTGGGCCAGGTGGGTTCGCCGCTGGAGCGATCCCCTCCTCAAACCCTTCGAGCGGCGGGTGATCTCCTGGGGCGGCAATCCCCAGGATGCACCGCTCTGGCTGGCCGGCACCGTCCTGCTTGCCGGGTTGGCGCTGATCCTGGTGACGCGATGGCTGATGGGCACCGTGGTCACGCTCAGCGCGATGCGTGGGGCCGGGAGCGGAGCCTGGCTGCGCTTCGCGATCTCGGGGGCCTTCTCGCTCCTCATGACGGCGATCCTGATCCGGGTGATAGGGTCGTGGCTGGGCGCGGGTCGCTACAACCGCTGGATGCGACCGTTCTACAGCGTCACCGACTGGCTCGTCGAGCCGATCCGCCGGAGACTCCCTCCCTTCGGAGCGATCGACTTGAGCCCGGTTGCCGCCTATCTGCTACTGTGGCTGCTTCGCGAGGCAGTGCTGAGCGCCCTCGGCTGACACCGCTCCGCGCGGTGCCGGGCGGCGTTCAACTGCAGCTTCATGTGCAGCCAGGCGCCTCGCGCACCGGCCTTGCCGGGCTTCATGGAGACGCGCTCAAGGTCCGGGTGGCCGCTCCTCCTGCCGAGGGGCGGGCCAATCGTGAGTTGCTCGCTTACCTGGCCGAATTGCTGGGCGTAGCCCGCGCCCGGATCGAGCTGGTCAAGGGCGAAAGTGGCCGCCGGAAGACCGTCATGGTCCAGGGAATCGAGATCGAGGAGGCCAGCAGGCGACTGGGACTCGAGCCCGCTCCCTGAAACACCGCGGCCCCGATCACCTGATTGGGGATCGGGGCCGCGGGATACGCCGGATCAGCCGGTTCAGATGCCGCAGCCGCTGCAGAGCGGCGCTCCCAGGGTGAGGGAGGCAAGATCCGATTCCACGCGTAGCGTGGGCACTACGTAGGTCTTCTTCACGTGCACTCCTGGGTTGTTGGGCTGGCGGTTACCTGGATGATCCCCAGGTAGGCTCGTACCTTGACAGCCCGATCGTAAAGTCCTTTCTCTTCTGAACTTAGACAACCATGGCAAGGAGCTGTTGAGTTTCTCCCGCGCTCGGTCGCGCCACGAGTCGCCCGAGCCATGAAAGGAGACGTCTGGGGACTTGTTTCCGGCACTCTGCGTTCTGGCGCTGCTCGCTACTCCGCAGCAGGATCCCCTCGACCCTCTGTCGGCAGCGGAAATCACCGCGGCGCGCCAGGTGCTCGAGCGCTCGGGGCAGCTCACCGACGCCATGCGCTTCGTCACCCTCTCTCTCCGCGAGCCCCCCAAGGACGCGGTGCTGAGCCAGCGCGGTTCCTCCTCATTCGGCCGGACCGCTGAGGCGATCCTCTTCGACTGGGCCACTAGCACTCCAATCCGGGCCCACGTGGACCTGCGGCGCGCCAAGCTGATTCGGTGGGATACCCTTCCCTCCCGCGAGCCCCCGATGCGAATCATGATTCGCCGGCGTCTCGAGGAGATCGTGCGCGCTGACTCCCGCTGGACCGAAGCACTGCGCCGCCGGGGTATCAGCGATCCTTCGCTGGTGAGCCTCATCCCCGCGCTCCGGGAGTCCGCGCCGCTGCCCACCGAAAACGGCCATCGGGTGGTCCAGGCCCACGGCTTCCACCAGGAAGCGTTGCCGTCCGCGAGCACGATCCGGGGAATTCGGCTTCGGGTGGACCTGACGGCCGGAGTCATCCTGGAGCTGAGCGAATCCGGCTCCATCAGCCGGATCGACAGCACAGAGCGAAGCAGCCCCGCTGCCGGCCCGGCTCCGGCTCCTGCCGCCACGCCGAGCTTCACCGTCACGGGAAGCGAGATTCGCTGGCAGAACTGGCGGCTGCGGTATGGCGTTCATCCCCGGAGGGGACTCGAGCTCTGGGATGTCCGCTGGATGGATGGTGACCGGGCCCGGCCGGTGCTCTACCGGGCCTCGGTATCCGAGGTGATGGCCGCGTATGGCGACCCCGCGCACCCGGTCTGGTATCCGAGGGATGCCGGCAACGATGGACTGGGAAACGCGCAGCTGAACTCCGCCATCCCCCTGGCCGACGCGCCGGCCGGCGCGAGCTATACCGACGCGGTGATGGCCGATGACTTCGGGCGGCCGGTGCCGGTCCCCCGCGCCGTCGCGATCTATCAGCGGGATGGTGGAGTGCTCTGGCGCCATTCCCGGAGCGGACGCCGGGCCCGCCAGCTCGTCCTCACCAGCCACGCCACCATCGACAACTACGATTTCACCTTCAACTGGATTTTCGGAGAGGACGGAGCGATCGACGCCGAGGTCAACCTCACCGGCATGATGCTGGTGTATGCGGCCCGACGCGACGGCGCCTCCGAGGCCGGCCACTCGGCATCGAGCCACCTGGTCGCCCCCGGGATCGTCGCACCCAGTCACCAGCACTTCTTCTCCTATCGCCTCGATCTCGACGTGGATGGCGCCAGACCCAACCTCGCCTTTGAGCAGAACACCCGGGCCCTGCCCCGGAGCCGCCGCGGCAACCCCGAGGGGCTCTGGTTCGCGATGGAGGACCACCCCCTCCGGGCCGAAGCCGCGGCGATTCGCGGACCGGATCCGGCAGCGAACCGGCTCTGGAGGGTGGTGAACCCCGGCCGGACCAATCGGCTGGGAGAGGCTGTCGGCTATGCCCTGGTCCCCGGCGTCACGGCGCTTCCCTACGCCGCCCAGGGCTCACCAGTCCGCCGTGCCGGCGGATTCGTCAACGCGCAGCTCTTCATCACCCCGTACCACCGCGATGAGATGTATGCCGCCGGGGAATTCCAGAATTTCGGACTCCAGGATGAAGGGCTGCCGCGCTGGACCCGGCGCAATCGCAGCCTCCGGGACACCGACTTGGTGCTCTGGTACACCCTGGGCGTCACCCACATCCCCCGCCCGGAAGAATTCCCCGTGATGCCGGTGAGCCGGGCAGGCTTCCGGCTGATTCCTTCCGGCTTCTTCGACGCGAGCCCGGTATGGCCCTGAGCAGTGCCGGGGACCCGGTGCCACTGGAGCGGGTTTTGCACCGCTGCTCCCCCATGCCGGCCATCAGCGGTGTCGCATCGAACCACCCCGAGCTCGAGGGGGCCATATGTGCCTGGCTCCTCGAATCGCGCATGCCGCTGCCCAGGGGCCTCGACCTCAGGGTGGATGTGGTGGACGAGGTGCCGAGGTTCGAGGATGCGCGAGAGATCTTTCCGCAGAGCGAGGTGGAGATCCGCGCCGGCGAGCCGCTGGGCTGGGTCCATCTGACCTGGCGCCGGGCGGCGGCCGTCGCGCGGATCGAGGCCACCGCACCGCATGCGCAGGTGTTCCTGAGCCGGGAAGCCGCCGCGGATGTGGATCTGCTGCTCCGGAGCTTTCTCCTGGTGACCCTGATCTTTCTCTGGAAGCGCGACGGCCGCTACCACGTGCACGCGGGAACCGCCCTTGACACCCGGGGCCGTGGCTGGATGCTGATCGGCAATTCCAATTCCGGAAAGTCCACCACCACGGCGCTGCTTGCCGCGCGAGGCTGGCAGGTCGGCACCGACGACATCGCATTCCTGGTCGACGCGGGCGACCGCGCCGGCGTGCTGGGATTCCGCTCGTCGATCGCGCTCCGGTCGGGAGGCTATGACCTGCTCGGGAAGGAGGGGGGGCTCCCGCTGGTGGCCAGACGGAAAACCGGATTCTGGCCGGAAGAGCTGGGGTCGTCCTGGGTGCAGACCGTGGTGCCGGAGATCGTGGTGTTTACCTCGGTCGGCGGGGAGCGGACCACCCTGACCCCCGCCGCGCCGGCCGAAGTGCTCCACGCCTTGCTGCGGTGGTCGCTCTGGGTGATGTTCGAGCCGACCGCGGCGCAGGAGCATCTCGATCTGCTCTCCCGCCTGGGTCGCCAGGCGAGGTGCTATCGCGCGACCCTGGCCCCCGATCTGTTTCGGGCCCCCGGCGCCCTCGAGGACTTTCTCCCATGAACGACGCGTCCTATCGCCGGCACCCGGACCTCCGGCTCACCTCGCTTGAAGGCGAGGGCGTCGTCCTTCACCTCCGGGAGCGCCGCTATTTCAGCGTGAGCGAGACCGGCCTGGTGCTGCTCGAGGCGCTGAAGGAGGCCCGCAGCTTCGAGGAGCTGGTTGAGGGCCTGCTGTCCGAATACGACGTGGACCGCGAGACCGCGGTCACCACTACCCGTGCCTTCCTCGATCAATGCCTCGCCTCCGCGGTGGTCACGGAAATCCGGGAATGATCCGCCGGCTGACCCCGCGCTGGCGGCTGCGCGCCAGTCTCGCGGCGGTGGTCCTCCCTCCCCTGGTCCACCTGGCGTCGCTGGAGCGGATCACCGACTGGATCGAAGCCCGCCCGCACCCACCCGAACCCGACCCCTCGGTGGATGACGCCGCCCTCGCCGAATGGGTGGACCGGGTATTGACCAGGCTGCCGCCGCCCTGGCGGAGAACCTGCCTCAAGCGAGCGCTGGTCCTGCACTATCTGCTGCACCGCGCCGGGCGCCCGGCCACCTTGATCATCGGGGTGCGCCGGGACGAGCACGATGCCCTCGCGGCCCACGCCTGGCTGGCCCACGCCGGCACACCGTATCTCGAGCCCGGCGCCGCCCCGGTGGCCAATTACCAGGTGCTCACCGCGTTTCCGTCATCCCGGAGAGGGGCGTGACGTCACCCCCGGCCCGAACCCTGCTCGACACCCTTCGTCTCGGCGGAATTCCTCCCGATGACCTGGCCCGCCGCTGGTCGGGCCTTCGTCTCGAGCCCCTCCCCGCGCTCATCGCGTATGAAGGGGCCTCGATCTGGCTCTTCAGAAGGTTGCGGGCCCTCGGGATCCTGAACACCCTGGCCGACGGTTTCCGGCAGCGGCTGAGCCAGGAGGCCTTTCTCCTCAGTGCGAGGGTACTTCAGGTGGATGAGGAGGCGACCGCGGTCATCCGCCTGCTCCAGGGCGCCCGGATACCCGTGGTGCTCATCAAGGGAGTGGCCCGGCGAGCGCTGGCGGTCCGCTATCCCTACCTCGACGCCCGCATAACGAGTGACGTGGATCTTCTCCTTCCCGAAGATCGCATCCAGGAAGCCTATGCGCTGCTTCGGACGAGTGGGTACGAATCCACTCCGACCGCCAGTCCTCCCCACCATCACCATCTTCCCGGATTATGGGCGGCCCGCCGGGTGCCGGTGGAGTTGCACCAGAGCACGTCGGTGCGCATCCCTCCCTCGGTCGCGTGGTCGCGTGCGACGGACCAGAGCGAGGAAGTGGAGTGGCAGGGCATGCGGGTCAGGGTGCCGTCGGCAACCGAGCTCGCCTGGGCCGCGGTCACCCACGCCATCAACGGCTCGCTCGGACTCGGCCACCGGCTGCAGCATTTCCTGGAGCTGGCGGCGCTGAGTGTCCCTTCCGGGGCGGTGCGCTGGGAAATCCTGGAGCAGCGTCTGGGGAGCGATGAGATCTTCGATGAAGACACCGGCGTCACCTATCCTGCTGCCGTCGCTCGACAATGGATTCACGGCGCGCTCCAGTGCGTGGCGCAAGCCGGAACAGGGCAGCAGCACGTGCACCTGGTTCCGCTCGATCTCGAGTTGCTCCTCGCCTGGAGACTCCAGGTGCTGAGCCAGCGACGGCGGCTGGGGCGGGCGCTGGCCGAACGGATGCTGGAAGAAGGACCCCGCACCCTCGTCAGGTGGGGATTCCAACCCGCGCCGGTGGGAGCTCCGCTGCTCAACCGCTGGCGCCGGAGAGCCGCTGGAGCACTGAGCCGGCTCGTGTTCCGGGGCTGGCGGCTGACGAAAGGCCGGCAATAGCCCATCGCCCTGTCCCCGCCATGTGAACCCATTTACATTGAATGGACCGGGACAACTGTTCGTGGCGATTTGCGCTGATTGCGGCCACGTTAAATAATCGCTAAAACGCTGCCCGGGGCCGTTTTAGCCTCGGGATCCGTTTTTTTTGGGAGACGCTTCGACCCATGCCCCGGCCACCGGACTCAGCCGCGCGGACCACCCGGCTCGCTCGCCTCGATGCGCTGCTCCAGGAGCGCATCCTGGTGCTCGACGGGGCCATGGGCACCATGATCCAGTCTCATCGGCTGAGCGAGGCGGACTATCGGGGGACCCGATTCGCCGACTGGCCGGTGGATCTCCGGGGCAACAACGACCTGTTGTCGATTACCCAGCCCGACATCATCCGGGGGATCCACACCGAGTATCTCGCCGCGGGCGCCGACATCATCGAAACCAATTCGTTCAATTCCACCGCCATTTCCATGGCGGACTACCGGATGGAAGGTCTGGCCGCCGAGCTGAATCGCGCGGCGGCGCGGGTGGCGAGAGAGGCCGCCGATGACTTCGAGCGGTCCGACCCCTCGCGGCGCCGCTACGTGGCCGGCGTGCTGGGACCCACCAGCCGCACCGCATCGATCTCGCCCGATGTGAACGATCCCGGGTACCGCAACGTGACCTTCGAGCAGCTGGTGGCGGCCTACCTCGAAGCCACCGGTGCGCTGGTCGAATCGGGAGTGGATCTCCTGCTGGTCGAGACCATCTTCGACACCTTGAACGCCAAGGCCGCTCTCTTCGCCATCGATGCGTGGCAGGAGGAGCACGGGGTGCGCCTGCCGGTGATGATCTCCGGCACCATCACCGACCAGAGCGGCAGAACCCTGTCGGGCCAGACCACCGAGGCCTTCTGGCATTCGGTCATGCACGCCCGGCCGCTCTCGGTCGGCTTGAACTGCGCCCTGGGCGCGCGGGCGCTCCGGCCCTACGTCCAGGAGCTCTCCCGGGTCGCCCCGGTGTACCTGAGCTGCCATCCCAACGCCGGCCTCCCCAACGAATTCGGCGGGTACGACGAAACCCCCGAGGTGACCTCGGGCGTGCTCCGGGAATTTGCCGAGCACGGCTTTCTCAACATCGTAGGCGGCTGCTGCGGGACTACCCCGGCTCACATCCGCGCCATCGCCGAGGCGGTGCGGGGCGTTCCGCCCCGGGTGAGGCCCGTGCCGCTCCCCCGGCTCCGGTTGTCCGGGCTGGAGCCCCTCACCGTGGGACCCGACACCCTGTTCGTGAACATCGGCGAGCGCACCAACGTCACCGGCTCCCGCCGGTTCGCCGGGCTGATCCTCGAGGGAAAGTTCGACGCGGCGCTCCAGGTCGCCCGTCAGCAGGTGGACAACGGCGCCCAGATGCTCGACGTCAACATGGACGAGGGGATGCTCGACTCCGAGCGCGCCATGGGCATCTTCCTGCGGCTGATCGCGTCGGAGCCCGATATCAGCAAGGTCCCCCTCGTCATCGACTCCTCCAAATGGTCGGTGATCGAGGCCGGGCTCCGCTGCGTGCAGGGTCGGGGCGTGGTCAACTCCATCTCCATGAAGGAGGGTGAAGCCGAGTTCCTTCGCCAGGCCCGGCTGGTCCGGCGCTACGGCGCCGCGGTGATCGTGATGGCCTTCGACGAGCAGGGCCAGGCCGACACGGCAGAGCGGAAGTTTGCCATCGCCGAGCGGGCCACCCGGCTCCTGGTGGAAGAAGCGGGGTTCGCGCCCGAGGACATCATCCTCGATCCCAACATCTTCGCGATCGCCACCGGAATCGAGGCCCACGACAATTACGCGGTGGAATACTTCGAGGCCACCCGCCGGATCAAGGCCGAGCTCAATGGCGTCCGGGTGAGCGGCGGCGTCAGCAACGTGTCGTTCTCCTTCCGGGGCAACGATCCGATCCGGGAAGCGATCCACACCGTCTTCCTGTACCACGCCATCCGGGCCGGCATGGACATGGGGATCGTGAACGCCGGGGCGCTCCCGATCTACAGCGACATCCCCGCCGAGCTGCTCGAACGGGTCGAGGACGTGGTGCTCAACCGCCGCCCCGATGCCACCGAGCGCCTGCTCGCGGTGGCGGATCAGGTCCGGGGCCGCACCGCGGGCAAGGGAGCCGACCTGGCCTGGCGGACGCTTCCGGTCCGGGAGCGGCTGATGCACGCGCTGGTCGAGGGCATCGACGCCTATGTCGTGGAGGACACCGAGGAGGCCCGGGTCGCGCTGGGCCGGCCCATCCAGGTGATCGAAGGCCCCCTGATGGACGGCATGAACGTGGTCGGCGACCTCTTCGGGAGCGGAAAGATGTTCCTGCCCCAGGTGGTGAAGAGCGCCCGGGTCATGAAGAAGGCGGTGGCGTACCTGGTGCCGTTTCTCGAGGAGGAGAAGCGGCTCCGTGCGGCGGAAGGCGGGCCCGGAGCCGCGCCGGCCAAGCCCAAGGGGAAGGTCCTGATGGCCACCGTCAAGGGCGATGTCCACGACATCGGCAAGAACATCGTGGGCGTGGTGCTCCAGTGCAACAACTATGAGGTCATCGATCTGGGGGTGATGGTGCCCTGCGCGAAAATCCTGGAGACCGCCCGACGGGAGAAGGTGGATGTGATCGGTCTCTCCGGGCTCATCACCCCGTCGCTCGAGGAAATGTCGTTCGTGGCCGAGGAGATGGCCCGGGAGGGCTTCACCTTGCCGCTGCTGATCGGCGGAGCGACCACTTCACGGGCCCACACCGCGGTGAAGATCGCCCCCCGTTACCCCCACGCCGTGGTCCACGTGCTCGACGCCTCCCGCGCGGTCGGGGTCGCCGGCAATCTCCTGAGCGACACGCTTCGGTCCGAGTTCGAAGCCGGGGTGCGGGCCGAATACGACGCCCTCCGGCAGGAACGGGCTGCCCGGGGCGCGGGGGACCGGCTGGGCACGCTCGCCGAAGCCCGCGCGGCCCGCTTCGTCCCGGGGACGGCCCAGCTGCCTCCCCGGCCTGGGTTCCTGGGGACCCGGGTCTTCGAGGACTACCCTCTGGCGGAGCTGGTGGACCGGATCGACTGGACTCCCTTCTTCCAGACCTGGGAGCTGCCCGGGCATTACCCCGCCATCCTCGAGGACCCGCTCACCCGGGCCGCGGCGGCGCCGCTCTACGACGACGCCCGCCGGATGCTGGACCGGATCGTGTGCGAGCGGCTGCTCCGGGCCCGTGCCGTCATCGGTTTCTGGCCGGCTGCCGCTTCGGGGGACGACATCGAGCTCTACACCGACGAGCGCCGGTCCGAGGTCCTCGGGG
>Ga0209818_1000251_pt1 | contig 12416 bp, 12 predicted proteins | sample NCAS200_FD_187517 | JGI IMG/M metagenome (GOLD analysis project Ga0209818, IMG submission 187517) | Agricultural soil microbial communities from Utah to study Nitrogen management - NC AS200 (SPAdes) (version 2) | ecosystem: Environmental > Terrestrial > Soil > Agricultural land | place: USA... | reverse complement strand
TATTGCCCGGGCCATGCAGTACGTAGAGCGCCGCGGCCTCGACCACCTGACCCTGCTTCCCGAGCTGGTGATGCCGGGCATCCTGCTCAAAGCCTTCGTCTCGTCCTTCGTAATCTGGCTCGCGGGTTATCTCCGCCCCTGGAGGGCGCGAGATCCCGGGAGCCGGCGTTTCGTCGGGGTTGGCGCATTCAATCTGGTCCGGGCCGGCAGCTACGCCGCGGCGGGAGGTCACCAGCCGATCCGGCTCCGGCCCGATGACGATCTCAAGCTCGGCCAGATTCTCAAGCGAAGTGGAGCTCGGCAGGACCTGGTCCAGGGCCGGGGCCTGGTGTCGGTCGAATGGTATCACTCGCTGGGTGAGGCCATCGATGGACTGATGAAGAACTCCTTCGCCGTGGTCGAGTACAATCCGGTCCTCATGCTGTTCGGAGCTCTCGCTTACCTGCTGATCGGACTGGGCCCGCTCGCCGCCGCGGCGCTGGGAGATGGCGTCCTGCGGATCCTCGGATTGGTGACCGCCGGACTCCTCTTCCTCATCCACCTGCGCGGCGCCAGGGAAGCCGGAGCGCCACTCAGGGGAGCGCTGCTCTATCCGGTGGTGTCGGTGATCTTCGCCTGGATCGTGGTGCGGGCGCTGGCGCTCAATCTCTGGCAGGGTGGGATCACCTGGCGGGGGACCTTCTATCCGTTGTCGGAGCTCCGCAAGAACCGGGTGTGAGCGGGCCGCGAAACCCCTTTCATTCTCACGCCGTCGGGAAAGACATGACCGATCGATTCCACTGGACCCGGCGTCATTTCCTGCGCTCGCTGGGGGCGGCCGCGGCGGCGGCACCGCTGGCCTGCCTGGGATCCACTACCGAACCACTGGGCGGCGGATCCGCCCGGCTCACGGCCCGCCCCGGAAACCCCTCGCAGACCATCACTCCGGGAACCTGGCCCCTGGGATTCGGTAACACCACCCACGACGGCTTCCTGCTGGTGCCGGCGAGCTACGTGGCCGGCACGATGATGCCGCTGGTGCTCGCGCTGCACGGCGCCGGTGGCAGTGCCTCGGGTCCGCTGGAGTTTCTCCGGTCCTATGCCGAATCCCGGAGCTTCCTGGTGGTCTCGGTGGATGCGATCGGGCTCACCTGGGACGCGATCACCTTCAAGTACCTCTCGGACGTTCAATTTATCGACCAGGCGCTGGCCCATGTCTTTGCGCGGTGCAGCGTGGATCCGACCCGGGTGGTGGTCGAGGGATTCTCCGACGGAGCGACCTATGCGCTGGGGCTGGGGCTCGCCAACGGCGACCTGTTCCGGCGAGTGGTGGCGTTTTCACCGGGAGGCGTCGTGCCCTCCGACAGTCCCGCCACGGGGCGGCCGGAGTTTTTCATCTCCCACGGCCGCCAGGACCCCATCCTTCCCATCGATCTCGCCAGCCGGCGGATCGTGGAAGAGCTTCAGGACGACGGGTATACGGTGGACTACAACGAGTTCAACGGGGGCCACGAAATTCCGGCGCCGATCGCGGCTCTCGCCGCGGACTGGCTGGTCCGCTAGCCGAAGACGGGAACCGCAGCACCGTTTCATGGGCGATCCGCTGCAGCATCCGCACAGTCGCCTCCGGCGTGGACAGCGTCAGTCCCCCCACCACGGCGCGATCGGGCAGTGACTGCGCGTCGTGGCCGGTCACCGCTTCGTACACCACCAGTGCGACCAGATAGGTCCCCAGCGCGGCCGGATGAAACCCGTCGCCGCCATAGAGGCCGAGCCCGGGGTCTTCGGCCAGCGCCGTCCGCCACGCCTCCCCCGCCGGGATGAACAACCCTCCTACGGCCTCCGCCGCGAGCCGGGACGAGGTCCGCACCGCGTCGAAGAGTCCCTGCTGATTGCTGGAGGGCCAGGTCATCAGCTGCGCGCTCCGTCCGCCGGCGGCCCGGATCAGGGGATCCAGGAGCTGGGTCCCCCGGATCAGGGTGTCGCGGAAGAGCTGTTGCGAGGTGGGGCCCTGCTGCAGCACGACGAAGTCCCAGTGCTGGAGCTTGATCACATCGATGGCGTTGCTCAGCCCGGTGGCGTGGTCGATCACCGCGAAGTTCGGCAGCGCGACTGAGCCCGTCCGAATGGTGTCACCCCCCGAGCGCGCCAGGGCGACCAGAGTGCCAGGCAGATCGTTGGTGTAGGTCAGACTGTTGCCGAGAAACAGGACGTGGCGGCCGCCGGGCGGAAGCGGCTCGAGAGGATTCTGGCCCGGAAGACAGCCCGGCAGGAGAACGAGGAGCAGCCACACCGGGAACCCTGCCCGAAGCCGCCGGACTCGCCCGACGGGACCGGTCACTCGACGACTACGGAGGTACGCCAGGTTCCGTCGCTCTGCCGTTGCAGCGTCACCGCCCGCACCTCTCCCGCCGCGATGGGAATCGCTCCGGTGGTCGCCACGACGGTGGTGGTCCCGGGGGTGACGAAGCGGACCATCAGGGTTCCGGGATCGAAATAGATGAGGGAGCTGTAGGAGGAGACTCGCGCATCGAGCGAGAGCTGGCTGGACAGGCCGGCCAGCGACACACCGGGCGCGGTGATGTAGACGTCGAGCGGGATCGGCGGCGGCATGTTCGACGAATCGGCACCCATCACGATGGTGGAGATATTGATGATTCGGAGATTGGCCCGGTCAGGGCGCGCATTACCGGTATCCACCACCACCGAGGGCGTGAGAATCAGGTCGCTCAGCGAACCGGACACCATCACCGTGTATTCGGCACCCGGCGTGAGGGTGATGTTCCTCGAGGTCAGGACGGCTGATTCTCCCGAGCGCCGCACCGCGAGCGTCTGGGGTCCTCCGGGCGCCGTCGCTGGGGCTGATGCCCGCTCGAACTGCACTCCTCCCGCGACGACCTGCCCGCCGACCATGAGATCCAGCGCCGAAGCGCCCACCGCGGTGTGCATCATCCGCATGGTGACGGTGCCCTCGCTGGGCCCGCCGGTATCGCTGCAGGCCAGCAGCGCAAGCAGCGCCGCGGCGCCCAAAGTCGAAAGTCGGGCGCGTATCATGGAACCCTCCGGGTGTGTTGAAATGCTCCGGCTTTCTCTGCGAAGCCGGCCCTGGAAGGCACTACGCCATGTCGATGGGAATGGTGCCACAGAGGTGACTCAGCTGCGCCGCCGCCGGCGTATCAGGGAGGCCACCCCCATGCCGAGGAGGCCGGAGGCCAGCAGCGCCAAGGTGGCGGGTTCGGGCACCACGGTCGACTCGCCCAGCTCGAAGTTGTCCTCGACCACCAGGCCTTCTTCGCCGGCAAAGCCCAGCTGGACGTTGTCGACGTTGCCATGATACTCACCGGGCCACCAGCTCCCGACCCCGAGCATGATCCCGTAGATCACTGCGTTCGGGGAGTAGCAGTTGGTCACCCAGCCGCCCAAATCGTAGGTCTGCAGCACCGCCGAGCTGGAGAAGCTTCCGTTCGCGCAGCCCAGATTGGTGTAGGTGTTGCCGCCGTCGAAATGCCGCCAGAACTGCTGCTGGGTCAGGTCCTCGAACTGCCAGGTGTCGTTCTGGGTCGGCGCCAGGACGTCCTTGGTGTTGTACCACCGTTCCCACACCAGGTGGCTCACGATTTCCTGCTGATCGACGACGTCGCGGACCAGGAGCCGGAGCACCGGAGTCTGTTCCAGCCAGGTTTCCGCGGTGAGCGACGCGGGAGCATCGGACGGGAGGAGGTAACTCTCCCGGTACCAATCGAAGGTGAGGCAGTTGATGTCCGCCAGCAGTCCCCAGGCCCCATCGTCTTCCGCGGTCCGCTTGAAGAAGGCCCAGTCGAACAGGCTCCCCGAGGTGGTGAGCGCCAGAGAGCCGTTGCCACTCCGCGGGTTGTCACCGGTGATGGCGACCGTGCCGTCGTTGGTGGCATTGGGATACACGTTGAGGTCCGCCGCCCAGGTCGGATCGCCGGGAAGAATGAGGTTCGGAGTGTCGCGCTGGATGCAGCTCGGGCTGGTGGGCAGCGCCCACGCCGGCCCCGCAGCACCCACCAGCAGGGCGCACACCGCCATCATTCGCCGGGTTTCCTGTCGTACCAACATCGGGATCGCCTGGTTGGAGAAATTCACGGGACCATGAGAGCAACGGGTATGCCCTCGGGTTTCTTCGGGGGATATTCGGGCAAAATCGTTGGATTTACGAGACTTGGGAGGCGGCCGGCCGCGACAGGCAGCGGGATGAGGGCAACATTGTGGTATAGATACCGCTATCGAATTGAGCCTTCAGCCTTCAGCCATCAGCAACCAACAGGGAACAGCAGGTAACTCCTCCCTCGGCTTTGGCCAGCTCGTCGGCCTCGACTTCGCGGACCTCGAAGCCCTCGGCGCGGAGCCGTGCCGCGGTGCGGGGGAAGGCCGCAGCGTGGATAACCAGGTCTCCGATCCGGAGTGCGTTCGCGGCGAACGCCTCGCGTGGATCGATGGGGATCAGCCGAAGCCCCGCGAAGCTGGCAGGATCCACCCATGCCGGATTGATCAACAGCGTCGCATCGCCGACTTCGGTAACCGCGGACTTGAGGTGGAGACAGCCCTGCACCGGCACGATGCGCACCTGGTATTTGGCGGGCGCGACCAGACGGGCAAGCTCCTCCGCTCCCGCCCTGGTCGTGCGCCCGGAGATTCCTACAAAGAGCGATCGTCCGGCGTGGAGAACGTCGCCCCCATCCAGGGTGCCGGGACCGCCAATCCGCTGCACAGGCCGAAAGGCCTCGAGCGCGGCGGCGACCGATTCGGTTTCCGGCCGCCGGGATGCGGCTCCCGGCCGGGTGATCACCGCGAGCTCCTCCAGCACCAGGGCGGTGTCCTCCACGAACACCCCGTCGGGAAGCTCGGGAGCAGGCGGGAGCCGCTCGATGGCACAGCCGGCAGCAACGAGGGCCGAGATGTATTGCTCATGCTGGCGGACGGCCCTGGGAAGGTCGATCGCGACCCGGTCGAGATGACTCAGCTCGCAGTGTCCGATGGCCGGACTCGGCTCCCGAACCAGCGCGGTAATCAGGGGCGCGGCGCCGTCGCGAGCAGACTGCTGTAGTGGGACCGCAGCTTGGCCAGCTTGGGAGAAATCATCGCCTGGCAGTAGCCCTTCTCGGGATTCCGCCGGTAATAGTCCTGGTGGTACGTCTCGGCGGGATAGAAAAGGTCGGCAGGCCCGATCTCGGTCACGATCGGCTTGCCGAATACGCCTTCGCTGCCTAGCTCCCGAATGGCCCGCTCCGCCTCCTCGCGCTGGAGGTCCGAATGCACGAAGATCGCGGAACGATACTGGGATCCGATGTCGGGCCCCTGGCGATTCCGGGTGGTGGGATCGTGGAATGCGAAAAAGAGGGTCAGCAGATCCCGGTAGGTGATCACCGCCGGATCGAAGGTGAGCTGGACCGCCTCGGCGTGACCGGTCAGTCCGGAGCAGACCTCTTCATAGGTGGGATCGACCGTGCGGCCGCCGATGTAGCCGGACACGACCCGCTCCGCCCCGCGGAGCGGCTGGAAGATCGCCTCGAGGCACCAGAAGCATCCGCCGGCAAACGTGGCAAGTTCGGACATAGTAAAGAATAATCAGGCGCAAAGGCGCAAAGAGGCAGTGAGGCTACACCAGGCCGGGGATCCAGCGGTGGCGGACCTGCTTCATGTACGCGGCGTAGGCGGGGTCTTCGGCCAGGAAGCGCTCCTCCATCAGGGTTTTGATCGTGAAGAGGGCAAAGAAGATCATGCTCAGGACAAGGTTGATCCAGGAAAAGTTCTCCAGAATCACGCACACCTCGGCGAGGAACAGCGCGCTGTAGATGGGATGACGGACCACCCGGTATGGTCCGCTGGTGACCAGCCGCCGCTGGGCGGGGACGAAGCCGATGTTGCGCCCCAGGGTCACCCGGGCGTAGCCGTCGCCCAGGACGCTCAGCATGGACAGGCCATCGGTGAGAACGGTGGGCGCCAGGGGCTGCCCGGTGACGCTCACGCTCACGGTCAGAAACCCGTAGTAGCTCGCCACGAACGCCACCAGCCAGTAGAGCGGCCGGGTGGTAACCCGCACCGGCGGCCGGCGGATCAGCATGGTGACCACCAGCAGACAGAGCTGGAGCAGCAGCGCTACCCGGGGGATGGTGAGCTGAGTAGAGCGGATGTTGTAGTAGAGCACGAGGACGAAGGGGAGCGCGGCGACCACGGCAATGACCCGATCCACCCAGGGCCTGCCGAGGAACTGCTGAATGGTCACGGCAGGAAGCGGTCCCGTTCGGTCGGCTGGGGCACCCGGCATTCGGCCAGGCGGCCGAACCAGCGGTTGCGGTTGCGGGCCACCAGGTCGTAGACCGCGTCGCGCAGCGGCCGGGGAATGACCCGCAGCAACCCGGTCATCCGCCAGGCCCCGCCCAGCCCGGTCAGAATCGCGAGCGCGGCGTCGGAGCGGAGCCGGAACCGGCCCGCCTCCTCGAGGATGACGGTCTGAGACGCCTGCGGGTCGAGCGTCGCCGGCACCCGTTCCCGCGCGGTGCTGCCCTGCAGCGGGGCAAAGCGGTACCGGGCCGCCCGGTCTCTCTGGAGCACGAACTGGACGAACCGGTCGCAGAGGCCGCAGAGGCCGTCGTAGTAGATCAGCACGACTGCAAGTTAAGCAGCCCCCAGCCTTCAGCCTTCAGTCGGCTGCTGCCGGCTGAAGGCTGAGGGCTGAGGGCTCTCAGTCCACGAAGGCCCACAGCAGCTCCCGGCTCCGCTTGTCCATGGTCTCCGGGCTCGGGAGCCGATAGAGATCGCCGGCCACGTCCCGGATCAGGAAGCCGGTGCCGGGCAGCGCCCGGGGCCAGTCGTCGAGCCGGGTCTGGAAAGTCCGGGCACCCTGGCGGGTCTCGGCCCGCCAGTGCCGGATTTCCACCTCCTCCTCGATCTCGAGAATCCGGGTGACCTCGAAGAGGAACCCGGCTTCGGCCATGGCCTCGAGCAGCGCGTCCCGGGCCAGCGGCGCGAGCTCGAGCGGATCCCGCACCAGCACCACCTCGCGGTGGTTCTCGTCGCGAAGTGAGATGTAGCGCGACGGCTCCGACCAGGGGAAACAGCGGCGCACCACCACGGCGCGCGCAGCTTCCCCTTCCCCGGCCCAGAGCCGGCCGTCCACCCCGCGCCGGAGCGCGACCGGGTCGGATCCCGGCGGGGCATAGCGGGTGGCGTGGAGGCGTGTCGATGTGGTGATCATAAGTGCTCCTTTAAGTGCTATTGGCTATCTGCTATCCGCCATTGGTCAGGCTATCTGCTGCCTCTTAGCCTGACCGATAGCCGATAGCGGATAGCCCATAGCTGCCAGTCTCAACTCAATGCCAGCTGTAATTCATGCAACCGCCGATAGCGGCCGTTCTCCAGCGCCAGCAGCTCCCCCTGGGTGCCCTGCTCGATCAGCCGGCCGTCCTCGAACACGAACAGCCGGGACGCCCTGCGCAGCGTCGAGAGCCGGTGCGCGATGGCGAAGACGGTGCGTCCCGCCACCAGCCGGTCCAGCGCCTCCTGGATGTGCCGCTCGGTCTCGGTGTCCACGCTGCTGGTGGCCTCGTCCAGGATGAGGATTCGCGGGTCGTGCAGAATCGCCCGCGCGATGGACACCCGCTGCCGCTCGCCTCCCGAGAGGGTGAGCCCCCGCTCGCCCACCACGGTGTCGTACCCGTGAGTGAGCTTGTTGATGAAGTCGTGTGCGTTGGCCGCCCGCGCCGCGGCGATCACCTGATCCAGGGTCGCCTCCGGCATGCCGTACCGGATGTTCTCCAGCACGGTGCCGTGGAACAGATAGGGATCCTGCATCACGATCCCGATCTGCCGGCGGTAGTGTCCGCTGTCCAGCTTGCGGATGTCCACGCCATCCACCCGCACAGACCCGCCGGTCACGTCGTAGAACCGCGCGATCAGGTTCACCACCGTGGTCTTTCCGCCGCCCGACGGACCGACCAGACCGATCAGCTCTCCCGGTGCCACCTCGAAGCTCACGCCCCGGATGACCTGGCGGATCCCGTCGTACGCGAAGGTCACGTGCTCGAAGCTCACCCGACCTTCGACCGGGGTGAGCCGGACCGCATCGGCCTGGTCGGTGATGTCCGGCTCGGTGTCCAGCACCTCGAACACCCGGTGCGCCGACGTCGTCGCCCGGTTCATGGTCCGGGCGATCTGACCGATGACCTCGATCGGGGCGATGAACATCGTCGCGTAGAGCAGGAACGCGACGAAGGTTCCGGTCGAGAGCGGGGGATCCGCGGCGCCCAGCAGCCGGGGCACCGCGAGCACCCATACCAGCACCGTGGTCGCATGGACGCCCAGCATCAGCAGCGGCCAGAACCCGGTCCACATCTGGTGAATCCGGTTGAATTCGGCGGTGACGTCCTCGTTCCGCTCGCCGAACCGGCGCACCTCCCGCTCCTCCTGGTGGAACGCCTTCACCACCCGGATGCCCGGGATGGTGTCGGACAGCACATCGCTCACCCGGGACCACTTCCGCCAGGCCCGGAGGAAGAGCCGGTTGATGGATTCGCCGTGCCGCCAGATCAGCCAGCAGAACAGCGGCACCGGAATCACCATCGCGAGGCCGAGGCGCCAGTCGAGTCCGACCAGCACCACCCCCAGGCCCGCCAGCATCACCACCGAGAGCGAGACATCCACCACGCCGAAGGCCAGGAACTCCCAGAGCCGGTCGGTATCGGCCGACACCCGGGTGATGATGCTCCCGGTCTTCTTGCGCGAGAAGAAGGCCAGGCTCAAGCTCTGGAGGTGCTCGTAGAGCTCGGTCCGGAGGTCCCGCGCCACCCACTCCCCCATGATGGACATGAGCCGGAGCCGGATCACCGCTGCGCCCTGGCGCACCAGGAACACCGCCGCCATCGCCGCCACCGCGATCCAGGCCAGGGTCGCGGCCCGCTCGAGGGGCAGCGCTCCGCTCCGGACCGGCGCCACCAGCCGGTCGAGCACATAACCCGCGAGCCAGGGCGGGACCAGGCTGACCAGGGTAATCAGCGTCGCCGCGCCCAGACCCAGCCCCAGCTCGCGCCGGTAGGGACGGAGATACCCGAGCAGCCTCCAGATGACCGCCCTGGGCCGCCCACCGATCAGGGCCTGGGCGTCGCGCACCGAGTGGGCCACCGACTCGGCGTACTCGCCGTCCGGGTCGGGGGTATCCACCGATCGCCCGGCCAGGCCCTCCTCCAGGACGAAGCGCATGTTCTCGAAGGCGCGCCGTTGCCGGTTGCTGTAGCGCAGCACCGCCACCGGGGGTTCGTCCGGCGCCGCGGCCAGGGTCAGAGTGGTGGCCGAGAGGCCGGGGCTTTCCCGCACCGCGGTGATCCGCCGGCGGGGAAAGTCGTCGATGTCCCAGTCGCCTCCCACCGGGTCGCGGCGGGCCATCGCCACCCGGGTCGCGCCGATGGCACACCAGATCTCGGTGAGGGCGAGATCGGGGCCGAGGTCCGCGAGCGCGTAGAGCAGCACCGGGCCGCCCCACGCCGTTTCGATCCGGCGGCGGAGCTCCCCCGGCAGCCGCGAAGGCTGGCCGGTGTAGCGGGAGACGATCTGCTGGTCCAGCGTATCAGTCGGGGTCTGCATGTGCCGTGATCCTCATCCAATGGTGCAAAACGAAAAGCCTTCCAAGTCTGTCGGAGCACCCGGAAGGCGGAGGATCACGCGATCTGATCTTGACCTAAGGTGCTCGTTTTCTCCGGGTGGAGGCGATGCGATCGCCCTGGGCACCAGTGCGCGGGATCCACGTTCCCGGGCGCACTTCGTGCCCGAAGACCAAGGCGCCCTGCTTGGTGGCTATCATGGTGAGCTGGTGACGTCGCATCGAGTAAACAGACCTCGTCGTGCTATGGTTTGCCGGACCCTCTGCCTCGGCCCCGGGTCAACCAACATAAGAAACCACTGGATGACGGGCAAGAGAGAATACTATGTTCCAGCCATGAAACGGATCCTGCTGCTCCTGGGCCTGGCCCTGGGGGGGTGCGCCTCTCCCCCTCCCGCCCCCGCCCCCGCCGTCGTCGCTCCCGCCCCGGCGCGGCTTGCCGCCGCCCCGGACCGCTTCTTCACTGCCGACGGGGTACGGTTCCGGTACCGGGAAGTCGGTCGAGGCGAGCCGATCGTCCTCCTGCACGGGTACACGGCGCGACTCGAATACATGGGCGACCTCGCCGATTCGCTGGCTCGCGATAACCGGGTGATCGTGCTCGACCAGCGGGGCTTCGGAGAGAGCAGCAAGCTGTCCGACCCCGCCCGTTTCGGCCGCAGGATGGGCGACGACGTCGTCGCCCTGCTCGACGAGCTGAACATCCGGCGGGCCCACCTGGTGGGGCACTCGATGGGGGCAGTGATCGCGGCCAATGTGGCGGCGCGCTTTCCGGACCGGGCTGCCAGTGTGGGCCTGATCGCGGGACCCTTCTACCCGGATTCAGCCGGGTTCGCCGGGATGGCGAGCCCGTGGGTCGCGGATCTGGAGCGGGGCGAGGGACTCCGGAAATTCATGCTGTGGATCCTCCCCGGCATGCCCGACTCCGCGGCGGCGGGCTTGAGCGCCCAGATGTTGGGCGTCAACGACATGGGCTCACTCCTCGCGGCAATGCGGGGGATGGGCGGGCTGGTGGTGAGCCGGGATCTCGCGGGAAGAATCCGGGCGCCGGCGGTGATTGCGGTGGGAACCGGCGATCCGCTGCTGCCCCAGTCGCAGGCGATCGCCACCTGGTGGCCGTCGGCGCAGCTCCTCGTCCTGCCCGGTGTCGATCACCTTCAGGTGCTGGTCCGTCCGGAAGTCATCGGGGCGCTTCGGCAGCTGGTGCGGCGGTAACCCTCAGGGCCGGGGCCAGACCACCCCCTGGTTCCGTGCCGTGACACGTCGGATTCCCTTGTACACGAATTTCTGGAGCCGCTTCCCTTCGTAGGTCTCCGTCGTGTAGATGTTGCCCTTGGAATCGGTGACGATGCTGTGCACGCCGAAGAACTGTCCCGGCTGGCGGCCGCCGTCGCCGAAGCTGGTGAGGACTTCGAGCGACTGCCGGTCCATCACGTAGATCTTCTCGTTCTTCCCATCGGCCAGATACAGGAACCGCTGCTCCGGATCCCGGGAGAAGGCGATATCCCACACCGCGCCGTCGCCCAGGGTCCGGGGAGCGATCCGCTGCTCCTTGACGAAGCTGCCGTCCTTGCGGAACACCTGGATCCGGTTGTTGGGCCGGTCGCACACGTACACCAGGCCGTCGCGGGTCGGCTCGGCACAATGGACCGGATTGCGGAACTGCTGGGCCAGCGGCGCGTCGGGATCGTAGCGGCCGAGACTGCTGTCGGAAGGAGTCTTGCCGTAGGCGCCCCAGAAGCGCTTGATCTTGCCGTTATCCATGTCGATCACCGCCACCCGGTGATTGCTGTAGCCGTCGGCCAGGAAGGCTTCATTTGCCGCGGGGTCGAAGGCGATCTTGGCCACCCGGCCGAAGCTGGTCATGCTCTGGCTGTTAGTGGTCTGATGCGGTACCCCGATCTGCATCAGCAGCTTGCCGTCATGGCTGAATTTGAGCAGATGAGAGTCGATGCTCGCGGCCTTCGGGCAGGCGCCGGCGGTAGCCAGCGAGTCTGAGCAGCTGCCGTTTCCCCCGATCCACACGTTGTCCTTGTGATCGACCGAAATGCCGTGATTGGACAGCGGCCAGGTGTACCCGGGCGCCGGGCCTCCCCATGAGTTGACCAGGTTTCCTTCGGGATCGAACTCCAGAATCGGGGGAGCGGCGGCGCAGCACTCGCCGGTGGGGGGCTTGGTGTCGAGCCCCGCCTCGGTCCGGGCGGTCAGCGTGGCGAATCCCCGGTGGACGATGAAGACATGGTCCCTGGAGTCCACTCCGACGCCGATCGCGGAGCCAAGGATCCAGTGGTTGGGGAGCGGCTTGGGCCAGAAGGGATCAACTTCGAACACCGGCGCTTCCACACCCTGCCCTTGGGCTGCTTCGAGGGCGGCCTGCCCCACTCCGAGCGCCACGACCAGCGCGAGCAGCGCCGATCCCAGCACCAGCGTGCGTGGACGAATCACGATGCGATCCTCCTGGCGGCGGAGTGGAACCCCGTGCCTCCGGGGGCGGGAAAGAGTATACTCTCGCTATGAGCCCTCGCACATCCCGGCTCGGCCTCATCGTCACCCTGGCGTTCGGTTTGCTGCTCCCTGGCCCTTCCCGGATCATGGCGCACGAGATTCCCGCCCGGGTCACGGTGCTCGTCCTGGTGCGGCCGGAGGGTCAAACCCTTCGGCTGCTGGTGCGGGCTCCGCTCGAGGCCATGCGCGACATCCAGTTTCCGGTTCGGGGATCGGGGTATCTGGACCTGGCGCGGTCGGGGTCGGCCCTGGACGATGCGGCCCGGCTCTGGATTGCGGATGCGCTCGAGCTTTCGGAAAACGGCCGTCTGCT
>Ga0209818_1000244_pt1 | contig 12591 bp, 9 predicted proteins | sample NCAS200_FD_187517 | JGI IMG/M metagenome (GOLD analysis project Ga0209818, IMG submission 187517) | Agricultural soil microbial communities from Utah to study Nitrogen management - NC AS200 (SPAdes) (version 2) | ecosystem: Environmental > Terrestrial > Soil > Agricultural land | place: USA: Utah... | reverse complement strand
CTCGTCGACATTGAAAAGCGGTACGAATGGCAAACGGCCGCAGGACTTGCGGTCGAGAAGCTGACCCCGTTGCAAGCGCTCGAGTTGGAACATTGCATCAACGCGAACGTGCTGGGTGCACTACGTTTTCCACTCGACGTGCAGGTCGAGAATCGACGACTGCTGAGCGCGTTGACGAACAGCGTGGCGAAACTCGGCGTGTCGACACTTACCGGCTGTAGCGTCGAGTCGGTAAGAATCGAAAAAGATCGAGTGACCGGCGTCGTCACTTCGCGAGGCGTTATCAGTTGTCCCACGGCGGTTGTTGCGGCCGGAACATGGTCGAGCTTCATCGGATTTTCTTCAGCGTCAGAAAAACCGTCGCTGGTAATCGAACCAGTTCGTGGACAGATGATCAGTTTCGACGCTCGCCCGCAGGTTACTCGCCACGTGATTTATAGCCCGCGTGGATACATCGTTCCACGCCAGGACGGTCGCCTGCTCGCAGGCTCGACCAGCGAACGCGCCGGGTTCGCGAAGCAAGTGACGGCCGGCGGAATCAGCTCAATCCTCCAAAATGCGCTCGAAATTTCCCCCTCAGTAGCAGCTTTGCCAATCACCGACACGTGGGCCGGACTGCGCCCGCGTGCTCCTGACAGTTTGCCTGTGTTGGGGCCTTGTGTTGAAATTGGCGGGCTGTTTTATGCAACGGGACACTACCGAAACGGAATCCTACTCGCTCCCGTTACTGGTGAGTTGATTACCGAAGCGGTCGTCGCAGGCGTCACTTCTCCATTGCTGGGACCTTTTAGCCCAAGTCGCTTCGACATGGTGCGCGCCTAAACTGCAACCACAAAAGGCACAAAAGAAGACGCAAAAAGGCACATAGATGATTCTCAGGCTTACAGCCGTCGTCTTTCTTTCAATCGCGTTGCCGGCGTCTGCTTTCGCGCAGGCGTTGAACACGACTGACGACCCGGCGGCGAAACCTGATACTCGCACCGCGCAAGCCCTGTTCGAAGACGCAAACGGATACCTCGGCCGGCGTTACCAGGAATTCAACAAACAGAACCTGCCCTACGATCCGAAGGTAGAACAAAAGACCAAGGCAGAACAACTGGAACTCGCGATCCGAAACGCGAACATCCTTCGCGCGCGCGGTCCACTCGCCGGCGACGATCTTTACTACCTCGGCATGTTGTATCACCTCGCTTCAGACGGTGACGAAGCGCTGAAGGCGATGCAGCTTGTATTAAAAAACAACCTTGATGGCGCAAAGGCGCAGGCCGCGCGAAACGTCGTGGTGCTTTACTCGGTCAAGAAGGGCCGCCTGCCGGAGGCGGTTTCCGCGGTCGCCGATTACGCGAGGCACGAACCGCAAATCTCCGGCGATCGATATCGCATGGAGTTTCTGATTGCCGATGGGTACCTGCGAGCGAAGAACTACGAGTCGGTAAGAACGCACGCTCTGGAGATGTTGACGGCCGCCAGAAAATTCGCCACGACGAACAAATCAGAAACGTTTACGCGCGACGACATGCTGGTCAAATCAGTCTTGCTACTGTCCGATGCGTACGTCAAAACCGGGAAAAAAGACGAGGCCATCCAGGTGCTACAGGATCTGCGGCGTCAGTCGCTTTCCCTGCCTTCCGCAAATCTGTATAAACACATGACGAGGCGGTTGGTTATGATCCAGCCGGAACTGGATCCGCTGGAGATCTTTAAAGAGTCGCGCGCGCCCCTGACGCCGCCGGAGATCGTCGTCGCCGAATGGATCGATCAGTCGGCGATCAAACTGTCTGATCTTCGTGGCAAGATCGTGTTGCTTGACTTTTGGGCGCACTGGTGTGGACCATGCCGGTTCACGCTCCCGAAGTTCTCGAGTTGGCACGACACGTACAAGGACAAGGGACTCGTCGTGCTGGGTCTGACCAAGTACTACGGTCACGCCGAGGGAGAGCCGCTGCCGCGCAAAGAAGAATTGACCTACCTTCGTAACTTTAAAAAGCGAAACCGTTTACCGTACGGTGTTCTGGTAGGCGATTCAACGGTTAATGATTTGAACTACGGTGTGAATTCGATCCCGACAACGTTTCTGCTCGATCGCAAAGGGCACATTCGTTTCATCTCCATCGGGGCCGACGACGAGGAACTCGAAGCTTTGGAGAATTGGGTCAAGATTCTCGTTAACGAGCGTTGATTGTTATGGAAGACCAGGGAATTACTTTATTTCGTATCGGAATCTCTTTTGCCGCCGGCATACTCTCGTTTCTCTCGCCGTGTGTGTTGCCGCTCGTGCCCGGCTACATCTCTTTGATCTCAGGAGTCAGTATCGACTCACTGAAAGAAGGAGCAAGCAGCCGCCGCTCGGTCATTCTCAACTCGCTCGCGTTCAACGCAGGACTATCGGTGATTTTTGTTCTGCTCGGAACGACGGCCGGTCTTGTCGGCAGCGCGATCACAAACAATCCCTGGGTACGCATCATCGGTGGTCTAGTGATCATCGCTTTCGGTCTGCAACTGATTGGACTGCTGAAGATCACCGCGCTTTATAAAGACACGCGCAAGTTTTCCGACGCCAAACCGCGCGGCATGCTCGGCTCAGCGGCACTCGGAATGGCTTTCGCCGCGGGTTGGACGCCGTGTATTGGACCAATCCTCGGCGGCATCATTGGTTTGGCCGCGACAAGTGGTGGCTGGCGCAGTGGACTGATCCTTTCTGCATTCTATTCATTAGGACTTGCAGTTCCGTTTCTGTTGACTGGTTTGGGCATTAATCAGTTTCTCAATTTTTACAAAAGCTTTCGCCAGCACCTGCACAAAGTAGAGGTGCTTTCCGGCATCATCCTGATTCTGGTGGGCGTGTTGGTGATGAGCGGAAAGTCAACTTTGCTCACCAGCTCTCGGATCGCAGCGTGGCTGCCAAACTGGGAAGGCAAACTGGATCTCGGAACAGCTCCGGCAGCGGCTCCGTCGGCGGCGAATACGACCTTTGCGCCGGCACCCGACGTCGAGTTTCAAACACTTGGCGGTCAGCCGTTTCGTCTCAACGATGTTAAAGGGCGGGTCGTCCTGCTGAACTTCTGGGCCACGTGGTGTATTCCATGCCGCGAAGAGATTCCCGAGCTGAACGCGCTCCAGCGCGAACTTGAAGCGCAGGGTTTGAAAGTTATCGGCGCCTCGACGGAAGACAGCGCCGAGGGCGTGAATGATTATCAACAGTCAGTGGCGAAGTTTGAGTATGAGGTTTTGTTGGGCGGTGACGATGCGAAAGCAAGACTCGAGCATCCACAACTTCCGACAACGTACCTCATCGACAGACAAGGGCGCATTCGTCAAAAGATCATCGGCGCGCGCAACAAAGCCGGGTGGGAAGCGGTCGTCAAACCGCTGCTTGATGAAGCGCCGGCCACCGCAAGCGCCCGTTAGGTCAGGCAGTGGTCCGTTGTCAGTGGTCAGTGGTCAGTGGTCATGGTGCAACTAAACGACAACTGACCCTACTGACAACGGACCACTGACAGGTTCAGTCAGGAGCAATATCATGAAGAAGCTATTTTTCGTTTGGATTCTCACTCTCGTCGCATTGCCGCTCGCGGTGCACGCGCAGGGCAGTCACGAATACTCGCCACTCGTCGAGAAGACCGTCAACTATAAAAACTGGAGTCTCCCGAACCTCCAGACCGAAAAGAACGAAGACCTTCGATCACTGATAAAGGACAAGAAGCTTGTAATGATCGTCTACTTCGCTCCGTGGTGTGGAAACTGGAAAAACGAAGCACCGGTTGCTTTGAAACTTTACGAGAAGTACAAAGACCAGGGCTTTCAGGTGATCGGCGTCAGCGAGTACGCCCCACGCGATGAGGTGAAGAGCTTCTTTGGCGAGACTGGGCCACCGTTTCCGGTGGTCATCGAATCAGAATCGCGTTACGACAAGATGAAAACGCCGCATTACGGTTATCGGCAACTCACCGCGGACAATCGTAACTGGGGTTCACCGTGGAACATCTTTCTCGAGCCTGCAAAAATAAACCCGACGGGCGACGTGCTTACCGAAAAGGCGTGGGTCGTTAACGGTGAGCTGATCGAAGAGGAAGTCGACAAGTTCATCGCATTGAAAGTTCAAGCTCCTTCCACAGAGAAAACAACTCCGAACTGATCTGTGGCTCACTTGTCCTGCATGAAACTTCGCGTCCTTTATCACGGTCATTGCTTCGACGGAGTAGCGTCGGCCGCAACGTTCACGCGGTTCTACGAAGAACGGATCAATCCCAACGCAGAGGTCAACTACACTGGATTGCTGCATCGTCCCGGCAATCTGTTTGACCTCGACATGTTTGACTCCGAAGAGAACGCGATTGTCGATTTCAAATATGCGGCGTCGGAAAGACTGACGTGGTGGTTCGACCATCACGAGTCGGCGTTTCTGACGCCTGAGGATGAAGCGCATTTTCGTGCGGATACGTCGGGGCGGAAGTTCCTCGATCCGACGAGAAAATCGTGCACTGAGTTTATTGCTGACGTTGCGCACGAACGGTTCGGGTTCGATGTTGCGCCAATCGAGTCGCTCGTGCGCTGGGCGCATGTGATCGACGGCGCGCTTTATGAATCACCGGCGCAGTGCGTTGAGTTGAAGGAACCGGCGTTGCAGTTGATGCAGGTGATTGAAGCCGACCCGGACGATCGCTTTATCGAACAGATCATTCGCGATCTCACCGTAAGGTCGCTTGAAAGTGTGGCAACTGGCGCGGAGGTGCAGCGTCGATTTCAACCGATACTCGAGCAACACCTTGAGACGCTCGAAGCGGTGAGGCGAAAAGCGACGTGCGCCAATGCTGTCGTGCAGTTTGATCTGGTTGACGAGGGTTACGAAGGATTCAACAAGTTTATCCCGTACTACTTGTTTCCCGAGACGACGTATTCAGTCGCGCTGACCCGTGGACCGCAACGCACGAAGATCTCGGTCGGTTCAAATCCGTGGGCGCCCAAGCCCCGCACTCACAACATTGCAAAGATTTGCGAGCGATACGGTGGTGGTGGACACGCTGTGGTGGGAGCCGTTTCGTTCAAACCTGACGAAGTCGAGAAAGCGCGCCAGGCTGTTCGCGAGATCGTTGCGGAACTCTCGTCTTGAACACGAATTACCGGGCCATTAACTCTTCAATCTCTTCAGCCTGCTTCGGAACTTTGTTAGTTAAAACTCGTGGTCCATTGTTCGTGCATAGCACATCGTCTTCGATGCGCACGCCGATTCCGAGGTATTGTTCCGGAACGTCCTTTGTGTTAGGCGAGATGTAGAGTCCGGGCTCGACGGTCATCACCACACCGGGCTCGAGCGGGCGTGAATCCTCACCGAAGTAGTATCGACCAACGTCGTGAACGTCGATACCAATCATGTGACCCAGCCCGTGCATGTAAAACTGCTCATGCTTCTTTTCCTTGATCAACTCCTCCGCATTCCCTTTTAACAATCCAAGCTCGACCATACCTTCAGTCAACATCTCGATCGAATGCTGCTTCAACTGATCGTGCGTGACACCCGGACGGACCATCTCGACACACGACATCTGCGTCTTTAAAACCAGGTCGTAGATCTCACGCTGAGCCTTCGTGTAACGACCGTTGATCGGAAACGTGCGCGTGATATCTGAAGCGTAACCCTTGTACTCAGCGCCGGCATCGATAAGCAATAGATCGCCGTCGCGAAGCTCAGCGTCGTTGTTGATGTAGTGAAGCACCGTCGCATTTGGACCACCACCCACGATCGACGTGTAAGCAGGACCCGCAGCGCCACGCCGGCGAAAGATCTGTTCGATCAGCGCCTCAATCTGGTACTCCTGCATGCCGGGCCGTGCTGCTTTCATCGCTTCGACGTGCGCTTCGGCAGCAATGTCCGCCGCGGTCTGCATGATCTCGATCTCTTCCGGACTCTTCACCACTCGCATCTCGTGAATGATCGACGCCGGGTCGACAATCGTTTGCGGCGGATGAATCGGCTTGCGGTTCACACCTCGCATCGCCGCGATCTCGCGAACGATCGCGTCGTCGAGTTCGCGATTGACGCCGAGCCGGTAATAAAGAATATCCATGTCGCTCAGTATCTCGCGCAGCTTGCTGTTGAATTCAGCGATCGGAAACGCTGCCTGCGCGCCAAATTCGCTTACCGCGCCCTCGACACCGGCGCGCCGTCCGTCCCAAATCTCTCGTTCCGGATCGCGCGGCCGAACAAACAACGAATATTTATTTGTTTCAGCAGGTTTGACTACGGCAATGGCGTCTGGTTCTTCGAAGCCGGTCAGGTAAAAGAAGTCGGAATCCTGACGAAAACGATAATTGGTGTCGTTGGACCGCGTGGCTTCGCGCGCGCCGGGAATAATGGCTACCGATTTCGGCGCCATGCGCCGCATAAACTCTTCAAGATGCCGTTTTGTCATGCGCGGCATTGTACCTGAACCACTGATTTAATAGATAATCAGGGGGCTGAAACACTGATGAGCACGCAAACGCTTCCAGCAGAACAAACGCGACTGATAATTTCACGCGATCCCGCGACCGGCGAAGAGACTGGGCGCACGGCGCTGATGAATGCGGATGACGTCGTTGCTTCCGTTCAATTTGCGCGCACGGCGCACCCAGCCTGGGCGGCACTTTCGTACGACGAGCGCGCCCGTTACGTTTTGCGTGCGCGTGAACTCGTCCTGGCCCAGATTGAAGAGATCTCAAGTCTCATCTCACGCGAAACCGGCAAGCCGCCAGTTGAAGCGATCTCGATGGAGATCGTTCCGACTCTCGATTTGATGAATTACTTCGCGCGCAACACTGAGTCGTTGTTGAAACGACAGAAGATCGACATCGGCCAGTATGGGTTGATGGGCCGGTCGTCGTACATCTTTTACAAACCGCTTGGAATTGTCGGGATCATCTCGCCGTGGAACTTTCCCTGGGCCACCCCACTCGACGAAATCGTAATGGCGCTAATGGCCGGCAATGCAGTCGTGCTGAAGCCGAGTGAATTGACGTCGCTTACGGCTCTCAAGATCGGCGCAATTTTCAAAGAAGCTCAACTGCCGCGAGGCGTGTTGGAGATCGTCACCGGCGATGGTTCGACTGGCGCCGCTTTGGTTGAAGCTGGCGTAGACAAGATCATGTTTACCGGCAGTGTCGCGACCGGCAAGCGCGTCGCCGAAGCCGCGGCAAAGCGTTTGGTTCCGGTGGTGCTCGAACTCGGCGGCAAGGATCCGATGATCGTCCTGGAAGATGCGAAACTCGAGAACGCCGCGCGGGCAGCGATCTGGGGTGCGTTCTGCAACTCGGGCCAGGCGTGCGCGTCGATCGAACGCTGCTACGTGCATGAATCGATCGCGAAGCAGTTTATCGATCTCGTAGTGAAAGAGACGCGCGCGTTGCGACAAGGGCAGCCGACGGCTGAAGGCATCGACATCGGAGCGATGACGAACGAGCGACAGTTAAAGATCGTCGAGAGTCATGTCAGCGATGCTGTTAAGAAAGGCGCGCGAGTGGAAACGGGTGGCAGTCGTGTGAACGGCAGCCGGGGTTGGTTTCATCAGCCGACGGTCGTGACGGATGTGGACCATTCGATGGAGATCATGACTGAAGAAACATTTGGTCCAACCCTGCCAATCATGACGTTCAAGACGGACGACGAAGCAGTCGCGCTGGCAAACGACAGTATCTACGGCCTGACCGCTGCAGTATTCACGAGCGACATCCAGCGCGGCCGCGACCTGGCTGAACGAATCGACGCCGGAACGGTGATGGTTAACGAAGTGGTCTACACGCATGCCGTCGCGCAAACGCCGTGGGGAGGTGTGAAACAGAGCGGTTATGGCCGGACGCACGGCCGTTTGGGACTGCTCGAAATGGTCACGCATCAGCACATTCACGCGAACGCTATCCCCCGGCTCCCGGACGTCTGGTGGTTTCGCTACACAAAAGAGGCCGGAAAGCTGTTTCGCGGCTTCGCCCGGCGTTTCACCACCGGATCCGTGTTGTCCGCGTCGCCTCTTCTGCCACAGATAATTCGCCGCTTGTTCGAACGCCGCGACTAGGCCGCTCAACGGTTTGGCGATAGTACTTGGCCGGTGCTATACTCCCTCGCCATTTCCCAGCATTACTAATTCCTCTCTCTGGGAGGTTCTGCGTACAGCTTGATAGTTAAGGTCGGCCGTAGTTTACTTACTCCCAACTACTACAGCAGTTCGTATCCCACTAGCCCTGAACTCTGGAGGATGTCCGTGAAAAAGATTGCCTTACTAATGATACTGATCCTTTGTGTGACCGGCTGTTTGCCCCTCGCCGCTCAAGGCCAGAGCGATGTGGCCGAACAGCGTCGCGCCGAGATCAGCCACCCCGTCCATTTTGATAAGACCGCCAAACCGCTGCGCGAGATGTTCGACACCGGCGAACCCGCAAAACCTGCACGCGGCGGCAGAGATTTCGAACCCGGTAAACCAGGCCGCGTCGAAAACACGCACAAGACTTTTGAGGATCCACTGGCCGCGCGAGGGGCCGGTGCGATCGGAACTCTAACCGATATCAAAGCTTCCACAGTGGGCACGCCCGTCGATCCGTCGTTGCGCGTTGCTCCCCCTGACACCACCGGCGACATCGGCCCCAATCACTACGTGCAGTGGGTGAATCTCCGGTATTCGATCTACACGCTAACCCGAGACGCCAGCAACCAGATCACTGGTTTCAACATCGTTCCGGGTTTTCCGAAGCAGGGAAACGTTGTTTGGCAGGGCTTCGGCGGTCGTTGCCAGAGCGATAACGATGGCGATCCGATTGTTCAGTACGATCAGTTGGCCGATCGCTGGGTGCTGACTCAGTTTGCTGTGTCGAGCCAGCCATTCACTCAGTGTGTCGCCGTTTCGACGTCTCCCGATCCGACCGGCACCTACTTCCGCTACGCCTTCTCGTACAGTCGCGATTTCAACGACTATCCGAAGATGAGCGTTTGGCCGGATGCTTATTACATCAGTTACAACATGTTTCGGAATGGTCGTTCGTTTGTTGGCGGTCAGGTATGCGCTTTCGAGCGCGACCGAATGCTTATCGGCGCTTCGGCCAGGCAGCTTTGCGTCAGAAACAGCAGCCATCACAGCCTGGAGCCTGCGGATCTCGAGGGTACAACACTACCACCCGCCGGGTCACCAAATCTGCTGTTAAGTATGACGTCCACAACGATCAACTTCTGGCGCTTTGCGGTGAACTGGGCCGCCGGCACGGGAACGCTGACTGGTCCGATCGCCGTATCCGGAGTGGCTTCATTCAGCCGCGCGTGTGGCGGTGGCACCTGCATTCCGCAACCCGGCACCTCTCAACAACTCGATTCACTCGCCGACCGGCTCATGTATCGATTGAGCTATCGACGGTTCTCCACTCACGAAGCGATGGTAATCAATCATTCGGTCACAAGTGGCTCCGGTGTTGGAATTCGTTGGTATGAACTCCGCAACGCGGCGGGACAGAGCTTCGCGACAGCCAATCCCGTGGTTCATCAACAAGGCACGTTCGCGCCGACCAACGATTTTCGTTGGATGGGTAGCGCCGCGATGGACAAAACCGGCGGTATCGCCATCGGTTACAACATCTCGAACGCGACCACGATCGTACCGAGTATTCGTTATGCTTTTCGCGGTCCCGCCGATCCGTTGGGCACGCTGGGCAACGAGACAAACGCCCTAACGGGCAGTGGTATCCAGACGGCGAACCTGTCGCGCTGGGGCGACTACAGCACGATCTCGGTCGACCCGGTTGACGGCTGCCAGATGGTGTTTACGACGCAGTTCCAACCCGCGAACGGAAACTTCAACTGGAGCACGTTTATCCACAGCTTCAAGCTGAGCACGTGTAACTAAACCGTTCTTTCTGTAAAATCCGTGTTTCCTTGTGTTCTCGTAAGCAGGGAAACACGGATTTTATTTATGCCCCTCTGGAAGAACTACATGTACCAGCGAGAACGCTGGTATCACCAACGCGACAACAATCGCCTCGTCCGCCCCCTGGATTGGGGTTTGTCGTACATCGTCGACCACGTCAACGGTGATGATCCGCGCGAACTTTTCCGGCAACATACCCAGCGGGTGATGCAGTCCAGTGACGAGTTTTACGCGCTGCCGGAGATCAATGACTATCGACTCGACGGCGACCAGCTAACGTGGACGAGCGCCATCCACACTCCCTCAGCTGAAAACAACCTCGCCCACGGGCGGTTCTTTCCTGCGAAAAACAAAAACGGAAGTAGGCCTCGAGACGCTGTCGTCGTGCTGCCGCAGTGGAACGCACAACCGGAGAGTCACGTCGAGGCTTGCCGGATATTCAATTTCATCGGCATGTCGGCACTGCGACTGACGCTGCCGTATCACCTGCAACGAAGACCCCCTGAACTCGAACGCGCCGATCACCTGGTCAGCACGAACGTCGGCCGCACGATCCAATCGATGCGACAAGCGGTGTTGGACACTCGTGCCGCCGTGCGTTGGTTGAAGAACGAAGGGTACGAACGAGTTGGGATTCTCGGCACAAGCGTCGGATCGTGTATCGCGTTTCTCGCGTTTGCTCACGAGCCGGATCTCGCGGCTGGCGCGTTCAATCATGTTTCGGGTTACGTCGCGGATGTCGTCTGGCATGGTCTCTCCACGACACACGTGCGGGCAGGTTTCGGCGATCAGTTGACGCTTGATGAGCTGCGCGAATTCTGGCAGCCGATTAGCCCATTCCCGTTTATGTCGCGAGTGGCGCAGATGGACCGCCGGCCGATGCGCTTCATCATCGCGCGATACGATCTAACGTTTCCTCTCGACCTCTCCCACGCGACCATTGCCGAGGCGCGCAGGCTCGATCTCCCGCTCGACGTCGTGTGGCTTCCGTGTGGTCACTACACGACCGGCGAACTCCCTTGGAAAGCAATCGACGCCTGGAAGATCGCTACGTTCTTCAGAAAACAATTTGGGAAGAATTGAACGGCGGCTCGCGTCCCACGTTCATGAAACTTATTACCGCGGTTTCCCGCAAAGCGCGCAAAGTCGCAAAGAAAACACTTGAAAAAACTTCGCGCCTTGGCGCATTTGATGTCTGGTTCATGAAAACACAGATTTAAAACTCACTTTGCCAGCGGAAAAACCGGTTCGATATCCACAGGCACATCTTTGAGTTTGTCGAGCGCCTGCTGCATCGGCGGTCTAATCACGGCAAACTTATCGAGTATCGCTTTCGCTTTGTCGTAAGAACCTTCGGCCTCCATCGTCAACAACTCACTTGTGAGCTTGCGAACGCTGTCTTTGATCTTCGCGTGATCGATGCTGAACGTTCCGTTCGCCTCGTTAAACTTGATCGCGCCTTCATCCGTCAGATAATTAAACTGCATCGCGACGCCGCGTCCATGCGCTTCGGTAATTCCAAACCGCACCGAGCGAAACATGCTCGCGAGATACGTCGTGTACAGCGTCCGCTCCATACTCTTCTCGATAATTCCGCGATCAATCATGAACTGGAGCGCCCACAGTCCGGTCATGTCCGCTTTCGCCTCTTCAATCGCCGAATAAAGCTCCTTTAGTTGCTTTCGCGGGGTCGTATCCTGTCCGCCAACCTTGATGTTGTGTGGACCAAGACCATGCATCAATTCATGACAAAGGATGTGCGTAAAGAATGAATCAAACGCGAGCGCAGACTGATCCGCCGGCGCAAGCACTACACGCGAAATCGGAATCAGCGTCTTGTTGAACTTTGCGTCCTGCGTATTCTTCAACATGACGCGCTTCGAACCTTTTTCCTTCACGACGCGCTCGTCGTTCGGAAGATTAAACGCCGCCGTTTGCACTCCGCTGTTACCTTCGCCTGACCCGAACACGAGGTTCACGACGCGGATCGGCGAGGCCGCGCCGAGTTTTGGATTTCGATAACGCGGATCGATGGGCAAGTTGTTTTCCAACTCCTGCAAGTGGCCGCTAAACTTCGCGAGTTTTTCAGTCTCGGCATCGTCGCGCAGCGTTACGTAAGCTTCGAACGCGGCTTTGTAACTGAACAGTTCGTCTTCGTATGTTTCGTATGGACCAATCGTGACGTCGATCGGCGAGTCGAGATCCATCCACGCGACGTCGCTGGCGTAGTAATCGTCGGAACCGAACGCGTCGGCGCGCTTGTTGAGAAAGTCGCGCAGCGTGGCGTTCGTGGTGAGCGCAGCCGCTTCACGCAGCAGCTTCGCGGCTGGTTCGAGCACATCCTTATATGCCTGGCTGTAAGGCACGATCGTCAACTTCTTGTCCGGCCCGCGGCGAATCAAATGAAAGAACCCTGTCGCCTTCTGCTTTTCCGCTTCGGGTAGCGATTGGAGCCACGTGTTGAACTCTTCCTTCGTCATGTCTTCGGGATAGTAGTTCGCGCCGTGCGGCTTTTCGGGGACGCCTTCGATGAACGGCTTTTTCTCATCGAGACGCGACCATGGACCATCGTTGATGTAGAAATAATGCAAACGGAGACGGCCGGCACCGGATTTGTCGGCTTGCAGTTTCTTCTCGAGTGCTTCGTTACCACTCCAGACCTGTCGCAGGAACAACGGATCGAGCAGTTTCGCCGCCGCGATGATCTTGTCGA
>Ga0209818_1000243_pt1 | contig 12620 bp, 7 predicted proteins | sample NCAS200_FD_187517 | JGI IMG/M metagenome (GOLD analysis project Ga0209818, IMG submission 187517) | Agricultural soil microbial communities from Utah to study Nitrogen management - NC AS200 (SPAdes) (version 2) | ecosystem: Environmental > Terrestrial > Soil > Agricultural land | place: USA: Utah... | reverse complement strand
ATTAACAACAAACTAAGTGTGGTGATTCTCGCGGCTGGGCTGGGGACGAGAATGAAGTCGCGGCGCGCGAAAGTGCTGCACGAACTAGGCGGATTGCCATTGATCACGCACGTGGTGAAAACGGCGCAGGAACTGGATCCGCAGACGATTCTGGTCGTTGTCGGGCATCAGGCAGTAGAAGTCGAAACAGCCGTACTTGACGCGGTTGGTGATCTGGCGAGTTTTGTTGTCCAGGCGAAGCAGAGAGGCACCGGCGATGCCGTCGAGTCGGCGCGAGGTTTGCTCGAGAAATCCGATTCGCTTTTGCTCGTACTCTCCGGTGACGTGCCACTGATTCGCGCCGAAACACTCCAGGGGCTGATCGCGCATCATCGCGAGAGCGGTGCGGCTTGCACGATTCTTAGCGTCGAGCTTCAAAACCCGACGGGTTACGGACGCATGGTCCGTAACGAAGACGGTTCCTTCGCTCGCATTGTCGAGCATAAAGACGCAACCGCGGATCAAAGACAAACTCGGGAGATCAACAGCGGAATCTATTGCTTCCAAGCGGGCGACTTGTTTCAGGCGTTGCGGCGTGTCCAGCCCGTAAACGAACAAGGTGAGTATTACCTCACCGACGTTGCTGAGATAATTTTGACGACGGGCGGCACTGTTAGTGTTTACCTTCACGACGATCCACGCGAAGTTTCAGGAATTAACACTCGCGCCGAGTTGGCCGAGTTTGAAAACCTGGTCCGCCGCAACACGATTAGACGACTCATGATCGACACAGGAGTGACGTTTATCGATCCCTCGCACGCTTACATCGGTCCTGAAGCGCAAATCGGTAGCGACTGTATCATCTACCCGGACGTCTCGATCGAGGGAAAGTCAGTGATCGGCGAAGGGTGTGTAATCCGTTCGGGAGTGCGCATAACCAACTCTCGTCTCGGAGACGATGTGACGGTTAAGGACCATTCAATCATCGTCGACTCCGAGATCGGTTCCAACTGTTCCGTAGGCCCGTTTGCTCACCTCCGGATGAACGCCGCGCTCGAAGACAAAGTCACCGTCGGGAATTTTGTGGAAGTGAAGAAGTCGCGGCTGAAACGTGGCGCGAAGGCGATGCATCTGACGTATTTGGGAGACGCGACAATCGGCGAACGGACAAACATCGGCGCCGGCACCGTCACATGCAACTACGACGGCAAGAATAAGCACGAAACGATAATCGAGGACGATGTTAAGATCGGTTCGGATACGATGTTGGTCGCGCCCGTGCGAGTCGGTGCCCGATCGATAACAGGAGCTGGATCCGTCGTAACGAAAGACGTGCCACCTGATTCACTCGTCGCCGGTGTTCCAGCCGAAATAAAGAAGAAGTTGAAATAGAGGAAAGGGTTCCCGCAAAGCCGCAAAGGCAACAACCTGATAGTCGTATGAAATCGGCTTAGCGTCTTTGCGCCCTTTGCGGGAACATTCAGAAGCATGTGTGGAATTGTTGGTTATGTAGGTAATAAACAGGTCGTACCGCTGATCATCGAGGGCCTGCGAAAGCTCGAGTATCGCGGCTACGACTCTGCCGGTATCGCTGTCGTCAACGAGGGCCACGAACTCGAGATCCGCCGCGCAGAAGGCAAACTGCGCAACCTCGAAGAGACGATTCGGCTTAGCCCAATCGATGGCACTTACGGCATCGGCCACACGCGCTGGGCCACGCATGGACGCCCAACCGAAGAAAACGCGCACCCGCATCGCGATTGCACGGGCCGCGTGGTTGTCGTTCACAACGGAATCATCGAAAATTACCTGCAACTTAAGGAACGTCTCCGTCACACCGATCACCGCTTCGTCACTGAGACCGATACCGAAATCATCGCGCACCTGATCGAAGAGCACCTGCGACATGACAAGTCGTTCGAAGAAGCGGTACGCACAACAGCTACGGAGCTACGCGGTATCTTCGCGCTTTCGATCATCAACGCAGACGAGCCGGACACAATCATCGCCGTGCGCCAGGGGCCTCCAGTTGTTATCGGACTCGGCGATCGCGAGTTCTTTGTTGCTTCAGACATTCCGCCGATCCTGCATCACACACGTGACGTGTTTTTCCTCGGCGACGGCGAACTCGCGATCATCAACAAAGACGCAGTCCGCGTGATCGATTTCGAAGGCAACACGGTCCAACCGTCGATTCAGCGCATTACTTGGGATCCGATCATGGCGGAAAAGGGCGGCTTCAAGCATTTCATGCTCAAGGAGATTTACGAGCAGCCGCGCGCCGTCCGCGACACGGTCCAGGGTCGCATTTCGCTGGACACCGGGCGCGTGTTTCTCGACGAGATGGCAAACATCACCGAGTCAGACTTCAAGCGCTTTACGTCGATCAAGATCGCGGCCTGTGGCACGTCGTGGCATGCCGGCCTCGCGGGCAAGTACATGATCGAACAACTTGCGCGCGTGCCGGTCGACGTCGACTACGCTTCTGAGTTTCGTTATCGCGATCCCGTGATGGACGAGAAAACGTTGCTGCTGGTCATCTCGCAGTCTGGCGAAACAGCCGACACGATCGCCGCACTCCGTGAAGCAAAAGAGCTCGGTGCGCGAGTGCTGGCGATTTGCAACGTGCAGGGTTCGATGATCGTTCGCGAGGCTGATGGAACAATTCTGACTCACGCTGGTCCAGAGATCGGCGTAGCGTCGACCAAGGCATTTACCAGTCAGATGATCGCGCTCTACCTGCTCGGTTTGTATCTTGGACAAGTACGCGGCACGTTGAGTGAAGAAGAAGCGAGATTTCACGCACAGGAACTGGCGGAGCTGCCCGTCAAACTCGAGCACTTGCTCAATGATTCAGACGGCATCGAGGAACTGTCGAAAGAGTTCTTCCGATCGACTGATTTTCTCTACCTCGGCCGTGGCATCAACTTTCCCGTGGCTCTCGAGGGCGCTTTGAAGCTGAAGGAGATCTCTTACATTCACGCCGAAGGTTATCCGGCCGGCGAAATGAAGCATGGTCCAAACGCGTTAATCGACGAACGTCTGCCGGTGCTATTTATCAACACCCGCGAAGAAGGTAATCGCGCTTCTGAGCTTCGTTACGAAAAAACGCACTCGAACATCGTCGAGGTAAAGGCGCGTGAAGGCATCGTGATCTCGGTGCTGACTGAAGGCGACACGATGTCGTCGGAAGAATCGGATCACGTGATCGAGATACCGGCTTCGAGCGATTTGCTGTCGCCGATCCTCTCCATCATTCCCCTGCAATTGCTTGCCTATCACATTGCGGTGCGCCGTGGCTGCGATGTGGACCAACCGCGCAACCTGGCGAAGTCAGTGACAGTGGAATAGTCCAGCTTGTTTCGTGGCTGTGGTGACTACGAAATGATTCTCACGCTCGATCCAAATCGACCAAACCCTGCGCGTTTTAGGCCTATGTTCGCCACGTCTGGATTTCGCGAAGACATCGCTAAAGCGTTATAAGCATGGTGCTTTCTTGGAGTGCTAGAATACTGACGCTGCAAGTCGAAGGTTCTCAGTCGGAGCGATTGGCGTAAGTACTAATGCTGCTCAGAGTTTCGGATTGTTCGGAATCATCCTCGGCGCTGCGTATTTCAACGAAGGCGTTGTTTATTCCGCTCTTCTGCGTTATGCGCTCGACCAACAAGCTCGCGACGTTTTCGTCGCGTACATGTTATTTGTCACGTGGGACTTCCTCTTCGGTACTTCCTTAATAGTTGCCGGAATTGGTGTGCTGTTGTTTAGAGAGTGGGCGAGGGTGATGTGGCTGGGATTGATGCCCGCCCTAGTACTCGTGCACCTCGGCATCATCATCGTCAATGAATTCTTCCGACGCGGATCGAGCACCTCTTACACAGTTTGGACAGGCATGGTCGTCGCTGTCGCAGTCTTGTCGTGGTGGTACATGACAAAGGACAGGATACGCGCCCGCTTCTCACGTCGAAAAGAAGAACCCGCCGTAGCAGAATAGTAGTTTATCGATGGCCCCCTCGGGGCAAACGGGTTCAGCACTGCTTCCCCATGCGTGCCTCCCACGTTGCCCCGTTTGCCCCCCGCCGATCATGTAACGCGTAACGACGAGACAAAAAGGGTCGCTTTTTTTCATCCCGATTTCCGTTCGCGATCGATTAGTTTTTGCTTACGGTCCAGTCCCCACCGGTAACCGCCAAGACTTTGGTCTTCACGCACGACGCGATGACACGGAATCACAAGAGCGACTGGATTAGTCGCGCAAGCGCGCCCGACAGCACGCACCGCGCCCGGTTTCCCTAACGCTTTTGCGACTTCGCCGTAGGAAACGGTTTGACCGTACGGAATCGCGCGCAACTGCTCCCACACCTGACGCTGAAATGCCGTCGCGCGAATGTCGAGCGGCAGATCGAGTTTCGGTTCTTTGTTCGTTAGATGGTTGAGAATCTTCTTGACTGGTTTGCGCAAAGCCGAATCGTTTCGACGAATCGCCGCCGCCGGAAACTCCGCGCGCAGATCCTTCTCGAGCCTCGCATCCGTGTCGCCCATGCGCACGGCGCACACGCCTCGATCTGTCACCGCAACAAGAAGTCGTCCCAACGGCGATGCGGCAATCGTGTAATTAATATTTGTTCCGAGTCCGCCCCGCCCGTACGTGGCCGGCGTCATTCCGAGTTCTTCGGGAGCGTGCTCGTAGAGTCTGCTGCTGGAGTTGAATCCTGAATCGTAAAGCGCTTGTGTCACTGGTTCTCCTTCTCGGACGAGCGTCTTGAAGTTTCCGAATCGTCGTGCGGTCTGATATTGGCGAGGGCTGATTCCCATGATGCGTTTGAACGTGCGTTGCAAGTGAAACGTGCTGACGCCAGCGTCCGCTGCGAGCTCGGCAAGTTTCACTGTCGCGCTTTGATTCGCGTCCAGAAGCCGGCAGACGCGCTGCACGAGCTCGACCCGCGAATCAACGACGCGCTCTCGGCGCGGCTCGCATCGCAAACACGCGCGAAAGCCTGCCTGCTCCGCTGCGTCGGGTATGTCGAAAAACGTGACGTGCTCGCGACGTGGCCGCCGCGACGGGCACGATGGCCGGCAGTAAATCTTTGTCGAGCTGACGGCAAACACAAACTGTCCATCAAACCGCGAATCTTTCGCGGCCACCGCCTCCCACTTTCGCTCCTCGGTTTTCATCACGCGATTATCGTAAACCAGCTTGAATTCATGATCTATCTGGTTCTTGCTATCAAACTGTCAGACGTGCCCTGTTTCCACTCGGCGGATCTCTGCACTCCTCTGCGACTCTGCGGTTATTGCTTTTTACTCCAAACTTACCGCAGCGTCGCAGAGGAGCGCAGAGATCCGCCAAGAAGATTTTCCAAAGTAGCCTACGCACTAATCAGCCTCATTTCGTTTACTTCATTCTGTATGCTTAAATGCAAAAAACAAAACTCGTGGATTCGGAATTTCTATCACAACTGAACGAACAGCAGCGGGAAGCAGTACTCGCCACCGAAGGGCCGCTCCTCATCCTCGCCGGAGCAGGTTCCGGGAAGACGCGCGTCATCGCGCATCGCATTGCCTACCTGATCGCGGAAAAAAAGGTTCCGACCTGGAACATCCTCGCCGTTACGTTTACCAACAAAGCAGCCGACGAGATGCGACATCGCGTGCAACGACTGTTACGCGCGAGCAACGAATCCAGCCTGCCGTTGGTGTCGACGTTCCATAGTTTGTGCGTCCGCATACTTCGTCAGGACATCGAAAAACTAAACGACAACTACACGCGCAGGTTTACCATTTACGATTCTGACGACTCGCTTCGTTTGATTCGACAATGCATCAAGGATCTGGGTTACGACGAGAAGTCACTCGCGCAACGCTCAGTTCAATCTGCCATCAGCGCGGCTAAGAACCGCGGAGAAGATACTCGCGCCTTCGCCGCGCGTGCCGAATATGGCGACGAACGCCGCGCCGCGATTGCACGCGTTTATCAGATGTACGAAGATCGCCTGCACGCGAACAACGCGCTGGACTTCGACGATCTGCTAATCAAGACCGTGCGACTATTGCGCAACGTTCCTGAGATCCGCGAGAAGTACAACAACAAGTTCCGCTACATCCTCGTGGACGAATACCAGGACACCAACTCGCTACAGTTTGATCTGATCAGTCTGCTTACGCAAAAAGAGCAGAACATTGCCGTCGTTGGCGACGAAGATCAATCGATCTACAAGTGGCGCGGTGCGGACATCAGCAACATTCTTAACTTCGAGGTCCACTTTCCACGAACCAAGATCATCCGGCTTGAACAGAACTATCGTTCGACGCAAACGATCCTCGACATAGCCGGCGCGGTGGTGAAGCACAATCGACAACGCAAAGGAAAAACTCTGTGGACGTCGAACCCGCGCGGCGGACGCGTCGGTTATTACCAGGCCTACGACGCAGAAGCGGAAGCACGATGGGTCGCGGGAAAGATGCTCGAACATCGCCGCGACGAATTCGACCTGCGCGCGGCGGTGCTTTACCGCACCAACTCGCAATCGCGCGTGTTTGAAGAAGCGATGCGTCGCGCCGGCCTTCAATACAACATTCTCGGCGGTTTCAGTTTCTACGAGCGTATGGAAGTGCGCGACATCATCGCGTATCTCAAACTCGCGCTTAATCCGAACGACTCGATCGCGCTCGAACGCGTAATCAACAGTCCGCCGCGCGGCATCGGCCGGACCACGATGGAAGAGATCGAGCGACGGCAGAAAGACATCGGCCTGTCGCTCTGGGAAACGATCGCACTCGTCATCGATAATCCCGAGAAACTTAGCCCACGCGCGATCAATGCGCTGCGAAACTTCCGCAATATCGTAACGCGCCTCGCCGAGTTGGCTACCAATGAAAACACCGACTCCGACGCACCCGTGTCAGACGTCGTCCGCGCCGCGATTGTCGATACGGGTTACGAACACGCGCTCCGATCCGAGAAGACTGAAGAAGCCGAAGGACGGCTCGAAAACTTGCAGGAACTGGTAAACGCCGCGGTTGATTACGACGACCAGGGCGTCGATGGACTGCGCGAGTTTATCGATCACTCGGCGCTCGTTTCCGATCAGGACGATTACAAACGCGACGCGCCCGTAACGCTGATGACGGTCCACTCAGCGAAGGGTTTGGAGTTTCCGCTCGTGTTTATAGTCGGTCTCGAAGACGGCTTGTTCCCGCATTCACGCTCCGCAACTGATCCGGAAGATCTCGAAGAAGAACGGCGGCTTGCCTACGTCGCGATGACACGCGCCGAGCGCTATCTTTACGTGACACACGCGATGAAGCGGCGAGTTTACGGTGAAGAGATCGCATCGGAGCCGTCGCAGTTTTTTAACGAGATGCCGCCGGAGTTGTTGGAGGATCTTTCACTCGGCAAGTCGTGGCTGTATTTCAGGCGTGAGGCTGATGCGATTGAGATTGAACCACCCGATGAACCGCGCCGCGAGAAGAAGAAGTACGCCGGCAAGACTTACAACAGCGTCGATTCGATTGAAGCGTTCTTCAAGCAGCGCAACCAGCAGATGGGCCAGACGCCGCAACCCAGACCCAAGCCGGCGCCCGCTTCCGCTTCATCATCGTCCACGGAATTTACACCTGGCTCTTACGTAAGGCACTCCAAATACGGGCGTGGCCTCGTGCTCCGGCGCGAGGGCGCGGGCGAGGCCACTAAACTCACCGTAAGTTTTCCTGGCTACGGTCAGAAGAAGCTGGTCGAGAAGTACGCCGGTTTGGAGAAGGCGTAACTACCGAACAGAGACCTGATTGTTGGTCAGCTCCGTCGCGATGTGATTCGCGTCGAAGACCTTCTTCAGCACTTCCAGCATTCCTCTTGAATCAACCGAAATTGCTCGATTGACTGACCCGTCGTACATGAAGTCGCCGACCAGCGATTGAATGTTGCCGTCGAAAATCAACCCGACCAACTCGCCGTTCTGATTGATCGTGGGCGAACCGGAATTGCCGCCGATAATGTCGTTCGTCGAAACGAAATTAAACGGCGTGTCCGCGTTGATTGCCGACTTTTTATCCATCCAACGTTGTGGCAGGACCCACGGGAATTGATGTTTATGCTGATCGGCGCGCGCAAAAAGACCGCCCAGCGTCGTGAACGGCGCGATCTTCTTTCCATTCTCCGTGTAACCCTGGACCGAGCCATACGACAGACGCAGCGTAAAAGTCGCGTCCGGATAGAGCTTCGTGCCTTCGATATCGAACAACGCGCGGGCAATCTTCGCGTAGTTCGCACGTTCCACACCGAGCACTTCGCTCTCGTAACGTTTGCGTGCTTCGCGGGCTTTCGCGTCAATTGTCCGAGCCACAACGATCATCGGGTCGGTTGACTCGTCAATCGCCTTGCGTCCACCGGCGGCGACCTGTTTGCGATACGCGACGTCTTTCAACTTCGTCCCGGTGATGATCTCATTCGCCCGTTCTTCAGGGCTCTTGCCGTTGAGCACTTGTTTCACGAGCGCGTTATCGGCGCTCAGCAGTTCAACCATGAAACCGAGCGAGTCAGCGAGTTTTAGTTTTTCGAAGTCGTCGTGAATCGGGGCCGGTGAATATAGCGCCAACTCCAACGAAGCACGGCGAGCATCGGTGTACTCGGGCAAGCGTTCAGCGTTTGGCTTTTCGTTTTCCGTCGCCAGCCGAACGAGTGTACGAGCAAAACCAAAGTACGTGCTGTTGAAACCAGCGGCTTGATCGAAGATTCGTCGTTCCCGGATGTAGGTCGGATACGCCTTGTGCGCTGCTGCGATCGTACCCCATGCACCGCCGTACATCTTCTGTCGTTCCGGATTCTCAGAGACTGACTTGCGCAGCGCCGCTTCGTCCTTCGTCTTCCGCGCCAGAAGCGAGGCATCCTTCAGTCCACCGAGTTGACCACGATATACCTTCAAACTGTTCTGCACACTGTTTAGTTCATTCTGCGCTTGACGCGTTTGCTCCTCGCCCATCGACATGTACTTCTTCAGCACCGCTTCACGCCGTTCCAGCATGCGGATGATGATCGGAATGCTGTGGTCGCGCAGTTGCTCGAGATGGGCCACGGTGTTTAGACGAGAAGTCGAACCCGGATTGCCGGTGACGAAAACGAGACTGCCTTCCTTAGCTCCGGCGGTGGACCACTTGAAGTAACTTTCCGGACGGACTGGCCTATCGTTTTCATAGACGCGGACCAACGCCATGTCGATATTGAAGCGTGGGAAGTTAAAGTTATCAGGATCGCCACCGAAGAACGCTGCCTGGAATTCAGGAACGAACACCAAACGAGCATCGGTGTATTTCTTGTAAAGATAGAGATGATATTGACCGCCCTGGTACAGCGTCACAACGTCCGACCGCAGTCCGGTGTTTTTGAGCGATTCCGCTTCGATCGCGGATTGGGTGGAGCGCCGTGCGGCAAACGCGTCAGCGTCAGTCATGCCTGCTTTGACAGCTTCATTCATGCGCGCCGTCACGTCTTCGATACCCATCAGAACATTCAGCTCAAGACCCGGCAGTTTGATCTCATCGGCTTGCGTCTTCGCCACAAATCCGAGCTTCGCGTAGTCCTTTTCCGGAGTGCTTACATCCGTGACGAGATCTTCGACGATGTGATAGTTCGTCAATACCAAACCGTTGGCGGAAACGAACGAACCCGAACCGCCGTTATTGAACCGGACGGACGCGAGGCGAACGTTCTTGAGCCACTCGTCAGTGACTTCAAAACCGTATTTCTTCTTGATTTCCTCCCGCGGGACGTTGTTGAACGTCCACATGCCCTCTTCGGCGAGCGCCGGAATGTAAAACGTCGAAATGCTGAAAAGCGCCAGTAGGAGCGCGGCTAAGAATCTATTAGGCTTCATAATTTGTCCTCATTTGGGCACCCAGATTAACCGATCTGTGATGCGCAGACTACTCCTCGCGCTCGCCCCGATCCTTCATCCGGATATATTCGTCAAGCGTGAGATCGCCCCGGCCCTTCTCTTTCATCTTGCGGATGAAATTGGCGCTGACACCGTGATCCTTCAAACGAATTAGCTGATCGAGCGGGACGTTGTTGTAACCAACTTCCTTCAGCTCCTTAACAAAGGCGAGACCAACGCCATGATCCTTCACGCGTATCCACTGGTCGAGACTGGCTCTTTCGTAACCGGTGGCAGTGAACTCGTTTATAAATCTAGCGCTTACGCCATGGTCTTTGGTCCGCACCAGTTCTTCAGGAGTCAGATTGTTGTAGCCCAGGGCGGTCAGTTCGCGGATGAAATCAAGACTGACTCCGTGGTCTTTCATGCGCACGATCAGGTCCGTTGTCTTGACGGTATAACCGAGGGATTTTAGTCCCTGGAGATAGTCCAACCTGACGCCGTGATTGCCCATCCTTACCAACTGATCGACAGTCGCGGTATCGTAGCCCTGCGCTTTAAGTTCGTTGATGTAAGCGAAGCCGACGTCACTCATCGCCAACGATTGCAACTGTTCCTCGTTCGCCGTTCCAAACCCCAGCCGGCTGAGATCCCCGGCGAAGGAGCTGCTCGGGCCGAAAGTAAAATGACCTGAACCGTTCCCATCCTTGAACCAACCTTCGAAGTCGAACGTACCCGCATCGCGTTTCAACTGAAAGCGAACAACATTTCCCGCGGACGACATTATCTGATCGCGTGTGAGTCCGATGAGTTGATCGAGAGCGATCCCAAAACCCGTGCTGCTGTGATTGGAGCGGCCGTTCTCGCGCTCGCGGCGATAATGCATCGTGAGCTGGACTTTCGCTTCGTCGGTCTTGAACTCGATCAGCCACTGGTTGGCCGTAGTTTGTGGATTGGAAAAGGTGACGTCAGACGCCGAGTAGCATGCGACTCCCAACGCGAGAACAACAATTAACGCCACGTATCTCATGCAGACCTCCTGTGAACGGATTAAGGGACGGAATCTGTCGAACAGACAGGTGATTTAACTCAGGTGCTCAGTGAGGAAACACCGTCCCTCGGTCTTTTGTGGCCTGAATAGCGCGTTTTAACTATTTTGACGCTTATCGCCGTGCTCGCCGGCGATCGGCTGCGAACTGCTTGTCACTTCGTTGCCGCACTGGCGGCACAAATAGCTATCCTCTTTTTGAGCAGCCGGGACCAGCCAAAGACAGCCGCACGACTGGCACAAGATCGTCGAACCCAATAGCCACTCGTTAAACCGTATTTGCTTTTCTACTCTCATCGGATCAACCCCCTGATTGCACGGACCGTATGACCAAAGCGTTGCTTCTTCTAAACGACAAACGACGCGAATCTTTCATCAAATTGTCGCAGGTTCGTGTTGCCCTGTGGTTGACCTGAGCGGCACGGAGTTTGACAATCGGCGAGCATGCGAACAGGACAACTTAGAACACCCCGACTCAATCAGTTTCCCCGGATGTTGCTGGCCGAATGGCGGAAACTGAAGCTCCCTTTTTCTGACGAAACGGTAATCGTCGCCGTCTCCGGCGGCGCAGACTCCACCGCCCTGCTGCTCGCGCTTCACGAGCTACGATCAGCCCACAAGTTGTCCGTGAAACTCTGTGTCGCACATCTCGATCACAAGCTCCGGCCGTCAAGCACAGATGATGCGAAATGGGTCGCCGCATTGGCGGAAAGGCTCGGTTACGAGTGCGTCGTGGGTCGCAGCAAAGTAGCCGAGATCGCCCGTTCCAACGCCGACAATCTCGAACAGGCAGCGCGCGAGGCTCGCTACAAATTTTTAGAGAGGACAGCCAAACGAGAGTCGGCAAATTACGTCCTGACGGGTCACACGATGGACGACCAGGCGGAAACAGTTCTAATGCGGCTGATGCGTGGAAGTGCCGGATCCGGGCTTGGTGGCATGGAATTTTTGCGGCCGCTCGGCAAGAACTCGGCGATCAAGCTCGTGCGTCCGTTGTTATGGGCGCGCCGGAGTGAAACGGAGGATTATTGTCGTGTTCGAAAAACGGAGTTTTTGCGCGATGAAATGAACGACGACCAGAGGTTTGCTCGCGTTAAAGTGCGCCAGCAACTACTGCCGCTGATGCAAACATTCAACAACAAAATCGTGGAAGCCCTCTCGCGTACAGCCTCGCAGCTTCGCGAAGACGCGGACGTATTGGGCAACGATTCTGATGCACTATTAAAGCGGGCTGCGGTGTTAAATCACCTTGAAGGTGAAACCGAAACTACGATTCTCGACGTAAAGGTGCTGGCCGCGGCGCCTTCGGCGCTGCGCCGTCGGGCGCTGCGACAGTGGATTTCCGAAACACGTGGAAGTAGCCGGCGGCTTGAAATGGTTCACCTGCTGGCGGTTGAGAAGCTACTGGAGGGAACGGCGGGCGGACGAGTGGTGGAATTACCGGGGGGATCGCGCGTTAAGAGGGTAAGAAACCGCTTAAAGTTCGAACCGCCGGATTAGAAGATTTGGGTTGACCTGTGCTTCAAAAAGTTGGTGTCCTTTGCGTACCTCAGCGGTCCCCCGCGTTTCTCCGGTTTATCTGGTTTCGCGCTTCTTTTTTACCCCAGAGTCGCTGAGGCCCGCCGAGGTGCGCAGAGAATGTCAAGCTCAGGCACCACCGTTCAAAACGATTGAAAAAGCAGCGGTCAAACTTTATAGTCAAATGCGGGAAACTGCCACGGTTCGTC
>Ga0209818_1000242_pt1 | contig 12626 bp, 12 predicted proteins | sample NCAS200_FD_187517 | JGI IMG/M metagenome (GOLD analysis project Ga0209818, IMG submission 187517) | Agricultural soil microbial communities from Utah to study Nitrogen management - NC AS200 (SPAdes) (version 2) | ecosystem: Environmental > Terrestrial > Soil > Agricultural land | place: USA... | reverse complement strand
CGTTTGTTGTAGACGTCTCAGGGTTTGTAGACGAAAAGATGAATGCGATTCGCGCTTACAAGTCGCAGTTTTATGATGCGGAGTCGAAAGAGCCTGCGACGCGAATCAGCGCGCGCGGTTTTGTTGAAGAGATTGAGTTGCGAATGCGTTACTTCGGTAGTTTGATCGGCGTCAGCGCGGGCGAACCTTTCTACGTCCGCGAGGCTCTCAACGTCGACGATCCGCTTGCCCTTCTCACGCGGCCAATGAACATCTACTCATAGTTTGTCAGTAGTCAGTAGTCAGAATTACTGACAACGGACCACTGACAACGGACTACTTCTTCTTTGGCTCCAGTATTGCTCGAGCAATCGCAATAGTCGCGACAGCACGTGGTCCTTCTCGTTCGAATCCGCGGGCCAATTCAACAGCGCGGTCGTAATCCTGGTTTGCCAACTCTTTAAAGATCCCCTCGAGATCGAAATCAGGAGCATCGTTCGTGTTCACTGACGACTGATGTTTACTTTGAAACTGAAGTATCAGTCCGCCGTCCTCGCCCGTGAATCCTTCCGCCGAGTTTGCGGCCTTCACGGCGTCAAACGTTGCGTCCCAGACGCGCGACGCATCCACAACCTTCAGCGCGTTTGCGACTGCAACCAATGCCTGCGGGCGTCCAGCATCCGAGACCTCGATGCGACGCGCCTCGGTGGCGGCTTCTTCAACTAGTTGCAGCGCCGCGTCGCGATCTGTCTTCACGAGTTCTTTCACGATCTGAGTTAACGCCCAAACGCGATGCAGGAGCTTGATCTCACCTTTACGAATCAGTTCCAAAGCCTCGTCCGTCTGCTTTTTACCGACGTGGTAATTCAGCAACTGGCCGTCCATGTACGCCCCGAACTCTTTGCGTACTTCAGGGTCTTCGATCTTGCTCGCAAACTCGCGCGCGCGCACGTCTCCATTTCTTGCGACGATGTTGGAGAGCGAGATGTAGATCGAATCGCGTTCGGTGGAGGTCTTGGCACGATCAAGTCGTTCCATCAATTCTCGTTCACGATCAGCAATCGGCTTTTCAGGACGAACGCCGCGGTTAAGCCATTCATCATCGCGGCGGCGCGCGCCTTCGGAGGCGACTGTGTTCAGCGCGTTCAACTGACCGCGAAGTGACTCAACCATTTCCGGCGGCGCTGACTGTTCGAAGAAGGGAAGCAGCCGTTTGATTACGAGATACTTGCCGTCGATACCTGCCGGGCCGGCGTCTTGTCCGGGTGGCGGCAACGGACGAAGCAGAATGGCGGCAGCCGTTTGGAAAAACGCCATGCGCAATTCAGGCGAGACTTCTACTGGTTTGATTGTCGAAGACATCTGCGAAGTCGACATCCCACTACCGGTGAAAACCATGTATAGACCGGGCGTAAAGATGTACGACGAAAGCAGCGACGCGCTGTTAGCGTCGGCTTGCGGATTATTCATCGACGAGGACAGCAATGCTGCATAACGCTTGTCAGCGTTGAGAGGTCCAGCCGGATCTTTTGTACGCAGATCCACGAGGAAATTCATCGTCTCCATTGAGACGGTCGTCAATACTGGATCGGCGAATTGCAGCGACCGCTCGACGTCGCCTGTTTCCAATAACTCTCTCGCGACACCTAATCGCTGGCTTAGCGAATCGTTCAATCTTCCCGGGTCTAGCTTTGCATTCGTCGCGGCTTCGGCCTTCTCCGCCTTCAACCTCTCGAGCATCTCTTCACCGAGAACACGATCCTTCCTCGCCGCCAAACGCAACACTTCGCGACGAAGGCTTGGTGGCATCGTTACCGCGTACCCCTTCCGCCCGGTTTTGGCTTGTTGCTGCTTGATCTCTTCCTGGAGTTTTTGGTCGTTGTCCTTATCCGCGACTTCCGCAGCTTCCCACGCTTTGCGGAACAACAGCCGGGCCTGTTCGCCGTCGACGGTCCACAGTGCGTCGGCGATACGTGCCAGCGATCGCGCACGGAGTGTCTGATCGTGAAAGGCGCGCGCGTCTGTCGAAAGTGCAATCAGGAGTGAACGTGCCTGCTGGCGCCGGACTCTATCTGCCGCGCCTTTGTCGGTTGCAGCTTTGTCGTCCGGTGCTTTGTTGGCTGCGGGTTTAGTTGGCGCTTGCGCAAAGGCAGGTATAGTCACGAACACCAACAGAAAACCGATTTGCAGAAACTTCATACTCGATCCTTCCGTTTCTCGAGAACCGATTGTGCGATGGCTAGAGTAGCGACGGCGCGCGGAACGTAGCCTGTAAACGACTTTGTTAGTTGGACCGCGCGCAGCAGATCGGCGCGCGCGAGATGGCGGAACAAGCCGAGGAGATCAAAGTCTTCAGCGGTGCTTTGGTTAATTACAGTCATCTCTTTCGTTTGAATGCGCGAAAAGATACGACTGTCTTCGCCGGTGAATGCGTCGGCTGCGTTTGCGGCCTTGATCACTTCCGAGAGCGTTTCCCACGCGCGCACGAGGTCGACGTCGGCCATTGTCGTGGCAACGGCAGTGAGTGCGCGAGCGCGGTCCGGATCGCTGTTGCCAATAAGTCGGGCCTCGGCGAGCGCTGCTTCCAACAGATCGATGGCGTAGGAGCGTTCGGACGTGAGCGCGAGTTTCGCGGCCTTGGTGTACGTCCAAACGCGTTGGATGCTGGTCAAGTCGCCGTTCTTCGCCAGACGCGCTGCTTCGGTCGCATCTTTCTTTTGAATAAAGAGTTGGGCCCACTCGAAATCGATGTAGGCCTTGACGCTCTTACGCATCTCAGTGTTTTCAATCTTGTCGACCAGATCGCGCGCTCGTGGATCGCCTTTCTCGGTGAGAGCAACGGCGAAGTCGGCGTAGATCGAGTCGCGATCGTCTGACTTCGCTGCTCTATCCAGTCGCTGTTGCATTCGCTGCCACGGATCTGATTCCACCTCGTCGTCAGGTCTGAGTCCGGCAGTGAGGTCGCGATTCCCACCCTCCTGAGCGTCCGGTGCCACGTACGAAGCGAGTGCGGTCATTTGCGTGCGCAACCCTGGTTCCAGATCGGGCGCATACTGTTCAAAGAGCGGTAACAGTCGCTTGATGACGAGGTATTTTCCCCGGTGGCCCGACGTCGTCCGGTCCTGATCGGGCGCCGGCATTGGCCGCATCAGGATGTCAAAAGCAACTTTCATAAAAGCGCTGCGCAGGTTCGGAGGGACGTCCGGCGACTGCGTAGTTCGTCGAGATTGGTTTTGGTTTGCTCCGTTGCCTTCAAACGTGATGTAGAAGAATGGTGTGAACACATACGACGACAGACCGGAAACTGTGTTCGCGTCCGACATCGGATCGCGTGCCACGCGCGCCAGTAGATTATCGAAACCCTTATCCGCCATGCTCGCGTTCTTCTCACGTAGCGCGGAAAGGAAGAAGATCGAGTCCACGCTTACTTTGTCGAGTGCCGGCAGTGCGATTTGCCAGCCGCGTTCGACCTCGCCTTCTTCGACTAGACGTTGGGCCAGTTGCAGTCGTCTCGCCGAGCCGAGTTGTTCAAAAGGCCGGTTTCGATGCGCTTGCGCCGCCGTCTCTTCGCTGGCCTTCGCTTTGGCTTCGTCGAAGGCTTTCAGAAACCCCTCAGCGAGACCCTGATCACGCTTCGCCACCATACGCAGCACTTCGTTGCGCAACTCTGGCCCACCACGCAGCACGACTGGTTCGCCGGCCGCTTGCATTCTTTTGATGTCTTCTGCTCTTTGACGTGCCGCGTCGGTATCAGCCGTTTCGGCAGATTCCCATGCGCGTCTGAACAACTCGCGCGCTCGCTCCTGATCCCTCTCCCAAAGAATGTCCGCCGCTCGCGCCTGAACGCGCGCACGTCGCGTTTGATCTTTGAAACTGCGCGCCTCATCGGCGAGCGTGACGACCAGGGCCATCGCTACTTCCTGCCGCTGCTCGGCTTCAGCGTCAACATCCTCCGCCTTCACCTTCGCCGGCTTCGCAGGTTTCTCTTGCTGATCTTGTTGAGCTATTGCTGGCGTTAACGTGAGACTGAGCACAAGAAGGACGACAAGTAGCCTTTTGAACATGGGGCACTCCTGTTAAGAGTTGAATGCGGGATGGCAAGCCGGACGCCTTACACGCCCGGTCAACGATCTAGTTCCGGAGATCGGTTGAGGTCGTGCGCGTCAGACAGCGATTACTTCGAGGTCCGGATCGACTTCCTGTTTCAGCATTCCCTCGATCGCCATCAAAGTGCCGGTCAGAGAGCTTGGGCAACTGCCGCAGGCGCCCTGGTAGCGAATGCTCAACGTGTGATCGTTGAGTCCAAGCACTTCAAGATAACCTCCGTCGCCCATCAGCGCCGGTCGTACTCTCTCATCCAATATTTCGTTGATCTTCAAAAGTCTTGGGTCGTCGCTCGTGACGGCGGCAATCGATCCTCCCACTGCGGCGGCCGCAGCAGCGGCAGGTGAACCGCTCACGGCTTCAGCGGCGCGGATCGGAACTGCCAACGCCGGCAGGAGTTCGTCCCAGTCGCCCTCTTCATCTTTTTCGACAGTGATCATCCGGTCCATGTAAAAGACCGACACGACATGACCCACGTCGAACAACGACTTGGCCAACGGATCGTTTTCCGCCTGGTCCGCGGAACCATACTGTCTGGCGACGCCGCTACTCACCGGTTCGCGGAGAATAAACTTAACTGCGTTCGGATTTGGCGTCTCTTCAATATCGCTAATCTTCGGCATCGCAAAACTCCTTGTTTGTGCACTCATTATAGCGGCTTTGGCGCGCATTCGCAGGTTGGCAGAACTGGTTTCAGAAGTCGTTGCAAGAATCATTGCTAAATTCCCAAACCAGTTCTATACTCCCGCCCTCACTTGCCCCCCCTCTCAGAAGGTGAGTCAAGTTGAGATAGAGGTAGGCGATAGCGAGGGTCGCCTGCCTCCTCTTTTTTGGCGATAAAACGCAACGCGGCCCTTCCCCACTTGGAATACGAAAATCTGAGGCTTAAACTTGGATCCTCCCAGACAAATGAAAAAGACCCAGCACGATTTTCAATGAACATCGGCATAACGGTATATCCCACTTACGGCGGCAGCGGCATCGTGGGATCAGAACTCGGCAAAGAACTGGCTGCGCGCGGGCACACGGTCCATTTCATTTCTTCCGCGCTTCCGACGCGATTAACCGAGCTGAACGAACGAGTACGTTTTCACGAAGTGGAAATGATGTCGTACCCGTTGTTTGAGCACCAGCCTTACACACTCGCGCTCGCGACGAAGATGTCCACCGTCGCCGAGGAAGAAAACCTCGATCTACTTCACGTACACTACGCGATCCCGCACTCGATCAGCGCTATTCTCGCGCGCGAATCGTTGAAGCCGAGGCGGCGTCTGCCGGTTGTCACCACCTTGCACGGCACCGACATCACGCTCGTCGGCGCGGATCGCTCGTATCTGCCCATCACGCGCTACGGCATCGTCCAATCAGACGGCGTGACTGCGATCTCGAATTATCTGAAAGATGCGACAAGAGAGATCTTTCACTTCGACGATATCAAGGTAATTCCAAACTTCGTTTGCCAGCACGATTACAAACGACTTGATGTTCCCTCGTTGCGTGAGTCGTTGTCGCCGCATGGAGAACCGCTGCTGGTCCATGTTTCAAACTTTCGTCCAGTGAAGCGCCCGGTTGACTGCGTCGAGATTCTCGCGCGTGTATTGGAGAAGGGCGTGAAGACGCGGCTGGTGATGGTTGGCGACGGCAGTGAGCGCCGGAACGCCGAGCACCGTGCGCGTTGTCTCGGTATCTATGAACAATGCTCGTTCGTCGGCAAACAGCCTCGCATTGTCGATTACCTTTCCGCGAGTGATGTGCTGTTGTTGCCGTCGGACCAGGAGTCGTTTGGTCTGGCTGCGCTGGAAGCGATGGCCTGCGAAGTGCCGGTGATTGCGTCACGCGTGGGTGGCCTTCCGGAAGTAGTTACCGATGGCGAGACTGGATACTTAAGTCCGGTGGGCGACCTCGACAAGATGGCGGCGGATGCCGCGCGTTTGGTTGTCGATCACAAGTTGCGACGCGAGATGGGCCAACGTGCGCGCGAATCGGCGATCTCTCGCTATCGCACTGATGTTGTTATTCCGCAGTACATTGAATTCTACGAACAAGTCTTAGCGAAATAGGTTATGTGCTGAAATGACGTCTCTCATCGTCGGGACAGCCGGCCATATCGATCACGGAAAAAGTGCGCTCGTGCGCGCGCTCACCGGTACAGATCCTGACCGCCTGCCGGAAGAAAAACGCCGCGGAATCACCATCGATCTCGGCTTCGCCGATCTTCAACTCGATAACCTTCGAATCGGTTTTGTCGACGTTCCCGGTCACGAGCGTTTCGTCAAAAACATGCTGGCCGGGGCGCATGGCATCGACGTGCTCGCACTGATCATAGCGGCAGACGAAGGTGTTATGCCGCAGACGAGAGAGCATTTTGATATCTGTCGTTTGCTCGGCGTTGGCAGCGGGTTAATCGTGATCACGAAAAGCGATCTCGTCGAAAACGAGATGCTTTCGCTGGTTGAGGCTGAAGCGCGCGAAATGGTTGCGGGATCGTTTCTTGAGAACGCGCCGATCCTCGCGGTGAGCTCGAAGACGGGTGCTGGCCTTGACGAACTGAAGTCTCAGTTAACCGAGATTGGAAAACGCGCTCCCGCCCGTTCGGCGGATTTCATCACGCGATTGCCGATCGATCGCGCGTTCTCGATGAAGGGATTCGGCGCTGTGGTAACAGGCACGTTGATCTCGGGAACGATCAAGGAGGGTGAGGATCTCGAACTGCTGCCACCGGCGATCAAGGTCCGTGTGCGTGGGTTGCAGGTTCATGGCTCCTCTGTGGCAGAAGCGCATGCTGGTCAAAGGACCGCGGTGAATCTCGGCGGTGTAGACACGGCACAGATCGAACGTGGCATGGTCCTCGCGCCGCCCGGACGTTTGAGCCCGACGCAGATCGTTGACGCATGGATCGACGTTTTGCCGGATGCGCCGCGTGGCGTGCGTTCGCGATCGCGCATGCGTTTGCACGTTGGCGCAACTGAAGTGTTGGGCCGCGTTCGCGTGCTCGACGAACCTGCCGAGATTCCGATCGGTAGTAGCGGTCTGGCGCAACTACGGCTCGAAGCGCCGGTCGTTGCGTTACACGGCGATCGCTTCATCCTCCGCACTTATTCGCCCACGCGGACCATTGCCGGTGGCGCGATCATCGATCCATTTGCCGTCAAGCATCGCGGCAAAGATCTCGCGCAAACGCGTCGACTGCTGCGAGGTTTGGTGAATGAAGACCGAGTCGCAAAGTTTCGCGGGTTTGTCAGTGGTTCCGCCGAGCGTGGATTGCGGCTGGCAGATATCGGCGCGGCGACTGGCTGGAACAACGATGTGCTCGCGAGCGTCGCGTCAAACGCGCAGGCTGGGGAGAAGGTGATTGACGCGGGTGGTGTTTATCTTGCGCGCGAGAGTTTCGATCGACTCAGCAGTTCCGTCCTCGATGAACTCGAACGTCATCACAAACGCGAACCGCTGGCCCGCGGAATGTTACGCGAGACGTTACGCGAGAAGGTGTTCGCGCATTCGTCGCCGGAACTGTTCAACGCCGTGATCGCGAGGCTTGAGGCGACCGGCGCAGTAGTTTCGGAAAAGGACATCATTCGCGCGGGCGGTCATTCAGTGGGACTGTCGGAACACGATGCGCAGATAAGCTCACGAATCGAGCAGGTCTATCGAGACGCTGGCGTTGAGGCACCTTCAATCGACGACGTCCTGAAGCGAGCCGGCGTCACGATTCCCCAACGAACTCAGGCCAGGAAGATCCTGCAACTGCTGGTCGACGGCAAAAAGCTGGTGCGGATTCAGAACGAGATGTTTATGCACGGCGACGTCATCGAAGTTTTGAAACAGAAGCTGCACGACTACGCTTCGCAACACGAGCCGCAACGTCTCATCGACGTTCCCGCCTTCAAAGAACTCGCCGGAGTCTCGCGTAAGTACGCAATCCCTCTCTTGGAATACTTCGATCGGGAGCAAGTGACCCGCCGCACTGGGGACAAACGGGTCATTTTAAAGCCACGAATTTGAAAGAATTAACAGACTTGCAATCCCTCGCGGCGTGGCGTTAACATGCTCGCATTATAAAGCGTAAAAACGCGGCTTTTTCCTTAACCTTCATATTCTTTTTCCGGGTCGGAGGTTCAAAATGAAAAGCCTGAAAGACATTCTGGCGGTAATTGTCGGCATAGCCGCAGCCGTCGGTGCGATCTACTACTTTTACAGATTCGTGACCGATCCGAATCCCGCGGGTGGACACACCTCGGGTTGGATCGCGCTCGGATTGGCAGCAGTGGCGTTTATTTGTGGTCTGATCTATTTCCTTGGCCACGTAAACAAAGAAGAGGAGATCCACATAACTCAATAGGCGGGGCCTGAGCGATCCCGATTGTTGGAAGTCATTGTGGTTGACTTCCCATGTAGAGATTTGCACTCGAACCCGACGCAGATTTCGACGCCGTTTGTGCACGAACAGAGCGGCTCACGTGCGCAGGCGGCGCTTGCTTTTTGTTTGACGCACTAATCCGCGAAGGAGAGACCTCAATCAAATGTTCTTCCCACTCCTGTTGATGCTGCAACAACTCCGCGCCACGCAGCCCGGATACTTTTTCCTGGTCGTTTTGCTGTTGTTGATTGCCGGAGGTGTAGGCTGGTTGATCGCGGCGGTACTTGGTTTCGCGCGGTCGCCCGCGTTCGGTCCGTCAGCGCGCTGGTTTTCGTATGCGGCGGTTTGCTTGATTATTTATCATCTTCAGTTTTTGCTGTTTGGCGTATTTGTGTTTTTGGGAATGTCGCAGAACTCAGTTGATCTGTCGGCGGCGCTGGGTATCGGCGCTTTCTTTAATCTGTTTGTGGTACTGGGGTCGATTTGCGCGATCATGGGTTTTGTCCGGATGACGAGCCCGCGCTAAACTGACGTTGTTGATGAAGAAGAAACTGCTTTTTGTCGCCGCGCTGATCCTGGTGGGAAGCGCGGCGGTTCTCCTTTTGGGCGCTTCGCCGTCTGCGAATGGCGGCGGCGGGCAGATGCGGTCGGAGTTTGCTCGGCAGCGTGGCGGGCGTTTCTTTGTCGACAATAAACCGTTTCGATTTGTGGGCGCGAACGTTGCGGTGATGTATCGCGACGAAGATCGAGAGCGTATGCCGGAGACGATTCGTCGGGCGGCGCAGGCAGGCATCAAGGTGGTGCGTGTTTGGGCGTTTGGCGAGGGTGGTCCAAATGACGTCAAACCGGTTGGCGGAGATTTCGAGGATTGGCCGCGGCATCATCCGTTCCGTTTCGCGCCAGGGCGATGGAATGAAGAAGCGTTTGTGCATCTTGACAAAGTGATCGCGGAGGCTGCGAAGAACGGGATTTACGTGCAGCTTTGTTTGACGAACTGGTGGCGCGATACGGGGGGCGTGACGCAGTACTTGCGTTGGGCCGGAGTTGCTGATGCTGCGGATGATAGTTACAAGTTTGGTATCAACAACGAAAAGGCGTTTCTCTTTTATACGAATCCGGAAACGAGGCGGCTCTACCGTGAGCATGTCGAGAAACTGGCGACGCGTCGAAATACAGTGACCGGGGTTTTGTATCGCGACGATTCGACGATCTTTGCGTGGGAATTGATGAACGAGTCGCAGGTGATCACGGGACGCTGGGCGGAGCGGCGTACTTGGTTTGCGGAGATGAGTGCGTATCTTAAGTCGCTCGATCCGAATCACATGATCACGCCGGGTGCGTGGGGTTATCGTTCGTCGTCTGAACGCCGCGAGTGGTTGGCGGACCATGCGCTGCCGTCGATCGACTATTGCGACGTTCATAATTATCCGCGCGACGATCACGACAGTTTTATCGACTCGCCTGCGGCGTTGAAGGACTTTATCAAGAATCGGGCGGCGGCCGCTTTTTCGTTGGGTAAGCCGTTGGTGATGGGTGAGTTTGGGATGAGTGTTGACGGGCACCAGGGAGTGTCGCAGGCTGATTGGTACAAGGCGTTTTTTGATGGAAGTGCGGCGGCTGGTGCTGGTGGAGCGATGTTTTGGATCCTGACGCCGGATCCTCGACGCGGGTACGGTGTCGCGTATTCGACACCGCGTGATGAAGCGCTGATGCGGGAGGTGTCGCGATCGTCGCAGGTGTTTTCGGCGTTGCAGGCAGCGGACTTGCCGGCACATTTGCAGGAGCCGTCGCGGCATTTGGTCCCGCGTCAGTTCGCGTGGAATCGTTCGCCCGGTGAGCCGGGTTTGCAGCCGCAGATGATCGTCAGGGAAGACCGGTCGATTCTTTATCAGTTTAAACCGCAGATGGCGGTGGCGCAGCGTTTTGAAAAGATTGGTGGTGGTCCGGGTTACATCTGGGGTTATGGGTCGGGGTTTCTTGAGTTTTTGGTGCCGGAACGATCCGATCGGCGGCGCGTAAGTGAGATCATCGTGCGCGCTCATATTCAACCGGTGTTGCCGATCGATGCGCCCGCTGGTTTTGGTAAGACGAACGTAACGTTGTTTGTTGAAGGCTGGAATGCCGGCTCACGCCTGGTCCCCCTCCCCTCGACTCCTTCTGAAGCTAATGTTCTGGAATGGCGTCTCACTGGCTGGCTTCTTCGGCTGCGCGCCATGCGCGGCCTCCCACTCTCGGTTCGCTTCGCCGTCACCCCCGACTCCGACTGGCCCTACGGCATAAACATCTCCACCTGGCCCGAAGGCTACGACTCCCACGACGCCCGCCCCGTCGAAGTGGAGTTACGGCACTAGTCCGGCAACTTGAAAAGGTGTATTCTCGCAAGTGGTATTTCGGAAGTAGTAGAACTGAATATGTCGAGCGTCAAGACCACACCAAGTGTTAAGGCTCTCATAGCTGAGATGGGCCAACTCTCGCAAGAAGACCAGCGAAGCTTGGCGAATGCAGTGCTTAATGAACGAACGCTCGAGGCGTTTGTGGAAGAACTAGAGGATCAGTTGAGTTGTGAACGAGCTGTTACGGAGGGAGGTCCAGAACAGTTTACTCCCTAAAGTGACCCCTCACTCTAGTCACGCATTCTCATGGCAACTCCTCACGAGCCAGCACGCTATAACCTTCTTATACTGCCATCCGCCCGCAGGCAGTTACGTCAATTCCAAAATACCCATCATAAGAAGAGCGAAGACATCGTGACGGGAATCATGTCGCTCGCTGAGAATCCCCGTCCTCCGAGTGCTCGAAAACTAGTGAATCGCGAAGAATGGCGCTTGAGAGTTAGCGAATATCGAATTCTGTTCCTGATCGATGACAGGCAGCGAACGGTAACCATCACAGCGATTGCCCATCGCCGCGAAATATACCGGCGATAGACGATCCTCGCAAATCGAGCGGTCAAGGTTATGATGAATGCCGAATGCATACGACCTGACCAGGTTGGATCATCTCAACGATAGTCTGAGCTTGAGGCATTAGTTGCAGAGTGTCGATCAAACGATTGCTTACGGCTTCCAAGACAACAACAGCGATATCAAAAGTTTCGAGGTTTTGTTGGAAGCGGAGATTCCGGTCCGCCGTTAAGAAAACATCAAACTGATGCTGAGCGTTTTCCAGTAGCTTTCCGTTCGTCAGCCCGGTCCAACCCTCGGCGCGAACAGAACTACAGTGATGGTTGATCAGGGCGCGACAAAGACGCCAGTCGAGGCACTCGTCAATCAGAATTCGCACGTTGTGTGAGGATCAGACGGTTTCGAGCAGCTTGAGTTTACCTGCTTCAATTACCGCAATTGCTTGTTCCCTCGTAACAGTGGGAAACGCCTCCAGGAAGTCTTCGACAGATTCGCCGCCCTCCAAAGCATCAATGAGGTTTTGCAAGGGCACGCGAGTACCAACGAAAACGGGTGTACCACCCATGATCTCCGGATCAGAATGAATAATTCCTTTTAGCTCTTCCGCTGTCATCTGTTGAAAATATACCACAGTTCAAAGAGATGCTCCGCTCAAGGCGGCCACCGACTTCTCGTCCAACTGATAAATCTTCACCGATGGGAGCGTTTTGAGTTTGAGCTCGGCTATCGGTGTCGATTGGGTGCGCAGGGTGGTGATGAGGGTGTCGTTGCTGAAGTAACGACGGCCGCGGGCGACGATGATGAAGTCGCTGGGCTGCAGTTGGCCGACGGCCTCGGGATCGGAGAGTGAGACGTTTATGAGATCGGGTCGTTGGGAGCGTTCGGCGTAATAAGAAGCCAGTGAAGGGCTCTCACTCGCTACGCGTGCACCAGGCCGGGCGCGAAGAGCTATTTCGGCAATCGTGTCGCGCATACTCGCATCGTAAAACTCGTCATGCGGGAAGTAGTAACCAGCCCACTGCATCCCGCCGCCAAGAGTGTTCGTGAACAACCGGAAGTGCGGCGCAGCCCGGATCGAACTAATGACGGAGCCGGTGATGACGACCACCGCGAGTGCAGCGGGAATGTAATGCTTCAAAGCCGATAAAGAGCCTAACGACGCGATACGATTCGCGATCCAGCGTCCGGCAAACTGAATCCCCAGCGCGGACGTGATCAAAACCGCCGGCAACACGGTCGTGTAGTAGCGAGTAAACTTCCCACCCGGAAAACAGAACGCCACC
>Ga0209818_1000241_pt1 | contig 12645 bp, 8 predicted proteins | sample NCAS200_FD_187517 | JGI IMG/M metagenome (GOLD analysis project Ga0209818, IMG submission 187517) | Agricultural soil microbial communities from Utah to study Nitrogen management - NC AS200 (SPAdes) (version 2) | ecosystem: Environmental > Terrestrial > Soil > Agricultural land | place: USA: Utah... | reverse complement strand
ATGCCTGGCTCATTTCGAAGTCTTTCAACATAGCCATCCCACCGTCGCTTGTCGCGAAACCAGAAGAACCCCCAAACCAGCAGGCCTATAAGAATTAAACTGGCGACGACTGTTAGCGGAGTGATTCGTCGCCGAGTGGTTGAGTCTTGTCCGGTATCGTAATGGGCCTCAAGACAATCTTCGAGGAGCGGCGCAGTATCTTCGAAAGGCGACGCATCACCCTGAAACTCACTCAACGCTTGACCAAACTGAAGGTGAATACGTTCCAAAGTCTCCTGTAAAACCGTTCTCAGATCCTGTGGGGCATTGCCACGAATAACTGCCGCCAGCACGGCCAATGGACCACGCTCGATCCACACAGTTAGTTCGCCAACCTGTAACGTCTCCAATTCGTCGTCCTTGGGCGTCGCAAAGGAGTCGTGCACAAAGTCCTGGATGGCAGTCAACATCGCCGACACCATGTCAGCATCTTGGACTTTTATTCCCGGCGCAGACGCCTGCTGCAACAGCAACCCCGTCTCCTTGTGAATCAGGAAAACTTGTTCGACTCGGTAGCGCAGTGTTTTGAGCAGCACTACTTCCGCAAACGACTTCCCGGTTCGCAGGGCTTCGAATCGCCACTGCAGACCCTTAACCGAGAGGCTGTAGGTCATGCTCTGATTTAATGATTGGACCATCCCACTCAAGGCGGCGGCGATGGCTTTCCTGATCGCTGGGCCAATGATTGGGAAGATTGCGTCCGCGAGGGGTTTAGGGTTCTTTCGCACTGACTGCTGCAGTGCCGCTGCTACGGTTGGCGCTAGTGCGTCGGTGAGTTCGTCGTCTTTGCGAGAGCGAATGGCGGCGGGCAACACATGACTGACTTCTTTAAGTTGCCGTCGTGGATCGGTTAATCGTTCGTGTACTTCGGCAATCTGTTTTTCTGCGGGACCAAGAAGCAGGGTTCGGAGCTCCGCCATACTCTCGTCATCGTTTGATGAAGAGGCAGTTAGCTCCTGATCAAGCACGTCCGGCGCATCAGACTGCATGGTGGCGACCTAAGAGAGTGAGCAAGATCGGTCTTAATTGGCGACGGGCAGTTTGAGATCGTTGTTCAATCGCATGGCCATTTCAGTGAGCAAGGTGGCCAGTGATGAACGATCTGTCTTGCCGTGATTGAGATCCGCTACCTCTCGCTGGATCAATGCCATTACGTCGTCTTGCCTACGGCGCATCTCCTCATTGAGATCCTTCGACTGCACGAGAATCTGCTGTCGTAACTCGCTATGCGCCCGCGCGGTCTGCTCCTGCGCCTCACCGAGCTTTGCACTTAGTGCCTGGCTCGACTCGTGTACGCCGCGCCATAAACCTGAGACGGCGTCGTCGCGGGTTCGTTGCTCAGCTTGAAGGCGGTCAGTCAACGCGGCGAGCTCGGCCTTAATGAATGCCTCGAGTGCTTCAAAACGCTTTCTTGTGTCTTCACGCAGCTCGAGCGATTCCTTAACCAGCTGCTCCTCTACACGGGAAAACCGTCGGTCGTACTCGCGCATGTTACCGCCGAAGATGATCTCTCTGATCTTGTCGATGTTGCCCATATCCGGCTGGACGCTGGCACCGTTAGTTGCTGGTGACTGGGCTTCGCCGTCCTTATGAAGTGGCGATGTTGACTCATCGTATGCTTTTTGTTGCTCTGGAGATGACATTTGTAGCTCCGATCAAGGTCCTGAGTGTCGGGAGAATTATGGAGCCCGAACCGTCCCTGTATCCTTAGAATTAGTAGCTCTAGTCCCGTGTGGTGCAATACTGAGTAAAGCGTTGCATTTATGTCAAGCTGGTTTTGCCTTGGTGGCAAGTGCGGACCCCAGAACTATACGAGAAGGCTTCTTTTCCCGGAGGCAGTCGCATAGTGATCGGTTGTCACCGCGGCCCTCTGTGTATCTTTGCGCCCTCTGGGTAGAAATGACGATTAAACGCAGAGAAAGCAGAGATACACAGAGGACCGCAGAGAAGACTCCTTCCAAAACTCACTTTTGGTGCAACGCTAGTTACGGTCGAACAAGCGGGAGAATTGATTTGTGGTGTTTTACCGGAGCAACGCTGAAGCACTCCAAAGCAACGGCGCCTGTCCATGTAGATCCCCAACCCGGCGTTCGCGGTCAAGATAGTATTGCACCGTAAACCCCTTGTTCGTTCCCACACACACATCCTTAACGTTTGCATCCTGGTCCAGACGGTTAACTAATCCCAACCAGGCCTTTCGCGCAGCGGGTCCGTAAACTCGCGCATCGAGCCATCCATTCTTCACGCCGGTGATCATGGAAAAAGTAAACATACCGGTGCTCGACGTTTCAACCCATGAGTCCGGATTATCGATAAGTTGACGCCACAAGCCATCCTGCCCCTGCTGTTTAAGGAGGGCGGCCATCATCTTCTGATAGCCTTGCAGGATGCGCGCTCGATTAGGATGTTTCTTTGGCAGCTCGCGAAGCAGCTCGGCCATGCCTGCCGCCACCCAGCCCACGCCACGGCCCCAGAAAAACTTCGAATCGGGAGCGTGATAAAAGAGACCATTCGGTTGTTGCAGCCTGTCGAGATAGGTGGCCATAGTTAACGAAGCGCGGTTCAGGTATCTGATATCTTTCGTTGCTCGATATGCCTGCACCTGAATGGCCGTAATCATGTACATGTCGTCGATCCAGTAACGCGCCTCAGCCGTGATGCCATCAGGCGTGGTCTTGGCCCACTGCTGGTCGGCGAGGTTCCGGCCAATGTCCAGATATTTCTGATCCTTCGTCTGCATATACAGTTGCAACGGCACCACTCCGAAAACGCGGTAGTCGACGTGCGCTTGCGAGGAGACGTGTTTTTGACCTTCCTCATTCCACAGCGTTTCAAATTTCTGAATAAGCTGGTTTTTTAGCTGCTTGTTTTTAGTGAGTTCCGCGACCGTGAGGGAGCCATATCCGGCACAGACTTCCGGATAGATAACAAACTGACGTTTACCTTGCTGGTACTCAAACTGGCGTGCCAGATAGTTTTGGGCCACCCGGGTTCCCACTTCGCGCGGCGACGTGCCCGCAGGCCAGTTTTTGAAGTAACGGGATTGAGCGCAGACGGATGTTGCCGCCGTTAGAATCAGCAAGACGGCAAACGAAAAGACGGCCGTAGATTTCGGGTGACTTTGCATGATTTGCCTTTTTAGAGGTTCGAAGGAAAGAAGTCAACCGGTTAACTACTAGAAATTCTGGTATTTTTACTGCTTGCAAAAAACTGCCGCCTACAGTAAGAAGATAGTACCCAATCATGGAAGAGAGTCCTTCGAAAACCCCTCGAATCAAGGATGTCGCGCGCGAAGCCGGAGTCTCGACGGCCACGGTTTCACACGTCATCAACAAAACGAAATATGTGACCGATCGCACCCGCGCAAGTGTTTTGAAAGCGATCGAACAGTGCAATTATTATCCAAACGCCCAGGCACGCTCCCTAGCTTCCGGACGAACTGACATGATCGGTCTGTTGGTGTCTGACATTGCCAACCCGTTTTTCCCCGACCTGGTAAAGAGTATCGAGAGTGCTGCTTTTGAACGCGGGTATAATACGATCCTCCTCAACACAAACTACGACGCGAATCGTGCGGCTGATTACGTGCGCCGTTTGATAGGACTGAAAGTAGCCGGCGTGGCCCTGATGACCGCCGAGCTCGACCCCGCTTTAATTGATGAACTGATTCGAAAGAATATTTCCGTTATAAGTCAGAACTTCGGCAGAGTAAGCGAACATATGAGCAATGTCGTGATCGACTATGCCATGGGAGTTGAAGAAGCCGTGGCACATCTGGCTTCACTCGGACACACGCATATTGTTCACGTCGCTGGACCAAGCAGACTCAATGCAACAAATGTTCGACGCGATGCCTTCCTTGATTCCATAGCCCGCCACGTTCCCAATGCAAAGACTGCCGTTTACGAAGGAGACTTCAAGTTTGACGGCGGGCGACGCGCGGCGCTCGAGATACTGGCGCAAAAAGATTTGCCGACAGCGATCGTCACTGCGAACGACATGATGGCGTTTGGTGTAATGAAAGAACTGTATAAAGCCGGCCTATCAATTCCTGAAGATATTTCTCTCGTTGGTTTCGACGACATTGCCTTCGCGGAGCTGACTGAGCCACCATTGACGACCGTCTGCTTGTCGCGTGTGGAGCTTGGACAAAGGACGGTCGAGGCCCTAGTGAATAATATCGAGAGGCCACGCGAACAGGGCCAGGAAGTTCACATTCCGACTTACCTGATTGAGCGCGGCTCAACTGCACCGCCGCGCTCAAACTAAAAAGTCGCTCTTTTTTTAATTCGCGAGTTAAACGCTTTTCCTAAAATGGTTTCTCTGGTTTCCGACGGCATGAGCAAGGAACATTTACAGGCGGAACGTTTTCGCTATGTGAAGTATCTCTGGCAGGACGAAGTCGCCGACAAGCTAACCGGTTTGGATCGGCTCGTCTATCGCTCAAACAAACTTGGCGAGGATTTGACACTAACAAATACTGGCGGCGGCAACACGTCGTCGAAGTTGGTCGAACAAGATCCGCTTACACGCGAGAGCGTCGAGGTGTTATGGGTCAAAGGTTCCGGTGGAGATCTGCGCACTGCCAAACGTGATGGGTTCGCTTCTCTCTATCTCGATAAGATCCGCGCGATGAAGTCGCTCTATTTAAGCGATCCCAACCGCGGACCGAAGTCAGAGATCGAAGATGCGATGTATCCGATGTACGGCCATTGCGTTTTTAACCTCAATCCGCGTGCTTGTTCCATCGATACCCCGCTCCACACACTGGTCCCTTACAAACACGTGGACCATCTGCACCCTAACGCGGTGATCGCTATCGCCGCGTCAGTTAATCAGGAAAAGTTGTGCCAGGAGATTTTTGGTGACGAAGTTATTTATGTGCCGTGGCAACGCCCGGGGTTCGACATTGGGCTCAGAATCGAGCAATTGATAGAGCAGAATCGTAAGGCCAAGGGTGTGTTACTGGGCCATCATGGCATGAGTTCTTGGAGCGACGACGACAAGACGTGCTATGAAACAGCATTGGAGATCATCGATCGTGCGGCCCGGTTCATTGAAACACGCGACAAGGGTGAAATGACTTTCGGCGGCCAGCGCCACGAACCTCTTCCCGAAGACCAGCGCCGCCAAATGCTTGCCGAAATCCTGCCCTGGTTAAGAGGACAGCTATCGAACACTAAGCGGTTCGTCGCAACGGTGCAGGACGATCCGAAGATGATCCGTTTTGTTAATAGCGTTGATGGACGCCGTCTTGCGAGTCTTGGAACATCATGTCCCGACCATTTCCTGCGCACTAAGATAAAACCTCTCTTCATTGATTGGAATCCTCACGCGGAAACGATCGACGACTTGAAATCTTCTATTTCAGCGGGCCTCGCGCAATATCGTGAGTACTACAGGGCCTATTACGATCGTTGTAAACGCCCCGCGTCCCCGGCGATGCGCGATGCAAATCCTACGGTAGTTCTGATTCCCGGTCTCGGAATGATCGCATGGGGAAAGAACAAGAGCGAGTCTCGTGTCACCGCTGAGTTCTATAACTGTGCAATTGAGGTGATGCGCGGCGCCGAAGCAATCGATCGCTACGAAGCGATGGATGAGCAGGAAGCTTTTGACATTGAGTATTGGGATCTTGAGGAAGCAAAGCTAAAGCGCCAACCGGCGGAAAAGGAACTGGACCGTCAGGTAGTCGTGGTTATCGGCGCCGGTGCTGGAATCGGAAAGGCGACGGCACACCGCGTCGTGAAAGAAGGCGCACACGTTGTTTGCGTTGACCTCGATGAAGCCGCTGCAAAAACAACAGCCGATGAGATCATCGCGCAGTACGGAGCCGGAATCGGTATTGCGGGCAGCGGGCTGAGCAACTGTGGGCCGGCCATGGCGTTGAGTTGTGACATAACGGATCGAGAGAGCGTACAGAAGATGTTCGCCAACGCGATCATCGCATACGGAGGCGTAGACGCTGTGGTCGTTACAGCCGGAGTTTTCATGTCGCCCGACAAGAACGGACGCATCGAAGACCGTCAATGGACACAAACTTTCGAGATCAATGTTATCGGCGCATATATCGTTGCGGATGAAGCCAACAAGATTTTCAAACAACAGAATCTGCCTGCAAACATCGTGCTGACGACAAGCGCCAATGCAGTCGTAGCGAAGAAGGGGAGCCTTGCTTACGACGCGAGCAAAGCTGCCGCTAATCATCTGGTTCGCGAGTTGGCGGTTGAGATGTCGCCGCTGGTGCGCGTGAATGCCGTTGCTCCGGCAACCGTGATCAAGGGAAGCACGATGTTTTCACGCGACCGCGTTATTGCTTCGCTGAAAAAGTATGCACTGTCGTTCAACGACGACGACTCAGATGAAGACTTGCGTGACAAGCTTGCAGCTTTCTACGCCGAACGCTCACTCACGCAAAGCCCGGTCGAGCCTGAGGATCAGGCTGAAGCGATCTTTCTTTTGATTACAAAACGCTTATCGAAAACAACAGGTCATGTTTTCCCGGTCGATGGTGGTTTGCAGGATGGATTCATGAGGTAAGCGGGGACGATATGCAAAGAAAATTTGAAATCGACGATGGATTTATCGCCGACCAGAACAAAGCGCTTGAAAAATGGATCCATGAGGATTACGAGCACCTTGGCAAGGCGCTCCTGCGCAGGCAGATAGATATCGAAGACCTCGTCGCCAAAGCGCAATCGTTCCGAGTAGCGATCCCATCGTGGGGACTGGGAACGGGCGGGACGCGTTTTGCGCGCTTTCCTGGAGCGGGTGAGCCGCGGGATGTTTACGAGAAACTCGAAGACTGCGCCACGCTTAACCGGCTCGTACGTTCGACGCCCGGAGTATCGCTCCACATTCCCTGGGACCAGCCCGAAGATGTGAACGAACTGTTGTCCTTTGCTCGTCATCGCGATCTTTTCTTCGAGGCGATGAATTCCAACACCTTTCAGGATCAGCCCGCCCAACAACACTCATACAAGTTCGGGAGTCTGGCCCACTCGGATCCCGCAGTACGACTCCAGGCAATAGACCACAACCTTGAATGCATCGAGCTGGGCCAGAAACTTGGCTCTAAAGCACACACCGTTTGGATCGGCGACGGTGGAAACTTTCCAGGGCAACAGCACTTTCGCAAAACGCTCGAGAATTATCTCGAAAGCATGCGCACGATCTACCAAGCCTTGCCCAACGATTGGCGGATCTTTATCGAACACAAGTTTTATGAGCCGGCGTTTTATTCAACTGTTATCAACGATTGGGGAACGAGTTACTACTGTGCTCGCGAACTGGGTCCGAAAGCTGCTTGTCTGGTAGACCTGGGCCATCATCCTCCTAACGTAAACATCGAAATGATCGTTGCCAGGCTGATTCAGTTTGGCAAACTCGGCGGTTTCCATTTTAACGACAGCAAGTACGGAGACGACGATCTCGACGCTGGATCAATCAAGCCGTTTCAACTGTTTTTGATTTTTAATGAACTGGTTGACGCCGAACAGAGCAATGTCCCGGGCTTCGATCCCGCTTATATGCTCGACCAGTCGCATAACGTCACAGATCCTATTGAGTCTCTATCGATGAGCGCGATCGAAGTCACACGCGCCTACATTCAGGCGCAGCTCGTCGACAGGGTTGCGTTGGCGGAGGCACAGGATAATTGTGACGCGCTGCTTGCGCTTTCAACCGTTAAACAAGCTTTCATTACTGACGTTTCGCCGATCCTCGCCGTTGCACGACAACGCTCGGGCGGTGCGCTCGATCCGATTGCAACGTATCGCGCCAGCGGTTACAGAGCGGCCAAGGCCGAGGAGCGCCCCACGAAGATTGAGGCGACGGTCGGAATCGTTTGATGAATGATGCGCTTTTTATAGCAGTCGATTTGGGGGCTGGCAGCGGGCGCGTATTTCTATGTGGTCTTGGACCAGACGAGTTATTACTCGAGGAAACCCGACGGTTTCATTATCCGCCGCGTGAGCGTGAAGGGCACCTGCGGTGGGACTTCCCGAAGATTCTCAAAGAGATAAGAACCGGTATCTGTAACGCTGGAGAACGGGCGAGGGGTCTGGGCCAACGCGTTCGAAGCATCGGGGTAGCGAGTTGGGGAGTTGATTACGGTCTCGTCGATGGCGCTGGCAAGCTGCTCGAAGAACCGATCTGTTATCGCGACTCGCGTACGCAAGGGGTGATGGACAAAGTATTCAACTGCATCACGAAGCAGGACTTGTTCACGCGCACCGGGCTCCAGTTGATGCCGTTCAATACCTTGTTTCAGTTGTACGCACACGCGCTCGAGGGTATACCGCGCGAAGCCAACAAGCTGGTGTTGGTTCCGGACCTCGTCAATCTTTCGTTGACTGGTCGCGCTGTCACTGAATACACGAACGCCACAACCACACAAATGATCAACGCGACGAGCCGAACCTGGGACACCGAACTTCTTAACCGGCTCGATCTTCCTGCGACGCTGTTGCCTGAAATAATTTCAGCGGGCGAGGTTGTTGGACCGCTGTGCTCGGTTGAAGCGGAGAAGTTGGGTTTCGACAATGTTCAGGTGTTAGCCCCGGCAACGCACGATACTGGCAGTGCGGTTGTTGGAACTCCGCTGGAAGAAGGTTGGGCGTTTATTTCATCTGGTACCTGGTCGTTGGTCGGCGTCGAGCGAGACAGCGTTCTGATCAATTCACAGGTATTTGATCACAACTTCACCAACGAGGGCGGCGCATTTGGCACGATTCGATTTCTGAAGAATGTCATGGGTCTTTGGATCCTTGAGTCATGTCGGCGCGAATGGCGCGGGCGTGAGGTGGATGCTGATTACGATGCGTTGTTAGCGCGAGTTAGTGAGATCGACGAATACCCCGCGTTGATTTTTCCCGACGATGAACGGTTCTTCAAACCGGCGAGCATGCTCGATGCGTTAACCGAACAATTATCTGAGAGCAACCAGGCCGTATCGAGTGATCCAATAACAATCACGAAGATCGTTCTCGACTCCCTGGCGTTTCGGTACGCATCGGTACTTAAAACTATCGAGTTTTTGACTGGGCAAAGAATAAGAGGCGTACAGATTGTCGGCGGTGGCAGCCGTAACGACTATTTAAATCAAATGACCGCAAACAGCGCGAACCTCCCTGTGGCCGCTGGGCCAGTTGAGGCGACGGTCATTGGTAATGTTTTGGTCCAGGGAATCGCGAGCCGTCGCTTCTCGTCGTTGAGGAAAGGGCGGCAATACGTGGCGAGCAAAGTTAAAGCAAAACGATTTACTCCGTGCGTGTCTGACGCGCTGGTTGAGGCCCGCAGTCGATACGATCAGATCGAAGCGCGGTACGTTAAGTGAGGTAATTTCAACTCGGCGTTCTCTGCGTAACTCCGTGATCTCCGCGTTTCTCTTGGCTCTCTCCGTAAAGTTCGATGAAAGCCTATTTAACGCAGAGAACACAGAGGGAGTCAGATTACAGAGGGACACAGAGAACGCAGATAAGAGTAAGACGTTGTCTACACCGATTCTTCTAAGAGCGTCTGATATCAACAAGGCCTTCGCTGGCGTCCAAGCGTTGCGGTCTGCTTCGTTTGAGTTGCGCGCAGGTGAGATTCACGCGCTGGTGGGTGAAAACGGCGCCGGCAAATCAACACTCATCAAGATCATAACCGGCGCCGTCGCCGCTGATAGCGGGCTACTCGAATTAAACGGGCAGCCGGTAACGCACAACACGCCGCGCAAAGCGAAGTCGCTTGGAATATCCGCGATTTATCAACAGCCTGCGCTTTTCCCTGAGCTTAGTGTTTCCGAGAACATCGCTTTGGGAACAGAAAACACCGGCTTATTGGGACGCGTCGACTGGAAACACCGCCGGAAGCGCACGCAGGAGTTGCTAGCGCGAATCGGCGCGCGAATCGATCCGGACGTTGACGCCGGTGATTTGACGATGCCGCAACAACAGTTGGTTGAAATCGCCCGGTCGCTTGGCTCCGATGCCAGGGCGTTGATACTCGACGAACCGACAGCATCGCTTTCCGAAGAGGATTCGCGGAACCTTTTTCGAGTGTTAAAGCAACTGCGAGACGATGGCGTGGGCATTATCTACATTTCGCACCGGCTCGAAGAGTTATCTCTGATCGCCGACCGCGTGACTGTTCTGAGAGACGGTCGAAGCATCGACACGCGGGTGATGTCGGAAACCAATCGACCTGAGTTGATTGCGTTGATGGTTGGTCGAGAGCTATCCGCTGTATTCCCGAAAAGAGCGATCGATCCAGGTGATGTTGTTTTGGAACTGCGCGACTGTGGTTGCACCAAAACGGGCGTCAGTAAAGTTAGCTTTGCCGTGTGCGCTGGGGAGATCGTCGGAATAGCGGGGTTGGTAGGCGCAGGACGGACGGAACTGGCTCGGACAGTTTTCGGACTGACGCCGGCTGATGAAGGTGAGATTCTTTTGCGCGGTAAACGAGTAGACCTTCATAGTCCGTCCGATGCGATTGCCCGGGGCATTGCTTATTTGCCGGAGGACAGACGGCGCCACGGCATTATTCCTGATATGCCTATTTGTGCGAACGTCACGCTCGCATCGCTTAGGGCACTCACCCGTCACGGCTCCTTCGATTTCGACAGTGAGAAAAAGATTGCAGTTGAGTACACCGCGCGTTTGGGTATCAAGACGCCTTCTATTTTTGCTCCGGCAGAGGTGCTTTCAGGCGGAAACCAACAAAAGGTTGCTTTAAGCCGTTGGCTCGCTACGAAGCCCTCGGTGCTCATGCTGGATGAACCGACACAGGGCGTTGATGTCGGCGCGAAGGCGGAGATCCACGCACTGATGACAGAACTGGCTGCTCAAGGAATAGCGGTGGTGATGATTTCGTCAGAGCTGCCGGAAATACTTGGCATGAGCGATCGCATAGTAGTAATGCACGAAGGTCGAGTCGTAAAGATCGTCGAACGCAGCGAGGCCACTCAGCAAGGGATTTTGGAGTTGGCACTGGGAAACGTAGCGTAGTACGTGCGTAGCAGCTGTAATGGGTGCTGCTTTAAATTCCCCTCCGCGTACCTCTGCGGCGCTCTGCGTCTCTGTGGCTTAGACGTTTCATGGTTCTTTTACCGCAGAGTCGGAGAGATTGCCGAGGTACGCAGAGCTTGCCGGCAAACTAAAACACTATTAGAACATGGACCACGACTTCCTTTGCGACTTGCGCCTTTTGCCGGAGACTTTTAACGGAAGATGAAATTCGCTCGCTACAAACGAGAACTCTCCACCTTGCTCGCCTACGTCACGCTGCTCGTGGTGGTTGGAATTGTCGCGCCCGCGTTTTTTGGTGGATTAAACGTACGTGATCTCGCGCTGAATAACGCGCCGATCCTGATCGTCGCCACCGGCATGACGTTGGTGATCCTCGTCGGTGAAATAGACATTTCAGTGGGTTCACAGTTTGCCGTGTGTACCGTTGTCGCGGGTGTGCTGGCGAAGACAGGAATTCCGTTGCCGCTTTTATTTGCGGGAGTTGTGTTGGTAGGAGCAGCGATGGGGGCGTTGAATGGCGTGCTCATCGGCTGGCTGCGACTTCCTTCAATCATCGTCACGCTCGCAATGATGGTCGCGTGGCGCGACGCATTGCGTTGGTTGACTGCCGGAGCGTGGGTGCAGAATCTGCCTGCGAATTTCCAATGGTTTGGACTCGGACAAACTTGGGGGCAGTGGATGATCGTCGTCATCGCCCTTGCGCTGCTTGTGATTATGGGCTGGATCCTGCGCAACCTCGGCGTTGGTCGAGCAGTTCACGCCGTCGGATCCGACTCCGAGGCTGCGAGGCTTGCGGGCATCGAACCGAAGAAAATCGTGTTCGGCGTTTTCGTTTTGATGGGCGCATTGGTGGGCCTCGCTGCTTTGCTTAACGCGGTCCGATTTTCAATCGTGCCCAGTAACTCCGGAATCGGACTCGAGCTCAAAGCGATCGCTGCGGTGGTGGTTGGTGGCACGGCAATAACCGGAGGACGTGGTCATCTATTCGGGACGATGATCGGGGTGGCTCTACTTGGCACGATCGGCACGGCGCTGACCTTCGTTGGCATAAATCCATTCTGGGAAAAGGCAATTCAAGGAGCAATTATTCTCGTCGCGTTGATATCTGATGTTGCGTTGGCGCGACTGGAGCATCATGGCCGCATCCACTTTACCCGCTCCAATGCTTAGAACCGAACCTGATTGGCGAGAACGCTTGTTTCCTAATAACGAGTGGGCGCTGGTTCTGGTGCTGGTAACGGAGTGTGTCATTTTCAGCTTGACCGGGAGTAACTTCCTTACAGCTTCGAATGCTTTCGAAGTTACGCGCTTAAGTGTCGAGATCGGGTTACTCGCACTCGTGCTCACGCCAGTGATCATCTCCGGCGGAATCGATTTGTCGGTCGGTTCCATGATGGGTTTGGCGGCGGTGGTAATGGGTGGTTTGTGGCGCGACGGAGGAATGCCGATAGCGGTGGCCGCGGTGGTTGCGGTGATCGTAGGCGCTCTTGGCGGAGGCCTTAATGCTTTGATAATTGCGCGGCTGAAGTTTCCGCCGCTGATCGTCACACTCGGTACATTCTCGCTGTTTCGCGGAATAGCAGAAGGATTAACA